>Ga0137415_10001153_pt1 | contig 26110 bp, 26 predicted proteins | sample CZODoug3_1_1_16f_FD_183082 | JGI IMG/M metagenome (GOLD analysis project Ga0137415, IMG submission 183082) | Vadose zone soil fungal communities from Angelo Coast Range Reserve, California, USA - CZODoug3_1_1_16fungal (Hybrid Assembly) | ecosystem: Environmental > Terrestrial > Soil > Vadose...
TCAAAGCCACATGAACGCCTTTGACCTAAAAGCTGCGCTGCTTGCAAAACACGCGCAACATCCGGTAATCATTCATTTTCCGATCGCCTTGTTTATCATCAGTGTGGCGTTTGATCTGTTCGGGATCTGGAGAAGGAATCCAACGATGGTAAAGGCTGCATACTATAATCTTGTGGCGGCCGCGCTGACGGCACCAGTTGCCATTGCCACCGGGTTGACGGCATGGCAGTGGCAACTGGAAGGGGCAAAACCTAAAGGAAACTTGCTCCTGCATATGGTCTTCGCACTGTCAGCAAGCGCAATGATTTGGCTGCTGTGCGGGTGGCGCGTTCGCCAGCGGAGATTTCCAGAACGAACGCCGGGCATCATCTATCTCGCTCTTGCGCTTGCCACGGTGTTGTTGATCGCACTCGCCGGACATCTAGGCGGGATCGTTAGTGGCGTTGAGAGCGGAGCGACCTGGGTGTGACGTCCTCTGCTGTTTTTATGTCCAAAGAGGAAGATGCCACCATCTCTCAAACATCAAGAAAGAACGCATGGCCTCGGGATTGAGCAATGAGTTTGAGGCAAGGTACGGCGGTCGCGTCCGGAAGATCCGTGAAGCCGCCGCCGCCGCGATAAAAGAATTAAGCCTTTTCCGTTCGGCAGGACCGGTGACACAAGAAGCGCTCGATGCAGAAGTCGCACGCATCGCGCGAGAGAAGTTGCAGCCATACGGATTCGATCTCGTTGTTTGCCGAATGGATGACGGCGTCTCGCGATTCTTAATCAAGGTCCAGAGTACTGGGAGACGATACGATCTAATTAAGAGTTTCTTCCATCGTGACGACGGATCGATTGCACAAACGGAAATGTGACCCTAGAACTTAACGGCCGGAAGGTAGTCGTGACCGATGGAAAATGGGATCTCGATCGCACGATCGCTGAAACCGTAGCCGACGTGGTGATCTGGATACGGGAGTGGAAGGGCGACGTCGACGAATTGAAACGGCTGCTGCCAAAAATCGAGGCGCAGGTGGCGTCACAGCCGCCCGATGGAAAATCGTCGCAGACCTCACTCTGGCGCCAGTCAATGGCGACACATAGATCTTACTGGTAGCGCGGCGCCGGCACTTAGAGTGCGTATAGGTAACCGCCAAGATTTCGGGAATAAAATCGCGCCGAATGGGTAAGGGAAAGCGTAAGGCAAGTTTTGCCAAGCAACTTAACTAAAACCAAACCAATACTAACCCATTATGAAATCTGAAATCAAACTTACAGGTGCTAATGAGCGCGACAGCGCCGAATCATCGAACCTTAGCCGGGAATTCCCGCAGCCTCGTCGCGTCGCCAGACGATCCTTTCTGCGCAATCTCGGCATGGGAGCCGCTCTTCTGGCCCCCGGAGCTGCTTTGCTCGGCAGTGCCAGCAAGGCGTTAGCAGATAACAACCGTCTCACACGGGGTGATGTTGCAATCCTCCAGCTCCTCGCGGCGGCCGAACTGATCGAAGCCGATCTTTGGCAGCAATATAACGAACTTGGAGGCATTAATGCGCCAACCTCAGGCTACACCGCTGCCCTTCAAATTCTTGATGGCGACCAGCCTCAGTATATTGCCGACAACACCGATGATGAGATGAGTCACGCGGCTTTCCTAAATGCCTATTTAAAATCCAAAGGCGAGCAGCAGGTTGACCTGAGGCAGTTCGCCAGGTTGCAGCCCAGCCAAGTCTCGTTCGTCCCGCAAACTGGACGACTCACGAACCTTAAGCAGCTCACGGTGGATACCAGCTGGTGGACCCGCTACCGCAGCACCACCAACCCGGATTTCGGGGCTACATTCCCGGACGCAGTTCCAAGTTTGAATAGCGGCCTGCATACGGCAATTCCTCGAACCGATGCCGAACTGGGCGACCCGAACAATCCCAGCGACCACGTCAAGGCGATTGCTTTCACGGCGGGATTTCACTTTGGCTATATTGAGCAAGGCGGGACCAGTCTCTACGCGACGCTGGCTCAGAAGGTAACCAGCCTGGAAGTTCTACGAATCCTCCTCAGTATCGGCGGATCGGAGATCATGCACTTTCAGACCTGGCAGGACAAGGCGGGCAACGCGACTCCGTTGACCGACTTCGACCCGATCAACCATTCAACGGTGACCTTTACTGACCTCACCACAGGTCAGCCCGAGACGTTGCAGGCCAACTTGATCATGCCCGAGCCGTGCGAATTCATCAGTCCACACCTACCGGCGTGTGCAATCATTCGACCAACGGGGCGAGGACAGCTAGACGCCACGGGCGCTATCAACAGCTTCATTGCCGATGGGCTCTTTAGGGGACAATCCAATGCATTCCTTGCGCTGATTGATTCTCTGGCGCGCGCCGCGGATGCAGCGGATAGAGAAGTCGCTAACTAAGTAACAGTTCGCTTTCTCAAACGCCGCGCTACGAGTGAAGACTCCAGCGCGGCGTTATTGCGTAAGGAGACGCTCAAGCCGTAACTGGGAACTCAGAAGAAGCGTCGAAATATACTGATTAGTCACCAGTAATTTCGGGAATAAAACCGCACCGAATCGGTAAGGAAAGGTGAAAGGCAACCTGCCAATCGAACCAACCTAAACAGAACCAAATATTATGTCCGATTACATTTCTCACGACCACGAACACGACGGGATCGATCGCCGCGGCTTTCTTCAATGCATGGCTTGGGCCGGCACCGGCCTGCTTTGGACGATCAGTGGCGGCGTACTCGTATCGAAAACCTTGGCCCAGGTCGCGAAGGCCGGAACGCCGTTACCGGCTACCGACCTTAGCTTTCTGCAGATCAGCGACAGTCATATCGGGTTCAGCAAAGAGGCGAACAAGGATGTGACCGAGACCTTCAAGATTGCCCTCGATCGCATCAATGCCATGCCGACGCCGCCGTCTTTCCTTATTCACACGGGAGACATTACCCAGCTTTCGAAGCCGGAAGAGTTCGACACCTTTGATGAGGTACTAAAGAGCTGCCGAACAAAGGACGTCTTTTACGTACCCGGCGAGCACGATGTCCTAACCGATGGTGGCAAATTCTACCGTGAACGGTATTTGAAAAGCGTCGAAGCCAAAGGCTCGGGCTGGTACAGCTTCAACAAGAATGGGGTCCATTTTATTGGGCTGGTCAACGTCGTGAATCTCCAGGCCGGTGGTCTGGGACAGCTCGGAGACGACCAGCTCGAGTGGCTCGAGGCCGATGTGAAGGGTCTCGGAACGAGCACGCCGATTGTCGTCTTCGCGCACATCCCGCTCTGGGCGGTTTATCCGGAATGGGGCTGGGGAACGAGCGACAGCGAACGCGCTTTGGGATATTTGAAGCGCTTCGGCTCCGTGACTGTACTTAACGGTCACATCCACCAAGTACTCCAGAAAGTCGAAGGTAACGTGACTTTTCACACCGCGATGTCGACCGCGTTCCCGCAGCCCGCGCCCGGAACCGCGCCATCACCTGGACCACTGAACGTGCCAGCCGACAAATTGCGCGGCATGCTCGGTCTAACAAGCGTTCGGTATCTGCAAGGCAAGTCCTCTCTCGCCGTTGTCGATTCAAACCTCAGCTAAAAGATCAACATCTATGTATACACTCATCAGAAACCAAACCGCGCTAATCATCCTTGCCATCAGCTTGTCATTTTTGACCAACTTTGCCCTCGGCCAGGCCGAGAAAGGAGCTTCGGCAGACGTTGCCAAAACAAACCAGATAGTGATTAAGGATTTCCACTTCACTCCTCAAACTGTGACGGTGAAGGCGGGGGAAAAAATAACTTGGATTAATCGGGACGAAGAACCGCACACAGTCGTGAGCGTGGAGAAGCAGTTTAAGAAATCCGCTGCGCTGGACACGGACCAAGAGTTCACCATTACAGCCGGCGCTCCTGGTACATATACCTACTTCTGCTCCGTTCACCCGAAGATGACTGGCACAATTATTGTCGAGAAATCATAGATAAAACGAGAACGCATCGGTGCGATGGGACGGGGACTACAACGCGCGCGGGTAACTGCCTGTGACTGAGTTTAGAACGCTTCACCCCAAGACAACGAGGAATGCATCTCAGACAAGCCGAAAAACTAAAATGCACACAACGATTGGTCAGATAGCATACCCGAATCGGCAGGCGTTTTTTGAGAAGCTGGCGCTGAATTTACCGGCGCAGCCGGCGATCAAGATCGGGCCGGCGCCGCTTCCTAGCGGAGGGCGGAGGCTAGGGTTGCGGAATATGCGGAAGGCGGTGCCGACGGAGACGTTGAGCACGGCACAACGGAGTATGGAGCCGAGCCCACGCTTTCATAGAGGTCAGAGCAGTTTGCATGAAACCGATATTCCCAATTAATCATCGATCTGCTTCCGTCTTCGTCGTCTCGCGCAAAAGGCGTGTGTTCCCTAGGACGGACTCCAATTACTACCCGGCAAGCGCCGATGCTGGTAGTCGATGCGCAGGCGCCTGCAAAACGTCCTTCCCTGCTATTGGCCGGGATTACTTCGCGCGCGAAGCGCATCAGCACTTCGCGACCGAGGCCGCGGCTTTTTTCCTACTCATGATGACGACCGCGTTGCCGTTGTTCAATGGAGCAAACGCCGTCGTGGAGTTGATTCGCTCGACCGGGGGAGCATTCTGATTCCGGCGATTCGTTAGGAACGCCAAGAGTCTCAGGATCGTGGTCGAGAAGTCGTAGGCAGATGCATCGCCGAGGCTTCTACGGAACGGTCGCGTCCGATTTTTGAGCGGCCCAGCCGGCAGTCAAACTGCAATGGCAGCCTGGCCTGAGCGCAGTCGAACGGGTGTCGCCCGCTTTTGAAATAAATTGCAGCCGGCACGGCTGCCACTACAAGGAAGATGAGCTTTCGGCATGCACTCCTTTCATTACCGCCACGGGCGTCTCCACTGCGAAGATGTCGATCTTGCGCGGGTGGCGCGGGAGTTTGGAACGCCCCTCTATATTTATAGCGCGGAAACAATTCTCGATCATTACCGCCGGCTCGATGCCGCGCTGCCTGAGTTGGACCATTTGATTTGCTACGCGGTCAAAGCGAACTCGACCCGCGCGATTCTAAAGCTGCTTGCCCAAGCAGGCGCTGGATTCGACATCGTTTCGGGCGGCGAACTTTTCCGGGTGCTCGCGGCTGGCGGCGATGCCGCGCGCTGCACGTTCGCCGGGGTGGGCAAATCGATCGAGGAAATCGAGTACGCGCTTGAGCAGTGCGTTTACAGCTTCAACGTCGAGAGTGAGGCCGAGCTGGAGTGCATCGACCGGATTGCTGGAGCCAAACATTTGCGCGCGCGAATTGCGCTGCGCGCCAATCCCGATGTCGATCCACACACGCATGAGTACATTTCGACCGGATCGCGCGAGAACAAGTTCGGCATCGCGCTCGATCGGATCGCCGCGGTTTATGAGCGCGCCGCGAAAATGCGCAACATCGACATCGTCGGCGTGCAGATGCACATCGGCTCGCAGATCATCGAGACGCAGCCGTTCGTAGATGCGATCAAGAAAATCGCGCCGCTCGTTCTCGAATTAAAAGCGAAATACGAGATCGAGTTCTTCAGCATCGGTGGGGGAGTCGGGATCGTTTACGAATCGTCGTTCACGAGCGGCAGCAGCGATTGGTGGGATTCGAGCACGAGCTCGCCGCAGGACGGATCCGTCCGATCGGCGGACGAGAGCACGAGAAAAGAACAGCGCACGAATCAGTTGTCGATCCAGCAATATGTCGATGCAATCTTGCCGCCACTGCGCGAATTGAAATTGCGGATTCTGCTGGAGCCGGGCCGCTTGCTCGTGGGCAACGCTGGAGTCTTGCTTACTCGGATTCGTTACATCAAGCGCACCGGCCAAAAAAAATTCGCGATTGTCGATGCGGGCATGAACGACCTCATCCGCCCGTCGCTTTACCACAGTTTTCACGAGATCGTTCCAGTGGAGGAACCGAGCAAGAGCAAGAGCGAGAACACTGAAAAGATCGACATCGTCGGTCCGGTTTGCGAGACGGGTGATTTCTTCGCGCTCGATCGCGAGATGTCCGAAGTGCGCGAGGGCGATCTACTCGCGATCATGAGCGCGGGCGCCTACGGATTTGTCATGGCCTCGAACTACAATTCGCGGCCGCTCCCGGCCGAAGCGCTCGTACGCGGCGACAAATTCGCCCTCATCCGCAAACGGCAGACATGGGAAGATCTCATACGCGATGAGCTTTAGGTGGATCGAGCAGTCCCTGCTCGATGCTAAAAAGTGGCGGCAAAGCCGCATTAATTAACATCGTCCGACGGAGCGGCCGATCCACCTGCCGCTTGCGCAATTCCGTCTTCAGCATAGATAGTGCTCTCCTCCATTCGATGAAACGGTTGCTTGTTATCTTCTCATTGGCTGTCGCAGTTGCGGCCCAAGCCCGCGGGGCGAGCGGCGAATACATTTTGCTCGTGGGCGGCCCTTCCTTGCATCAATGGGAGCAATACAAAGCCTACCCGCACGATCATTGGTGGGCAAACTTCCTCCACGCCGCACGCTTGCGCACTGAACAGGTGCGTGCCCAGCTCGGGCCTGACGCCATGATTACCATGCTTGTTTATAAGCAAGGTTATCTCGACCGGGCCAAACAGGAACACCAGGACTTGATCGGCTACATCAATTCGGTGGGGGAGAAGTTTCATCTCAACCTGATTTATTTTCAGAACGGGAGCGAGGTGATCAACTACTTGAACAACGGCCACAACCGCGAACGCCTGAAGATAACGGGCTTCGAATATTTCGGACATTCCAACCGGGCCTGTTTCATGTTCGATTACAGCAACAACATCGACAGCGCCTGTAAATCGTGGCTGCACGACTCCGAGTTGACCAAGATCAGCCGCGGTATTTTTGCGCGTCGCGCTTACATCAAGAGTTGGGGCTGCCACACCGGCGAGGAGATGTCGAAGAAGTGGTACAGCGCCACCGGCACGCACATGATCGGTGCGGTCGGCAAAACCCAGTACATGATGGAAGAATTGCCCGTGCTGGTTTCCCAGAGTGATAAGTGGGTGAACTGAAGGCAATGACGAAGCACGAATGACAAATGACGAAAGAAGCCCGAATGCTCAAATGACGAAGGAGCGCTGGAACACGGTTTTCGTTATTCGGGATTCGTGATTCCTCGCCGAATGGCGGCGGAGCGTGGCCTTCTGACTGTTTTCCGGTTTTCGATTCTCGATCTTTAATTTGGTTTCGCGACGTCGCGATATGAATTTTGGAAAAACTCCACGCACTCTTCGCGCGATGCCTCGGTCCGTTTGGCGAAAAATCAGAAGCAGAAATAAGTGCGCACTTGATTTTTCCCGCGCGACCATATCTGATTGCTCGCCGTGTGATGAAGGTGATCTAAGGTTGGCGTCTACCACAGACGCCGTACAATTCTTGGAATGAAGATCTCTGCCGATACCCAAAAAGCGATCAGCCTAATCTTGATTTACATGGCGCTGTTGTTTTCTTTGATTGGCGCCGCGGCGCGGATGAAATCGCAATTCCACGCCCGTCTCGAAATTTCCACGGCCGGATTCGTGGCCGCCGCGATATTGGCAACGCTCGGCGTGATCACGCTCTTATTTTCGTTCAAAAGTAAGCGCGACTGAAGCCTTTCTCACCGCGGGCGTTGGGCGAAAAAAATGCGGCGGCGACCCTTCCCGAATCGCCGCCGCCTCAACCCAAAATAACCGAAGTTATTCCTTCATTGCGTTGTGAAGTTCTTGCTGCGCGGCGTGCATGTCCTGGCGGGCCTTTTGCACGGCGTCGAATTTCGTCTGCTGTTCAGGCGTGAGCAACGGACGAATTTGCGACATGGTGCTGGCCATTATCGCCTGAGTTTTCTGCATCGCGTCCTTGTGGATGGCGATGATCTGCGGTTTGGCTTGATCGAGAATCGGCTGAACCTTTGACTGTTGATCAGACGTAAGGCTCAGCGTCTTGGTCAAGTGTTCAAGACTGAACCCCTGGCCATGGCACCGGCCGGGACCGCCTTGCGCTTGCGCAATGGCAAAGCCGCCGAGCGCGATCGCGGCGATGGCAGCGAGTGTAAGCAAGTTTCGTTTCATGTTTGTTCCTGTTTGTTGTTTTGTTGTTTCTGCGAAGCGCTTTTGCGCTCCCTTTCAAAGGTGATGACCGGACAGGAGTCGCGCGGGTTACATTTTCTTGTTTGTCGGTCCGACGACAACTTGTAACCATAACGTGTCCAGGCTGGTCTTACCTAATAGTGTGGATGCGATCTCGACTACATGGATGATCTTGATGCAGGCGCGCTGGTTGAAGCTGCGCTCCGGAATGACGATGAAGCGGCTCGCGAACTGGTTCGGCGGCTCTATCCGCTGGTGGCGAAATTGGTGCGGGCGCATCGTCCGCGACGCACGGCCGAGGAGGACCTTTGTCAGATGATTTTCATCAAAGTATTTCAAAAATTATCTCAATTTTCGGGCAAAGTGCCGCTCGAACATTGGGTCTCGCGCATCGCTGTGAACACCTGCCTCAACCAAATCGAGGCTGAGAAAGCGCGCCCCGAATTGCGCTACGCCGATTTGAGCGAGGAGGAACAAGCCGTCGTGGAAAATCTCGCCACTTCAGCTCGCGAGCTGGCGCCGGACGAGCGACTTGCGTCCCGTCAACTCGTCGAACACCTTCTTGGTCTATTAAAACCGGTCGAGCGGCTCGCCATCGATCTGCTTTACTTGCAAGGACGTTCCGTTGAGGAAATCCGCAAGATCACCGGCTGGAGCGTAGCCCTTATCAAAGTGCGGGCGTTTCGGGCGCGCCAGAAAATGAAAGATCAGCTCGCCAAAATTTCCGTGAGGGAAAATTTATGACGGATGTTGATGGGAAAATCGATCGGTTGCTCCGGGCAGCGGCGTTGGCAAAGGAAGAGGCTCCGCTGGAGGCGCCGTTCGGATTCGATACACGTGTCGTCGCGCTCTGGCGCGCGAAGGAGAAGGCTGCGTCGCTCGGCCTGGCGCGTCTCGTTCGGCGCGTCGCGCTCATTGCCGTCGCCGTCGCGGTCGTGGCCGCGGCGGGCGCGTATCGCGAAGCCGATCAAAGCCGTGAGATCAGCGAGCCGTTGGCCAATGAATTCGCCATCGCGGATTCCGCGATTCAAGATGAATTTTTGCAATGAATCGCGCGTTGAAATGGAAATTAATCGTCGGTTTCGTTCTTGTCTTCGTCGCAGGCGGAATGACGGGCGCTTTCTTTGGGGCGTCGCACGCGCGCCATCTTTTCTTCGCGCCGCCTCATCGGGGAATGATGAGCGAGAAAATGCGCGACCGCTTTCGGGCGCAGCTGAACTTGACGCCGGAACAAGTCGCCAAAATATCGCCGATACTCGATAAAGCGGCCGCCCAACTGGAAGAGATTAGAGGGAGCACCGGGCGACGCGTCCACGAAACGATCGCGGAAGCGCATCGGGAAATGGCGGCCGATCTCACTGAGGAACAGCGCGCCAAATTGCAAGAGATCGAAGCCCGGCACCGGCGCTGGCACCATCAGGCTCGGGAACCGCGCGAATCCACGCCGCCGGAGCCGGAAACTTCTCCGCAATAGAACCGGGCGTCCCGATTGCCGATCTTACAACAAGGTTTCGGCGATCTCGCGGAGGAGTGACGGGCCGCGATAAATATAGCCAGTGTAAATTTGGACGAGTTGTGCGCCGGCCTCGATTTTTTCGCGCGCGGATTCCGCATCGAAAATTCCGCCGGAAGCGATCACGGGGATTGTCGATCTTGCGGCGATGGCGCGGACCAACGCAGTCGATTTTTCGCGCAGCGGCGCGCCACTCAAGCCGCCCTCTTGATCAAGCGCCGGCGGGATCGACGAATGATCGACCGTCGTGTTCGTGACAATGATCCCCGCGACTTTATTCTCTTCGCAGGTCGCGATGATCTCATCTAACTCGTTAGGTGAAAGATCGGGCGCAATTTTCACGAGTATCGGTTTACGCGTAATTTGATTCTTGTCGGCAATGGCGCGCAGCAACTGCGACAGCGCAGCCGGTTCCTGCAACTCGCGTAAGCCCGGTGTGTTCGGCGAGCTGACATTCAGCACGATGTAATCGGCAAACTCACGAAGCAGACGAAAGGAGTGGAGGTAATCGTCGGTCGCCCCTTCCAGCGGCGTCGTCCTCGATTTGCCGATGTTGATGCCGATCGGGACCGCCGGCCAGCGTCCGCTCGCGTGCAATTTGCGCAGCCGTCGCGCGATCGCATCCGCCCCTTCGTTGTTGAATCCGAGGCGATTGATCAACGCCGCTTGCTCTGGGAATCGAAAAATGCGCGGCTTCGGATTTCCGGGCTGCGGTTTGGCGGTCACAGTGCCGACCTCAATGAAACCAAAACCGAGCGCGGCCAACGCGGGCAAGGCAACGCCGTTCTTATCGAAACCGGCGGCCAGTCCGATCGGATTTCGAAAAGTCAGGCCGAAAACGGCTTTTGGTTTCGGCGGGGGTTCAAAAAACTTCAGTGCGCGCAGGGCCAGATCGACCTGGCAAGTGCGGCGCAGGAATGCGATCGTCAAATGATGCGCCGTTTCCGGATCGATCGAAAAAAGAAGCGGCCTAACGAATCGCTCGTAGGCATTCACAGCCGGAAGACAGCCTTCCCGGCTGTTATGGCAGACATGCTGCCAGTCCGCCAGCCGGACGGACTCGTCCCGTGGCGAGCGTGTCGTTGCTTCGCGGTGCACCGGCGGGCGGGACGCCTGTCTTCCCGTCGCGCTCTCATTTGCCGATGCAAAACTGGCCAAAGACGGAATCGAGAATCTGTTCGACCTCGACCGCGCCAATCACTTCACCCACTGCACGCAACGCCTCATTCAGATCGACAGAAAAGTATTCCGGCGCGAGCCCGTCGTTCATCGTCTTGCGTGCGCGATCGCATGCTTCCAGCGCGCGCCGCAGACAATCGCGATGGCGCAGGTTGATCGTCACTACGCTTTCCGGCCGCAAGTTCTGCATTGTAATTCGAGCCAGAATTTCCTTTTCCAGGTCCGCCAAACCTTCTCCCGTTCGGCAAGAAATACGCAGCGCGGCGAAATGTTTCCAGTCGCTGTGCTCGGACAAATCACTCTTGTTCAGCAAGACAATTTCATTCCCGTTCGCGGTTTGTTTTCCGAAATGAGAGGGTTTGGGCGCGTTGCCATCAACAATGTGCAAGCGGAGGTCAGCCGTTTCCAGCGACTTTTCCGTGCGCGCGATTCCTTCGCGCTCAAGTTTGCTGGTCGAGGTGCGCAGCCCGGCCGTGTCGAGCAAACGGACCGGCACGCCGCGGAGATTGATCATCTCTTCGATAGTGTCGCGAGTTGTTCCATGAGTTTCGCTCACGATCACGCGCTCATAACCGAGCAGCCGATTGAGCAAACTCGATTTGCCGGCATTGGTCGCGCCGTAAATCACGACGCGGACGCCTTCGCGCAGAATCCGGCCTTGGCCGGCAGTCGCGAGCAAGATCGATATTTCATTGCGAATTGAATCGAGTCGCGCGCTTAATCTTTCATCTTCATCAGGGGCGATTCCTTCTTCGGGAAAATCGATCGACGCTTCGATGTGCGCGATTAGAGAAATCAATTCGTCGCGGAGTTTCCTAATTCTTTCGCCGAGTCTGCCTTCGAGTTGCTCGGTCGCGGAGCGCAGAGCGAGATCGGTTTTGGCGCGAATCAAATCGATAACGGCTTCGGCTTGGGTGAGATCCATTTTGCCGTTGAGAAATGCGCGTTCCGTAAACTCGCCCGGACGCGCGGCGCGGGCGCCGGCGCGCAGACAAGCTTCCAGCACGCGCGCGCTTACCAACATTCCGCCGTGGCAACTGATTTCGACCAAGTCTTCCCCAGTGTAACTGGTCGGTGCGCGATGGATCGACATCATCACTTGATCGATCAACCGCTCCGTTTCATCGACAATCTCGCCAAAATGCTGGACATGTGACGCAAATTCCGACGGCTTCGCTTTTGCGCGACAAATTTTGTCAGCGACGGCGATCGAATCAGCACCGGAAATCCGGACCAGCGCAATCGCCCCTTCGCCTGCGGGCGTTGAGATCGCAGCGATCGTATCGCCCGCTATCAATTGTCGATCTTCGGCGGAAGTCGATCTTACAATAGAACTTTCTTCAGTGCTGCGATGCATTTTTTATTTTGCTCCATCGTTCCGACGGTAATGCGGACCCATTCCGGCAAGTTGTAGCCCTTAAGCGGGCGCACGATAATTTTTTGCGCGAGCAGTTTCTTAAAGACAACTGCTCCGTCGCCGACATTCACCATGACGAAATTTGCCGCGCCCGGCACGAACTTGAGTTTCATTTCACGAAATTGCTCCTGCAAATAGTTGCGGCCTGCATCGACAATCTCTTGCGTTTCGCGCTGATGCGCCTCGTCCGTGAGCGCGGCGAGGGCCCCGACCTGAGCGATTTGGTTAACGTTGAATGGCTGCCTCGTTTTTTGGAGTACCTCGATCAATTCGCGCCGGGCAATTCCGTAGCCGACGCGCAAACTAGCGAGGCCGTGAATTTTCGAAAAGGTGCGCAGGACGACGATGTCCCGACCGTCGCGAATGTACTGAAGTGTGTCGGGCGGATTCTCGAGGAACTCGAAATAAGCTTCGTCGAACACGGGTACGATGTTCTCCGGCAGGCGCGAGATGAACTTTTTGATCTTCATCTGCGAGATCAACGTCCCCGTCGGGTTGTTTGGATTGGCGATGAAAATTATTCTCGTTTTCGGCGTGATCGCATTGAGCATCGCCTCGAGATCGTGCTCATAATCCGGGCTGGGCGTTTCAATCGTGCGCGCGCCGAAGAGGGTCGCGATCAATTTGTAGGCAATGAAGGCGTGCTCGGAGACGATTACGTCATCGCCGGGATTTAGAAACGCGTGACCGAGAAACTCGATCACTTCGTTTGATCCGTTCCCGAGAATGATGTTCTCGCGCGCGAAACCGAGCCTGGTGGCGAGCGCGCTGCGCAAATAAAAACCGCCGCCGTCTGGATAAAGCTGGGCGTTTTCCAATGCGGCGCCCATCGCTTGAATTGCTTTCGGCGACGGACCAAGTGGGTTCTCGTTCGAGGCGAGCTTGATGATTGCGCCTGGATCGACTTGGAGCTCGCGCGCCGTTTCCTCGATTGGCTTTCCGGGTTCATAAACGGCCAGATCGCGCAATTGCGGATTGGCCCGGTCCCAGATCGAAGTCATGGCCGCAATTTAGACGGAAGTGCGGCAAGCTTCCAGCTTGCCGGAACCCGACGGTTCGCAAGTTAGAAACTTGTGCCGCAGAACAAAAAGCTGTTCAGGGCGCATGATCTGTCTCAACGTTTCCGCCGTTATGAACAGCTTGCATTTTCTCGCCGAAACGAAGTTCTTCGGGCTCGCGCTCACTCCTTGGAAGATTATCGGCCTCAGCGGCAGCATCATTTTCGGCCTGCGCTTCTTGATCCAGTGGATCGCTTCGGAGCGGGCGCGCAAGAGCGTGATTCCTTTTGGGTTCTGGGAATGCAGCGCTCTGGGATCGTTTTTGTTGCTCGCCTACTTCGCGATTTACCGGCACGATTCTGTGGGGGTGCTGCAAAGCGTGCTTCCGCTCCCGATTTATCTCCGCAATTTGTATTTTCGCTACACGCACCAGGAGCCGAAGCACGCCGGGAGCCAGCCGCGGGTGGAAGAGTAATTTGGCGGGATGCAACTCCGATTTTAGATTCAAACGATGATTGCGGACGGCAAAATCATTTACCTGGATAACAACGCCACCACGCAGCTGGATCCCGCGGTGATCGAGGAGATGCTGCCGTTCCTGACGGAGTTTTACGGCAATCCGTCGAGCGGTTACCAATTTGCCGGGCAAGTGCGCAACGCAATCGATCAGGCGCGCGAACGAGTTGCGTTTCTGCTTGGGTGCCAAGCGAGCGAGATCGTGTTCACGAGTTGCGGAACTGAATCAAACAACGCGGCCATCAATTCCGCGCTCCAGATCGATCCTTCCCGCAAACACATCGTCACGACCGCGGTAGAGCACAGCGCCATCCTGCGGCATTGCGAAGCGCTCGCCAAACGCGGCTGCGCAGTCACATTTCTTGGCGTCGATCGAGACGGCCATGTCGATCTTGGCGAGCTCGAGCAAGCAATCCGGCGAAGCACGGCAATCGTCTCGGTGATGTGGGCAAATAATGAGACCGGGGTTTTGTTTCCAGTCGAGAAAATCGCGGAGCTTTGTCGCAAGAAAGGGGTATTCTTCCACACCGATGCGGTGCAGGCGGCCGGAAAAATTCCGATCAGGCTCGGCGAATCCCCGATCAATTTTCTCTCGCTCTCCGCGCACAAATTTCATGGACCGAAAGGCGTCGGCGCACTCTACGTTAAGCGGAATTCTCGTTTTCAACCGTCGATCATCGGCGGAGGTCAGGAAAACGGAAGACGAGCCGGAACAGAAAATGTCGCTTCGATCGTTGGATTGGGAAAAGCCGCTGAGCGCGCCGCCGAATCAACTGAGGAAGAACGGAATCGCGTGCGCGCTATGCGCGACCGTTTCGAAAACGGAATTCTGGAAGCTGTGAGCGGCGCGTCAATCAACGGCGACCGCATGGCGCGGCTCCCGAACACCTCGAGTTTTTCTTTTGGCGGAATCGATTCAAATGCAGCGCTGCTGCTATTAGATCGAGATGGCGTGTGTTGCTCCGCGGGCTCGGCCTGCCGCACCGGTTCGGCGGAGGCTTCGCACGTGCTTCGCGCAATGTACTCGGATGAGGATCGCGCGCGGGGCAGCCTGCGTTTTTCGTTTGGCCGGTTTAATTCGGATTCCGAAGTTCAACGAGCGATCGAAATCGCACCGAAGGTAGTGGAAAAACTGCGCCGCTCATCTTCGCCGACTCCCGCAACCGCCCAGCTCGCACTCGAGTCACTGAGCTGAGTGGTTCGGCTTTGATTTTACCGGCTGGCGCTCGTTGAGGGTAAAAAAGCTCCTGTGGGTAAGGCGGAAATGAGTGGTTGATATGAAAATTATTATTGACGTTGCGATTCAGTTATGACGAATATGGAAAATCATAAAAGAGATCAGAATAACTAGGAACAACTTGAAAAAATCCATGCTGGCCGCGGCGCTCGTGGCCGCTGGGGTCCTCTTCGCTAGCACGCCGGCTCAAGCCACGATTGTCGACCTGATTAATGGCGACAGCGGCACCATAAACGGCGCGCAGTTTGATTGGACGCCTGGACAGCCAACCGGTACCGGCAACATCCAGCCGTTCCTGCGTGTTCAGGCCGACGGGGTTGAACAGGGCTACAACACTTCCGGCGCGCCGGTTCCCTTCGATGATAAGGTTGGTGCTTGGACGCACAACGTGACTTTCGCAGACCTTCAGTCCACCAACGTCATGATCGGCAATACGAGCTATTTTAAGTTGCTCCTGGATATTAATCAAACCAACAGCCATCCGCTGCTCTCACTCGACCAATTGCAATTCTATACTTCGCCGACGGGCAGTCAGACTACGAAAGATGTCAGTTCCCTAGGGATTCTGCGCTATTCATTCGGTCCGGGTGATGCGGTCTATCTGGATGCTTCGCGCAACCACGGAAGCGGCTCAGGTGATATGTTTGCGTATATACCGACGAGCGCGTTTGCCGGCACGAGTTCATCTGACTTTGTCTATCTGTATTCCCACTTCGGCAACACGCATCCCAGTAATGACGGGTTCGAAGAATGGTCGCTGGTGGTGAACCCAGTTCCGGAAGCGAGCACGTTTTTCCCGGTGATAGGTTTAATCGTCGCGGTGGTTTCGACTTACGAGTTGCGGCGCCGTAAGGTGAAGCAGATGGCCCGGGAACAGAGTTCTTCGCGGGTTAAGAGCTAGCCAGAGCTGCGGACCCGTTATCGAACGTCTTCGATATAACTCGCGATCCGATAATCGGTCACGGCAAGGAGGAGCTGGGCAATTTGTTTGTCGTAATGGAAACTGGTGTTTCCGTTCTCATAGAAGTCGTGGGTAACGAGAGCACCATATATATCGGTCGGGCCGTTGACCGTCACGTTAGCATTCGGCGCATAAATAGTCGCATACAACTGCTTGTTGCTGCCACCCCCAGGTGTGATGTTGACCGCTTGCGTAGATCCACCCGCAGGGCTAATCCCATAAAACTGAAGGTGACCGGCCCGGCTGTAATTTGGCGCGACGCCGTCGACGTTACTGTTTACAACAAGCGGTGTGTTTATGTTCAAGTTCCCAGTAAAGTAAATCTGCGCGTTTACGTGATTATTGATTGTAATATTCCCACCAACATCGCCGTTCACCACGATCGTCACGTATGTTTCTTGCGCCACGCCGGTGCTGGGATCGACGTAGGGACTAATGGTTATTCCACTGGTCAACGAAGAATAGACATATTGGGCAGCAGTTGCTCGGGACATGGCGGAGCTGGGGGGGAAGGTGATCGTTGCCGGGCTCGTGCTGGTCCAACCTGAGGCCGTTGGGCTCCAGGGGTTCGCCACAGGCGCAATGGTAAATGGCACGCTGTTATCGATCGTGCCGTAGATGATCCCCTTCTTAAGATTGACCGTACCGCCGTTTGTCGTCACGTTTCCGTAAATATTACCGCCTCCTTGAAAGACTGAAGTTCCGACTGACACGTTTCCATTCCGCGAATCGGCGTAATATGGCGAGGAAGAATTGTTGGCGACGAAGGTATATGGGCCATTTTTGGAATCGTAGCTGTCAATCAAGCCACCATTACCGGTACCAGGACCATAAAAGCTGCCGGTAGCCTCGAGCGCGGCCGTAAAGGTCAAAAACTGCGGAACCGCGATCGTTTCAGTCCGCCGCGTGACCTGCGGATAGGGAACTGGGCTTATTGTCGGTGAATTACCGTCGCCGTCTCCATATTTGGCTTTGAAATGGTCGTACTTGAAATCGATCTTTCGGAGCAAGCTATCGGCTTTAGTCAGATTGTCCATCCGGTCGTCCATGCCGACCCGCGGCAGACCAAAGAGCGTAGCCGTTCCTGTTGAGCGGATTCGAAAATACGGCCATGACGAAGGTGGTGCACCCAGCGTGGCCGCGAGCTGATCGACCGTTACTTGTGCCGAGAGGCTCCCGGTTCCGTCGGCCAGTTTCTGCCCGAAAGTGTAAGGTCCATTGCTATAGGAACTTCCGGAAGTGTGCCATCCTTCACTGGAGGGGAAAGTCGTCGGCACAGCCGATATGAACTTTGGCACTCTGGAGTGAAGGACGGAAAAGGCGATATCGCCCCCACCCTCCGCGGCGTACAAGGCCTCTTTCCAGCCCTTGACCTGCTTGGCAGACACGTTGTAGCGGGTGGTGCAATTTAGGAGCACATTGGCTCCGATAAGTGAGATAATAAGAATCGTGCAGAGCGCACAAAGGATCGTGCTGCCAGTATTGGTTCGCTCAAGTTGTATTTTCATCGGTGACTATTTTTAACTTTTATTGTCGTGGGTTCAGTTCCCTCGTCGCAAGTTGCGGAGGTAGGCAGTGGAAAAAAGGGTTGTACCGCTTCGTTCCGCCGTCGCTCCTCCTGATATGAAGATGGGGAGGAAGGTTATGCTGGTGGACAGATACTCCGTATTGGACACGTCCACGTCCAACCAGGATGGAAGCAGATTGTCGGTGCTCGAGGCGATCGTTGTAAGACGGCCATTCTCTGTCCGCGTGATGGATTGATTGCTGATGGAATAGTCCACCGTGGTCGTGATTGGGGATCCAAGGGCGTCTAAGGCGTAATCAACAGTCACACCGTTAGCGCTCAACTTGACAGTCGGATTGCGCCGGGTGCCGATGTTGCAGCCAGGGGGGGTGCAGCCGGAGGGAGGCATCGGGGGGGTCCCTGTGCAGGTGGCGTTGGCGTCGGGGTCCCCGCACTGGATGATGTAATTCGGGATCGTGCAAGTGACCTTTTGTGGGCTGCCCGTACTGGTTACGGCATATGAGCGTTTCACATCCCGGTTGAGATATTCGATAATGCGAATCTGCTGAATCTGGGTGGCAAAGTAGTTGTCAACAGCATTGAAGCTCTTTTGCAACGCGATCGAAGCCGTAACTATGGCGAGGAGCATGAATGAGGCGATCCCCATGGCGACCATCGTTTCGCCAAGAGTGAACCCCTTCGTATTATTGATTTGGCTGAGTTTCATTTTTTGGTTCCCGAGGAGATGATGGTTTCGGTCTGCTCACTGCCAGACCGGCCTCCCAGCATACTCCATTGATAGGTTACATTGACTAGGACTACGGTCGCGCTCGGGAGTGAACCGGCTATCGATGGAGTTACGATGGCACCGACCGGACGCGAGATTTGAATCCCAGTTCCCGATGTGCTTTTGGTGGCGGTATCGTAGGCTTTGATGGTGACGACCTCGGTCGGTTTTGTTTTGGCGAAATCGGAGCCATTGGCTGGATTGACCATAAGGTTCTGAACGAAGGTCGCATTCGTCATGTCGGTAAAGGCGAGATTGCGTAAGGTTTCAATGCGGTCCTGCACGCCCTGGAGCGCCGCCACGCTCTCTTTGCTCGCATTGATATAGCGCAGGCAAACCGCGTTAAGTTCGAAAATCGTCGCGAAAAAGACAGCGATAAGGGTGGCGGCCACGGCTGTTTCGACCAGAGTAGTGCCTGACTGAGGACGCTTAGAACGGTTGTGAGTCATCTCCACTGACTATAACAATTATAGTAAGTGCTGTCAATTATAGCACGTTGTGCGCCGCGGCGATTGCTAATGCCGCCTTTTTTTTGCTCCCTTCAAATAGGGCTAAAATGTCTCAGTTTAAGTGAGCTGAGATTGGGAAGGCCGGGCCTGAACCCTGAACTCCTGGCTTCCCAGTTTCCCCGATTCAAACCGGTTTGATTCCTGCGCAATTATGGCGATTGCCGGTCCTGCAACGCCGCGGCGATAGGTTTTTTATGGTCGCGGTGTTTTCGACTTTTACAGCGCACTTGCCTCTTCTGCTCGAGAAAGCGCGTTGGTGCTTGCGCTTTCAGCGACGATCAAGGTGGAGGGCGAGCGAGTAAACGTTGCGACTAACGGGTATCTTCTACGTAGCTAACGATGCGAAAATCGAGGAGCTGCCCGTCATCATTGAGGGCGCGATCATAATGCCAGCTTATGTTTCCGTTCGAGTAAAAACTTTTGCAAACCACTGTCCCGATAAAGTCGGGGTTTCCATTCTCCTGGACATCCGCGCTCGGCGCGTAGAACGTCGCGGCAAGAGTTTGGGGGGTGCTAGGACCGAGGGCGATTGTTTGCGGCGTGCCGACCGGCGGACTGATGCCGTAGAACTGCAAATTCCCAGCGTACGGGTTTGCGAGGCTCGGGTTTTGATTTACAAGGTTCTTGTTTTTGACGCTAATATTGCCTTCGAAATATATCTTGAGGTGCACCTTTGGATTTACCGTGACTCCTGCGTTGCCGCCTGAGATGTCGCCTGTGACCCGAATGGCAACGTAAGTGTCCACCGCATTGCCCCCGACCACGGCCGGGTTCACGGTCAACGCACCGCCGATTGACGTAAAAACATAATAAATTGGAGCATCGGAGGTTCCGGCCGCCGGCGGCGCGAGAGTTTTGGTACTTGTCACATTGTTCGGAAGGGGTTGGTATGCCCATGTCGATGTGTCCGGCATTTGGTAGTCCAACAGGGTGAAAGGAACATTGTTATCTATGGTTCCAGTAACGTTGGAGGTCTTGCCAGTGACGTGTCCTCCGTTCGTCGCCACATCCCCATAAATCGTGCCCATGATTGTTGCTGTCCCACTGTTGATCTCGACCGAGCCGTGGCGGGAATCCTTGTAATAGGGACTGTTGGGATTGGTTTTCACCGTGGGATCATACGGGCCGTTGCGCGAATCGTAGCTGTCGATCCAGGCGGCGGAGCCGAGTCCGTAGAAGGTGGTAGCGGATTTGATCGCAGCGTCGAAAAAAGGTGTCACCGGCATGACGATTTGCTCGATTCGCCGCGAGATTGAGGGTGCATAGGATGCGGTAACCAGAGCCTTGTTGAGGCCGTCACCATTGGGTCCGTAGGTCGCGACGAAATGATCGTATTGGAAATCGATCTTGCGCAAAAGGCTATCGCCCTTGCCTCGGGCTGTGATGTCCTGCATTTGCATTGAACCGAACGCAGCGAAGTGCTGGAGGCCGTCGTTGGTGAGCGCGTCATCCATCCCGGTTCGCTTGAGATTCGGGAGGGGTGCCGTTCCTTTACTCCGGACACGATACCAGTTATTTGCGTTTGGATCTGGATTTGGTCCGAGATGAAGAGTTCCGGAGACGTCGAAATAGCATGTTTCTACGACGGTTCGGGCCCTGAGGTTACTGCTGCCGAACGTTGTTTCCGGGCTGACATACCCGTGCCCCGTTCCGGACGGGGTCCACCCCGCCCACTGATGTGATGGATCGGATAAGTGCTTCCTTAGCTCGGCAAACCCGATGTCACCGCCTGTTTCGGCGGCGGAAAGCGCTTCCTTCCAAGCTCGCACCTGATTGGATGACGCGTTCAAACGTGTAGTGGAGTTGCGCAACACGGTCGCGCCGATGAGCGACACGATCAAAATCGTGCCGAGCACACAGAGCAAAACGTTACCGGTTTCGTTAGTGTTTTTTTTGGTTTGCATGGGTGTTTTTTGGTTTGCCTGGTTTCTCTTAGGCTTCTATGGGGGAGGGCGCCGCCGATTTCTCAGGTAAGCAGTCGCGTAAACAATTGTTCCGCTTCGGTCCGCCACGGAGATCGGCTTGAACGTAATGGACGTGGTGGTGTACTCGGTGTTGGCTAATTCGGTGTCGAGCGTCTGCGGAAGTAGGTTGTCGGTGCTTGAGGCAATCGTCGTTCTAACCCCGTCCTCCCAGCGCTCAATCGAAGCGCCGTTGACTTTATACTCAACGAAGCTGGGGGCCGTGGCCCCGTAGTTTATGTTATAATCCCGACTCACGATCGCTCGGCTCGGTGAGCGCGGAGTTCCTATGAGCGACGGATCCAAAATCGCCTCCGGATCTCCAGCTTGAATGATATACTTTGGAATCTGTACCTGGACCGTTTGCTCATCGACTGACGATATGACGCTCAATCCGCGTCTCACATCTCGAGCGAGGAAATCCACAATGCGGATTTGCTGCGTCTCCGTCGCAAGATAGTTATCAGTTGAATTAAAACTTCTTTGTAAAGCAATTGACGAGGTCACTGTGACGCCGAGAATGGCCGAGGCAGTCGCCATCGCGACCATCATTTCTATGAGAGTGAAGGCGTGAGTTTTTGCTGAAATTCGAAGTCTCATTTCTTTGTTCCATTCGAGACAATGCAGCTTGTCTGTTCAGTTCGGAGGCGACCGCCCAGGGTCATGTTCCAGGAAACCGAGACGTCCACTTGCACCAACCCCGTCCCGAGATCCGTCGCCACAGAATCCGTAGTGATGGTGCCGTTCGGCGAGCGCGTGAACTGGGTCACTCCGTTGGCCGCTGGGTATTGAGTGATCCTGACTACCTCGGTGGCCTTCTTTGAGAAAAGTGTCGGGGTCTTGTCAGGCGTGTAGTTGGCAGGCATGACGTTATTCCGAACAAACGAAGTAGTTGTCAGATCAGAAAAGGCGAGATTGCGCAAGACCTCGGCGCGATCCTGGACGCTTTGCAGAGCAGCCAGTGACTCCTTGCTGGCGTCCATGTATCGCAGGCACATCGCATTTACCTCGAAGATCGATACGAAGAAGATAGCGACGAGCATTGTCGCAACCATCACTTCGACGAGAGTGAAACCGTCCTCATCATCTTTGGATCGATTCACATGCGTATTCATGTGTCTAATTAATATGGCAATGGCGAGCACCATTTACCGAAAGTTATATGGTAATTATAGCAGTTATTGTACCCACGGATCCCGAAAAGCCTACTCAACTCCCCAGAAGCGAAGGCCCCGACAACAACCGTTTTCCGACTGGCTAAAGTTGTCTCAAGGCCGCTTCGGCGCGGTCGATCAATTGCTTTTCTTCGGGAAGCAAATGCGCTGTTTTTCCGATCTCCACGTATTTGCGTGCCTTGCTTTTCTCACCCGCAACAGCCAACATGAAGCCATAATAGGCGGCCAACGGCGGCTCCTGAAGTTGATCCTCCCGAAGTGTGCTCATGACGCGTAATGCGCCTTTAATATCCCCTTTTGCGTAAAGGGAAAACGCGTACGTGGAGACATACGCAGCATTCGAAGGGTGTTTGCGGTAGAGATCGCTCGCGCGTTTGCGGGCTCGCTCCAGATCGACATTAAGAAGTAATGAAACCTGCGTGAGATTGTTTTGTACTTTCAAGTCTCCCGGATCGATCTCGGTCAGTCGTGAAAGCACCCGGTACAATCCCTGGGTATCACCCGCCTTTGTGTAATGAAGATAAAGTGTGTGAAGCGCCTCGAATTGGACGTCGGGATACTTCGCCAACTGCCAGAGTAAATCGACGCTTTTATTCTTCCAGCCCCACTCGAAAACGATCCGCGTCAGCAAGAGCAAAGATTGAGATTGAGCCGAAGCACTTTTCACGGCTCCTGCCCATTCACGCTCCGTTGCCACAGGCTTGTTTTCAGCTCGGAGCGCACGGGTGAGATACGCGCGGCGCAGAAAATCAAATTGATGCCAGTTTGAATTGGCAGTCAGCCTTTCTAACGCTGACCAGTCATTGACTTTCGCGTAAGCTTCGGCCATCGCCCATGGAACCGGCCACGCGCTTAAGGCGTCCTCGGGAAGCGATCTTGCGAAATCGATGGCAACTATGCTGATCTCATTGGCGTTCATCCAGGTGAGGAGAGCGGCCAGATCGTCCGGTTTCGCAGCAGCCTCGTTTTCGATCTTTGTGAGATAGGTGGTGTATTCAGGATCGTATGATTGGCGCAGAATACCGAGGTAGAGGAGCTTATCGGTGAAGATCGCTTCGGGATAGCTTTGCAGATCGTGCGCAAGAGTGCGCAACTCCTCTCCCGGTTGGCGATGCGCTACGCCATCGACAATGAGCGAACGGGTGGCCGCACTCCGCTGCGTGGGAGAATTGCGGAGCCTTTCCAGGAGAGCGAGACCCTGTTTCCGCTCCGCCGCGGCGGCTTGCTCGAGACAAGAAAGCGCAAACTGCACTTGGTATGATTCGTCGTTCGGCGCCAAACGCACCGCCTCTCCCCATTCATTTTTCGCTTCGGCTGGGTCCTGCCGAGCCTTAGCCAAGCGCGCCACCGTCGCGTGAAAAGCGGCCGTCTTCTTTCCGCGGCCATCAATGCCAGCAAGTGTTTTCTCTGCGGCATTAATATCACCAAATTGCAATGCGCAGGCCGCCAGCGCCAAATCATCTTGAGTAGAATGCGGGGCCAATTCGGCTATCCTTCGTCTCCAATCGAGAGCGGCCCGGTCTCGCGCCTGTTCGGCAATCTGCGCCATGATTCGCATGGCCTGAGCGGTGTTTGAATTAAGCTGTAAAGCCCTGCGCGCGCTCAAAGACGCGGACTTGACATCACCGCCGCTGAAATAGGCAGCCGCCCGGCGAATCAAATGACGTTCTTCCCACCGTTGGTAAGCATGCCAGCCGCCCCAGGCAATGAATACGAACAAGATGATCCCGCACGGGATGCCGAGCGCAAGCTGAATGAACGTTCGCTGTGTTCTTTCGACGGATTTTTCCAAGGAGTTTAAGGGATAGGATCGAGCTTCTTAAAAAGGCAATCGTAGCCCAGCCAGCGAGATCTCGAATTGTGATCCGTACCGCGCCAGATAAATTAGCACGTCCCATTCCTATGCTCAATCGGTGAACTGTTCCCTCGGTTCTCAAAGTCCGCGGGTCCAGCCGCTTGGCCGTCGGTGCGCCACCCCAAGCAGAACGAAGCCGATCAAGGAAATGCCGGCGCCGGCTACGTGATCTCGTGAAATGCAATCGATGGCGATCGCGAGAGTCGCAGACGGAAACTCCGGTTTATCCTCGACTGCGTTTGGCAGTAGCATGTGGATTGCTTCGGATTTCGAGCTTCCGTTCTGGCATCTGTAAAGGCTCGCAACCTGCTTTCACGCGGCTACGCTATCGCAGAGATGAAGGCCCTTCTCGCTCGCGCGCATCTCATCGACTCGCCCGACTCGGAGGTTTTCGCGTGGCGTTTCGCTGCGATCGTGTTTTTTTTTGCACTGCTCTGGCTCGAGGTGATTAACCAACTCAAAGGCGAGTGGTCGTTCAATCCGCAATACGCCTATGGTTGGTCCGTTCCGTTTCTCGCGCTTTATTTATTTTGGAAACGCCGGGCTACCCAGCCAGCGCCGGCGCCGTCCGGACAGCGTTTATTCGCCATCGCGCTCGTATTTTTTGGTGCGTTGATCTTGTTGCCCGTCCGTTTTCTTTCCGAAGCAAATCCTGACTGGCGTCTGCTCAGCTGGGCGTTCTCGGTCACGGCCATTATCATATCGGCCACTTGCATATTTCTCGCCGGTGGCTGGCCGTGGCTCCGTCACTTTGCGTTTCCGATCGTTTTCTTTCTTGTTGCGGTTCCGTGGCCGACCCACTTCGAGCAATTCGTCGTGCAAAATCTGATGCACGCAGTCACGGCCATAAATGTTGTGTTCCTTAACATCGCGGGAATTCCGGCCGTGCAAAAGGGCAACGTTATCGAAGTCGGGACCGGCCTGATCGGAATTGAAGAGGCCTGCAGCGGCGTGCGCTCAATTCAAGCGACCCTGATGGTCTCGCTTTTTCTAGGCGAGCTTTACTCATTCAACGTGCTAGCGCGGATGATTCTCGTGCTCGCCGCCGGCGTCCTCGCTTTTTTTTGCAATCTGGTGCGCACGGCAATTTTGGTTTGGGTGGGAGCGCACAAGGGAATCAAGGCGATCGAAACGTGGCATGATCCTGCGGGACTCACCATCTTACTCTTCTGTTTGTTCGGCCTTTGGACGCTCAGTCTGATTCTGCAACGCCGTTCCGTTTTCCGGTCGCCACAATGGCAACGGGCGGAAGCGTCGTCGGCGCCGATAAATTATTCGCGTCCTTTGCTCGTCGGGCTCGCGCTGTGGTTAATTTTGGCAGAAGCGACTGTGCAAACGTGGTATCGGCTTCAGCGGCCCGCGGTCGAGATGGAATGGACGGTCAATTGGCCGACATCCGAAACGGGATACAAATCAATGCCGGTACCGACCGAAGCGCAGAACCTGCTGCGCTACAACGAGGGCGGCTCCGGGACGTGGCATGGCCGCGATGGACGGCCCTGGATGATGTACTTCTTTCGCTGGTTTCCCGGACGCACCGCCGCGCTCTTTGTAAAAATTCACCGGCCCGATGTCTGCTTGCCGGCCAGCGGCATGATATTGAATCGCAACGCCGGATTACGTCTGCTCCCTGTGAACGGTGTGAACTTGCCAATCCGTTCGTATCGATTCGACGATCGCGGAACGCCGCTGCACGTTTTTTATTGTTATGCCGACGGACGTTCCTCGTATGAAAACGCGAAGGCGGCGGAGGAAGAAGATTGGACAATCCGTGGCCGTGTCCGTGCGGCCTGGCAAGGTCGGCGCGATGTCGGAGCGCAGATGCTGGAAGTGATCGTCTGGGGTTACGAAAATGATCGCGAGGCCGACGAAGCATTACAGCGCGAGCTCGCGCGAATTATTCAGCTCAGTTGAGCCAGCGTAAGATCGACATGTTCATCAACGCGAATATCCTGAGTTGTTACATGCTCACGTGATGCTCACGCCGCACGATCCGGATCCATCCCGTTACGAACACGCGGCCCAGGGACTGCGTCGTCGCGATCTGGATCCCGATCCGATCAAACAGTTCAGCAATTGGTTCACCGCCGCGATCGAAGCCGGCATTCGGGACATCAACGCCATGAGCCTTGCCACGGCGACGCCGGATGGAAGGCCATCGGTGCGCATTGTTCTGTTGAAAGGATTCGATCAGGACGGGTTCGTTTTTTTTACAAACTACCAGAGCGAAAAAGGAAAGCAGCTGGATGCGAACCCACGGGCCGCGCTCGGATTCTATTGGATTGAATTGGACCGACAAATTCGCGTGAATGGCACCTTAGAAAAAACTTCACGGGAAGAGTCGGAACATTACTTTCATTCGCGGCCGCCCGGCAGCCAGCTTGGCGCGT
>Ga0137415_10001154_pt1 | contig 26101 bp, 11 predicted proteins | sample CZODoug3_1_1_16f_FD_183082 | JGI IMG/M metagenome (GOLD analysis project Ga0137415, IMG submission 183082) | Vadose zone soil fungal communities from Angelo Coast Range Reserve, California, USA - CZODoug3_1_1_16fungal (Hybrid Assembly) | ecosystem: Environmental > Terrestrial > Soil > Vadose...
TCCACCTCTTCGACGGCCGCATCGTGGAAGAAACCCAGGAAGCCCGCGTCGGAGCCAACTAGCTCCGTCGAAATCGAAACGGCCTTCACACGTTCGGTGATGCCGTTATGAGTGTGCCCGCGCAGGTTGGCATAGGGAAAGAAAATGAATACACTGTGGAACGACCTACGATTCGCGCTGCGGGTGATGGCAAAGAATCGTGTGTTTACCGCAGTGGCTGTGATCACGCTGGCGCTCGGTATCGGCGCCAATACAGCTATCTTTAGCGCGATGAATGCAGTCTTGCTGCGTTCCCTTCCCGTGAAAAACGCGGACCGCCTGGTCTGGCTACGTTTTCAAAATCAGCCTCGAGATACATCCCAGACCGGCTATGGCGACCGCTCACTCTCTGAACCGACCTTCGAGCACCTGCGGGCGCAACGAGAAGTGTTTGCCGACCTCGTCGCCTTTGTACCGCTGAGCTTCAGCAAGAGCATCGTGCGACTCGGCGACGCGCCGGAAGAAGCGGCGGTGGATATGGTCAGCGGCAATTTCTTCTCAGGGTTAGGCGTGCCTGCTGCGCTGGGTCAATTGCTCACTCTAGAAGATGAGTCACGCCACACTCAGGTAGCGGTGCTTAGTTACAACTTCTGGACGCGGCGCTTTGCCCGGAATCCGTCCGCGCTCGGTCAGTCCCTGTATATCAAGGGAGTTCCGTTTCGCATCATCGGGGTTAGCCCCCGCGATTTCTTCGGCGTCGAGCCGCAAGGCTCTACCGATCTCTGGATTCCCTTCCAGACCCTGCCGGAATTAAAACCGTGGGGTGTTTCGCCACAGGATAAGAGCGCTCTTTACGGCTCCCCGGATTGGTGGTTCTTGATGATGATCGGTCGTCTGCGGCCGGGCGTCAACAAGGAGCGGGCCCTCGCACAATTGCAGCCGGCCTATCAGAGCACGGCTTACCTGGGCACATCCGGGCCCCGGAAAGACGAACAGCCTCCACATCTGTATTTCAGTTCTGTGCAAGGAATCGCCGGTCTACGCGAGACATTTGAAACACCTTTGCGCGCTCTGATGGCCACGGTGGGACTCGTGCTTGTAATCGCGTGCAGTAACGTGGCCATGCTGCTGGTGGCGCGAAATTCTGCGCGACAGCGTGAGTTCAGCCTCCGCTCTGCCCTCGGTGCAGGGCGGGTACGGCTATTCCGCCAACTGCTGACGGAGGGGCTGCTTCTAGTAGCGGCTGGAGGGACTGCCGGCTGGCTACTGGCGCTGTGGGCCAGTGATGTGCTGGCGCGGTGGGCAAGATTGGACGTGAGCCTCGCTCCCGATCGTGGCGTGCTGTTTTTCTCCGTCGTGATTTGCCTCGGAACGGCTTCCATCTTCGGACTCGTTCCGTTCTGGAGCGTGGGTCGCGTGCCGCTTTGGGTTGCTTTGCGAACTTCTGGTAGCAGCGCTACACAGGACCGCACAGGATTCCGCGCAGGCCAAGTTGTCGTGGCCATTCAGATGGCGATGTGCCTTGCGCTTCTGGTTGGCGCCGGTCTGGCAGTGCGCAGTCTGCGGAACCTTGAAAGCGCCAGCCTAGGGCTGCGCGCCAAAGGGCTGCTCGTCTTTGGCATTACTCCTCCGCAAAGCCTCCACACCGACCCGGAAGTCATTCGCTTCTATCAGAGGCTTCTGGATCGGCTGCGCGTCTTGCCGGGAATTGAAGCCGGAACTCTTGTACAAGTGCGGCCGGGCACAGGCGCTAGCAACAACACGATTGCGTTCGTGGACGGCGTGCAGGCACGCGAGAAAGTAATAGATAGCCTAGTGCGCTGGAATGCGGTGGGTCCGGATTTCTTTCACGTCATGGGGACGCCGATCTTGCAGGGCCGCGATTTTACCGGAGCGGATTCAGCGAGTTCCATGAAGGTTGCGATTGTCAATCAAACATTCGTCGATCGTTATTTGCCCGGGCGCCAGCCGCTGGGCCATCACGTAGCGATCGATGGGGAACACGGTGAGCAATACACGATCATCGGCGTGGCGCAAAACAGCAAGTACACGAGCGTGCGCGAGCGGGAGTCCGCCATGGCGTACTTCCCTTACCCGCAGATACCCGATATCGCTGGCATGCAAATGGAGTTGCGCACAGAAAGCAATCCCGCGGCTTTCCTGCCGTCAGTACAGCGCGTGATTCAAGATATGGGCCCGGACTTGGCGGCACTACAGCCGATGACGCAACAGGCGCAATTCGAGGCGTCCTTCTCCCAGGAACACTTGTTTGCTCGCCTGGCGCTGTTCTTCGGGTTGCTCGCCGCGCTACTGGTTGCTACCGGACTGTACGGCACCCTCGCCTATCGAGTAAGCCGAAGAAGCGCTGAGTTCGGCGTGCGCATGGCGCTCGGCGCGAGCCCGCGGCAGGTTTTATGGATTATCGCGCGCGAGAGCCTAATCCTGAGCATAGCAGGCGTCGTGTTGGGGTTGCCGCTCGCAATCGTAGGCGCACGTTTGCTGCGTTCCTTTCTTTTTGGTCTTGCTCCGGAAGATCCCTTGGCTCTCGTGCTAGCGGTTCTTGCAACGTGCGCCGTTGTGGTAGTCGGCAGCGTGATTCCCGCGCGGCGAGCGACGCACGTTGATCCGCTAGTCGCTTTGCGCTACGAATAGGAGTTGTCATGTTCTCACTTCTGCAAGATGTCCGCTTCGGTCTGCGCATGCTGGCAAAGCATCGCCTTGCGACGCTGGTGTCCATCGTCGCGCTGGCGCTGGGGATCGGAGCGAACACCGCGATGTTCAGCCTGGCCGAAGCATTTCTGCTTCATCCCGCACCGTTTGAAAACGCCAATCGCATCGTGGCGCTGGTCGACGCGCGGCCACAACAGAACATCGATATGAACGGCATCGCGCCGGCCACTTTTTTTGACTGGCGCAAGGAAGCGCACTCGTTCGACGAGCTTGCGGCCTATTCGTGGGATGAAGTGAGCCTCACAGGCGATGGCCACCCACAAAAAGTTCAATCGTTTAAGGTTTCCGCCAATTTGTTTGGAATGCTAGGGGTGCAGCCGCAGCTCGGCCGCGTATTTTCGCAGGACGAAGAAGAGCCCGGGAAAGATCAGGAAATCATTCTTGGCCATGCGCTTTGGGAGCAGCGTTACGCCTCTGATCCACACATCCTAGGCAAGCACGTCAAAGTCGGCGGCAAAGCCTACACCGTTGTGGGGGTCATGCCAAAAGGCTTCGACTTCCCCATGCCAGCAGAGGCCTGGACTCCGCTGGCGCTCAATGGGAAAGACCGCGAGCGCCGCGACATTCGCTGGCTGTGGGTCCTGGGCCGGTTGAAGCCGCACGTCTCCTTTTCGGAAGCTTCCGCGGAGATGCAAGGAATCGCGCAGCGTCAAGCGGAAGCTTACCCGGACACAAATAAGGGCTGGCAGCTCCGCCCGATGCCACTCGCCCAATTCATGACCGGCTACCTCACGCGCCAGTACACGATTTTGTGCATGGGCGCCGTGGCATTTGTCCTGCTCATCGCCTGCGCCGACGTTGCCAATGTGCAGTTTGCACGCATGAGCGGGCGCACTAATGAGTTTGCGGTGCGTACCGCGCTGGGCGGGAGCCGCTGGCGCGTCGTTCGTCAACTGCTCACCGAAAGTATTCTGCTTTCCTCTGGCGGCGCTGTGCTGGGCCTGTTCTTTGCGCAGTGGGCGCTTCAGGTGATCCTTGCGCACATGCCGCCGGACGTTGCGAAGTTCGTCGCTGGCTGGAAGACGATCAGCCTGGACTCCAATGCATTCTTGTTCACGCTCGCCGTCGTGGTGATCAGCGGCATTCTTTCTGGTATCGCGCCTTCCTTATTAGCTTCGCGCAGCAATCTTGTGGAGTCGCTGAAGGAAAGCGGCCGAGGCAGTACCGTGAGCCGCGCGCGGGGTCGTTTGCGCGGCGCGCTGGTTGTGGCGGAGATTTCACTGGCCCTGGTTTTGCTCGTCGGCGCGGGTCTGTTGGTAAAGAATTTCCAGGGACTCCTGAATGTGAATGAGAGTTATTCGCCGCAGACTCTCCTGGCCATGAACCTCACTCTCTCCGACGCGCAGTACGCGGAGTCCTCCGCACGCCTTGCTTTCCTTGAGCAAGTGCTGCAGCGGCTTGGCCGCCTCCCAGGAGTGCACTCGGCCGCCATAGTCACGCACGTGCCCTACGCGAACGGAGGTGGCGTCAGCACGTTCACTTTTTCCATCGAAGGACGCCCGCCTGCGCAACGCGGCGAGCTTCGCGATGCCATCATTGAGTCGACGAGCCCCAACTATTTCGCCATGATGAATATCGCCCTTCGCCAGGGCCGGCTGCTCAGTGATACGGACGGCGCCGAAGCTCCTTCTGTCGCGGTTATTAGTGAAAGCCTCGCGCGGCGGTACTTCCCTGGGACGAATCCGCTGGGCGCGCACATCAAGGTCGGCGAAATGGATTCCCCGCGGCCCTGGATGACTATCGTCGGCGTTGTGAACGACATCCACTACAGTTGGATCAGCAAGGACGATGTTCCTACAATTTACGGCCCCTTCCGGCAAGCGCCGCCCTATTACACCACCATCCTGCTGCGTACCCCAGGCGACCCTTTACAATTTATCTCCCCAGCTCGCGAACAGATTGCCGCTGTCGACCCGAATTTGCCGCTCTACAACATCAAGCCCATGGACCGCCTGATCACTGAATCCATCATCGGCATAGCCTACGTCGCCTCCATGATGGCCGTGCTCGGCGTCATCGCTCTCGCGCTCGCTTCCGTCGGCGTTTTCGGCGTCATGTCCTACTCGGTCAGCGAGCGCGCGCACGAGATCGGCATCCGCATGTCGCTCGGCGCGCAAACCGGCGACATTTTGCGCATGGTGCTGCGCAGCGGCATGACCCTCACGGTGCTAGGGCTCGCCATCGGCTTGCCGATCGCCTTCGCGCTGGCCCGCGCGCTAGCCGCGCTGCTCTTTGGCGTCGAAGCCACCGACCCGTTTTCCTTCATCGGCCTGCCGCTGCTGCTCGCGGCCGTTGCGGCCCTGGCGTGCTATCTCCCCGCTCGCCGAGCCGCACGCCTCGATCCGCTAAAAGCGCTGCGCTATGAGTAGATGAATACCGCCCGCGCTAGGTACACTAGACTCTGCGCTTAGCGGCACGATAAGGAGAGTTTGTGGAATCTTTGATTCAAATGCGAAATCTCGAGAAGGTCTTCGAGGCCAGCGGCAGCAAGTTTTTCGTCCTGCGCCGCATTAGCATCGATATTCAGGCCGGTGAGTTCGTAACCTTCATGGGCCCTTCCGGCGCGGGGAAATCCACGCTGCTCAGCATCATTGGCATGCTGGACAGCGCGTGGAGCGGCGAATACTATTTCCTCGATCAGCCGGTGCACAAACTCAACGTCAAAAAACGCAACGAGCTGCACAAAGCCAACATCGGCTTCGTCTTCCAGAGCTATCACCTGATCGACAATCTCACCGTCTTCGAGAACCTCGAAATCCCGCTTTCTTACAAAAACGTTCCGCACAAGGAGCGCGTCAGCCTGGTCTGCGACGTCCTCGACCGCTTCAACATTGTCGGCAAGAAGGATCTCTTCCCCAACCAGCTTTCCGGCGGCCAGCAGCAACTCGTGGGCGTCGCGCGCGCGGTCATCCAGAATCCCAAGCTCATCCTCGCCGACGAGCCCACCGGCAACCTGCACTCCGCGCAGGGCGATGAAATCATGCAGCTCTTCAAGCGCCTCAACGACGGGGGCACCACCATCATTCAGGTCACGCATTCTGAGCGCAACGCCATGTATGGACATCGAATTATTCAACTCAAGGACGGCTGGGTGGTCAGTGAAGAGAAGGCCGCTGCGCGCGTTGGATAAGTAAGCACCAATTCGACGCGAGGCGTGGAACAAATAGGGTCTCTCCATCGTTTTCTACAGTACCGGTAATGGAGGATTCGCATGAGGACCTTTCTGCAGGATCTGCGCTACGCCGTTCGCGTGCTCCTGAAAAACCCCGGTTTCACCGTCGTCGCGATATTGACGCTTGCGCTCGGCATCGGAGCGAACACCGCCATTTTCAGCGTGGTCAACACCGTTTTGCTCAAGCCCCTGCCGTATAAGAACCCCGACAGCCTGGTGAAGATCTGGACGCACTTCACGAGTATTGGGCTGCCCAACGATCAGAACTGGTTCTCGGCGCCCGAGTTTCGCGACGTCCTGCAACAAAACCGCAGCTTCTCCAATATCTCTGTAATCAGTCCGGGAACGTATAGCCTCGGTGTCAGCGGCAATCCGCAGAGCCTCAACGGTGCAACTGTTTCGCCGACCTTTTTCAATCTCCTCGGTGTAAGGCCCTATCTCGGCCGCGCGTTTTTGCCCGACGAAGGGGAGCAGGGCCACGATCGCGTTGTCGTCCTTGGCTATGGATTGTGGCAGCGTGTCTTTGCCGCCGACCCCCAAATAATCGGCAAAGATATCGCTATTGACGGCCGAAGCTGCAAAGTGATCGGTGTAATGCGACAGGGCTTTGATTACCCATTTCCTTCCGACCTGTGGACGCCGCAAGTCTTCCTGCCGACGGATTTCGCGCCGAATAACCGCGGCAATCATGGCTACGAAGTTCTCGCCCGGATCAAGCCGGGACTCTCGCTTGCGCAAGCTCGCAGAGATATGGAGACGGTCTCCAAGTCCATCGTCGAGCAGAACCGGGAATATCCATACCAGCGGTTTGGCTTTGCCCTCATCCTGCACCCGCTGCTCGAAGAAACCGTCGGCGACGTCAAGACATCGCTTTGGGTTCTTATGGGCGCGGTGGGATTCGTGCTCTTGCTGGTCTGCGCCAATGTTGCCGGCCTGCTCCTGGTGCGCAGCACGGCGCGGCAGAAAGAGATTGCCGTCCGCGTGGCGCTGGGCGCCGGAATGCGCAGGATTGTCCGGCAACTGCTCACCGAAAGTTTGCTTCTTTCCCTCCTGGGAGGCTTGCTCGGCCTGCTCCTCACTCCCCTTCTTCTTAGTGTGATCGTGACGCTCAGCGCCACGGCGCTGCCTCGTGTGGTTTCCACGGGAATCGATATCGGCGCGCTGCTCTTTACCTTTGCGGTCGCCGTCGGGACGGGAATCCTATTCGGCCTGGCTCCCGCGCTTGAAGCAAGCCGCGGCGTCCAGTATCAAATCCTGAAAGAGGGCGGACGCACCGGCACCGAAGGCCGCACCACTCATCGACTGCGCCGCATTTTCGTCGCCGCGGAAGCTGCGCTGGCGGTTCTCCTTCTTGCAGGTTCAGGGCTGCTGCTGCGCAGTTTTGTCAAGCTTCTCCAAGTGGACCCGGGGTTTCGCTCTGAGGGCGTGCTGACCTTGCAAGTCGCTCTTCCCAGCGCAAAATATCCAAAGCCTGAACAAGCCGGGGCGTTTTTCCGCGAGCTCGTAGATCGCGTCCAGCAATTACCCGGCGTCCAGACCGCCGGTGCGGTCTCCAGTTTGCCGCTAAGCGGCACGGGCAACTCCGGAACGACCACGGTGGATTCCCGCGCTGTCACCCCACAGGATGCCTCACCGGAAGCCGACTGGCGCGTCGTGACACCGGGCTTCTTCCAAGCTATGGGCATTTCGCTCATTTCTGGGCGCTACTTCGACACCCGCGATAGCGACACCGCCGCGCCGGTGGCGATAATCGACGAGACCATGGCTCGCACCTACTGGCCCAACGAGGATCCCGTCGGCAAGCGCATCAAGCGGGGCGGGATGGAATCGACCGGGCCGTGGATGACCATCGTCGGCGTCGTGCGCCACGTCCGCTATCGCACGCTCGAGGCGCGCTCGCGCGTTCAACTCTACTGGCCGGAGGCGCAACGACCCACAAATTTCATGGGACTCGCCATCCGCGCCGCCGCCGACCCGATGAGCCTGGCTCCCGCTGTCCAGAAAACCGTGCTCGCGCTGGACGCCGAGCAACCCGTAGACCACGTGCTCACGATGCAGGAACTCATGGCCGATTCCTTGGCACGCCGCCGCCTCACTCTGACCCTGCTGGCCGCGTTTGCGGGAGGCGCCATACTCCTTGCGGCACTTGGCATCTACGGTGTGACCGCGTACATGGTGACCCAGCGTCAGCAGGAAATTGGCCTGCGTATGGCCCTCGGTGCTTCCCGCTCCGATGTCCTTGGACTTGTGGTCGGGCAAGGGATGTCGCTCATGCTCGCCGGGTTAGGGGCTGGGCTAGTGCTATCGCTCGGCCTGACTTGGCTGCTGGGCAGCTTGCTCTTCTCCGTGCGGCCCTACGACCCCATATCGCTCGCGGCAGCCGCGGGAGCGCTGGCTCTAGTCGCGTTGCTCGCCTGCAGCTTCCCTGCTTGGCGCGCCACTCGCGTCGACCCACTCGTTGCCCTTCGCTACGAGTGACCGCGCGCGCAGGCAAGCCTTCGGGCGTGCCGCCGTATCGTTGCCGCCTGCGTGCCAGAGCGCCGATAGCCGGAAACGCCTTGTGCCTTTCCCCCGTTTCTAACGTATCGGAGGATTGGCATGAGGATCCTGCTGCAAGACCTGCGCTACGCCGTTCGCATGCTCGCGAAGAATCCCGGTTTTACACTGATCGCCGTACTCACGCTGGCGCTCGGCATCGGCGCGAACACGGTTGTATTTAGTGTCCTCAATGCTCTCTTACTCCGTCCCCTTGCTGTGGAACGGCCGAACGAGTTGGCTTTTCTTGAAAGCCAGAATGGTCCGAGTCAGTCCTTTCCAAACTATAAGGACCTTCGCGATCGCAACCGAACATTTGTGGGGCTGATCGGATATCGGATTGCGCCCATGGAACTGGAGGCCCGCGATCGCGCAGACCGCATTTGGGGTTATCTCGTCACGGGAAACTATTTTGACGTGCTGGGCGTCCGGCCGGCGCTGGGCCACTTCTTCAAGCAGAGCGACGATCTACGTCCCGGAGACAGCCCCTACGCGGTGCTCAGCTATAACTCCTGGCAATCGCGATTCGCAGCTGACCCGGCGATCGTTGGAAAGACGATTCGGATCAATCGCCATCCCTATACCGTGCTGGGCGTGGCGCCAAGCGATTTCCACGGTACCGAACTTTTCTACTGGCCTGAGGTTTGGGTGCCCATGATGATGGAGCCGCAAATCGAAGTGGGCAATGCGTGGCTCGATAACCGAATGACTTGGAATACCTTCGTGGTCGGCAGGCTTAAGCCATATGTTACGCGAGCCCAAGCGGAAGCCGACCTCAATACGATTGCCGCGGAACTGACCCGCCAATATCCCGCGGAAAACGACCGCCTGCACTTCCGATTGTCCAAGCCGGGATTGATTGGCGATTTGATAGGTGGACCAGCGAGAGCTTTCACGCTCGGCGTGTTGCTTCTCGCGGCTTTGGTCCTGCTGGCAGCGTGCACAAATCTCGCAAGTATGCTGACCGCGCGGACCGCAGACCGCCAGCGTGAGTTCGCCATTCGCCTTGCCATTGGCGCGGATCGCGGGCGCGTGTTGCGCCAGCTCTTGACCGAGACGCTGCTGCTCGCTTTGGCCGGCGGAGGCGCCGGCTTCTTATTGGCGATGGTTTTGACCGACGCGCTAAGCCGCTGGCGCGCGCCTATGGATTTCCCCGTGCAATACGACGTCAACCCGGACTGGCGCGTTTTCCTCTTTGCTCTAGCCGGATCGTTCATCGCCGCTGGGCTTTTTGGTTCTGCTCCCGCCTGGCGCGCTTCCAACTCTGATCCGAATCTGGTGCTCAGGGGAACTTCCACCATGTGGGGGCGCGGGCGCTTGGCCTTCCGCGACGTTCTCGTCGTCGTTCAGGTTGCGCTCTGCTTTGTACTGGTATCCGCTTCTTTGCTTTCTTTGCGTGGCCTGCAGCAAGCTCTGAAGATGAATCTCGGTTTTGCGCCGCAGCACGTGTCGGCCGTGGCCTTTGAATTGGGTTTGGCAGGCTATTCGGAAGGTCGCGGGCGCGCCTTTCAACGGCAGGCATTGGAGACCATTCAGCGATTGCCTGGTGTGCAGTCCGCCGCTTATTCCAATTCCCTTCCACTCAGCATCGACCAGTCTCATACCGGCGTCTTTCCCGCTGATAAAGGGGATCCGCAGCCTTCGGACCGCATCCCAGTCACTTTCTATCAAGTTTCACCGGATTTTTTCGCCACCTTGGGAACGAAGTTGCTGGGCGGCCGCGAATTCACTTGGCACGACGATAAAAACTCGCCGCAGGTCGCCATTGTGAACGTCGCTTTTGCGAAACGCGTGTTGCATAGCGGAAATCCCGTCGGTCAACGCTTCCGCGGCGGGCGCTCGTGGCCATTCACCGAAGTCATTGGCGTTGTCGAAGACGGTAAATACGAGAGTCTCACGGAGTCGCAGCAGCCCGTGGTCTTTTGGTCGATCCTGCAGTCCTACAACTCCACCACCACGCTGGAGGTGCGGTCTTCGGTGCCCCCGATGCAAATGGTTGGCGAGATACGCCAGGCAATTGCGCGGCTCGATCCGGAGCTGCCGCTCTACGGCGCGGGTCCCCTGCAACAAATGCTTGGCTTCGCGTTTTTCCCGACCCAGGCCGCAGCCATTGCCCTGAGCTCCTTCGGCGTGCTCGCCATTGTTCTTGCAGCGACGGGCATTCACGGGCTCGCGGCTTATGCGGTTTCAAGGCGCACGCGCGAGATCGGCGTCCGCATGGCTCTGGGCGCGCATCCGGTTCAGGTACTTCGTCTTGTGCTGGGCAAGACAGCGTGGCTGCTGATGTTGGGTTCGGTCGTGGGTGTGGCCCTTGCTTTGGCAACGGGACAAGTGATCGCCAGTGTTGTGTACGGAGCGCAACCTCGGGATCCGTTGGTAATTCTGAGCGTGTGGGGCAGCATTGCGTTGATTGCCTTTGTGGCAGCGTGGTCGCCGGCGCGGCGCGCTACGCGAGTCGATCCCCTGGTCGCGCTGCGCTACGAGTAAGACAGAGAAACATAGCGCGGGCCTGGACCCCATGATTGCGCTGAACTACGAGTGAGTGGCGTCTCGCCCGCGTTGGGCGGACTGCTGGCCGTGTTTGTGGTGTTTACGCATGGCGATAGAATAGACTTTAGATTGCTGATGGAATGAAACCGACTAACTCACATCCTCATCGCGTGCTTGTTGCCGATGATCAGTCTGACATTCGGGACGCGCTGCGGCTGTTGCTGCGGCGCGAAGGTTACGAAATCCACGGGGCTGCTTCGCCTAGTGAGGCTTTGGCTGCCCTCGAGGCGCGGGAATTTGATGTCGTGCTGATGGATTTGAATTACGCGCGGGATACTACCTCCGGCCAGGAGGGGCTGGATTTGCTGCCGCGGATCCAGATGATGGATAGCACGCTGCCCGTGATTGTGATGACGGCGTGGAGCAGCGTGGAAGTCGCCGTGGAAGCGATGCGGCGCGGAGCGCGCGATTTTATTCCCAAGCCGTGGGAAAACAACCGCTTGATTACCGTGCTGCGCACGCAGATTGATTTGCGGCAGGCGCTGCGCCAAGCGTCGCGGCTCGAAGCGGAAAACCGCCTTCTGCGGGCGGAATCGCGCCCGACCATGATTGCCGAATCGGCGGCGATGCAGCCGGTGCTTGACATCATCGGCCGCATCGGGCCGTCCGATGCGAATGTGCTTATCACCGGAGAGCACGGGACCGGGAAAGAAGTTGTTGCGCACACGTTGCACGCGCTGTCTCCGCGCACGAACACTCCGATGGTGACGGTGAACGCCGGCGGCCTTTCCGAAGGCGTTTTCGAGAGCGAATTGTTCGGCCACGTGAAAGGCGCGTTCACCGACGCGCGCGTGGATCGCGTCGGCCGTTTTGAGCTAGCCGACAACGGAACATTGTTTCTGGATGAAATTGCGAACGTGCCGCTGAAGCTGCAGGCCAAATTGCTGCGTGTCCTAGAGACTGGCGAGCTTGAGCGCGTCGGCTCTTCCAGTACGCGGCGCGTCGACGTACGCGTGATTGCCGCCACCAACGTGGATGTAACCGCGGAGGCTGCTGCCGGCCGATTTCGCCAGGACCTGCTTTTTCGGCTCAATACCATCGAAATTCATCTGCCGCCGTTGCGCGAGCGCAAGGAAGATATCGATCTGCTGGCGCACCATTTTCTGCGCGGCTATGCGCAGCGTTACCGCAAGGCAATCAGTGGATTCGATCCCGTCGCCGCGCAGGTCCTTCACGAACATCCCTGGCCGGGCAACGTTCGCGAGCTGGATCACGCGATCGAGCGCGGCGTGCTGCTGGCGACCGGGCCGCTGGTGCGCGCCGGCGATCTCGGTTTGCGCGCCGCGGCGCCTGGAAGCGGAGCGCGCCTCGAGGAAATGAGCCTCGACGAAGTGGAGCATCACTTGATTCAGCGGACGCTGGCGCGCCATGACGGCAACGTCAGCCAGGCGGCAAAAGCTTTGGGCCTGAGCCGCAGCGCGATGTACCGCCGTTTGCAAAAACACGGCTTGGAATGAAGCCGCTCAGCTACGAACACCGCATTCTGCTCCTGGCCGTGGCTGCCGGACTGCCCGGCTCGCTCATCGCCATGATTCTGCTTTGGACCGGCGATTATTCCTCGCGCACCGTCTGGACTCTGGGTCTCCTCATCGTCGGCCTGTGGCTCGGCTTTGCGATTTCCGTGCGCCATCGCGTTGCGTTTTCCCTGCAAACTCTGTCGAATCTGCTCGCGGCCATGCGCGAAGAAGATTTCTCCGTGCGCGGGCGCGGCGCCCGGCGCGACGATGCCATGGGCGAAGTGATGATCGAAGTAAATTCCCTCAGCGAGACGCTGCGCGAACAGCGCCTCGGCGCCCTCGAAGCCGGCGCGCTCCTACGCACTGTCATGGAAGAAATCGATGTGGCCATCTTTACGTTCGACAATGAAAACAAATTGCGCCTGGTGAATCGCGCAGGCGAACGATTGCTGGCGCGCCCCGTCGAGCGCTTGCTGGGGTTTACCGCCGCCGAGCTGGGCCTCGGCGCCCCTCTCGAAGGCGATGCGGTATGCACTATGGAACTTACGTTTCCCGGCGGTTCCGGACGCTGGGGAATGCGCCGCGGATCTTTCCGCCAAGCGGGCCTGCCGCATCACCTGGTGGTGCTCAGCGATCTGAGCCGCGCGCTACGCGACGAAGAGCGCCAGGCGTGGCAGCGGCTGATTCGCGTCATGGGGCACGAGCTGAATAATTCCCTCGCGCCCATTCAGTCCGTGGCGCAAAGCCTGGAAAGCGGATTGAATGCGCTGCGCAATGAAGGCGATCTGCGGCCCGAAGTGAATCGCGCGCTTATGGACGACATTCAGCAGGGCTTCGGCATTATTCGCTCGAGGACGGAAGCGCTTGCTCGCTTTATGGCCGCGTATTCGCGCTTGGCGCGGCTTCCCGCACCGAAGCTAGCGCCGGTCAGCGTGCGGGATTGGATCTCGCGCGTGGCGATGCTGGAAACGCGCGTGAAGGTGAAAATCCAGGAAGGCCCGGAGGCGACGATCTCGGGCGATGCCGATCAGTTGGAGCAACTCCTCATCAACTTACTGCACAACGCCGCTGACGCGGTCCTGGAATGCGGTACGCAGGCCAGCGTGGGATGGTCGAGCCAAGACTCGCAACTGGAAGTCTGGGTGTTGGACGACGGGCCAGGGATACAGAATACGGCGAATGTGTTCGTCCCCTTCTTCACGACGAAGCCGGGGGGCACCGGGATCGGTTTGGCGCTAAGCCGGCAGATTGCGGAGGCGCACGGAGGGACGCTGACGCTGGAGAATCGCCGCGGAACCCGTGGGTGCGAAGCGCGGTTGCGTTTGCCGCGTTAGGCCCCCCCTCCCCCCTTTTTTGTAACTGCACATTCTAAAGGAGTTACAGGCACGCGCCACGTAACTGCGCATTCTAAAGGAGTTAGTACGTAGATCGCGATAAATCCGCGCACAGATTCAGAAAACACGCACACAGATGCACAGTGGCGTTTGCTTCTAAGAGCTTATTTTAAAGGGATTTAGCCGGTTTGGGGCGGCGAGCGTGTGTTTACCCAAGAAGTATTATACGCAGGATTGGAAAATAGTCAAGGGAAAAGTGCAACAAACTCGTTCGCTCGTTGCACAGAACTGGCTACCGACGGTGTCTATGTTTCTTACATCGTGCCGAGTTGGGGCGCAGCATGCTGCGCCCCTACGTCGGGGTCACTTCGGGGGTTCGGTCATTTCCATGGCCCAGATGGCGGCGGGGCGCATGTACATGGAAGCTCGGTAGTTGCCGGTGATGTCCCAGGCTTCGGGGGTGCGGAACCAGTAGCCCTTGGTTTCGTAGCTGGTATGGTAGATGCCCCAGGCGGTTTTGTAGGCTTCGTCTTTCATTCCTTCGCTAAGCATTAGCGCGGCTAGACCCAAGGTGGTGCCGGTCCAAACTTCCTGGACCTGTTCATTTGTTTTTACCAAGGAACCGTCTGGCGCGATGCCGTTGACGGCGCCCATGGTTCCGCCGGCGAACTTCATGACATTGAAATCAAAGACTTTGTGCAGGGCGCTGAGCTGCATTTCGCGCGGAACCAAGTCGCCGAGGCCAGTCATATTGGCATACCACTGCCCGGCGAGTTGGTCGGCTTGGATGTCGTCGCGGTACTCGCTGGAGGTGTCGTAACGAAAATACTCCTTGTTCCAAAGCTTGCTGACGTAGCTGGTTTGGGCTTTGGCGAAGAGGTCGTGATATTTCGACGCGGCGGCGGAATCGCCGAGCTGCTTGGCAATTTCTTCGGCGGCGCGCACGGCACCGAGAAAAAGACTGCCCGAATAGGCGCTTTTGCCGCGGACAACCCACTCATCGTAGGTCTGGTCGGGATAACCTTCGTTTTCAGGAAGGCCGTCGCCGTCGTGATCGTACTTGCGCAGATATTCGAGCGATTCCTGCACGGCGGGCCACGTGCTGCGCAAGAATTCCTTGTCTTTGCGGCCGGTGAAGATGAAGTCGCGATAAATCATCAGGACGAACTTGGGATTCAAGTCTTTCCAGCCATTGGTGTCCTGCCAACTGAATTGATTGATTTGCTTGAAGGGATCTTCGTCGGGCACGCCGAGATCGTGCGGAACAGCGCCCTTGGCTTTGCGGGTGCGGAAGCTAAGCTGGCCGGAATGAACCGTTTTCCAGATCCATTCCATTTTTTCGGGGGCTTCCTGCGGGACGGTGGCGGCGAATTCGCGCATCACATTTTTTTCGAGGTTGGGCCAGAATTTCAGGAGCGGCATGGAGCCGTAGAAGCGGACATCGAGCGTTTCGTAATAGGGATAGTCGTAACACTCCATGAAGGAGTAGACGGGAGGCGCTTGGGGACTGGAGCCTATGGGGCGGCCCCAAAAGGAGCCGAGGTCTGCGAGAGGATAGAGCTCATTGAAGAGCATGCCACGATACCAAAGCGGTTTGCTCTCGTCATTGACGTAGGGCGCTTGCCAGGCATCGATGGCGGCGCTCCAGGCGGAGGCATTTGCGAGGCCGTCGCGGGCGATGGCCCATGCGGTGGTGCCTGTTGCGCCGTAAAAATCGGTGTAGCGGCGGTGCCATTTGCGTCCGGAGCCAAATTCCACGACGGGAAGATCCCAGGCGATGACCACGGGAATGACGCGCGTTTCGCCGGGCTCGAGAGTGAAGCGGACGGCGATGGCGGCGGCGAGATCTTCGCCGCTGCTGGTCCAGGCATCGTCACTGTTAGCTAGTTTGCCGTCCTTTGAGAAGGGCGCCCAGATTTCTTTGCCGTCGCGATGGGGCGCGAAGGTGGTTTGGTAGGTGATCTCGACGCCGGGAGACTCGAGCGCAGCGATCACGAATTGGCCGTCCCATTGCTCGTGCACCAGGCCGACGTGATTGCGATCGAGGATGATGCCTTTCATCGTGCCTACGGAGCCGGCGGCCTCTTTTGAATTTGTCAGCAGGCTCGGAAACGGCTCCGTGCGGAAAAGGTTGTGATTGCCATGGTTGATTCCGCCCTGCAAATCGCGGCCGAAGGTGCGAAACCAGCCGAGCATATTTTCCCAAGAGAGCAAAACGGAAACAGTGACGCGACGTTTGGTGGGATTTTCAGCGTGCCAGCGGTAGACCGCGACGGGATAGCTGGTTTCCTTGTAGTTGTCGGGAAGGATGGGCGAGAACTGCTCGACTGTCACGTGCGCGGGGAATTTCTCCCAGCGATAATCGAACCAGGATTTTGGATAGAGAGCGTAGTAGTCACCGGCGCCGACCGGATAGTCCCAATCCCAGGAGCTCAGCGAATGATCCGGGGGATGAGCGGCGGTGAGAACTTTCGCGACGCCATCCGCATCGCCTTCGGATTTTTGAAACATCGCAAACTGGTTGGCCCAGACCGTTTGGTATTTGTGGACGCCGGCTTTCATGTGCCAGCGGGCGAAGTCGCCGCGAAAGGTACGCGAGAAAGTGCCGGCGCCGAAACCGCCGACCGGCGCGCCTTGCCAAAAGCCATTGTCGATATGGACGGCGTCGAGCGTGGGCTTTTTCGTGCCGGGGTTTTCGAGGGGCGCACCGATGGGGCGCTTCCAAGCGGCCTTGGGAATGTCGTCGTCGGCTTGGACGCTGGAGACAAGCGAAACGAAGGCAAGCCCCAGAACGCAGGCAAGTGCGAACCGCTTACTCATAGAAGACTCCTCGACTGAAGGTCAGAAGGACCGTTTCTGGCAGGAATCGGCCCGGCCTTGGTGCGCGAAACTATAGTATAAAATCGTTATTCTAAGCAAGGGGAAATGCGGTCAAGGCGTTTCGGTTTCCAGACTTTGGCGCTTCTTTTGGCGGCTTTCTTCGATCATTTTTTTGTAAGTGGCGAGGGCTTGCTGGGCGTCTTGCGCGCGCCCGGCGCGGCGGTACGCCTGGCTGAGCTGGAAATAGGTGAGGTCGCGGTCGGGCTGGAGCTTTTTAGCTTGCTCGAGGCTGGCGATGGCGCCGTCAGCGTCGCCCTGCTGCAACAATGCGCGGCCAAGCTCGAAGTAGGCCAGCTCATAGTCAGGCTTGGCCTTGACGACGTCGCGCAGCAAGGCTGCCGCGTCCTCCGGATGGCCGAGCGAGAGCAGCGCGAACGCGAGATGATAGCTGGTGACGGGATCGGAAGGACGCAACGCGAGCTCCGCGCGAAATTCCTGGACGGCGTTGTCGAAGTCGCTTTGGTGCAGGTAGACCAACCCGATGTAGTAGTGCGCTTCGGGCAATTTCGGACCGAGCTGCACAGCAGCTTTTAGCTCGCGCAGGGCGCTCGGATAATCATGCTGCTGCGCGTAGGCGTGGCCAAGGAGGTAGTGGACTCCCGGGCTGGCGGCGTTTTGTTCAAGCAGGCGCTGAAATATTTTAGCCCCTTCCGCCGATTGGCGGGTGCGCACCAGAGCGGTGCCCCAGGCGAAGAGCAGCGCGGGATCATCGGGCGGATTTCCGAGCAGTGGCCGCAGCACCCCCGCGGTCTTGGCGTAATTTTCCAGCACGAAGTAGCTTAGGCCGAGAATCTTGCGAACAAAATTGTCGCCGGGATGCGCAGCGAGCTCGCGCTCGAGGGGCGGCACGGCTTCCGAATACATTTCGGCGCGATAGGTGGCGAAGCCCCAGTTGCGATCGAGACTGGGGAGCGCGGGATTCCAGGCGTAGGCCTGCTTGAAATATTCGGCGGCTTCGGCGAATTGGGAGTTTTTCGCGCGCATCACGCCGAGATCGTTGTAGGAGCTGGCCAGCACTTCCGCCGCGAACGCGCGATACTGCTTGGCGGCCTTGGATTCCGGCGGTTGTGGAACGGCGGAAAGTAGCTGGGCAGCGCCGCCAGGAATGCCTCCCTGGGCGATGGCTTTGGTGCTTTTCTCTTCGTCGGGCGCGCTGGTTTCGAGCAGGCCCTCGATGCGCTCGGAAGGCCGGCTATCGGCTCCCTCGGCGCCGGGGTCTTCATCAAAGATGTGCTTTTCGTCATACCGGAATTTTGCCTCGCGGTAGCGCTGGGAATTGGCGAGGGCCTTCTTGCCTTCGTCGACGCGGCCGAGGCGCAACAGGGCGCGGCCGAGCAAGTAGTAGGCACGGCTGACGTCGTGCGCGAGTTCCTCCGGCTTGGATATCCGGCTGAGATATTTCTCCAGGGCGTCGATCGCCAGCGCGGTCCGATTGGTCTCGGTGTAAGTCTCCCCGAGATACAGATAAGGCGCGGGCTCGGCCGGAGCCAGACGAATCGCATGTTTCAGAGTGACTTCGGCCGCGGGAAAGTCGCGCAGAGCCACAGTGGCGATTCCTAGCAGCATCAGGAAATAATACTGCTCTGGATTGAGCTTCAGCTCGCTCTCAACCTCGGCGCGTGCTTGCGGATACGCCTGCTCGCCGAGCTGCTCGAGATAGGCATATCCCAGCAGGCCGTGCGCGTGCGGGTATTTCGGATCGAGCTTGACCGCTTTCCGAAATTCGGCGACGGCCTGCTCGGGGAAATGCGCTCCCGTGTAAGCTCGCCCGAATAAGACGTGCAGCGCCGCGGAATCTCCCATGACCGAGCGGATGTTGTCGAATAATCCCACAGCATCAGACAGTCGCTTGGCGCCTAAATAGGCAATGCCCAGAAAATAGGAAGTCTCGAAATCGTCCTGAAGGGCAACGGACTTCGTGAGTTCCGCAATCGCGCCGTCCGTGTCGCCGTTAAACATGGCGATGCGGCCGAGCACGTTGTGGGCTCGCGCGTTGTCCGGGTGGTTCGCGAGAACAGCTTGGACCAGTGCAGCAGCTCTCTTGGAGTCGCCGCGCCGGAACCACGCGATGGCCGCTTCTACCCGCAGGTCGGCGTCGTCGGGACTGAACTTAACAGCAGCATCCAAAAGCCGCGTCGCCTGCTCGAATTGCTCTTCTGAAATGGAAAGGTTGCCTAACTGGCGCAAACCGAGCGCGATGGTCTGGCGATAGTCGGTTTCCGCGCGTGCGAGGTCGCCAGCGGCTAGCGCGGCCTTCGCTGATTCAAACTTGTGACCAAGCACTTCGCTGGGGCTGTCGGCCGCGCGAACCGTAGGGATCGAAAGGGCCAGCACGACCGTCAGCACAGCGCTTGGGAGGCGGCATTTCCACGGCCTAACCAAACCGGAAGATTGCGTACGAGAGGAGACCTTAGTGCCCGTTGTTGCCGACAGCGCCATTGTAGAAAACATTCGCCTGAAATCAGTGCGCGCCTACGGACGCGCCAGCTCCCGGTGGTGGCAAGGCTTTCGTATCGCGGATTCCTGCACCTTCGACGATGGTGTAGATAGCGTCGGCTGGGACATTCTGCAAAGTCTCGGTGGCGCCGTTGGGCCAGCGGATTTCGACGGAGTCCATTTTTGTGGCGGCGCCCAGGCCGAAGTGCAGACGGAGATCGTTCTGCGAAAGGTAGCTGCCGCCGCCTTGCACTTCGTGGAACTGCTTGACGCCGGCGGCGTGAATGGTGACGCGGGCGCCGATTGCGGCGCGATTGCTTTTTGTGCCGATCAACTTGAAGAGCACTCGGTGGTAAGGGGTGCGGTTGGTGTTCAGGAGGACGGAGGGCGGCTCTCCGACGTTGAGCACGACGATGTCGATATTCCCGGTGTTGAAGATGTCGCCGAAGGCAGCGCCGCGGCGCGATTTTAGCGGCATGGCCTGAAGGCCGGCTTCCTTGGAGACTTCGTCGAAGGTGCCGTCGCGATTGTTGCGGTGGAGCAGCATCGGTTCTTTGTAGCGCGGGCCGACCTCGATGGTGTCGATCTGGGGATAGACGTGGCCGTTGGCGACGAAGAGGTCGAGCCAGGTGTCGTTGTCCATATCGAAAAAGCCGGTGCCCCAGCCGACGTAGGGATAACTGGGCTGGCCGACGCCGGAGGTCCAGCTGACGTCGTCAAAACCTCTTGAGCCCATGTTGCGATAGAGCGAATTGGGCTGCTCCTCGAAGTGGGTGACGAAGAAACTGAGGCGGCCGCTGTGGTCGTAATCTCCCCAGTCGACGCCCATGTTGCCGAGCTCCATGCCTTCGCCGCTGAGGGCCACGCCGGTGAGCATGCCCATGTCGGTGAACGTGCCGTCGTGATTGTTGTGATAGAGGTAGTTGGGCACGGAATCGTTGGCGACGAGCAGATCGGGCCAGCCGTCATCGTCATAGTCGACCCACATAACGCCAAGACCGTAGTAGCCGATGTCGTCGTGGACGCCAGCCTTGACGGAGACTTCCTCGAAAGTGCCGTCGCCGCGATTGTGATAGAGAAAGTCTGACTCGCCCTCGAGCCCCCAGGGACCGCACTGCACGAGGATGCCTTTGTAGCGGCAGAATTTGTTGCTGCCGAACTGCGGGAGATTGTTCATATCCAAGTGGGAGTAGCGGGAGACGAAGAGGTCGACGTAGCCGTCGCGGTCGTAGTCGCCCCAGGCGGCACCGGTCATGAAGCCGCTGCCACGGACGCCAGCCTTCTCGGTGACGTCCTCAAACTTGCAGTTGCCGAGATTGTGGTACAGGACGCTGCCGGTGTAACCGGTGACAAAGAGGTCGAGCTTGCCGTCGTTGTCGTAGTCGGCGACGGCCACGCCCATACCCCAGCCCTTGCGGGTTAGCCCGGCTTCCTTGGTGATGTCCTTAAAGGTGCCGTCTGGTTCCTGGTGATAGAGGGTGACCATGGGGTCGCCGCCTTCGCGGAGGCGGTCAACGGTCGAACCGTTGACGAGGACAATGTCGAGCCTGCCGTCATCATCGCAATCGAAGAGGCCGGAGCCGCCGCTGGTGGAGTCAATGACGTAGCGGGCTTCTGGGGCGGCAGTGTGCTGCACGGTGACACCGACGTCCTTGGCGATGTCTTTGAAAATGGGGATCGGCGGCAGCGTGCTGCGATCCGTCTTGGGTTTCGCTTTGGCAGCGGGCGGAGGAATGCGCACTTTTTGCGGACCGCCAGCTTGCGCGGCAGCAAACTCGGGAGCGGCCAGAAACAACGTGAGAATGGAGATTTGCAAGGAAAAAGATTTCAAGAGGTACCCGGACATGGCTCCATTCTAACGCAGAGGATTTTTCTTCGAAACAAATCACAGCAGAAAAACGACAGAGCGATTCAAAAAAGAAGCGCCCCGCCAGGTGATGATGCTGGCGGGACGCTTATTGATTCAGGTTAGTGTCATCGATCAGAAGGTGAACTTTAGACCGTACTGGAGTTGGCGCCACCCGTTTTCACGGGACTGCGTTATAATCCCGAAATTGTTCCCGATCGTGGTATTCACGACGCTGTTAGCACAGAAGGTCTGAGGTTGCATCCCAGTGGGGCTAGCTAAATGGTTCGCACCGCAACCTGTGAACCCGTTATATATGGAACCGCCCGGACCAGGATTCGTGATGGTGTGTTTCTTATTGAGGTCCGCCCCCGTAGGTTCGAAAACCGGATTGCCGCTCGCGTCTAAGAAGAGCGCGGTGGACGGGTTTCCCGACCCGATGTTGTTCGCGTCAAACTGCGAGGGCGGACCATTGAAGTTCACGCCAAACTCGCCGTTGCCGCCGATGGAGCTTGCCAGATACTGCGGATGATTGAAGAGATTGAAGAAGTCCATCTGGAACTGCATCTTGACCCGCTCTGTCAGCTTAAAGTTCTTGCGGAAGGACAGGTCTACGGAGTTGTTACCCGGCCCCGAGCAGACGCCAAAGCCCTCGCTGCCCTTCTTGCCGATTTGGAAGCCGTTCAGGGTGAACATGTTGGGGTTGAACCACTGCCGCGAGTCGCCCGTGTTGGCGCGGCAACCCTGGCCCGCGACGCGCATCGGGACTTCGTTGCCGCCCCCTCCGGTTCCGGAGAGGTCGCCAATGGGGGCGTTTCCCGTGATTCCGGTCATCGAGGGGCCCGTAGCAACACTGATGATGGAGCTGATTTCCCACGCCCCTAAGGCATTCTTAACGAAGCGGTTTTGTTGGTCTAGCGCAGGAAGATTGTAGATCCAGTTAGCAGTGAAGATGTGCGGGCGATTGAGCTGGTCGGGTCCACGCTGCGCTCCCGGATTGTAGAAATCGAAGTTGCTGTTAGGAGTATCGATCAACTGCGTGTCGGAAATGAGTTTGGACCACGTGTAGGCGAACTGGAAGGAAGAGTTGCGATGGAAGCGAGACTGGAAGAGCATCTGGAGCGAATCGTAGCTGGATTGCCCGCTGTGCGAGTAGTACGTGAGCGAGCTATTGCCCTTCAGGGGACCGAAAGGCCTGAAAGAGGAACGGGAGCACCCAGAAACATTCTGGCACTGGAAATAGTTGAGGCGGTCAGTCGGTGCAACACCGTTGACGTCGGAGCGAATTTCCCAGTGCATGTTCCGGTTGGCAACATAACCCACTTCCAGCCGGGCGTCTTTCCAAAGCTCGTGCTGCACGGTCACATTATATTGCCAACTGTTGGGCATTTGGTTGGAGGTTTCGCTCCCGATCGAGGCGTTACCGAGCCCGGTGCTGAACGCCGAGCCGGCGGCCGTCGGAACGTTCAAGCTGTCCAGGAAGCGCCCGTTGGGGTCGGTGAAGTTGCCGACGAACGGCGGATTCGTCCCGCCAATCTGCAGAGCAAAGAGACGATCGCGGTTGAAGAATTGTCCTCCACCCGCGCGGATGGCCCACTTGCCCTTGCCAGTCGGATCCCAGGCAAAACTCAGGCGCGGCGCAAACATGTGATTATTATTGTTCCAAAGCGCGCGGTTGGGACCGGGCGTGCCGCCCGTACCCGCGGGGCATGGGTTCGACTTCAGGCCAGGGGAATAAAGCAAGCCGTTGCAGGTCGCATTTCCTAGCGCCGCACTGTAGGCAGCCGGGTTAAACGAAGTGTAGAGGTCGTCCGCGAAGTAGGGGTTCGGCAGCAGCGAGTATCGGACACCATAATTAACCGTGAGACGGCTGTTTACGCGCCAATTGTCTGCGGCGTAGAACTCGGTGTTTTGCCAGCGGATGTCATTGATGGTGATATTGCTTGCCTCGTTCATAACAATGGCCATGTTCTTCAGTTCCATGTCGGCCACATCGTATCCGGTCTTGTTGTTCCCGTCGCCTTGATAGCCAGCGGCGCCGAAGATGCCTCCGAATTCCGCATTCGGCGTCTGTTCATTCTTGGAGTTTCTGCTGTAAATGCCGCCAAACTTGAGGGTGTGGCGTCCCTTGACGATCGAAAAATCATCTTGCACGGTGTAAAGGTCTTGGGCGTTGGCCCAAGGTGCAATGGTCCATACGCTGGGAAGGTGAGCATTGCCCCAACCGGAGAACCATGCACTCGGTCCTTTGTCCCCATATCTCTTGCCAGAGGTGGGGAAAAACCACGGGATCGCGTCATTGATCTTCTGTTCGAGGGCGAGATTCGTGGGGTTGATTGTGATGCGGTTCGCCGAATAGCTGAACTGAAAGTCGTTCACGGCACTCGAGCCGATGGTCTTACTCAACCTGGCCGCGGCGATCCGGCTCGGCTGATCCCAAGACTCATCAATTACGCCCAGGGGATTGTTTCCCCAACCGAAGCCAGCGGATGGCGGCCCGAGGGTCCAGGCATCCTGGGTGTACTTCAGCATTAGGGTCAGGGTCTTCGATAGATTGACGTCGCCGCGAATGTTCTCTTCGCGCCAGGGCGAGGGAGTGTTAAGGGAGTGCGTCCAATTCAAGTTCGCGCAAGGATCCGAGAGTGTCGGCGCGGGATATTGCGTCATCAAAAGAAGGGCTTGCGTGGTGAGGCGCGACTGCGGGATGACGTCCGGCTTGTTTGGTCCGCCGGCACCCACCGTAAAGGGGCCTCCTGGGTCGCCGGGGTTTGGATCCTTAAGCCCGCCGGAGGGGAAGAAAGAGCAACCGGCGACCTGGCTGAAGTCGCCAGTGCGCTCGGCCAAACCCGGCACGTGAGAAGTGCGCACGAGGCCTTCGATCTTCCTGTTCCACTCCTCCGACCAGAAGAAAAAGATCTTGTCTTTCTTAATGGGACCACTGGCGGTATATCCGAAATCGTTCTCGCGAAGCTTGTTTTTCGCACAGGTGGGACAGCCAGCCTTGAGGAGGGTGTCGTATGCGTCCAGCTTATCGTTGCGGCCGGAATAGAAAACGCTGCCGTGGAAATCATTCTTTCCGGATTTGGTAACGAGGTTGACCGTCGCTCCGGACATGAGGCCAAACTCGGCGCCGTAGGCGTTGCGCTCAATCTTGAACTCCTCAATGGATTCGGTGGAAGGATAGACGAGAATGGTGCGTTGCGAGCCAGTGTCATTGTTATTGGCGCCATCGACGAGCCACTGATTGCCATTGGAAGGGCTGCCGCTGATGGAAAGGTCCGACGCACCCTTGATGCCTTTTTCCCTTGTACTGAAAGCCTCGGCGGCGGACACACCCGGCATCAATGTGACCAGTTGCATGAAGTTGCGGCCATTAAGCGGCAACTCTGCGACTTGGCTGGCCCCAATAAGGCCGGTCAATTCGCCATTGGTGGTCTCCACGGCGACGGGGGAAGCCTCCACGGTCACCGTTTCGTTGACGGCGCCGACCTTGAGTGCGATGTTCACTACCGAGCTGTCATTGACGTGCAGCTCGACGCCTGTCTGCGTTTCGCTCTTGAATCCCGCGTGGGTGACGTGAATGCGGTAGGTGCCTAGCGGAAGATCGGGGAAATCGTACTCGCCGTCGGTGCCCGTCTGCATTGAACGGGTGTAGCTTGTGCCGACATTGGTGATGGTCACCTCGGCACCCGCCAAGGCGGCCTTCTGTTCGTCGGTTACCGTGCCGCGAACCGAAGCCGTGGTCACCTGAGCCTGCAAAGTGCTGGAACACGAGAGCGCTAGGAGCAGAGCGCAGCAAAGCACGAAGATTGCGCGGAAATTGAAGTTTGCGCCGGAAAAGAGAGAAGTTTGATTCTTCATTCGTTTACCCACCTCGAAGAATTAGTTCACCTGGGCAGGCGCAAGCACGACGAGAGAATGCAATGCGTCTGCTCTAGTGAACTTTCTTACTCAACCCACCCTGATTGAGCGAAGACCCACCACCAAAAAACCGCAGGAAAGAAGCTAATGCTTTTCTACTAGGGCCGATATATAGCCCTGCTCCGGAAGCTTGTCAAGCAAAAATAATGATATTCCAAAGAAAAATAATGTTATTCTACGCGGCGCGCAAAGACCCCCCCGGGGGCTATTGACCCATGTGCTCTATAGCGCCGGGTAGGGCCAATGTTTCGTCGAGGATTTTTCTTGGGGAGAAATGACAGCAGACTGCCCTCTACTCGCGCGAGGAAGGCGGGGAACCGGACATTTTTGGGGCCATGTCTTCGGCTTTCTCCTGCAACTCGCTGACCTTCGCGAACTCCCGCTGGGCGGCTACGGAATTTCCCATGGCGCGGTACAAACGCGCCAGCCGGTAATGGGCGTCGGGCTGAGCGGGATCGAGTTTCTCCGCACGCAGGAGCGCGGCGAGGGCTTCCGGATATTTTTTCTGATCGGAAAGAATGGCGCCGATGTCCACGTAGGCTATGCGAATGTCGTCCCTGAGCTGGGTGGCCTTGTTGAGCAGGGGAAGCGCTTTTTCCGGCTGGTTTCTCTTTAGCTCGATATCCCCGAGATACGCGAGCGCTTGCGCGTGCGCTGGGTCGATGCTCAGCTCGTTTACAAACGCGGCCTTGGCCTCGTCGTACTTGTGCTGCTTCCAGTAGAGATAGCCAAGACCGAAATGGACGTTAGGCCCTCGCGGCGCGGCTTTCACGGCAGCCTCAAATTCCGGTATCGCTTCCACGGTTCTGCCCAGGCCGTCCAGCGCTTCCCCGCTGAGCATATGCGCAGCGGCGGAATCCGGATCTTGCTCGAGAATCTGACGGAACTCGGCCAGCGCGCAAGAGTATTGCTTGGCGGACAAGCAGCTCTGTGCCAACACGCGGTGCAGCTCTATATTTTTTGGATCAGCCTTGGTGGGTAATTCGAGATACTTCGCGGCTTCAGCAAAGTGCTTAGCGCCATAGCAGCTTAGACCCAGCAACGTGAGCACCTGCACGTTTTGCGGGTCGGCCGCCAGCGCGGCGGTGAGGGCAGCGACCGCCGCCTCGAAATGCTCTTGCTTGAATTCCGCGAGTCCCCAATTCAGGTGAATTCCCGGCAGCTTGGGATTGAGGGCGATCGCATTTCTATACGCGGGAACGGCTTGCTCATACTTTCCTTGCTTGGAGAGGACCAGACCTAAGCTGGCGAATGCGGCCGC
>Ga0137415_10001155_pt1 | contig 26092 bp, 27 predicted proteins | sample CZODoug3_1_1_16f_FD_183082 | JGI IMG/M metagenome (GOLD analysis project Ga0137415, IMG submission 183082) | Vadose zone soil fungal communities from Angelo Coast Range Reserve, California, USA - CZODoug3_1_1_16fungal (Hybrid Assembly) | ecosystem: Environmental > Terrestrial > Soil > Vadose...
GAATACGAGCTTGGCATCGGCCACCGCCTTGGCGGTCTCGGTGTCGTTGAGCTCCGCCTCTGCGTTTACAGGGCCCGCTTGGATTTTGATCTCTCGTTTCACAACACCCTCCACGCCGACATTCCCTTTACGTTGGACACCTGTCTCTTCACCACCTATGCCATCCTATGCGTGTACCCGCTGGTGCAGAAGACCCAACACAAAGGGGATCTTGGGCGGGCTGCGAGGGAAGCCATCGATGTGATCAGACCGGATCACTCGCCCGCTTCGCCTGTCTGCGGGGTCGACCGACTCCCTGAGGTGCTACCTACAAGGTCGGTGTGGAGTTCGCGTGCGCAGGCGCGGCGGGCACCTCAGCGCGGGTCTCTGGCACCTGGGTGTCAAGTGTGCCGACGATTCGCGAGAGTGAGTCGAGCTGGTGTCGCTGAAGATAGTTTGCAAGGCCGGCGATTACGTCCTCCGCCACGGTGGGACGATCGATTACTGCGGCACCAATCGCGACCGCCCGTGCGCCCGCAATCATAAACTCCAGGGCATCAGCAGCGGAGGCCACGCCTCCAACCCCAATGATCGCCAGCGGCACGGCACGAGCCACTTCCCACACCATCCGGACGGCAATCGGACGGATCGCAGGGCCAGAGAGCCCGCCGGTAATTCCTCCCAAGCGCGGCTGGCGTGTTTCCACATCGATGGCCAGGCCGGTGAGTGTGTTGATGAGAGTGAGAGCGTCTGCGCCTCCCTCGTGCGCGGCTCTCGCAATTGGCACGATGTCGGCGACATTAGGCGAGAGTTTTGCAATCAGGGGCTTGATCGTGAGCGACCGCAACCGCACAAGAAGATCGCGCGTCGCGTGAGCATCAACGGCAAAGGTAAGGCCATCTTCTACATTGGGGCAGGACAAGTTTAGCTCGATGCCGGCCACGGCGGGTTCCTGCCCGACCCAGTCGACGAGGGTGACAAACTCGTCGACGGTGTGGCCGGCGACACTGACGATGATCGGGATTCCCAAAGTCGCTAGAAACGGCAGATCACGCGTGAGAAAACCCGCCAGCCCCTTGTTGGGCAGACCTAACGAATTTAACCAGCCGCCGTCGGTACGCGCCATTTGGGGGTAGGGATTACCTGCCCGCGGCTCGACGGTGACGGTCTTGGTGATGAACCCCCCGAACGCGCGGAGGTTCACGATATTCTGAGCTTCGCGCCCAAAGCCGAGCGGGCCAGGCGCGGCGAGAACGGGATTGGCGAATCGAATGCCAGCGACTTCAGTGGCAAGCGGTGTCGCGAGTGGGGCGGGCTGTTCCATAAGAGTCCTTTCCGGCCTCCCGGACCGGATTAAAGGGAACGGGCTTCTCCGCCACTGTAACAAACGCCCGCACACACTGTCAAACGCATGTGGGGGTAGTGTGGTGTTTCAGTGATTATGTCCGCCCTAAGATTTCCGTGAAAATATCCTCCCCCGGCCAGTCCCTCAAACGCCACGGGGAAATGTCCGTTCCTCATTCGCGCGCGAAGCGGTCTCTCCCAGCCGAGGCGAAGGGCCGAATGAATTGCCTTGACACTAGCCACGGTGGTCCCTTAGTCTTGGATGTGGTCAATATTTAGTGGATGCTAAAAATTCTGCGATGACCTCACCAAAAGTTCAGCCGCCTGCTCCGGACCTCGAGATCACCCACGAGGACATCGACCGGGCGCGAGACCGCCTAGCCGTCGAGCGCGCCCGCGAGCCCTACCAGCAACGCTCTCTCCTGCAGCGGCTAAAGCCGCTCTGGCTGTTGATTGGCCCCGGGATTCTGGTGTTTCTGGGGGAGAACGATGCGCCGAGCATGTTGTCCTACGCCGCCACCGGCGCGCAGTTCGGGGTCGGGTTCTTCCTCCCGTTCGTGCTGCTCACGTTCCTGGCGGGATTTGTCGTCCAAGAGATGACCCTGCGCTTGGGCGCGGTCACACACCGCGGGCACGCCGAACTCATCTTCGAGCGCTTTGGGCCGTTCTGGGGACGCTTTGCGATTGCGGACCTGATCATCGGTAACTTTCTCACGCTCGTCACGGAATTCATCGGGGTGCGGGCAGGCCTCAGTTTCTTTGGGGTTCCCGCAGAACTGGCGGTGGGAGGCGCCGTGGTGCTCGTGTTCGTCGTCATCCTGACCCACCGCTATTGGACATGGGAACGAACGCTATTGGGACTGGCCGTCTTCAACGGGTTGTTCGTCCCCGCCGCGCTGCTTGCGCACCCGCAGTGGGGCGCGGTCGGCCGCGCGTTTCTCACCTGGACACCACTTCCCGCCGGCGGTCTGCTCAAACCCGACACCATGTTGCTAATCATGGCCGACATCGGTGCCACGGTAACGCCCTGGATGCTGTTCTTCCAGCAGAGTGCGGTGGTCGACAAGGGCCTGCAACCCCGTGACATTACCGCCGGGCGCATCGACACGTTGTTGGGAAGCCTCGTGGCGGCGAGCTTTGGGATCGCCGCGATTCTCGCGACTGCGCCACTATTCGCTCACGGGATCAACGCAAGTGACTACCAAGCCGCGCAGTTCGCCCAGGCGTTAGAACCTCTGATCGGACACGTCGGCGCCCTGCTCTTCGCCCTCGGGATCACCGAAGCGGGACTGCTCGCAGCCATGACGATCTCGGCGTCGTCGGCCTACGCCTTTGGCGAAGTCCTGCACAAGCCGCATAGCCTTAACATCCCCCTCTCTGAGGGGTGGGGATTCTATGCCATCCTGTTGGGATCGGCCGCTGCGGCGGCGGCGCTGGTTCTGCTCCCGAACGCGCCCCTCACGTATATCGTGTTGATCGTTAACGTCATCGCCACTCTGGCGATGCCGCCGGCGCTACTCTTCTTGGTCTTGCTCGTGAACGACCGCGAGATCATTGGCGCTCATGCCAACGGCGTCTGGGCGAACGTTGCGGCCATTGCCGTGACGGTCGGGCTGGTCGCCGTCGGGCTGGTGTGGGGGATCCTCACCGTCTTTCCCCATCTCCTTAGCGGACACTAGATGGACGCGATTGACTATGTGCCATCGGTCGAGGTGAGATGAATGCAACGACACCCAGACGACAGACGGACCGAGGGGACCCCTCACTCTGACCCCAGCGCACTGGACCGCACCGACAGGGCGGAAGCCATTCTGTCCGTGCTCGAAGAGGACCAGCTGGTCAGAGCAAAGGAGCGGATCCACTGGGGACGGATTCGGCTCACGCCAGGAGTGCGGGTGATGTTGTGGGGCCTCCGTCTGTATGTGATTTTCATGCTGGTCACGGTCGTTATCCACGTCGTGCACACCGTCCAACTTAACGCGCGCTAACAACCAGAACCCTCGCGCAGAATCCCCTCCCGGCGCGAGCTTGACGATGCCCATCAGGATCTTCCATCTGCTAATATCAAGCTGTGCGGCGTGTTCGCCTGTCAAAAATCGCCGGCATCAATCAGACTCCACGAAATCAGCAGGTATAGGGGACCGATGCGGCTAGGAAATGTAACGGCCATCTGCATCACGCCAACCGCGAGCAGCCCAATGAAGTCAGTTCAGGAGATTCGCGCATTGGCCGGAAAAGGGCTGGACGGAGACCGGTACTGCCTGGGGGTCGGAACCTACTCCGACACCCCCGGAACTGGCCGCCAGGTTACGCTCATCGAGCTGGAGGCGATTGAGGCACTCCAACGCGAGTACGGAATTGCGATTCCCCCGACGTCCGCCCGACGAAATATTGTGACCGAGGGCGTGGCGCTCAACCACCTTGTGGGACGCCGCTTCCGCGTGGGCCCCGTCATCTTCGCCGGCGCGAGACTGTGCGAGCCCTGCAGTCACTTAGAAGGCCTCAGTCAGAAGGGAGTCCTGCGGGGCCTCGTGCACCGAGGCGGTCTCCGAGCAGAGGTCCTCAGCGACGGGATGATTCGCGTCGGAGACATCATCGAATCAGCCTGAAGGCTCTTCCCCTCGCACGCTACACGATCGATCATTGCCGATCCCCACCTCGCAGCCCGCCTCACCCATCGGCATACTGGTGCGCTCCTGATGTACGCCTCATGTTCTCGCGGCCCGGCCAGAAGACGATCGTTTCACTGGGCCGCGACCGGCCCCAAAGTCCCGGAGTCTATCGATCAGCTCCTGTCTCCTTCCACGCTGCGTAATCCGCCCGAGAGCAAGCAGATAGGCGTGCGCTTTGAGCAGAAGCGCGGGATCCCGTGGAAGGATCCTCTCGACGACCGCCCGCACGTCTTCCGGATCGCCCCCCTTCCCTACCCACCCTAGTCCCCGTGCCACGCGCAGAATATTCGTATCCACCGGGAAGGTAGGCCGGTTGAATCGGAAGAGCAGGACGACCGCTGCGGTCTTGGGTCCCACACCCGACAGCTCCAGGAGCGCGCTCCGCGCGTCTTCCAGAGGCGCAGACCTGACGTATCGCGCCAGCCGCGTCGCACTCGTCCACCGTTCTCCGATCTCCGCGGCGATCGCCACGACACGCCGAGCTTTGATGCCCCCCAGCCCCACGTTGCGAATGAGGCCGGCGATCTGAGCCGGCTCCGCGTCCGCCAAACGTTCAAGTGCGTGGTAGGATCCCCATAAACGCTCAATGGCTATGCGGGTCTGGCGGCTCGTGGTCTGATGGGACAAGATCGCCCCGAGCAGAATCTTCAAAAACGGCACCTGCCGCTGCCGGCGGAGGCGGGCGAGACCGCGGGCGGCATCTGGAACCTCCGCGTGGATCCAGGTGAGAAGGTCAACGAATTCCTTGCGGGTCATCGGACAGACCGGATTGCGGACGCGACAGGGATCAATGTACGACACTTTATCCCGTCCCCTTTGAACGGGATACTGTTTCGAGTCTCAGGCTATTAGGGGCATTTCAGCAAAGCAGAGCTGTACCGCTCCTTGGGCAGGTGCGCGCCAGTCGCTTGGAAGTAGGTAAGCCAAAACTGCCGGATCGCGAGCAGCCTCTCGGTCGCAAGGCCTCCAGTCGGGGAGGCTCCCGCCCCCACCACGCAGACGTCGACCGCCCGCAAGTCCGGCACGCGGCCGGCGGACCGTTCCTGGTTGATGATCTGATCGATGCGCGCTGGCGTCAGGTTCTCGCCTGTGAAGTCGTACCGTTTGGACTGCTCGATCATGTCCGAGAAAATGACGAGCAGCTCGCGGTCCCCGTGGAAAGTCGCAAAGGCACTCTCGGCGAGCTGCATCGAGTCGATGATGTTGTGGCCGAGGCGACCCGACGGGGGTTTTCGAACGAGCGCTTCCGCCGTCTTCATCACCTCGTCCCGCTGTTGGCGACTCCGGCGATCATAGTCCAGTTTGTTCTCGGCCATCGGGTTGAAGCGGTCAAATGACACATTGATGGGGTACGAGGAGTGCGCCAGGGGATTATCGTCGATGACGTCGCCGACCAGAATGCCCCCCGCCGCCGGGCCGTTCAGGATCTTCGCGAAATCCGTGAGGTATTGGCCTCGGACGTTTCCCTTGTAGGTGCTGCCCGTCACGTGGAACAGGACGACAGTGACATGCGTCTGCGCCGACTTCCCCCCGCACCCAGACGCGAACAGCGCCAGGGCGAGGGTCAGGACGACCAGGCGACGGTGCACCGGTCTCATCTCATCCTTAGGGTGTGGGGTCTTTGGTGGAGGTCAGCACCCGACTTGTGGCCACGAGGTCAGGGACTTCCGGACAGTACCAGTCCAAGACCTGGAGAGTCAGCGGGAATGTGAATTCGGGATGGTTCTTAAACGCCAGAGGAACCGCCTTTTCCGCGCGCGCCTCCAGGTTGCCCATCCGATACTCCTCAATGAGCTCTTCAAATTCCTGCTTGATGACTTGCGCGGCGTGCATCATCGCTTGAAGGGACTTTTGCCGCCAGGCCACCATGTATTGCAGCCGGATCTCCAACTTCTCCTTCCGGCGCTGCAAACGGGCCATACGCCGTTGGAGACGCTGGTGGGGGATCTCGGTCATGCGCACCTGCCGCGCCACCGGGTCGTGCGTCAGGTACGACAGGACGGTCGCGATTGCGTAGATGAGTAGGTTAATCAGCACAAAGACGGCGGTCACCGCCCGGGGGCTCATGACCGCCTTTCCCACTTCCGCGACATACGCCTCCCTGACCAAGGCAATGGCGGAGATTGCTCCCAATGGCGCGAGCACACACACGGTCAACAAGATCTTCTGGACCCGACTGGGTTGCTCCATTGAGAGGAAAATCCCCAAGACGTGCGCGCTCCCCACCAGGGAGACGGCTAGGACCAGTGTCATCACATACGTGAGGATCTCCGCCTCCCCGAACAGCCGAAAGGCGATGGCGTTGAGCGGAAACTCGCCAATCAAAATCGCCACCATGAACAGCAGGTAGCCGAGGGGATTCATCCGCCACTCGTGTTCAAATCCTCGCGTGCCGCGCTTGGCCTTGAGCTCGAGATCGATCGCGCCCGCATTAGCGTCGTGGACGTCTTTCAGCCTCTTGGACTCGAACTCCATCTCCGTCAACGTGATCTTCAGCAAACGGAGCTCACGCAACAGGCCACAGTACCGTCCCTTAAGGCGCCTGTCGATGTGCGACCAGCGTCGGGCCAGCCACTCCAACTCCCGATCGGCCGTCGCCTTCAAGCGGAACTCGCCAGGGGGAAACGTCTCCGCCTCCTGCAGGGCCGGCACGCCTTGCGCGCCGTCGTATCTGCCTCTCCGCCGGGCTTGTATTCTGCGGAAATACCACACGAATGGGCCGAACATGAGTCGCCTCCTCCTGACTATTGAGTATTACCCCAGGAACTGCTCGATTACCCAAGATGCCGAAGCCGATCTTGCCCGGTGGGAGGCCGCGTCAGGGCATAACAAAAGACGAGCCGGACGTCCGCCACCCAGCCGTACGTCTACCGGATTTGTTCTGAGGGCAGACCCACCCCAGACGCGATCCGAGACTGGAACAGCCGGACTTCCCCCGCGATGCCGCCTGGGCAGCGGGGGTCCTCACCAAGGAGGCTTCCGCAATGGGACATCGGGTCATGGAAACACACAACCTGCATGGGAAGACGGCGGCCCGCCATCTTGTCCCACGATCGGTGCGACGGAGCCGGAAACGGGCTCTGCGGATGGCCGCGAACCCTCAGATGGCTGCAGCGTTCGTCAAACCCGTCAGGCCAGTACGCGAGCGGAAGCAAGTAGCACTATCTGCAGCACCGCCAGTCGATAATGCGCAACTCCTCCCCGGTGCCGCACGGCGGAGTTGGAAGCAAGTCCTTGGGATAGCTGCGAAGACCCCAGAAACACCGACGGCGCCTGCGCCGACACAGCCCGAGTACAAGATCCCCGTCGAGGCGCCTCAGGCCGTCCCCACCCCGGCGCGACCAGTGCGCAAGGAAGTGGTTCGGGTCGCCGCCAAGGTCCAAAAACCAGCGAAACCTCCCAAGCGGGCAAAGCCTCCACAGCCTGGGACGCCGACCCCGCAGCCGGAGACCGAAGCTAAGGTCGACGAGGTGAGGCCCATGTCCACAGACAGGCTGGAAGATGGCGTTGTGGAGTGGGGAATCAAGCGGGAGGAAGAAAAGGATTCTAAGTCCTGAGCCGTAACCCGGTCTTAGTGTTGGGGGCGCGAACTGCGCCCCCAATGTTTTTATTGAGATCTTCGCTGACATCAGGTCAGGAGTGCTCGGGTAGGGCTGGGTCTTCGAGATGACACGAGAGATGAAGCGGTCAGGGTAATCGAACAAGATCCTCTCTTTCACTTCAGGCTCCTCAGGCGCAATCACCCGATCGCACTCCCCTCCCTGCGCAACAGAGATTCACATCCCTCTTGACACTATTCCCGGACTGCGACTATACTAAACCATATGGTTCAGTATTCGCCACAGCTCGATATCTCCTTCGCAGCGCTGTCTGATCCGACTCGCCGCGCCATCCTGGAACGTCTCGGCCGCGCAGACGCTTCGATCAGCGCTTTGGCCGCGAACTTCAATATGACTCTCACGGGCATCAAGAAACACGTGAGGATCCTCGAGGGTGCCGGGCTGGTCACCACGCAGAAAGTGGGGCGGGTGCGCCACTGCAGACTAGGCCCGCGCCGGCTGGATATAGAAACCGCTTGGATCGCGAAGCACCGACAGATGTTGGAAGCCCGACTCGACCGGCTTGGCAAATTCCTCGAGCACACCAAAGGAGCCCAATCATGAGCACGACAGGGAAGCCCCCCGTCACAACTTCGCGGGTAACCACTCCCACCGATCGTGAGATTCGCATCGAGCGCATCTTCAACGCGCCCCGCGCGCACGTTTGGCAGGCGTTCACTGACCCGAAGATGGTCGCTCAGTGGTGGGGACGCGGCCACAAGCTCGTCATCGAGCGCATGGAGGTAGAACGGGGCGGGCACTGGCGATACGTCGAGCATACCTCCGACGGCCCTCAGGGCTTCGAGGGGCGCTACCGCGAGGTGACACCGCCGCAGCGCCTCGTGCAGACCTTCGAGTGGGACGGCATGCCGGGCTACGTGATGATTGAGACCACCAATTTCGAGGACCTCGGCGACGGTCGAACGCGGGTCGTCACCATGCTGCTGGCCCACACCACCGAAGAGCGAGACGGGATGCTGAACTCGGGCATGGAAGAGGGCATGAACCAGTCGTACGCTGAACTCGACAAGCTGCTCGGCAAACGCGGTTGACGGGGTGGCGATGCACTAGAACCCGGGGTGTGACTGCACTCCGAGTGCGTTACCTCGCCAGCCATCCGCCATCTACGGCCAGCAGATGGCCGTGGACGTAGTCTGAGGCGGCCGACGCCAAGAACACGGCGGCGCCCGCCAGATCGTCGGGACGTCCCCAGCGTCCTGCGGGAAGACGCGCGAGAATCGCGGGATTGCGTACGGGATCGTCCTGGAGGGCCTGCGTGAGATCCGTCGCTATATACCCGGGGACGATCGCATTCACATTGACGCCCTGAGGCGCCCACTCGTTCGCGAGCGCCTTCGTTAACTGTCCGATGGCACCCTTGCTCGCGGTGTAGGAACTGATGAGGATCCCGCCTTCAAAACTCATGAGAGAGCCCACGTTGATGATCTTGCCGCGCCGGCGCGGCAGCATGTCGCGCGCCGCGTCCTGACAGAGCCGAAACACCGCGTGCAGGTTGACTTGGATGACCCGATGCCAGTCCTCGGCGGTGACCTCGACCGCCGGCTTCCGGACAATGAGTCCGGCATTGTTGACGAGGATGTCCACCCGTCCCATCGCCTGAAGCGCGCGAGGGATCACAGTCTCCACCTGAGTGGGATCCTCCAAGTCCGCCGTCACGGCCACGCAGCGGCGACCCAAGCGCTCGACTTCGGCCACGAGGTCGGATGCTGGCCGCCGGCCGACGGCCACAACATTGGCCCCAGCTCCGGCGAGCGCCATTGCGATCGCCCGGCCAATGCCGCGTCCGGCGCCCGTGACAACGGCAATGCGGTCGGTGAGACAAAACATGTCCGTGGAGGTCATCAAGCGCCCATCACTGACCGCCGTGACGAGTTGGCTGAAGAGCGATCACGAATTCTCATCCTCTCACAGACCTGGACTACGGAGCCGCGGATGAGTTTAATCACGCTGCCGAGGTCATCCCCTGCTTCTTCACGAACTCTACCAGTGATCCTGGAGATCCGATGATGAAGGAACTGTCTGCGCCCAGTTTCTCCGATGTGTTGCGGGCCCGTCAGGTAATTCAAGCCCACCTCCCGCGGACACCTCTGCATCGCTATCCGGCATTGGATCATCTACTGGACGCTCGAGTCTATGTGAAGCACGAAAACTATCAGCCGATTGGCGCCTTTAAGATACGCGGGGGCATCTACTTAATGTCGCGCCTGGCCGCGCAGCGGATCCGGGGCGTCATCACCGCATCTACCGGCAACCACGGACAATCCATTGCCTATGCGGCAGCTCTTTTCGGCATCCGAGCAATCATCGCGATCCCGGAGCGGGCCAACCCGGTCAAGGTCGAGGCTATGCGGGGCTATGGAGCGGAAATCCGTGTTCATGGTCGCGACTTCGACGACGCACGCTCCTACTGTGAGCGGGTCTCAGAAGAGGAGGAGCTGCGGTACATCTCGTCCGGAGATGAACCGGATCTGATTGCGGGCGTCGCCACGCAAACCCTGGAGATTCTAGACGAGCGGCCCGACGTCGAGGCGATCTTCGTCCCCGTTGGCGGCGGAAGCGGTGCAGCGGGGGCTTGTTTGGTCGCCAAGACCATCGACGCGCGCATCCAAGTCATCGGTGTCCAGTCGGCTGCCGCACCCGCTGCCTACCTGACGTGGAAGAATCGGCGCCCGACCGACGCAGCCATGGGAACGCTCGCCGAAGGCTTGGCTACCCGACGGCCTTTCATGCTGCCCCAGCAGATGATGTGGCAGGGACTGGACGACTTCGTCCTGGTGGAAGATGCGGAGTTGCAAGAAGGGGTACGGCTTTACCTTGAGAAGGCGAAGACTCTGGCCGAACCGGCAGGGGCGGCAGCATTGGCGGGCGCGTTGAAGCTACGCGATCAGTACCATGGGAAAGCTATCGCCCTGGTCCTGAGTGGGGGAAACATCTCATCAGAGCAACTCGGACAAATCCTGGGCGGGTAGTCTCCCGTCCGCAGTGCAGGAGATGGAGAAGGACCGGAGCCCCTAGTCGATGGTCCTTCCTTCCCGCAGGTTGGTCTAAGAGGCTGGCCGAGCGGAACTTTGCACACACATCGGGCTTCGTAAGCCGCGTCGTCTCATTGCCGCCTGACCGGTGCGACGACGAAGCCTCCTGGGGGAAACGTCCGACATCGGTCCTACAATCGGGTAGGGAGCGAGGTCACCCTCGCTCCCCCTCCACACCACCGGACATGCGGGTCCGCATCCGGCGGTTCACCAAGCTGCTCGAAGGCGATGATACTGCTTGGTCACACTCTCCAGTCCTTGCCGCGTCCAAAAGGCGGTTCCGAGCCAGCGTCCCAGGGACTTGCCTGCCATGCGCCATGGTCCCCATGAGACTCGGGCGATCATGGCCGTGTCCCGCGATGGGACCCCAAGCTTGCGCAAGTGTCGGTAGCGAGTGCGGACCGTGCGCCATTGCCGCCACAAGCAGGCGCGGAGGCGTCGGCGCAGCCCTTCCTCCAGCTCTTCGATCACGCTCGGCGTCTCGGCCAGTGCAAAGTAGCTAATCCAGCCGCCCAGATACTCGTTAAGCGCCTGGACGCGCTTGCTCATGCGCTGGCTTCGACTGCGCCGCGTGAGCCGGCGGATGGTGCGCTTGACCTTCTGTAGCGCCTCTGGGGCGATGCGGATCTTCGCCGCGTGTCCCGGGAGAAACGTGAAACCCAGGATGGCGCGCCGGATGGCCCGATCGATCGCGCTCTTGTCCTCATTCACGCGGAGCTTGAGCCCTCGCTCGATAAACCGCTTCACGCTTGCCAGCACCCGCTCGCCCGCCCGCGGCGTCCGCACATAGATGTTGCAGTCGTCGGCGTAACGGACGAAGCGGTGCCCGCGCCGCTCCAACTCGCGATCCAGATCGTCCAGCATAATGTTCGCCAGCAGTGGACTCAGTGGGCCGCCTTGCGGTGTGCCTTCGACGGTCTCCACGACCACGCCGTTGATCATCACTCCGGCATTGAGATACGCGCGGAGCAGCTTCAGCACACGCTTGTCCTGGACCCGTCGTGCTACCCGGGCCATCAGCATGTCGTGATTCACCCGGTCGAAACAGCACTCCAGGTCCAGGTCCACGACCCACGCATAGCCTTCTTGGACACAGGCCCGTGCTCGGCGCACGGCGTCATGCGCCCGCCGCTTGGGGCGATAGCCGTAGCTGGCATCCGAGAAGTGTGGGTCGAAGATCGGTGTGAGGACGTACAGCAAGGCCTGCTCGATAAAGCGGTCGAGCACCGTGGGAATGCCTAGAAGCCGCACGCCACCGTCGGGCTTGGGAATCTCGACCCGTCGTACCGGTTGCGGTTGGTAGCGGCCCTCAAGCACGTCCGCTCGAATGGACGTCCAGTGCGTGTGCAGAAATGGTCGCAATTGCTCGACCGTCATCGCGTCCACGCCGGGTGCGCCACCGTTGCGCTCAACACGCTGTAAGGCCCGGAGCATGTTCTCGTGCTCCAGCACCTGCTCCAAGAGTGCGACCTCACCCCCTTCGCGGGCTGTCTCCGTGGGTTGTGCCGCGGACGGACCTGGCCCTCGCTGAGGCCCTGGGGGCGTCACCCTTGTCTCCTCAGCGGAGGTCCCTGTGGGGCGGCTGCCATCACCATCCGTCGAACGTGCCACGTGACCTCCCGACTCGATGTTTGGCCCTTCCCCATCTGACGATGGGTACTATGGCCGCTGCTGACTCCTGCGCAACTCCACGCGGCGTCTCCACCGCACTCGTCGTGTCGCCACGACCATCGCGCAGGTCTCCCCAGGTAAGAGCGCTGACTGTCCTCCCGCGCCTGCCGCGTCTACGCCCACGCCGCTAGGTCGTACGGGTTTCGTCGTCTTTGGCCGACTCACCCCAGCGTGAACGCCTCCTATCCGCGGTTCGTGCTCCTCAGGCCGTGAGTTTGCCCGCCGGGCTTCCTCCAGACACCGCCTCGCGACGATGCCCTTGCCCTGGGCTACCGAAGGGACGACCACCCCCGGGAAGGACTTTCACCTCCAAGTCAGCGCCCATGCTGGGCGCACCAAACTTAACGGGCCGGAGCGTTGTCGCCCCGGCCCGTCTTCATCTCCTGAGTGTGTTGAGGGACTAACCGATAGGTCGGACCCCGGATGCCTGGGGGCCCTTCTGGCCCTGCGTCACCGCGTATTCCACCTTCTGACCCTCATTGAGGGACTTGTAGCCTTCGCCCTCGATGCCACTAAAGTGCACGAACACGTCCTTCGTGCCGTCCTCCGGAGTGATGAACCCATAACCCTTCTCACTGTTGAACCACTTCACGATCCCTGTTGCCATGCTGTAACCCCTTTACCTTAAGAGCTATCACAGATCCTATCCAGACTCTGTAACGCAACCTTATTATCTCACAAATCGTGTGTAGGTACAATGACGAAATGTCCCTGAATCGTGGATCTCCTTCATATTTCTAGCTAGTAAACACCCTCAGGAGCGCCTGCTTCCTAAACGAAAACCAGGACGTTAGGAAGTGACTCCTACCGTCCTGGTCGCTAAGCGTCGCGTACCGGCCTATCGTTTTTTCGGGTCCTTACGCCGATACCGGAACCTTCGCTGCAGGAGCAAGCCCGAGCTGCTGCATCATACCGAGCTGGTCCTCGATACCCCAGTGCTCCACGACCTTGCCGTTGGCCAGGCGGGCGATGTGAATTTCCGTCCAGTTGACCTGCTTGCCCGTCGGCGTCACGCCCTGGAACTCACCCTTCTGCGTGCCCCGCGCCGAGAGCCGGTGAACGAGCTTGTCGCCTGCCGTGATCTCGTCCTCAATCGTGTAGCGGTAGTCTGGGAAGGCGGTCCGAAACTTGGCTAGGCCCTGCTTGAGGCCCTCCCGATCCGGGGTTGTCCCAGGAAAGGGATTTCGGTCAACGTAGCCGGCGGCGAACACTTCGTCGATTGCCGGCAGGTTGCCCGTGTTGAGCGCCTCTACGAGGCGGCGGCCAAAAGCTTTGGTCTCTTCCGGTGACATGCGGTTCTCTTCGTATGACATGTGGTTCTCCTCTGAGAATTTTCCTCACTCTCCCTGCGGTGAACGAGAGTGGGCAGCCTACCCGGCGATTCGCTTATCCCGGTGGGCTCCACGTAATTGTCGCCAGTGGGACTGAATCGAGAGGAAGGGAGCGTGCGTACTAGCGATGCGACCGCTGCAGCAATCGTGCGCTACTCATATAGTGTCACACGGATTGCCCCCGAGCACAATGAGCAAATGCAAGTGGGGATGACGTAAGAAAATATTTCCATTGACAACCGGAGATCTGAAGAGTGCGGAACGCCATCCCACCCTGAAGATGTGGCGGAACGGGGCGAATCGGAGGCCGAGAGCCGTGTTTGAGCGGTGCAGCGCAGTCCTCGACGGCACGGATCTCCAGTAATATAGCTCCCAGCGAGCGATTCGTCGAATGATCTACTTTGACCATGGAGGATCATCTCATGCCTACGCACGCTGTCATCTGGATCGATCACAAGGAAGCTCGCATCTTTCACGTTCAACCGGAAACGGTCGGCCATGTGCAACCGGAGGCAATCGACGAAACAACGATCCTGTCTCCGCAACACCTTATCCATAGACATGCCAAGGGGCGGGGAGAGGCAAAAGAGCACCCCGATGACGCCAAGAGGTTCTTCCACGAGGTCGCGCGATTGCTCGACGGTACGGATGCCGTTCTCATCGTTGGTCCGTCGTCAGCGAAGCTCGAATTCCTCAGGTACGTGCAAGACTACGACAAGATGCTCCAAGCAAGAGTTGTTGGGATTGAGACCGTGGATCATCCGACCGACAGAGAAATCGTTGCGTACGCCAAGAAGTACTTCATACGGAGCGATCGGATGTGACCTGCGCTACCAGGTACCGACGAGGCGGCTGAGGAGAAGCCCCTTTGGGACAGCCTAAAAATCCTTTGCGGGGCGGGCTCGAGCGCGCGCTCCATTGCCTCGGCGTCCTTGCTCTGGACGGGCATCCATCGCCGGCCGAGCCTATCCACGTCAGCGCAACGGAAGCTGTCCGCGCCAGGGTAGGCGGGATTTTCGTCCCGACCCTGCGTGAGGAAGCAGTCAGCGCAATCGTCCCGGGTGGAACCGAGATGGGCAAAATGCTCGACCTGCACACCCTGGCCGAGCTACGGGTCTTCACCGCCCCCTACGACCAGGATCCGATCATAAATAATATGACGCCCACCGTGCAGCGAAGCAACCGCATGGAGAGATTGAGGAGCTTAGCATTTGTTGCTGCAGGAGTTCCACAGGCGGTTCTCTGTCACGCGTGATATCAAACGGCATCTCAGCTGGCCCAACGGATGACTACGGGTGCGCCGATCCGCGCGGGCACGCAGCGGCACGCTCCAGGAGCAGCGTACGCTCGCGTGCGTTGTGCGTGAGTGAAGCCGCGCGCTCGAACTCCGCGCGAGCCTCGCCGGAGCGGCCCAGCTTGACGAGGAGATCTCCGCGCACGCTCGGCAAGAGGTGGTACCCCTCAAGCGACGGCTCCGAGGCCAGCGCGTCAACGAGTTCGAGGCCTGCAGCCGGCCCGAACGCCATGGCGACCGCCACCGCACGATTTAGCTCCACGACGGGCGACGGCGCGAGCTGGGCGAGCGCATCGTAGAGGGCCACGATCCGCGCCCAATCCGTCTCCTCCGGGGTACGCGCCCGCGCGTGACAGGCCGCGATCGCAGCCTGGAGCGTGTACGGGCCAAGGGCGCCGCCTAGCTTCTCGGCGCGCGCCAGCGCCGCGAGCCCACGACGAATGAGGAGGTGATCCCAACGGGTGCGATCCTGGTCGAACAACAGGATTGGCTCTCCCGCGGGGCCGACGCGCGCTCTCAAGCGCGACGCCTGGATTTCCATGAGCGCCACCAGGCCATGGACCTCCGGCTCCTGCGGAGCAAGCCCGCCCAGGATACGGCCGAGACGGAGTGCCTCCTCGCAGAGCGCAGGTCTGATCCAGGCGTCGCCGGTAGTCGCCGCGTAGCCTTCGTTGAAGATCAGGTAGACGACCTCAAGCACCGACGACAGCCGGGCAGCCAGATCGGCCCCGCGAGGAACCTCGAAGGGGACGCGCGTCTCGGCAAGCGTCCGCTTGGCCCGAACGATTCGCTGGGCGACCGTCTGCTCCGGGACGAGGAAAGCATGCGCGATCTCCTCGGTCGTCAGGCCTCCGAGCAGGCGGAGCGTAAGGGCCACGCGCGCCTCGGTCGAGAGCACCGGATGGCAGCAGATAAAGATGAGGCGCAGGAGATCGTCGCCCACGGGATCGTCGAGCGCGGCGTCGAGGTCCGGCGCGGCGCCCTCCAGCCGGGCCGCGAGATCGCGGCCGAACTCCTCATACTTACGCTGCAGTCGATTGTTGCGCCGCAGGAGATCGATCGCCCGGTGCTTGGCGGCAGTCATGAGCCAGGCGCCCGGGTTATCCGGGGCGCCCGACTCGGGCCACTGTTCGAGCGCAGCGACGAGCGCGTCCTGGGCGAGATCCTCGGCTAGACCTACGTCCCGCACGATCCGCACGAGTCCGGCGATGAGCCTGGGCGATTCGATCCGCCAGACTGCGTCGATTGCCCGATGGGTATCGGAAGTCGTCACGACCCCTTCTTGAGCTTCTGGGATTGCGCCCGCAGGCGCGCCTCCTGCTCCCTGAGTTCGGGCGTGAACGCGGGGCCGAAGTCCTCCGCCTCGAACACCTGGCGAATCTCGACCTCGCCGTCCTGGAAGGGGCTGCGCTTGACCCATTCGATCGCCTCGTCCATAGACTTCACTTGCCACAGCCAGTAGCCGGCGATTAGTTCCTTGGCCTCGGTGAAAGGCCCGTCGATCACGGTGCGCTGCCTCCCTGAGAACCTGACGCGTGCGCCCTTCGAGCTCGGGTGGAGCCCCTCACCCTCGAGCATCACGCCGGCTTTCACCAGCTGTTCGTTGAACTTTCCCATCTCGGTGAGGATCTTCTGGTCAGGCAGAACGCCCGCCTCTGAATCCTTGTTCGCTTTGACCAGCACCATTACTCGCATCGTCGTGCCTCCTTGTGGGTTCGGGTTTTGGGGCCGGGGCTCCGGGTCTTGATCGCCTGGACCCCGGCCCTATTCGTACGTCGAACAAGGGGCGGCGAAATCGACATATCGAACAGACTTTCTTGGCGTGGAGTGACCATAACTTAGCCCACGACGGGTATCTGGTGCGAAGCATCTTTGACTCTACGGCTGGTAGCGAAGGATGACGCAGCCCGAAGTGAAACCATGGAGATGGTTGGTGAGAGCTGCGCCTGAGAGAAGCAATGAGCTGGCCTCATGGAAATCCTCAACGGCGAAAACGAGGGGGACGTTGGTCCGGCACAGGTCTGACGGGCCCTCGTTGGGCCAAGGGCCTCACGGGCGGCCCAAGTTAGCGAAAGCACATTCATCTCCGCCGTCCTCCTTCTGCAACGCATTTAGGGCTTGGACTTATTCACCGGACGGCTCCAATGGGCTAGTTTGGCTGTGGAGACTGCCTTGGGAGGGAAGCCTTTCAAGGTGAGATGGTGCGGAAAGTCTCGTCAAATGGGGAGTTTCCTGGTGGAGACGAGGGGATTTGAACCCCTGACCCCCTGCGTGCAAACTAGAATCGGCACCTGGTCTGAGAGGCTCAGAGCCTTGCTGTCCACGGGTTTTCGACCATCCAGTTCTTGGTCCAGGGCAGGCTGAATTTGCGTGAGTTTGGCTGAGTTGGCACACAAATGGCACACAAGGCGATGACCCCGACTGCCTGGGTTAAGCGTCGGAAAGGGCGTACTCAATGGCCTCCTCCAACGTCATCGCCCGACCTTTAGCCCATGCCGCCGCGAACGCTGCCTCCTCCAACCCCGCACGCGCGGAAGCCACGCCCTGGTCATGTTTGGCTTGAGCTGCCGGCGAACGATGACGACCGAGGGCTTCGTGTGACGCTTCCACTACCCCGAACAGCGCCGCCGCCCGCCTGTAGTCCCCCTGGTTGCAGGCCAGCCTCGCCAGTCCCACCAGAATAACCCAATGTGACAAATCCTCTCTCCCCAACCCCTGACCAGGTTTAGACCCTCAGTGTAGAGTGCTGCCGCCCACCCGTGGTCACCCTCATCGAGCACGGCATTCCAACGTTTCCGCCGGCTCTTTGTTTCCAGCGATTACGGGGTGATGGTGACGGTGACCACGAAGGTGACGGCGTTGGAGCTACTCTTGTTCTCAAGGTGTGACGCGCAGCTTCCCGGCAGTCTCCGTGGTAATCCTTCGCAGCCTTCTCGAAGCCAAGCTGGGTGTCCTGGGTCAGATTCGGGTGGCGCCTGCGCGTGCGCCTGCCAGATGCTGCTTTCTGAGCCGCACGCTCTTGGGGGTGGTCTCCAAATATTCGTCCGCTTGCATGATTTCCAGACCCGTCTCGATAGAAAGCACTTTTGGCGGCTCCAGATGGATTGCCTTGTCAGAACCCGCCGCGCGCATGTTGGTGAGCTGTTTGCCCTTCACGGGATTGACCATCATCTCCTCTCCCTTGGACGTGTTGCCAACGACCATACCTTCGTATACGTTCGTGCCTGGACCAACGTAGAGCGTTCCGCGATTCTGCAGGTTATCAAGCGCAAACGCCGCGGCTTTTCCACGCATCATGGAAACCATGGAACCCTCGGCGCGGCGCCGTTGAACCTCACCGCTATACGGCCGAAACCCGATTACGCGGGACGCCAAAATCCCCCGCCCTTTGGTATCAACAATAAATTGGCTGGGGTAACCCATGATGCCGCGAGTCGGCCCTTCAAAAATCAAGCGGACGCGTGTCTCGTGCGCCTTCATATCTTTCAAGATGGCGCCGCGTGGCCCCAGCTTGGCAATAACAGTCCCTTGGTACTCGCTCGGCACATCGACGGTCATCTCCTCGTAGGGCTCAACCGTGATACCGTTCTCTTCCTTCAAAATTACCTGCGGCTGAGACACCTGCATCTCGTACCCTTCGCGGCGCATATTTTCTAACAGGATGGCGATGTGCAGTTCACCGCGGCCAGAGACGCGGAAAATCTCATTGGTACCAAATTCGACCCGGAGCCCGACATTGCCCACGAGCTCGCGTTCCAGGCGCTCCCGAATCTGGCGGCTCGTCACAAACCTGCCTTCGCGGCCGGCAAACGGCGACGTATTGACCAAGAAGTTGAGGACCATGGTCGGCTCATCCACCTCAATGGAGGGGAGGGCTGCAACCTCCGGCTGGTCTCCCACGGTGTCGCCGATGTAGATCTCAGGCAATCCGGCGATCATCACAATGTCCCCCGGCGGCGCAGCTGCGACTTCTTTCCGGGCCAATCCTTCAAAAGTAAACACCTTGGTGATCTTGCCGGCCATAACGCGGCCGTCGGGCTTCTTGATCCAAGCGGGTGATCCGGTCTTGACCGACCCCTGGTAGATGCGGCAGATGGCCAGACGACCGAGATAATCATCGTACGCCAAATTGAACGGTTGGGCCTGCAGGGCCCCATTCGGCTCATGACCGGCAGGGGCAACCTTTTCCAGAATCGTATCAAGGAGCGGGGTCAAATCTTTGGACTCGTCGGCAAGCGAGCGGCTGGCAATCCCCGCTCTCCCGATCGCATAAACCGTGGTGAAATCGGCTTGTTCCTCAGTGGCCCCAAGCTCCAGGAAGAGTTCCAGCACTTCTTCCTCGGCTCGACTGGGATCAGCTGCCGCTCTGTCAAGTTTGTTCAGGACGACAATGGGCTTCAAACCGAGCTCAAGGGACTTCTTGAGTACAAATCTCGTTTGCGGCATCGGCCCATCCTGAGCATCCACCACCAACAGCACCGAATCAATTGAGCGCAAGATTCGCTCTACCTCTGACCCAAAATCGGCGTGACCTGGCGTATCGACAATATTGATTTTGGTCCCTTTATAAAAGAGGGCGGTATTCTTGGCGTAGATGGTCATACCACGCTCCTGCTCCAGCGCATTGGTGTCCATGCTCATGCCTTCCACGAACATACCGGTCTGACGCATCAGGGCGTCAGTCAAGGCGGTTTTGCCGTGATCGACATGGGCGATAATGGCGATATTGCGAATTTCCATGGCAAAAGACCTTTCAGTGAAAGTTTAGCGTAGGGGGAAACCCCCTGACGCAACGCGATGCAAGCTGTGTCATCCTAGAAACCAAGTCCTTGCTGCTTCCGGAGGTTTCATCGAATGCGAAATAGCCGAGTCTGAGTTCCACTCGAGAGACTGCCGCCCTGCCCATGACTGCGAGAACAGGCGCTCACTCTAGGTGTAACCGCTCAATCGCCCCGGCCCTCCGGTGTGCCCGCTGAAGGTCCGCCCCCACCAGGCTGCTGTAGCGCAGTGTGGTTGAGACTCTCATGCCCCAGTAGCCGCCGCACCTCATCGAGTCCGGCCCCGCCACGCAGCCAGCTCGTCGCCGCGAAGTGGCGTAGTGCGTGTGGATGCAGGCGCCTTTGATTTGGCAGGCCCGCCTTGAGGCTGAGGCGGTGGAGAATCTGTACGAGGTGGCGGCGCTTCAACGGCCGGCCTATGCGGTCGCAGAACAGGAACGCTTCAACAGACGGCTGCGGGTGTCGGGCCAGCCACGCCTTGAGGGCCCGGGTCGTAGTTGGTCCGATGAAGGCCACCCGATCCTTGCGGCCCTTGCCGGCGCGTACGAACAGGCCTCTATCGCCCGGCCGCCAGTCCTCAATCAGTAGGTGGAGCACTTCGCTGGCTCGCAGGCCAGAATCGGCGAGCACCAGAAGCAGCGCCCTATTCCTCATACCCTCCAGTGTCTTACGACAAGCCACGAGGACGGCCCGCAGGTCCTCATCCGCGGGCACTTCAGGCAGCGTCTTCGGCGTGCGCATCGTGAACCCGCGCAGTGGATTCTCCGCCAGGGATTGGGTCTCAACGCACCACCGGAAGAACGTCTTGAGCGTGCGGTACGCCTGGTGTTGAAGACTGACGCTGTGCGATTGGAGACCGGACAAGAACGTACGCACCACCAGAGCACTCACCTCGGGCGCATCAGCGAGCAGTCGGCGCAACCACCACGAGTAAATGTGCAACGTGGCCTCGGTGCACCCCGCTACACGCTTGGTCAGAAGGAACGCCTCAACGGCCTCCGTGAGGGGGTGAGCCTCTGCTTTTTCGGCGGATTTTGGAGGGGGGAAATCGCGAAACCCCGCTCCAGATGCGGCGTGGTGGAGACGAGGGGATTTGAACCCCTGACCCCCTGCGTGCAAAGCAGGTGCTCTCCCGCTGAGCTACGTCCCCACGTCCTCACATTATACGCGACGGCTTAATGCGATTCCTGAGAACCCTAGGTCAGCTGTCAGGGCAAGCTTGCGTCAGCAGCAGAAAGACGTTCGCGGAAAAGAAATGCCGGTGTACCAGGGGACCCTTAGTAAGGGAGAGGACCTGGTTGGCCCGATCGCGTTGCAAAGGATAGTTGCCATTCATCGCTTGTACGCCCATCGATCGCGAGCTTCCAGACGAGGCGACTATCGGGGTTGAACGACAGCGGCCCGATATTCAGGGCCAGCACGACATCTAGAGGAGTCCCCGGCTTGAGCCCGGGGGGGCGCCCCACTTCGAAGTCGGCCTCGATCCGAATGGGCTGCATCCCCATCGGCGTAGGCGCGGGAACCGGCTGGCCATCTTCATCAACAAGATCCAGCGTCAATTTGTGGCGCGTGTTCGCTTCGTCCCAAGGCACTTCGATCTTAAGCGCGATGGCCGATGGCGATGGGGCAGGACCCGTAACGGACCATCCGCCTCCCAGGATGTAGAGCTTCCCATTTACCGCTTGCGCGGCATCAGCTAAGAGCATGGTGACCTTCATGTCATTCTGGCAGGTTGGCTGCAGGCGAACGAACCCCTCTAACCTCTCGACGCACGGGCAACAGGGTATGGAGAACGGCGCGGTCAACTAGTGACAGCGATGGTCCTCGCCATGCGCTTCCCGCGTGCCTTTCTCACCCTGTTGCTTGTCACCTTCCTAGGTTACCTGAGCTTCCAACTCCTCACGGCCAGCCTCCCCCTGTACGCTGTCACGCTGGGAGCGGATGATGCTGCCGTCGGTCTGCTGGCGGGCGTCATTGCACTGATTTCGCTGTTGTCCCGACCGTGGGTGGGGTGGTGGCTGGATCGGGGCGGCGCGCGGTGGGGGATGGTTGTTGGGGGCGGGTTCTATGCTCTGTCAGCATTGGGGATCCTCGCGTCGCATTCGGTTGTGGCACTGGCAAGTTTTCGGACCTTCGCAGGGCTCGCCATCGCACTCTCGTCTACTACATCTCTTGTCCTCACCGTCGCCTTGGCACCGGAACACCGCCGGGGCGAAGCCCTCAGCCTCCTGAGTCTGGCCAACAGCATCGGGCAGGGGGTAGGACCAGTGACTGGGATTGCGGTCGCGGAGCACGCGGGGTACCCCGGACTCTTTGCCACGTGCGCTTTGTTGGGCGCCATGGCCGGCGGCCTCGCGCTGAATCTACGGATTGGAAACTCGGTTCATGCCACTCGCCCCCGAGACCGCCGGGTGATCCATTCCGGGGTATTAGTACCGGGACTCATCCTCGCTGCGCTGTCCCTCAGTTTCGGAGTCACCTTCGGGCTTCTAGCGGTGCATGCGAGCCGACGGGGTCTCGCAAATCCAGGGCTGGCGTTCGTCACCGTGGCGGGGGGACAAATCCTGGCGCAGACGCTGCTGCGCCACGTGTCCGACCGATTCGGCCGCCGCGCGACCATCACACCGGGACTGGTGCTGGTTGCCGCGGGGATGGGGATTATGGCTCGGACGGCTGGGCTCTGGTTGGTCTTAGGAGGATTACTCTTCGGCATCGGCCTGGGAACGGCCGTGCCGACGATCTACGCACTAGCATCGGATCTCGTCACGTCCAACGAACGGGGGCGGGCGATGGGGACGCTCGGCGTCTTTCTCGAAATCGGCATCGGCACGGGCGCAATCGGCGGCGGAGTCATCGGGCAGGTTTTCGGATTGGACACAACGTTCGCCCTCGCCGGAGGAGTCGCGCTCACGGCCGCTGTCGCGCAGTGGTGGGCCCTTCCCCCACCCTCGCGTCCACTAGAGCCTGATTGGTCGCCGACTGGAGATCACGAACGCGCCACGCGGGGACAACAACAGCCGGGTGAACACCCGAACATAGAGAACTGATCCCGACGCGCTATCGTCCGGCTGTCGTGCGTTTGCGGTCTGCCAAACCGGCCCGGATTTTCTCGTAAGCCGCGCCCGCCGCGCCTGCCAGCAAGCGGGTATCGGAGCCGACGGCCACAAACCGGAACCCCTGGTCGATACGGTCTAGCGTTTCATCCGCGCCCCCGGTCATGATCCCGGGGATCTTCCCGTGGGTGCGTGTCGCCTGCAGGATTTTCGTCACGGCGCTGACGTATTCGGGACGGTCGAACTGACGGAAGAACCCCAGGCCGGCTGACAAATCGTTGGGCCCGATGAACAGCACATCCACACCCGGGACGGCCGCAATGGCATCGATGTTCTTGAGCGCCTCGACCGTCTCGATCTGCAGAATCACGAGCACCTGATCATTCCACTCCGCCACATACTGCGGCAAATCAGCGCCGTAGCGATTGACCCGGCTGCCAGCAACCCCCCGGATTCCCACCGGAGGGTACTTGCTTGCCGCAACCGCCGCTTTCGCTTGCTCGGGAGTACTGACCATCGGGGTGATCGTGCCAAGGGCGCCGCGGTCGAGTGCCCGCTTAAACAGTGCCGGGTCGTTGGCCCCCACGCGCACGAGAGGCACGACCTCGGTGCTCTTCAGAGCCCGGATCATGTCTTCGACCGTTTCCCAGTCCGTCGCGCCGTGCTCGGTATCGATCAATAGCCAGTCCATCCCCGCGGTGGCCATGAGTTCGACCACAGCCGGCGACGGGAACGAAATCCAGTGGCCAACGGCAGGCTCTCCCCGCTGTAATTGCTGTTTCACTCGATTCGTGAACACACCAATCCCCCTCACTGCTCCCGTCGCGGGAGCGCGGTCATTTCGTGAACACTTCGGGATTGCCTACGTGGCGGGGCCGCTCGCTCCGCAGAACCAGCAACACATCTTCGGCAACCGAAACAGCCATCCTCTGCAGCGATTCTTCCGTGTGCGACGCGGCATGAGGAGAGAATATCGTACGGGGTGCGTGAAGGAGGGGATGATCAGACGGGGGCGGCTCGACGGGAAAGACATCGACCCCGGCGCCGCCGAGACGTCCGGCGCGCAGCGCCTCGGCCAGGGCGATCGTATCAACCACCTCGCCTCGCGACGTATTCACGACGTACGCGGTCGGCTTGCACATCGCCAACTGGTGTCGGCCGATCAACCCGCGTGTTTCGGCAGCCAACGGCACATGGACCGTGATGATGTCGGCTTCTCGCAAGAGCGCCGCAAGCGTGTCCGCACGCTCAACCCCGGCAGGTAGGGCCGTGACGTAGGGATCGTAACCGAGCACGCGCATGTGAAAGGCCGCGCGGCCCTTCTCGGCCACGAGGCGACCGATGGCTCCCAGTCCGATGACCCCGAGCGTTTTCCCCTCCAACTCCATCCCGACGATGACCTGACGGCGCTGCCACTCCCCCCCGCGCACCGCGTGGTCCAAATCGAACAAGTGCTTGCTCAACGCGACCATCATGCCGATGGCGTGCTCCGCCACGGAGATGGAATTGGCCTGCGGGACGTAGACGACAGGGATGCGTCGACGAGTGGCGGCAGGCAGATCCACATTATCCAACCCAGCGCCGTGGCGCCCAATCACCCGCAGGCGCTGTCCGGCCGCAATCACCTCGGCTGTCACCGGGACGAGTCGGACAATGACGGCATCGGCCCCTGTAATCGCCCGCGCGAGGGCCTCGCTGGACGCTTCCTGGAGCACCTGGATCTCTGCCTCTTTCTCTAGGCGCGCCACGCCAGCGTCGTGGATGGGTTCGCTCAAGAGCACGGTAGGTCTCACAGAGCAGACACCGCTTCTCTCCTAACCACCATCTCAGCGGGTGGGCGTATTCGGCAGTGCGGCGATGATCCGTTGCGGGGTGATCGGGAGAGTATCCACTCGCACGCCGCAGGCATCCGCAATCGCGTCCGCGATTGCTGCCCCACCAGGGATCACAGGAGGTTCTCCGACTCCCTTGGCCCCAAACGGTCCGCCCTCAGACGGCACCTGGACCATCACGATGTCCATCGGGGGGACGTCACCCGCCTTCGGCAGCGCATAATCTGCCAACGTCCCGTTCAGCAGTGTGCCGCCTTCATCGTAGGTCATCGCCTCGAGCAGCCCCCAGCCGATCCCCTGGACCGCTCCGCCGCGCATCTGCCCATCGACGGCTGCAGGATTGATCGGAAATCCCACGTCCTGGATGACGACATAGTCCAGCAATTGTGTTGCGCCCGTCTCGCGGTCTACCCGCACTTTAGCCAGATGCGCCGCGAATCCCGGAGACGGCTTGGGCGAGGGGATCGACCCGTTGCCGAAGACGGGAGCATATTTCGCCCCGAAGGCCATGCTCTTTTTGAGAATCTCGCCTAAGGGCAATGCGCGCTGGGGAGTCCCCTTCACCCGGACCTGCCCGTCAGTGACCTCGAGGTCATCCGGGCGCGCTTCCATCTCGGTACCGGCGATGGCCAGAATTTGCTTCCGCGCGTCTTCTGCGGCGAGCTTCACGGCCGTCCCCACCGTGTAGGTTGTCTTGCTGCCCCCGGACATCCCGGCGTATGGCGCGTGGTCCGTGTCAGCCGTGACGACATGCACCCGACTCGGATCCACTCCCAGCATTTCCGCCGCGATGAGCTGCAGCGACGTCATGACGCCCGTGATGTCGACCGCCCCGACGATGACCTGGAACGTGCCGTCGGTGTTCGCCCGCACGCACGCCGCGGCCGACTCGACTCCCCCGGGCCACCCTCCGACGGCCACCCCGTAGCCGATCCCGTCTGCGGGTACGCGATTCTTGTACTTCGGGTGATCGCGCAGGGCCTCGAGCACCTGCCGGAGTCCCACCTTAGGCCAGGGCCGACCATTGGGCATGGGATCACCTGTCTGCGCAGCATTGCGCAGCCGAAACTCCACAGGATCAATTTTCAACTGTTGGGCAAGGATGTTCATGGTCGACTCGATGGCGAACGCGGCCTGCGGCGCGCCCGGGGCCCGGTACGCCCCATTGGGGGGCTTGTGCGTGAGCACCTCGAGTGACTCGATCTCGAGATGGGGCACCTTGTAATACCCGCCCAGCAGGATCGCGGCGATAGACGCGGGCGCACCCGGCGAGGCCCCGGAGTCGAAGACCACTCGACCTTGGAGCGCGGTCAGCGTTCCGTCGCGTCGCGCCCCGACCTTCAACCAGATCTCACACTCCGGCCCGGGAGTCCCCAACAAGAAATCATCACGGCGGGTGAGCACCACGCGCACGGGTCGCTTGCGGAGCAATGCGGCAGCGGCAGCCAGCGCTTCCAGTAGGAAGATCTTCCCGCCGAATCCCCCT
>Ga0137415_10001156_pt1 | contig 26089 bp, 28 predicted proteins | sample CZODoug3_1_1_16f_FD_183082 | JGI IMG/M metagenome (GOLD analysis project Ga0137415, IMG submission 183082) | Vadose zone soil fungal communities from Angelo Coast Range Reserve, California, USA - CZODoug3_1_1_16fungal (Hybrid Assembly) | ecosystem: Environmental > Terrestrial > Soil > Vadose...
GGGCGGCTCGCGGAGCGCGTGTTCAGCTCCAACTGGGGACCCTCGACCACAGAGATCGGCGTTCCTCCCCACCCTGAAGGGCTGGGTTTCCGCGCTGGGAGAATTCGATGAAGCGCCGACGGTTCGAGGCGCTGGTGGAGCGGGCGCTCGAGACGCTGCCGGCGCGCTTCAAGCGGAAGCTCGATAACATCGCGGTCATCGTCGAGGACTGGCCAGACGCGGCGACGCTCCGGGAGATGGGCGTCGAGCCCCCCGACACGCTCTACGGGCTCTACCGCGGCGTCGACCTCACCCACCGCGACACGGCCTACGGCGGGGTCCTCCCCGACACGATCACGATCTACCAGGGGCCGATCGAGGAGGATTGCGCCGACGAACGCGAGATGGCCGACGAGGTGCGGACCACCGTGATCCACGAGCTCGGCCACTACTTCGGCCTGACCGACGAGGAGATGGAGCAGCTCGAGCAGTAGCCGACCGCGGACCCCCGAAGCCCCGCCCCGAGGCGGGCCGCCTCCCTGACCCCTCCCCACTGCTCCGAGACTGAGCTAAGTTTTCTGTTGACAAGACCTTTCAATAGATCGTATGGTTTCAGCAGATGCTGAAACGGATGGAACAAACGAAACGATGCTCAAGTCTTCGGAGATACGGCGGTTGGCAGCCCAACGGCTCAGGGATCTCTTCTCGACGGCGCGAGCGTGGGAAGAGGCTCAGGATGTCCGCGTGGGGGGGCAAACCGCTGACCTGCTGGTGAAATTCAAGATGGGGGACCAGGAGCACACGCTCGTCTTAGAAGTCAGTCCCCTCGGTCAGCCGCGCCAGATCCGGGAGGCGGTCACCAAGCTCGGCGAGATTCGGCGCGAGCTGCCGACGGCCTACGCCGTGGCCACTGCGACCTATATCAGCCCGCAGAGCGCAGCCATCCTGCGTCGCGCCAACCTCGGCTATCTCGACCTCTCGGGCAACTGCTACCTCGCCTTCGAGAACGTCCTCATCGAGAAGGAGGGCAAGCGGAACCTCCGTCCCTCCACTCGGCCGCTCAAGTCGCTCTTCGCCCCGCGCGCGACCCGGGTGGCGCGGGTGCTGCTGGCCGAGTGGCAGCGGAGCTGGCGGCTCGAGGAGCTGGCGCGGGCGGCGGCGGTGAGCCTCGGCCACGGCCACAACGTGGTCAAGCGGCTCGAGGACCTCGCGTGGGTCGAGCGAGACGAGCGCCAACGGATCCGGCTCGCCAAGCCCGCCGACCTGCTCGAGGCGTGGTGCGAGAGCTACACCTACCGCGAGAACGAGCTCGCGACCTACTTCTCGCCCGAGCGGATCACGCGGCGGCTGATCGCCGAAATCGTCCGGCTCGCCGAGCGAGACGGCCGTCGGTACGCCCTCACGATGCACGCCGGCGCCTCGCTGGTGGCGGCCCACCTCCGGATGCCGGCGATCCACTGCTACCTCGAGGGCGACCCGGCGCCGATCGCGGCGGGCCTCGGTCTCCGGCCGGCCGAGGGCGACGGCACGGTCTACCTGCTCTCGCCCTACGACCAGGGGGTGTTCGCGGGTTTGCTCGAGAAGGGGGGCTTCAAGGTCGTGTCGCTCCCGCAGCTGTACGCCGATCTCGTGCACTACGAGCGCCGGGGCCGGGAACAGGCCGAGCACCTTCGGCGCGAGGCGATGGGCTACTGACCGCTGTAGCCGGAAGGAGGTGACCAATCCGATGAAGAAGAAGGCCGCGAAGAAGAAGAAGAAGGGGCGCTAGGAACGCGCCCCGGTGTGGCCGATCATCGTCGCACGGAAGGAGGTGACGCCCGAATGGCGAAAAAGAAAGCGAAGAAGACGAAGAAGAAGTAGGTGGTGCAGGGACATCGGTGGGGGGTGGCGGCCTCCCACCGGGCACTCATTCATCCCGATCCGGTGCCAGGCACCGTCGCCCCGTGCCTGGCACCGTCACTCAGGCGCTCTTGGTGATCTTGCCCGCCTTCACGCAGCGCGTGCAGACCCGAAGCCGCTTGGGGACGCCCCCGACGACGGTCCGGACCGAGACGAGGTTCGGCAGCCACCGGCGCTTGGTGACGTTGTGCGCGTGGCTGATTCGGCTACCGACGGCGGGGTGCTTTCCGCAGACGGCGCAGCGCTGGGCCATGACGGTGCTCCTCTCTCCAGTTGCTGGGCGCGGGCTTCCCTTATAGCATAGGCGCCTGAACGAGGCAAACTGGTGGCCCGATCCGATTCTGCGCCCGCCGCCACCGCGCCCGAGGGCCTCCACACCGCGCTCCAGTTCGTCAAAGGCGTGGGGCCCGCTCGCGCCCGACAGCTCCGTCGCCTGGAGCTCGAGACGGTCGAGGACGCCCTCTTCTTCCTGCCGTACCGTCACGAGGACCGGACCCGGCTGACGGCCTTCCGGTCCCTCGTGCCCGGCGAGACCCAGTCGTGCGCCGGCGTCATCGTCAGCCTGAGCCCCCCGCCGCGCGGCCGGCGGGGCGCGCCGTTCGGGGCGGTGCTCCGGGACGCGACCGGGTACGTGACGGCCACCTGGTTCCACGCGCCGTACCTCGAGCGCGTCTTCGCCCGAGGCCAGCGGCTCGTGCTGCACGGCAAGGTCGGGCGCTTCCGCGGCGCCGTGACGCTCCAGCACCCCGATTTCGAGATCGTCGAGTCGGACGACGACGACCGGATCCACTGGGGCCGCCTCGTGCCCGTGTACCACGCGACCGAGGGGCTCGGCCAGCGCCCCCTGCGGACCCTCCTGTGGCGCCTCGTCGAGGCCCACGGAACGAGCATCGTCGATCCCTTGCCGGAGCCGGTCCGCCTGCGCCGGGGGCTCCCGGCGCTGGGCGAGTCGCTCCGGGCGGCGCACTTCCCGGAGACGGAGCACGCGGCCGCGACCGCGCGGCGCCGGCTCGCCTTCGACGACTTCCTCGTGCTCCAGCTCGGCCTCGGCATTCTCCGCGCCCGGACGACCCGCGCCCGCGGCATCGCGATGAACCCGCGCGGGCAGCTCGGGGAGCGCCTGCGCGCGGCGCTGCCGTTCGCCCTCACCCACGCGCAGGAGCGCGTGTGGGGCGAGATCCGGACGGACATGGCGTCGCCGCACCCGATGCACCGCCTGCTCCAGGGCGACGTCGGGTCGGGCAAGACCGTGGTCGCGGCGCTCGCCGTGGCGACGGCCGTCGAGGCCGGCTACCAGGCCGCGGTGATGGCGCCGACCGAGATCCTCGCCGAGCAGCACCTGGTGACGTTCGGCCAGTTGCTGGCCCCGCTCGGCCTCCCGGTCGCGCTGCTGACCTCGGCCGTGACCGGGCGCGAGCGCGCGGCGCGGCTCCGGGCGGCCGTCGCCGGCGAGCTCGCGTGCGTGGTGGGGACGCACGCGCTCGTCCAGGAAGGGGTCGAGTTCCGCCGGCTCGGGCTCACGGTCGTCGACGAGCAGCACCGCTTCGGCGTCGAGCAGCGGGCCCGGCTCCGCGCCAAGGGCGAGCACCCCGATTTGCTCGTGATGACGGCGACGCCGATTCCGCGCACGCTGGCGCTGACCCTCTACGGGGACCTGGACGTCTCGCTGCTCGACGAGCTCCCGCCGGGCCGCCGTCCGGTGGTGACGGTGGCGCGGACGGAAGCCAAGCGCCCCGAGATCTACGCGTTCATCCGGGAGCAGATCGCCGCCGGCCGACAGGCCTACGTCCTCTATCCACTCGTGGAGGAGTCGGCGGCGCTCGACCTCAAGGCGGCGACGGAGATGGCCGAGCGGCTTCGGGCCGAGGTCTTCCCGGACCTCACCGTCGGCCTCCTGCACGGGCGCTTGCGCCCGGCCGAGAAGGAGGCGGTCATGCGCCGGTTCAAGGCGGGCGACGTTCACGTCCTCGTGTCCACGACCGTCGTCGAGGTCGGCATCGACGTCCCGAACGCGTCGGTGATGCTGGTCGAGCACGCCGAGCGCTTCGGGCTGTCGCAGCTCCACCAGCTCCGGGGCCGAGTCGGGCGCGGCCCCTGGAAGTCCTACTGCATCTTGCTGACGGGCGGCCACGCCGGGGACGAGGCGCGTCAGCGGATCGCCGCCATGACCGAGACGAACGACGGGTTCCGGATTGCCGAAGCCGACCTCCGGCTGCGGGGCCCCGGCGAGTTCTTCGGCACCCGCCAGTCCGGCCTGCCACAGTTCCGCGTCGCCGACCTGGTGCGGGACGCCGCGCTCCTGGAGGAGGCGCGCCAGGAGGCGGTCGGCATTCTCGCCGCCGACCCGGAGCTCCGGGAGCCGGCCCATCGCGGCCTCCGCCACGCGCTGCTCGCGCGGTGGCGGGGCAAACTGGATCTCGCCTCCGTTGGCTGAGCGCGGCTCGATCGACCGAGCCGGCCAGGGTGGCGCGCGGTGTCGCGGCCCCCGCCGACGGGGAGGCCTATGCGCGTGATCGCCGGCGAGTTCAAGGGGCGACGCCTGGTGACGCCGCGCGGGCGCCGGACCCGGCCGACCGCCGACCAGGTGCGGCTCGCGCTCATGGACACACTCGGCCCGTGGCTGCCCCGGGCGCGGGTGCTGGACCTCTACGCGGGCGCGGGCGGCGTCGGGCTCGAGGCCCTCTCGCGCGGCGCCGCGCACGCGACCTTCGTCGAACGCGACGCGCAGGCCCTCCGCGCGCTCGCGGCCAACGTCGAGGCGCTCGGCGTGGCGGGGCGCGCCCGCGTCGTCCGCCAGGACGTAGGGCGGGCCCTCGGGGCCCTCGGTCGGGCGGGGGAGCGCTTCACGATCATCTTCCTCGATCCGCCCTACGAGGACGCGATCGACGCGGCCCTCGAGGGGGTGGCGCGGGCCGGGCTCGCCGCCGCCGACGGGATCGTGATCGCCCAGCACCGGACCAAGCGCCCGCCGGCGGCGAGCTCGGGCACGCTCGTCCTGTCCCGGACGCGAAAGTTCGGGGAGACGACCTTGACGTTCTTTCGAGCGCTCCAGGCCGAGCCGCCAGCGACGATCTGAGCGGTTTCAAGCACTTCGGCCTCGCCGGCTCCCCGCGATGCCCTGAATTGTGCGGGAACTGGCGGGACCGCCTCACGACCGACCCTCGTGCGCCGCCCGGAACGGCACCACCACGCGAGCGTGGTCCCTCGTCATCGCCGCCTCCGTTTTCACCAGGGCGTCTCGGAGGTCGGCTTCGTCCACAATGCGGTACCGGCGACAGACGCTCATCGTCTTGTGAGCCGAGAGCTTCATCGCGACGGACTGACCGACGCCCGCGCGCTCAAAGTTCCGCACCGCAGAGCGGCGAAGGTCATGAAAGGGGATCCCCCGCACGCCGGCCGACTTGAGCCCGACACCCACGCCTGTCCGAAATTCTTGATCGCCGAACCGTCACGGTGAAACACGCGATCAGCCACGACCGCGGTTCCATCCGGGCGTGTCACGCGCGTGGAACTCACGGTCGGAGCCCACGAATGCGCGCAGCATGTGGACCAGGAGCGGCCACAAGTCGATCGACTCGTCGTGCACCTCGCGGTAGTACCCGGCGTTCGCGGCGAGGGTCTCGTAAGAGCTCGCCGGGGACGGGGCCTTTGAGGCTCCTGGTGCCAGGATTCGGACCCGCTTGAGCTTCATTCCTATCCCAGCTCCGTGTACGGACCCCGGAAGATGAGGTCATGAGTGACCATCGCGGTGAACGGGCAGCCCGGCCGGATCTCGAAGGTCGGCGCGACGGTCATGCCGCGGTGGGCCGAGGTCGATCCGAGCTGCTGCCTCGAGGCTAACCCGCGTAGAGCGCAGGGGGTCAGCTTCATCGCGCGGAAGTCATACTGTCTAGCGAGACGATGACGGAGAACGAAGGCTTGACCGCGAACCCCTCACTGTGTACTCATTGTATATCCGGCAGGAGGCCCTATGCAGACGAAGATTCAGAAGTGGGGTAACAGCCTTGGGTTGCGGATTCCACGGTCCTTTGCCGCTGAGGCCCAGGTGGAAGAGGGGGCCGCCGTAGATCTGTCGGTGGAGAACGGTCGGCTTTTGGTCCGCCCGCTTCGAGTTCGCAAATACTCGTTGAACGTACTCCTCCGGAAAGTGAACAGGCGGAACCTGCACGGCGAAGTCTCGACAGGTAGAGCAGTCGGTCGCGAGGCTTGGTAGTGGCGACCTATGTGCCCGCGCGTGGGGACCTGATCTGGCTTCAGTTCAATCCACAAGCGGGCCATGAGCAGGCGGGCCATCGCCCCGCCGTGGTCATCTCTCCGAGTTCATACAACCGCCGCGTGGGGTTGGCCCTCTGCTGCCCAGTCACCTCTCAAGTGAAGGGATACCCCTTCGAAGTGCTGCTCCCACAGGGGCTTGGCGTTGAGGGCGCGATACTCTCAGATCAGATCAAGAGCCTTGACTGGCGCGTGCGAAAGGCGCGGCGCATTGGAAACCTGCCCGCTGATGTGCTGCAGGAGACGGTCGGCAAGATCCTCGCCCTCGTCGACCCAGATGGGGCTCGCTGACATCATGATGAACCCGACGGCGACTTCGCTTCGCTCAGCCGCCGCAGGTTATCGTGTCCGTTAGGCATCTTGTGGAAGAGGGCACGGCAGGCTTGGAGCATCATCGGCATCACGTTCGTCGTGGTCTTCGTCGGTTTCACAGCGTATGACTGGCTTGTCAACGCGCCCAAGGCGAAGTCCGTCGAGTTGGGCTTGAAGAAAGAGTTCGGCTCTATCGGTCAACTGCCGGGGGCGGAACGGCGAGACCTCCATGTCTCCCATAAGACACAGCAGGCGTTGGTCGGTGGTACGTACTCGTCGACCGGGAACTGTGCGGGAACCCCACGCGAGCAGACGCAAACGGAGGCGAAGCAGCCTCGCCTAAGCGCCTGATTCTTTTGCGTGTGGTCGCCGGCGGTTGCAGCTCGTCCTGCCATTATCTTGACTTTCTTTCGAACGCAGAGGTAGCATCGGCGCCGGGTGCCTCGACCCCCGAGGAGGACGCGTGGCCAAGCGTGCGGTCTATCCGGGGATGTTCGATCCCGTGCACAACGGCCATTGCGACCTCATCGAGCGCAGCCTCAGAATCTTCGACGAGCTGATCGTCGCGGTCGTCGCCAATCCCGCCAAGGAGCCGCTCTTTCCCGTGCGCGAGCGCCTCGAGATGATCGACGAGGCGACCTCCAGCCTGTCGAATCTGCGGATCATCTCCTTCGACGGCCTCCTGATCGACCTCGTGGCGCGGGAGCACGCCGACTGCATCGTGCGGGGGATCCGGGCGGTCTCCGACTTCGAGTACGAGTTCCAGATGGCGCTGATGAACCGCAAGCTGAGCCCGACCGTGGAGACGGTGTTCCTCATGCCCCACGAGAAGTACACCTACATCTCGTCCCGGCTCATCAAGGAAGTCTCGAGCTTCGGCACCTCGGTGGCCGGCATGGTGCCGCCGCTCGTCGAGAAGCGCCTGGCCGAGAAGCATCCGCGCCGGTAGCCGCGCGGGCGCGACCGCATGAAGCTCGAGGGCTCCTACGCGATTCCCGCACCGCGCCAGGCGGTGTGGGTGGCGTTCCTCGACCCCGAGCGGCTGCGACAGGCGCTCCCCGGCTGCGAGAAGCTCGAGAAGGTCGGAGAGGACGAGTACAAGGCCACGCTGAAGGCCGGGGTGGGCGCCGTCAAGGGCACGTTCGAGGGCAAGGTCCGCCTCTTCGACCTGCAGCCGCCGCAGAGCTACCGGATGGCGGTCGAGGGCAGCGGTGGGCCGGGGTTCCTCCGCGGCGAGGCGGCCATGACGCTCAGTGACGGCGCCGACGGGGGCACCACGATCTCCTACACGGCGGACGTGCAGGTGGGCGGCCTCATCGCGGGCGTCGGTCAGCGCATGCTCGGCGGGGTCTCGAAGATGATGGCGGACCAGTTCTTCACCCGCATGACGGAACTCCTCGCGAAGTAGACCCCACCGAGGTGCGCGCGATCGGCGCCGGATCCGTCGGAGCCACCCTCTACGCGTCGCTCTACCTAGCCGTCGCCGCCCAGCAGTTCACCCGCTACGCGCACCCGGCCGGGATGGATCTGACGATGGCGGGCATCGTCCCGCGCGACGCCATCCGCATCCTCGTGCGGGCCCTCTGGCCGGTCCTCCTGACGACCAACGCGACCCTGCTCGCGTTCTACGCGGCGACGGGGTTCCTCCTCGGCTGGCTCGCCGCGCGCTTTTGGGCGGCGGTCGCCGGTGCCCAGGGCCGGGCCCTGCCGCGCTGGCTCGAGCTTCCGCTCGTGGCGGCGTCGCTCCTCGCCGTGGCCGCGCTCGCCTTCGCGACGGTCGTGGTTCGCTATCCGTTCCTCTACGATCACCTGCTGAACGCCGAGGGCGGGCTGCCGCGGCGGGTCCAGGCCTTCCTCACGCGCTGGGCCGCGCCCGGCGCGCTCGAGGCGTCCCTGTGGGCGCTGATCGGCGTGCTCGCCCTGCCCACGCTCGTGCGCCTGGCCCTCCGGCGGCCGGTGGCCGGGGCCGTCGCGCTCGCCGGCGCGCTCGGCCTCGTCGGCTGGCACCCCTCGGCGAGGGCGATCGGGCTCAACGAGGGACCGAACGTCGTCCTGATCTTCCTCGAGTCGGCGCGGAGCGACTTCTTCTCGATCAACGGCCATCCAGAGCTCACGTCGCCGCGCCTCGACCGGCTCGTCGCCGAGGGGGGCGTGACGTTCACGGATGCCTGGGCCCACGCGAACTCGACCGTGGCCAGTGTGGTGACGGTCATGACGTCGGCGTACGCCTATCGGCACGGCATGCGGAGCATGTTTCACGGCGACGAGTTCGCCCGCCCCGCCCTGCGGCGGCTTCCCGCCCTGCTCCACGACCAGGGCTTCGCGACGCGGGTCGTCACCGACTGGGACGGCGACGTGACTTATCTCAACCAGCGGGTGCTGCCGGGATTCGACCGCTACGACGTGGCGGAGTTCGGGATGATCAGCTACGTCAAGCAGATCTACTCCCAGCACTTCCTCTTCCTCGCGCTCACCGACAACCGACTCGGCCACCGGGCCTTCTCGACCTTCTACCGCGCCGGCGGCGGCTACGCGCCCGCGGGCAGCGACCTCTACTACCGGGCCCGGATCGAGCAGAATCTGGCCGAGCTCGGGAGGACCCGGCGCTTCTTTCTGACGCTCTTCTTCGCCGACCCTCACTTCAACTACCGCTGCGGGTACCCGTACTATGGGCGCTTCACCGACCCCGATTACGAGGGCCCGAACAAATACCAGGCTATGTCGAACCCGACCGTCGACGCCGTCTCCGGCCGCGAGCGCGAGCGCGAGGCGCGCCAGATCAGGGGTCTCTACGCGGGCTGCGTCAACGAGCTCGACGACAACATCGGGTTCGTCGCCGACACCCTCCGCCGCTTGGGGCTCGACCGGCGCACCCTCCTCGTGGTGACCGGCGACCACGGCGAGCGGCTCCCCGACCGGTGGAGCTTTCGCTACGGGCGGAACGGGGCCTGGCTCGACCCTGACCAGTTTCACGTGCCGCTCGTCTTCATCCATCCCCCGGTGCCGGTCGCCCAGCCGGTCGTCGCCGCCACGGTGCGCCACATCGACATCATGCCGACGATCCTCGAGCTGCTCGGCCTTCCCGTCCCGCCCGACCTCGACGGCACGAGCCTCGTCCCGCTGATACGGGGCGCCACCGCGGACCTCCACCTCGACGTCTTCGGCGAAACGGGCTTTCAGTGGGTGCCGGCGAAGCCCCCTTACCTCAGCTACCCGCCGATGACCGAGGTCATCTCGTTTCGCCGGGACGAGGGGGGCGCGCTCCTCCCCCGCTATTTCCTCGACCGGAGCTGTCTCGCGCGGATGAACCTCGCCCGGCACCGGTTCATCCGGAGGGGGCGCTACGAGCTCACCTACCGGCCGACAGTCGACGGCGCCGAGGTCGCGCTCTACGACTGGCAGACCGACCCGGCGCTGACGCGGAACCTGGCCGCCCGGCGGCCGGAGGTCGCGGCTGAGCTCACGGGCCGGCTCTTCCGGTGGGCGCTCGGCGATCCGGAGCTCACGGTGCGCCAGGGCTGGCTCGCCGCCCGCGATCCCGACGCCCTCGCGCGGTGCGCGCCGCCCCAGTCTGGCTGAGGCGCGCCGGCGGCGGGAGACAAGAATTGGACACGACCGTGATCGTCGCTGACCAGGCCGCACGGCTCCGGAACGCGGGGGGGCCGGACGGGCTTTGGATGAGCGCGGCCGACGCCCTGCGGATCGGCGGCTGGGAGCTCGGGCCCGAGGGTGCCTGCCAGGGGAGTCGCTGCGTGCCGCTGCCGCCGGGCGTGGTCCGGGAGGGACTCCTGGATCTCGCGGGGCTCGCCCGCTACCTCGGCCAACCGGTGGTCCACGACACGGCGCACGATGTCTGGGTCATCGGAGAGTCGGTGGACGACCTCCGGGAGGGCCTCCGCTCGCTCGAGGCCCCGGACTTCACCCTCCCGGACCTCGAGGGCCGCCCGCACCGGCTCTCGGATCACCGGGGCGCCAAGGTCTTTCTCGTCACGTGGGCCTCGTGGTGAGGGTGCCGCTTCGACCTGCCGGGCTGGCAGGCCTTCTACGCCGAGCTCCGGGAGCTGAATTTCGTCGTGATCACGGTCGCGCAGGACAGCCGGGGCGCCGAGACGGCGGGGGAGTGGATCCGCGCCGCCCGGCCCGAGCACCCCTCGCTGATCGACCGGACCCATCGGGTCGCCGCCCTCTACGGCATGGTGAACGTACCCACGAGCGTCTGGATCGACGAGCGCGGCCGCCTCGTCCGGTGGGGCGAGGTCGCGTTCGTGGATAACCGCTGGCAGGCGTATACGAAGAGCGACATGGAGCCCTACCTCGCCGGCCTTCGCGACTGGGTCCGGCGGGGCGCGGCGAGCCCCTTCGCGCTCACGCCCGCCGAGCTCCGGCGGCGGCTCTCCCTGCCGACCCCCGAGCACGCGCTCGCCGCCGCCAACTTCCGCATGGGCCAAGAGCTCCACGCGCGGGGCGCCGCCGAGGACGCCGTCGCCTACTTCAAGGAGGCGCAGCGGCTCCACCCGGAGAACTGGCGCTACAAGCGCCAGGCGTGGCAGCTCACCGACGCGGAGCGGTACTACGGGACGAGCTTCGGCGCGGAGGTGGCGAAACTCGGCGGGCGCCCGTACTACCCGCCGCTCGACCTCCCGTCAGTCGAGTAGCGCGCGAGCGCCGCGGGCGATCGACTCGGCGTCGATGCCGTAGTGGCGGTAGAGGGCGGCGCGGGTTCCCGACTGCCCGAAGTCGTCGACGCCGAGCGGGAGCTGGAGCGTCCCCAGCGCGGAGCCGAGGAAGCCGAGCGCGTGGGAGTGGCCGTCGAGCACGCTGACGACGGGCGCCTGGCCCTCGTCGTCGCGCACGAGCGTTTCGAGGTGTGAGCTGGCCTCGCCGCCCTTGCGGGCGGCCACGTAGCCCCGGTAGAGCAGGTCGGGGCTCGTGATCGCGAACACGTTGGCCCGGATCCCGTCCGCTCCTAGGAGCCCTCCCGCCTCGACGGCCTCTGGCACCATCACACCGGTCGCCCAAAGGGTGACGTCGGGCCGGCCGCGATCGACGAGCCGGTAGCCGCCCTCGAGCACCGCTCGACGCTCGACCGCGCCGCCGCGGAGCGCCTGCTCGATCGGCCGGGTCGAGAGGCGCAGGTAGAGGCTCTCGCCCGTGCCGTCGGCGATCCGTCGGAGGCCCTCGAGGAGGATCCACTCCGTGTCCTGGGCGAAGGTGGGCTCGTAGTAGGTGCAGTGCGGGAGCGCGATGCCGAGCGACGGGGTCACGACCGACTGGTGGGCGCCGCCTTCGGGCGAGAGGCTCACGCCCGACGGCGTCGCCGCCACGACGAAGCGCGCGCCCGAGTAGAGCGCGTGCAGGAGCGCGTCGAGCCCGCGGGCGACGAAGGGATCGTAGAGCGTGCCGAGCGCCAGCAGCGGCTCGCCCGAGAGGTCGTCGGCGAGGCCGAGGGCGGCCAGCAAGAGGAACAGGTTGTGCTCGGCGATGCCGAGCTCGAGGTGCTGGCCGCCGGGCGACTGGCGCCACTGCACGGCCTGGGGAATGCCGCGGTCGCCGAAGTAGTCCGGGCGCTTCTCGGGGAAGTAGACGCCCCGCCGGTTGATCCAACCCGCGAGGTGCGTCGTCACCGCGACGTCGGCCGAGACCGTCACGATCCGCTCGGCCACGGGCAGGCGCGCCAGCGCCCCCAGCACCCGACCGAACGCCTCCTGGGTGGACATGGCGCCCGTGTAGGTCGAGTCGAGCGTCGGGGGCGGCTCCGGGCGCGGGCGACCCGCCGGGCGCGGGGCGCGGAAGAGGGGCGGGAGGGCCGCGATGTGCCGGCCCTCGAGGCTCTCGGGGCCGAAGCGCGCGAGCGGGTCGTCGGCGGGTACGCCGAGCGCCTGGCGCAGCTCCTCGAGCTGCGTCGCCGTCAGCAGCATCCCGTGGTTCAGCGGGTCGCCGGCGAAGGGCAGCCGCCAGCCCTTGATCGTGTCGGCGATGATGACGGTCGGCCGCTCGCGTTCGCTCTCGGCCTCGGCGAAGGCGTCGAGCACGGCCGCGAGGTCGTGGCCGCCCACGTCGGCCAGGAGTTCCTTGGGCGCGTCCGTGAGCTCCCGGACCCGCTCGGGGGGCAGGCAGAGCAGGCTCTGATACTCGGCGTGCGTCATCGCCTCGAGCCGCCGGATCAGCTCCGGGTGCCGCCGGAGCCGGGTGCCCCAGCGCAGCGGGATGAGTCGCCAGCCCGCCGCGCGGAACATCTCCGTGATGTGGCCGCGGCGGGCGTCGGGTGTGATGCGGTCGAGGCTCTGCCGGTTCAGATCGACGATCCAGAGGACGTTGCCGAGGCGCGCGACCATCTCCTCCTGGAGCGCCTCCCAGACGTTGCCCTCGTCGAGCTCGGCGTCGCCGACCATGACGATGACGCGCCCGGGCGGGGCCGCGCCCACGCGGTCGGCGAGATAGCGAGCGGCCCACCCGCCGAAGGTCGCCGAGACGGCGCCGAGCCCCATCGATCCGGTCGAGAGGTCCACCAGCTCCGGGTTTCCCCGGCGGCTCGGATACGCCTGCAGGCCACGGTACTGGCGGAGCTGCGGCAGCATCGCCCGGTCGAGGTTGCCGCGGAGGTAGTGGCAGGCGTAGAAGGCGGGCGAGCCGTGGGCCTTCACGGCGACGAGGTCGGTCGAGCGGAGCGCCCGGAAGTAGAGGGCGGTCAGGAGCGTGACGACGGACGCGGAGCTCGCCTGGTGGCCGCCCACCTTCGTGCCCTCCGGGTTCTCGCGCCCGAAGTTGGCGTGGTGGACCATCCACGTCGCGAGCCAGAGCACGCGGCGCTGGATCGAGTCGAGGACCTCCAGCTCAGCGGCGCCGGGCGTCGACATCGCCGAGAAAGTCGAGGACGGCTCGGTTCCAGGCCTCGGGCTGGTCGCGGTTGCCGAAGTGGCCGGCCTGCGGGAGCACGACGAGCGTCGAGCCGCGGATCTTCCGGTGCATCACGCGCATCGGCTCGAGCGAGGGGTCGTGCTCGCCCGCGAGGAGGAGCGTCGGCGCGCGGATCTCGCGGAGCCGATGGGTGATGTGGTCCATCGCGATCAGGGCGCGGAGCGCGTTGGCGTACCCGATCGGGGAGAGCGCCCGGTACTCGGCGTAGAACTCCGCCTTCGCGTCCGGGTGCAGGGCGAGCCGCCCCGCGACGTTGGGGTTCGCCGTCATGGCGAACTCGGCCATCGCGTCCATCCCCTGCTCGAGGGTGATCTTGATGCTTTGGGCGCGCATCAGGATGTTATCGACCGAGAGCGGGAGCCCGGCCGCGGACGACGAGTTGGTCACGATCAGGGCCGCGACGCGCTTGGGGTAGAGCAGCGTGAAGCGCGTGGCGATGCCGCCGCCCATCGACAGCCCGCCCACGTGGGCGCGCCGGATGCGAAGGTGGTCGAGGAGGTCCCGCAGGTCGAACGCCCAGCGGGTGAAGGAGTAGCGCGCCGGGTCCGCGGGGCTGTCGGACCGGGCGTGGCCGCGCGGGTCCCACAGGATCAGGCGGTAGCGCGCGGCGAGGGCCGGGACGTTCGTGTCCCACATCTGGGTGTTCCCCCCGATGCCGTACGCGAGCACGAGCGGCCGGCCCGCCCCGTGCTCCTCGTAGTAGATCTTCACCCGGTCGTCCGTCCGCGCGTAGGGCACCGGTCACCTCGTCCAGACCCTCTCGGGGTCGCAGGCCCGCACGAGCGCCAGTTCCGCGTCGGTCGGCACGGGCGTCTCGCGCACGTCGGGGGCGACCCGCACGCTCCATCCCGTCGCCGCCCGCAGCGTGTCCACGCTCTGTCCCGGATGATACGACGCCAGGACGGCCTCCTTGCTCTGCTCGTCGAAGCGGAAGACGCCGAGCGTGGTGATCAGGGTCGCGGGGCCGCCGCCCGGGAGCCCGACCCGCTCGCGCCAGCCGGGGCCGTCGCCGTGGCCGGGCGAGGTGCGGTAGCCGACCCGCTCGACGAAGCGGTGCCGCGCCTGCGGCATGATGATGACGACGCGCCGGGAGAGGCAGGCGATGTCCGCGCCCCCGCCGCTCCCCGGCAGCCTGACGCGCGGCTGGCGGGGGTCCCCGACGTATGACGTATTCAGGTTGCCGTAGCGGTCGACTTCCGCGCCTCCGATGAAGCCGAGGTCCACGCCCCCCTGCTCGAGCAGCCCCATGATGTTCGCGGTGGTCGTGCTCCAGAGGGCGCCGGCGACGTTGGGCGGGTCCGACATCGTGTAGAGGGTCCCGTCGAGGTCGGCGGGCGCCGCGCGGACGAGGCCGTTCTCGAAGAGGCCGAGCGCCGCCGGCGCGTGCGTCCGCTGGGCGAGGGCGAAGGCCAGGATCGGGAGCCGCATCCCGACGAACACGCGCTCGCCGTCGCGGATCTCGCGGGCGGCGGCGACGACCATCAGCTCGCGCGCGGTCGGGCCCGCCGTCATGCGCCGTAGTCGAGGGGCTCGCTCGGCAGCCGGCGGCGTGGTCGGAGCCCCGCGAGCCGCTCCGGGCCGAGGACCCCGAGGAGACCCGGCCAGTCGCGCGGGCCGAGCACCCACCGGTCGAGCCACGCCCGGAAGCCCGCCGGGGTCCCCGACTCGGCGTGGTACTGCGCGAAGGACGCGTGGTCCCGACCATAATAGCCCTGGAGCGGGGAGGGGAACGCGCCCCACGGTTCGTGGACCACCGCCGCGACCTTGAACGCGGGCAGGAGCACCAGGTTCGGGTCGGCCAGGATCCGCCCGGTCGGCCAGATCTCCTCGGCCACGACGAGCACCCGCCGGGCGGCGAGCGCCGCCTCGCGCGTGACCCCGAGGGGCCCCCACGCGTGGCAGTGGCCCAGGGCGTCGGCGCGCTGGACGTGGACGATCGTCACGTCGGGCCGGAGGGCGGGGACCAGGAGGAGCGGCGCGCCGGACCACGGATCGCGGGCGTGCCGGAAGTCGTCGTTCGTGGCGGGGATGTCGCTGCCGAGCAAGGACCGCGTCGGAATGTAGGGGACGCCGAGGGAGCCCGCCAGGAGCGCCAGCGAGAGCGTGAGGTTCGAGTGGTCGGCGACGGCGAGGGGATGGGGCTCGCCCTGCTCCGTCGCGCGTCGGTAGTTATGGCCGAGCCCCGCGCTGACGTTGCCGACCCACGCCGCGATCACCCGCCGCGCCGCGCCCGCGCCGATCAGCTGGTCGAACAGCATGTCCGAGATCGGCCCGATCAGCGTGAGGTCGCGCTTGCCCTGGCGGATGATCTCGTGGCCGGCCGCGAACGGGATGGCCGCCTCGAGGGCCGTGCCGATGCAGACCGACGCGCCGTCTGGCACCACACGCGCGATCGCGTCCCGCAGCGAGACGAGCTTGGAGGCGGACACTCCGGTCAACTCTACAGGCTCGGCTGGAGTTTTCAAGCGCCTCGGTGCCGCGCGTGCCGCGCACGTCGCTCCCATGGGGAGGACGAGCCGAAACCCGGCGCTCGGCGGAGAGGGTGGAGCTCGTCGGGGGTGTCAGGACGCGGTCGACGGGGGGATCGGACTCGGCCCGATCACACGGCCTTCGTCTGGGCTCGAACGACGTCGCTCAGACTCCGGAACGCCGTCTCGCTCAGGCTGACGAAGCGGAAGCAGTCGCCGTCCGGGTCACGGCGAACGCGAATCGCCAGGAGTTCGAGAGCCGGTGCCCCGTCTAGGGAGGGGACCTGGAGCTTCGCCACGTCGCGAGGGGCGATCGGGCGGCGGGAACGGATCTTGATGCCGAAGGTGCTGAGGTTGACACAGTCCCCCTGCCACTCCGCACCGTTGCCCTCGGCCACCCGGACGGGACCGGCGAGCCCCGGCCTGAGAGATCGCCGCCGCTCGGGTGCGATCCCCGTCCCGCCGGCCCGCTGCCCGGTCGCGTGGAGCTCGAGGTAGGCGACGACTTCGCGGAGGAGGTCCTGCGAGACTCCCTTTCCGACGTAATCGAGCGCCCCGAGTCGCAGCGACTCTCGGGCCTCGCTCTCCGTCGGAGACGCCGAGAGGGTGATGATCGGCACGCCGGACTCTCGAACCGGCTGCCCCTGGAGAAAGTCGAAGCCGCTCATGCCCGGGAAATAGTAGTGGAGGCTCAAGAGGACCGCGTCAGGAGGCGCCGCCTCAAAGCGGTCGAGGGCCAGGTCGACGCAGGGCAGGACGAGAGGCGTGTGGCCCGCGTCGAGCAGGAGCGCCTGCAAACAGCAGGCGACGCTCTCTTCATCCTCCACGACGAAGATCCGCATTTTTGTGAGGCGAGGCCCCCAGTCGATCGCCGCGCTCGCGGTGGGCTCGGCTGGCCGGGTCCTCCCGAGCCTCTGACGAGCAAGGACAGGGCCACCAGCGCTAAAGGGCTGAAAACTCTGCAATCGCAAGAAACGCTGGCTGAGCGGGTGGCCCCGCCTGACACGCCGGGGGGGCTCGGGCATGTCAACGCGGCAACCCCCGTATCTGGGGCCTTGCCGACGGGGGTGAGTTCATCTATGCTGAACCGGAAATCAGCAGGACTGAACCGTGCCCAAGACACTCCTCCGGCTCAGCGTGAACGGCGAGGACCACGACCTCGCCGCGGCGCCCCACAAAACCTTGCTCGAGGTTCTGCGCGAGGAGATGGGGCTCACGGGCACAAAGCACGGCTGTGAGCTCGGCGAGTGCGGCACGTGCACGGTCCTCGTCGACGGCCGGCCAGTGCTCTCCTGCCTGGCGCTGCCGATCGAGCTCGAAGGCCGCGCGATCACGACGGTCGAGGGTCTGGCCGGCGCCGGCCGGCTCCACCCGCTCCAGCAGGCCTTCGCCGAGCTCGGCGCGGCCCAGTGCGGCTACTGCACCCCGGGCATCCTGCTGACCGCGCGGGCTCTGCTCGCCGACAATCCGCGGCCGACGCGCCAGGAGATCCGGGAGGCGCTCGCGGGCAACCTCTGCCGCTGCACCGGCTACACGAAGATCCTCGACGCGGTCGAGCTGGCCGCGCTCCGCTCCGCGGGCGGCGCCTGATGCGCGGCGTGGGCAAGGAGCGGTTCACGGTCGTCGGCCAGCCGCTGCCGAAGATCGACGCCTGGGCGAAGGTGACGGGCGAGACCCGGTTCGCCGACGACCTATCCCTGCCGCGGATGGCCTACGGCAAGCTCCTCCGCTCGCCGCATCCCCACGCGCTGATCCGGCGCATCGACACCGGCCGTGCCCGAGCGCTGCCCGGCGTCTACGGCGTGCTCACCGGCCTCGATCTCCCCCGGGTCAAGTTCGGGATCCTCCCCGTCTCCCAGGACGAGGAGGCGCTCTGCACCGAGAAGGTCCGGATGGTCGGCGACGCGGTGGCCGCGGTGGCGGCGGTCGACGAGGAGACGGCGGAGCGGGCCACCGAGCTGATCGACGTCGAGTACGAGGTGCTGCCGGCGCTCATGTCGATCGAGGCCGCCCTCCGGCGTCCCGAGGTCCGGATCCACGAGTACGGCGACGGCCCCAACGTCCACAAGGCCGTCTCGCTCGAGTTCGGCGACGTCGAGTCGGCCTTCGCCCGCGCCGACCTCGTGCGCGAGGATGTCTTCTACTTCGAGGGCAACACCCATCTGCCGATGGAGCAGCACTGCGCGCTCGCCCTCTGGGGGCCCGACGGCAAGCTGACGCTCTGGTCGTCGACGCAGACTCCCCACTACGTCCACCGCCTGCTCGGCCCGATCCTCGACGTGCCCCCGGCGCACATCCGGGTCATCGCGACGCCGAACGGCGGCGGCTTCGGCGGCAAGCTCGACCCCTTCGCCCACGAGATCGCGGCGTGCAAGCTCTCGCAGGTGACCGGGCGCCCCGTGAAGATCACGCTGACGCGCGAGGAAGTCTTCTACGTCCACCGGGGCCGCCATCCCGTCCTGATGTGGGTGCGGACCGGCGTCACCCGGCAGGGCGAGATCCTCGGGATGCACTTCCGGACCTGGCTCGACGGCGGCGCCTACGGCTCCTACGGCGTCGCGTCGACCTTCTACACGGGCGCCCTGCAGACCGTGACCTACCGGGTCCCCGCGTACAAGTTCGAGGGGGCCCGGATCTTCACCAACAAGCCGCCCTGCGGGCCCAAGCGTGGTCACGGCACCCCGCAGCCCCGCTTCGCCCTCGAATGCCACCTCGACAAGATCGCCGGCGAGCTCGGGCTCGACCCCGCCGATATGCGGCGCCGGATCCTCGCCGAGCCCTTCACGAAGACCGCGAACCACCTGACCGTCACGACGATCGGCCTCGGGGAGTGCATCGATCGCGTCGTCCTGGCGTCGGGCTGGCGGGACAAGGTCGGCCAGCTCCCGCCCGGGCGCGGGATCGGGATCGCGTGCTCGTCCTATCTCACGGGGGCCGGCTCGGCCATCTACTGGAACGATATGCCGCACTCGGGGGTCGTCGTCCGTGCGGATCGGAGCGGCGGCGTCGCCGTCCTGTGCGGCGCGATCGACGTCGGCCAGGGCTCGGACTCGATCCTGGCGTACCTGGTCGCCGAGGTGCTCGGCATCGACCCCAAGGACATCCGCGTGCACGCGGCCGACACCGATCTCACGCCGGTCGACCTCGGCTCCTACTCCTCGCGCGTCACCCTCATGTGCGGCAACGCGGCCATCCAGGCGGCCGAGCGGCTGCGCGGGCTCCTCCTGGGGGCGGTGGCGGCCAAGCTCGGCGTCGCGGCGGAGGCGCTCGCGGCGCGCGGGCGGCGGATCGGCCTCCCGGACGATCCCGATCGCTCCGTCAGCTTCGCCGAGGCCGTCGTGCTCGCCGAGTCGATCCACGGCGTCCTCGCGGTGCCGGGATCGTACGCGCCGCCGAAGCGGGCGGGGAAGTACAAGGGCGGCGGCGTCGGGCCCTCGCCCTGCTACTCGTACACGGCGTGCGTGGTCGAGCTCGAGGTCGACCGTGAGACGGGCGGGGTGCGCATCGACGACGTCTGGATCGCCCACGACGTCGGCCGGGCGCTCAACCCGCTGCTCGTCGAAGGCCAGGTGGAGGGCTCGGTCTACATGGGCATCGGCGAGGCCCTGATGGAGGAGCAGGTGTTCCGCAAGGGACTGCACAAGGCCCCGTCGCTCCTCGAGTACAAGAGCCCGACGACGCTCGAGACGCCCGAGATCCACACGATCCTGGTCGAGACCGACGACCCCGAGGGCCCGTTCGGGGCCAAGGAGGCCGGGCAGGGGCCGCTCCTGCCCGTGATCCCGGCGATCGCCAACGCGGTCCACGACGCGATCGGCGTCCGCATCGACGAGATCCCGATCACGCCCGACAAGATCCTGAAGGCGCTCGCGCGGAAGCGAGAGGGCAAGCCGGCGCGCGTCGGGCCCGAGCGGCTCCCCCGCTTCACGTTCCCGGCTCCCCGCATCGTCGAGTCCGCCTTCGGCCAGCCGGCCGACGGCGTCGCCGCGCGGCCCTTTCAGGGCGGAGAGGGGGGGCGCCCGTGAGCCCCGCTCCGGCTCGGCGCGGCCGGCGCCCGGTCGGCTCCGCGGCGGCCGCGGGCGATCGAGCCGCCCCCGCCGCCCGGGTCGCTAGGAGCCGGCGATGCTGAGGCTCCCGCCGTTCACCTATCGGGGCGCCCGCACGGTCGGCGACGCGCTCACGTACCTCGGCGACGCCGGACCCGACACGATGCTGGTTGCCGGCGGCACCGACCTCTACCCCAACCTGAAGCGGCGCCAGTTCGAGCCGAAGGTCCTGGTCGGCCTGAGCGGGATCCGGGAGCTCGACGGCGTCCGGGGCTCGGCGGACGCGGGGTTCGTCATCGGCGCCCTCACGACGCTCCGGCGCGTGGCCGAGCATCCGGGGCTCCGCGCCGCGTTCCCCGCCCTCGGGACGGCGGCCGGCCTCGTGTCGTCGCCGCAGCTCCGGAACATGGGCACGATCGGCGGCAACGTGTGCGTGGACACGCGCTGCAACTACTACAACCAGACCCAGCAGTGGCGGAAGGCGATCGGCTTCTGCCTGAAGAAGGACGGCGACATCTGTCTCGTGGCGCCCGGGAGCCCGCGCTGCTGGGCGGTGTCTTCGTCCGACACGGCGCCCGTGCTCTGGAGCCTCGGGGCGACGGCGCGGCTCTGCGGCCCCGGGGGGGAACGGCTGATCCCGGTCGCGGCCCTGTTCCAGGACGACGGGATCGCGTACCTGGCCAAGCGCCCCGACGAGATCCTGACCGAGTTGAGGCTGCCGCCCGCCCCCGGCACCCGGTGCGCCTACCTGAAGCTCCGCCGCCGCGGCTCCTTCGACTTCCCGGTGCTGGGGGTCGCCGTCGCCCTCCAGATGGAGGGCGCGGTCGTGCGGGCGGGAACGATCGTGCTCGGCGCCGTCGCCTCCCAGCCGCGCGAGGCGCCAGCGGCGGCGGCGCTGCTCGCCGGACAGCGGCTCACGCCGGAGCTGATCGCGGCCGTGGCCGTCCTGGCGGCGCGGCCGTCGAAGCCGCTCGACAACACCGACCTGACGCACCCGTACCGCAAGCAGATGACGCGGGTCTTCGTCGCGCGCGCCCTCCGCCGTCTGGCCGGCCTCCCCGAGAGCCCGAGGGACGAGGAGGAGGTCGCGTGAGGCGCCGGTCGCCGTCTCGGGCGCGGCGGAGCCCCCCCGGGGGGACCCGCGGCCGCTGGCGCGACCTGGCCCCGCAGGCCGCCGAGGCGTGCCCGTGACGCTCGGACAGCGGCTCAAGCAGCTCAGGACCGAGCGCGGGCTCCAGCAGCGGCAGCTCGCGGAGAAGGCCGCCCTGACCCCGAGCATGGTCTCCCAGATCGAGTCGGGACGGTTGACACCCTCCTTGCACACGCTCGGCAAGGTCGCGGGCGCCCTTGGCGTCCCGATCGGCCAGCTCTTCGACCGCCCCCAGCCGGGTCAGGTCCACGTCACGCGCGAGCGGGACTACCCGGTCGTGAGCTTCGACGGCGCGGGCGAGACGTGGGCCGTGCTCGGCGCCGGGCTCTTCCACGGTAAGATCCGGGCGGTCGTCTCGACGCTCCCGCCGCGGGGGGCGGGCGTCCGCACCGACAAGGTCCTGATCGAGCCCGGGCAGATGAAGCTCTTCTACGTCATCGCCGGCAAGGTCGCGCTGCTCTACGGGGCCGAGCGCCACGTGCTCGAGGCCGGCGACAGCGCCTACCTGGACGGCGGCACCCCCCACGGCTGGGAGAACCTCGGATCGCGGGCGGCCCGGGCGCTCTGGGCGATCCTCGGATAGGAGAGGGCGAATGGATAAGGAGGTCGTTCACTATACGGCCGGGGGCGGCATCGCGGTCCTGGAGCTCGACGACCCGCCCGCCAACACCTACACCTACGAGATGTTCCGGCAGCTCGACGACGCGATCCTGCGCGCGCGGATGGACGGCGAGGTCCACGTGGTCGTGCTGCGCGGCGCCGGCCAGAAGTTCTTCTCGGCGGGCGCCGACATCAACATGCTCCAGAAGGCGGAGCCGACCTTCAAGTACTACTTCTGCCTGCACGCGAACGAGACGCTGCTCAGGCTGGAGAAGACCCCGAAGCTCGTGATCGCGGCGCTGAACGGCACCACGGTCGGCGGCGGCCTCGAGATCGCGATGGCGTGCGACATCCGCATCGCCCGCCGCGACGGCGGGAAGATCGGCCTCCCCGAGGTCGCGCTCGGCGTGCTGCCGGGGACGGGCGGCACCCAGCGGCTGGCCCGGCTCGTCGGCAAGGCCCGGGCCATCGAGCTGATCGCCACCGGCCGCACCTTCTCGTTCGACGAGGCGCTCGAGATCGGGCTCGTCACCAAGATCGTCGACGACGCCGACTTCATGAAGGCGGCGCTCGAGTACGCGCGGCAGTTCCTGCCCCCGAACAAGGCGGCGAAGGCGGTCGGCCACATCAAGCGCTCGATCCAGTCGGGGGTCGAGATGGATCTCGCCGACGGCCTCGCGCTCGAGCAGGAATTGCAGATCCAGCTCTTCCGTAGCGAGGATGCGCGCGAGGGGCTCGATTCCTGGGTCGACAAGCGCGTCCCGCGCTTCAAGGGGAAGTGACATGGCCGTCAAGGTCGCGACCTGGCAGGACTGGACCGACTACTTCGAGGCCTGGAAGCGCGAGATCGGGATGGTCGGCGAGCACGTGGGCGACTACCGGTTCGAGGCGCGCTTCGACGACATTCATCCCGAGATCGAGTTCGGCGACTTCCGGGGGGCGCGCAAGTGGGAGACCGTGCTCGAGATCCCGGACCAGCGCATCCGGGACGCCTGCGAATACCTGATCGCGGTCCAGGGCGACACCGAGTTCGCCTCGGTCGAGCAGCAACGGGCCCTCTACGATACGGCGCCCTCCGACTACGACTTCCAGGCGCTCGCCCGCGTGAACCGGGAGGAGATGCGCCACGGCTACCAGATGGCGTACCTCCTCGTCCACCACTTCGGTGAGTCCGGCCGGCGGGAGGCGCAGAAGCTCCTGGAACGCCGGGCGTTCAAGCGGAGCCGGTTGCTCGGCTCGTTCAACGAGGACGTCGACAACTGGATCGACTTCCTCGTCTTCACCCAGTTCATCGACCGGGACGGCAAGTTCCAGCTCAAGATGCTCTCGCGCTCGGCCTTCGCCCCACTCGCGCGGAGCATGCCGCCCATGCTCAAGGAGGAGTCCTTCCATCTCGGCACCGGCAACGACGGCATCAAGCGCATTGTCCGAGCGGGCAAGGTTCCGATCGGGCTGCTGCAGAAATATTTCAACAAGTGGCTGTCGACCGCCTACGATCTCTTCGGCGTGGACCACTCGGGCTCGGCGCAGTGGGCCTACGTGTACGGGCTCAAGGGCCGGTACGACGAAGGGGAGAACCCCGCCCCCGCCGACCGGAGCCAGTTGAACGAGCACGCCCGCGAGCTCTTCGTGGCGGAGGCGCGCCAGCTCGTCGAGTCGGCCAACCGGCTGATCCCGGAGGGCCAGCCGAAGTTGACGATCCCCGACATCCGGTTCAACCGGAGGATCGGCGGCTACGCGGGGCAGCCCTGGTCGGTCGACGGGCGCCTGCTCTCGCCGGAGGAGCACGCGCGCCACCTCGTCCTGGTCCTGCCCGAGCGCGCGGACATCGAGCTCGCGACCTCGTTCATGAAGGACCCGGACTGGATCGCTCCGAAGAAGGCGCTCGATGCTGTCGGCGGTTGAGACGCGACACGCGGTGGGGGATGCGTCGGGCGGGGGCGGGCGCTGGTCGAGCGGCGCCGGGAGCTCCGCCGCGGGTGATCCGATGAGAGCTCGAGTGTCCTAAGGAGAGGGCGATGGCGATCAGGGCGCTGCAGCCCAAGGGCTTCGGCCGGCCGCTCGGGATGTACTCCCACGGGATGGAAGCCAACGGTCTCGTCGTGGTCGCGGGGCAGGTGGGGATCAAGCCGGACGGCGGGATGGCCGGGCCCGACGTCCAGTCCCAGACCCGGCAGGTCTTCGAGAATATCGCGACGGTCGTGGGCGCCGCGGGCTGCACGATGCGAGACGTCATCCGGCTCCAGACCTTCCTCGTGAGCGCGGACGACATCCCGGGATACATGGCGGCCCGCCAGGAGGTCTTTCCCCGGCACTTCCCGAGCGGCGTCTACCCCCCGAACACGCTGCTCGTGATCTCGCGCCTCGTCCGCCCCGAGCTCCGGGTGGAGGTCGAGGCGCTCGCAGTCAGGCCGACCCGGAAGGCCGCGCCCATCGCGGCGCGGCAGCGCCCCAAGCCGTCCCGGCGGCGCGCCCGCCGGCGCTAGGCGAGCGCCCCGGCCCCCGGCGATGTCCAACGTCGCGAGCCACTTCGTCGACCGCCACCTGGCCGAGGGGCGCGGGGCCCAGGTCGCCGTCCGCTGCGAGGACCGCACGCTGACCTACCGCCAGCTGCGGGAGCTGGTCGACCGGACCGGCAACGCGCTGCGGGAGCTCGGGGTGGAGAGGGAACAGCGGGTGCTGATGGTCTGCCTCGACCAGCCGGAGTTCGTCGGCACCTTTTGGGGGGCGATCAAGATCGGCGCGGTGCCGGTCCCGGTGAACACGCTCCTTCGCGCGGCCGACTACCTCTACGTCCTCGAGGACAGCCGAGCCCGGGCGGCCGTGGTCTCGGCGCCGCTGCTCGCCGAGGTCGGCCCCGCCCTCCAGCAGGCGACCCACCTGCGCCACGTCCTCGTCGCGGGCGGTCCCCCTGGGCCGTACCTGGGCTGGGAGGACCGGGTCGCCCGCGCGGCGGCGTCGCTCGAGGCGGCGCCGAGCTCGCCGGACGACGTCGCCTTCTGGCTCTACTCGTCGGGCTCCACGGGGTTCCCGAAGGCCGCGGTGCACCTGCACCACGACATGGTCGTCTGCACCGAGACGTACGCCCGGGAGGTCCTCCAGCTGCGCCCGACCGACCGCGTGTTCTCTGCCGCGAAACTCTTCTTCGCCTACGGGCTCGGCAACGCCGGATACTTCCCGATGGGCGTCGGCGCCGAGAGTGTCCTCTACCCGCACCGGGCGACGCCGGAGGCCGTCTTCGAGGTAATCTCCCGCTTCCGGCCGACGCTCTTCTTCGGGGTGCCGACCCTCTACGCCGGCATGCTCGCGACGAAGGAGGCCGAGCGTCGCTTCGACCTCAGCTCGCTCCGGCTCTGCGTGTCGGCCGGGGAGGCGCTGCCGGCCGACATCTACACCCGTTGGCGCGAGCGCTTCGGGGTGGAGATCATCGACGGGATCGGGACCACCGAGATCGGGCACATCTTCCTCTCGAACCGGCCGGGCACCGTCCGTCCCGGCTCGTCCGGCACCCCCGTCCCGGGGTACGAGGCGATCATCGTCGACGACGCCGGCCAGCCGGTGCCGCAGGGAGAGGTCGGCAACCTCCGCGTCAAGGGCGACTCGACGATGGCCTACTACTGGAACCAGCACGAGAAGACCAAGGGCACCCTCTTTGGCCACTGGATCCAGACCGGCGACAAGTACTACCAGGACCGCGACGGCTACTTCTGGTATTGCGGGCGGGCCGACGACATGCTGAAGGTCGGCGGCATCTGGGTCTCGCCGATCGAGGTCGAGGCGACCCTCGTCGGCCATCCCGCGGTGCTCGAGGTGGCCGTCGTCGGCCACGAAGACAGTGACCGGCTCGTCAAACCGAAGGCGTTCGTGGTCCTCAAGGAGCCCGGGGCGGCGTCCGACGCGCTCGCCGGGGAGCTCCAGGGCTTCGTCAAGGATCGGATCGCCCCGTACAAATATCCGCGGTGGATCGAGTTCGTGGCGGAGTTGCCGAAGACGGCGACCGGCAAGATCCAGCGGTTCAAGCTCCGCGGGTGAGGCGGCGGCCCTGACGTGGTCGACGGTCGGCTCGAGACGCTGCCGCCCGACCGGCTCCGGCAGCACCAGTGGCGCCGGTTCCGCGCGCTCGCCGCGGAGACCTTTCCCGCCAACCCGTTCCTCCGGCGGAAGTGGCAGGCGGCAGGGGTGCGCCGGGTCGAGGACCTGGACGGCTGGGACGCGTTCCGCCGCCTGCCGTTCACGGCCAAGCAGGAGCTCGCCGAGGACCAGGCCGCCACCCCTCCCTTCGGCACCAACCTGACCTATCCGCTCGCGCGCTACGTCCGCGTCCACCAGACCTCCGGCACCACGGGGGCGCCGATCCGCTGGCTCGAGACCCCCGAGTCGTGGGCGTGGTGGGCGCGCTGCTGGGAAGCGGTCTTTCGCGGCGCCGGGGTGACCGGCGAAGACCG
>Ga0137415_10001157_pt1 | contig 26089 bp, 26 predicted proteins | sample CZODoug3_1_1_16f_FD_183082 | JGI IMG/M metagenome (GOLD analysis project Ga0137415, IMG submission 183082) | Vadose zone soil fungal communities from Angelo Coast Range Reserve, California, USA - CZODoug3_1_1_16fungal (Hybrid Assembly) | ecosystem: Environmental > Terrestrial > Soil > Vadose...
TACGGCTGAGGCATGGATCCGGATGCATATCTTCCATTGGCGCAAATGCCCTTCGGGCATTTGCGCGGAATCAGCCTGATGGGCTTCGATGGGCGCCGGGCAAAAAGCGCGGTTTTTTGCCGGGGGCGCCCAGCCCGGAAGGTGTCGTTGAGGACGCCGCTTTCAGTGGGTCGAATCGATAAAAGCGTCCACGTCCCCTTTCATCTTCTTCAGCGAGGGCGGGTTTACATACATCATGTGCCCGGCCTCGTAATACTTCATCTGGATACGGGATGAAGTACCGGGAGGCAGACCGAGGTGCGCCATCATGTATTCGGTGGCTGAAAACGGGGTTGCGAGGTCGTAGTAACCGTTGAGAACCAGCACCTTCAGGTTGGCGTCCTGAACCAGCGCCTGAGCGAGGTCGACTCCCGAGTTGACGATGGGCTGCTCGCCTTCGGCGTCAATCGGCTTGTGGGTCCACTTCCAGTGCTCGCCGATCGTGAAGTTCGTCGCCCGGTAGGTACGACCCTGGCCGAACTTCAAATCAACATGATAGTAGTCCTGGAAGGCCGCCGTGAACGCCGCGCTGATGGCCGCTGACTGGGGATCGTAGTCAGCGTACTTCTGCAGGGGATCCTGGGTCGGTCCGGCAAATCGCCCATCCAGCCGGCCGATGGTCAGGCGCCGCGATTTCAACAACTCGTGCGCGAAGGCAACTTCGGCAATCCGCAGGTTCGCCGCCTTCACATACTCCGCGCTCAGGCCCGTGTACTTGTGGACCTGCTCCGCTACGGCATCGCGCTCCTCGTCAGACAATGCGTCACCCTTCAACAGTGCGGCAGTAAACGGGCCGGTTGAGTAGCGGCGTACTTCCGCCAGAAACGGTTCGAGAGCCGCCGGCTGACCTGGGATCATGTGGTGATACCAACCCACAGCCGCGTAAGCCGGGAGGTATGCCGCGTACGGCCGCTCATTTCCGGGCAACTCCGCGAAAATCGCCTCGATGTCAGTTGCAACGGACACGAGCACCAGTCCGTTGAACGCCAGCGAGCGACGCGAGCGCAGGTAGTCGACGATGGCAGCCGCACGCGTAGTGCCGTAACTCTCTCCGAACAGATACTTCGGCGAAGTCCAGCGGTTGTTGTCGCTGACATACTGGGCAATGAAGCGGCTGACCGAGTCGATGTCCGGATCAACACCCCAGAAATCCTCGTCCTTCCTGTCGCACACCGCGCGGCTCAGGCCCGTGCCGACCGGATCAATCATGACGAGGTCGGTCTTGTCCAGAACGCCGAACTCATTGTCTACGGTCTTGTAAGGGGGTGGTGGGGTTGGAGTCGGATCCGCCACGATCACGCGCTTCGGACCCAACACGCCCATGTGGAGCCAGAGTGACGATGACCCGGGGCCACCATTGAATGCAAACAGAATCGGCCGCTGGCCGATGTCTTTCGTGTCACGCCGCGTGTACGCGACGTAGCCGATATTGGCGATGGGCTTGTCATCATCGTCGCGGATGACGAGGGTGCCGGCGGTGGCCGTGTAGTCGAATCCCTTACCACCGGCAGCCAGGTGATGCTGGGTCACCGAGCTTTCGGCTTTCGGTTCCCGCTTCCACTCTTCCTTCTTATCACCCTTGACGTCCGTCTGACAGGACTCGAGCAGGGAGCCCGCGGGCGCTCCCGGCTTTTCGTCGGCGCCGGCCGTGGATTGCATCAGCGCCCAAAGACAAACCAGACCTGCCGGGAATGCGATTTTGTTCATCGCCGACGTATACCACAGCGCGGCTGGTCGCCCAGTCCGGCGCGACGAACCGTTGGTCGCGTGCGCCGGATCGCACGGTCGAGGTACAATACCCGCATGCCGCACACCACTCCCGACCAGGTAACCGAATACGACCCCGAAGAGGTCAAAGAGCTGCTCGACGCCGGACGCATCGTGCTGGTTGACGTTCGCGAACCGGCCGAATACGCCGCCGAGCGAATCCCCGGTGCCTTGTTGTATCCACTGTCCACGTTCGATGTGAGTCTGCTGCCACCCGATGAGTCACGCCAGGTCGTGTTCTCCTGTGCGGCCGGCGGACGGTCCCTGACCGCAGCACGGCAGCGCCTCGCACAGGGTCAACCCGCGGCGCACATGGCCGGTGGCATCTCCGAATGGAAAGCGGTGGGCCTGCCCACGATCCGAATCGATCCGCGCACAGGGCGACCGATGTAGCGAAGCGAAAGTCGCGCCTTTCGCTAGCGCATCGAAAGCGCCGCAGGCGACTTTCGATCATCGGAGAATAGAAGCGAAAGTCGCGCCTTTCGCTAGCGTGACTGGGCGTCCCCATCGAAAGCGCCGCAGCCTGCGCGGCCCGGGCGACTTTCGATAGTCGGAGAATACCCTTGGCTGAGATAGAACACCCCCGCTCCATCCGCTCATTCGTGATGCGAGGCGGTCGGATCACGGAAGCACAGCAGCGCGCGCTGGAGCTGCTGTGGCCCAAGTACGGTATCCCCTTCGAACCCGCTCACCTCGACCTCGACGCCGCGTTCGGCCGGACGGCGCCCGTCACCCTGGAGATCGGCTTCGGTAACGGGGACAACCTGGCTGCCCAGGCAACCGCTCACCCGGAGCGCAATTTTCTCGGAATCGAAGTTCATCGCCCCGGCGTGGGCCGCCTCATGTTGAGCCTGGAGGAGCACCAGCTGCCCAACGCGCGGGTCATCTGCCACGATGCCGTTGAAGTTTTGACGCACCAGGTTGCGCCGCAAACCCTGGCCGAGGTGGTCATCCTGTTTCCGGACCCCTGGCCGAAGAAACGTCATCACAAACGGCGATTGGTCCAGGCGCCGTTCGTTGAGTTGGTCACCGACCGGCTGTGCGCGGGTGGCGTACTGCACTTTGCGTCCGATTGGCAACCCTATGCGGATGCTGTGCTGGAATTGCTCAATGCCAATCCCCGGCTGCACAACATTTCACCGGATGAAAGGTTCGTTCCGCGGCCCACGGAACGCAATCCCACTCGCTTTGAGAAACGGGGCGAACGCCTGGGTCACGATGTGTGGGATCTCGCGTTCGAGCGTCGCTGACCGCGCAATGCACACTGCTTGCGGCAATGGTGCCGCGCGAGAGCGGAATAATTCCTTGAAAGCGCCCACCTCGAGGTGCAACATCAGGTCACCCTCCTGGTCTCGCGGGTCACGCTCATGACGGCTCCCAGTCCAACTATCGGCGAGTGGTATCGACATACCGGCGGCGATTCGTTTGAAGTCGTGGCGTTCGATGAAGACGACGGCACGATCGAGATCCAGTACTTCGACGGGACCGTCGAGGAAATGGATACCGAGGACTGGGACAGTCAGTGGGCGGACCGGGCGCTCGAGGCGGCCGAGCAGCCGGAGGACTGGTCGGGCTCGGTGGATGTTGAATCAACCGATGACTCGGCGACGGGGAGTGATATTTCGGGCGACGAAAGCACGTTGCGCGCCAGCTCGCTGGATGGAATCGATTTATTCGAATAGCGCAGGTCCGCGCAGCAACCGGCTCGCAGTGGCTCAATCGGCTTCAGTCAGGCAGGGCCAGCGGGTCAACATCGTCGGCCAACATCACAAAGCCGTTTTCAATCGCCAGCGGTATCGTGCGCAACGATTGCCCGGCGCACGGGCCGGCCACGCAATAACCCGTCAGCTTCTCGAATAGCGCTCCGTGCGATGAGCACAGGATGAGCGCGGCATCCGCTGTCAGGAATTGGTGCGGCTTCAGGTTGAGCGGATGCCTGGCATGCGGACAGCTGTTGATAAAACCGCGTACCTGATCATTGATCCGAACGACGAAGCCACGCAACGGCCAATCGCCGGTGCCCATGGCAAACCCGCGTGCACCGGCCTCACCCAGATCGTCCAACCGGCAGATGACCCGCTCCACATCAATCTGGCGCGGGCCGTTCATGCGCGCCGCTGATCCAGCGCCTCAATCTTGTTCCGGGTCAGCCACACGATGATCAGCCCGGGCATGGCCGCCACGAAACTGACAACGTAATAGACATACCAACCGCCATGGTCGGCGACCCAGCCGGCCGGATAGCCCAACCCGTAACGCGGCAGCAACGCGATGGACGACATCAACGCATACTGAAAGGCACTGTACCTGACATCACACAACGCCATGATCAAGGCGACCAGCGCTATGTTGCCCATGGCCCCTGCCACATGCTCGATCACGACAGCCGCCACCATCAGCGGATAGCTCTTGCCAGCGGCCGCCAACGCACAGTACAGCAGATTGCTCACTGCCTGCGAAATGCCGAATATCAACATCGAGCGCAACAGGCCCAGCCTGACCATCAGGATGCCGCCGAGAACCGAGCCGACCAGCGCGCTGCCGGTGAACAAACCCTTGACGATGACCGCCAGCTCCGTCTTCGAGAAGCCGATGTCCAGCATGAACGGCGTGAACAGCTTCATGGCGAAGGCATCGCCGATCTTGAACAACAGCACCACCCCTATGAGCGCGACTGCTCCAGGGCCGGCCAACAACTCCTGCAGCGGTATCACGACCGTCTCACGCAATGAGCGCGGCGCCTGCTGGACCTGCGCAGGCTCGGGTGCGAGCCAGGTTGAGATGCAGAACAGCATCATGATCCCCGCCAGGATCAGAAACGCCGGGCGCCAGCCAAATTGATCGGCAATCAGCAACGCCACCGCGGACGCGAGCCACGCAGCGGTGCGATATCCCAGATTGGATGCGGCCGCCGCGGGCCCGCGCTCACTGGGCAGCGAGACATCGGTGCGGTACGCATCGATGCTGATGTCCTGAGTCGCTGACAGAAACACGATGGTTACCGCACAGGCCGCGACCGGGAAGAGTGCGACCGCCGGGTCCTGTAGGGCGAAGAACGCTATCGCGACGGCCAGCAGAATTTGCGTAACCAGAATCCATCCGCGCCGGCGTCCCAAAAACGGCATCGGAAAGCGATCCACGAACGGCGCCCAGAGGAACTTGAGGAGATAAGGCAACGCCACATACGACATGACGCCGATGGTCGTATTTGAGACGTGAGAGTCTTTGAGCCACGCCTGCAGAGCGCTTTCGGTCAACTGGTTGGGGTAACCGGACGCCGCCGCCATCACCATGATGGCCAGCATCTTCGGACTCGCCAGGATCTGCCGTAAGGACGGGGCCTTTGGCCCCGTCGCAGCCACCGTATCGCGCGCAACGCTCAATGCTCGTCATCCTCGGTTTTGGACCGGACGGGGGGATACTGGCACGACACTCGTTGACAGTACAAAGCAACCGGTGGCACCGTCGCGCGCACATTTCACCCAGACGGCAACGCATGCAGGACTATCAGCTCAGATTCATCGATCTCGCCCTGTCGCGGGATGCGCTGCGCTTCGGCAACTTCAAGCTGAAATCCGGGCGCGAGAGTCCGTATTTCTTCAACGCGGGACTGTTCAGTGATGGCGACGCGGCGGCCGTGCTGGGCCAGTGCTATGCCGCGGCGATCCTGCGTTCCGGCGTGGAATTCGACATGATCTTCGGGCCGGCCTACAAGGGCATACCGCTCGCCACGGCGGTTGTCATTGCGCTTTCTACGCAGCACGGCCGGAATGTACCGTATGCATTCAACCGCAAGGAGGCGAAGGATCACGGGGAAGGCGGCATTGTCGTGGGCAGCCCGCTGCGTGGGCGAGTCCTCGTTGTGGACGATGTGATCACTGCGGGCACTGCGGTCCGCGAATCGCTCGAAATCATTCGCAATGCGGGTGCACAGCCGGTGGCCGTGGCGCTTGCGCTCGACCGCCAGGAGCGCGGCCAGGGCCAGCTCTCCGCAGTGCAGGAGATCGAGAGTCAGCAGGGTCTGACTTGTGTGAGCGTCGTCACACTCGCCGATCTGATTGAGACGCTTTCCAACCCGCCCGACGGGCAGGTGAGGATTTCTGCCGAACAGCTCACATCGTTACGCGACTATCGACAACGTTATGGTGTGAGCTGAGACTTGCGACTCAGGCAGACTCAGTCAATATAGTAGAGTTGTATCCAAACGGTCGGGGGGCTTTCAATGTCAGTGCGGTTGTTGCCGGGCATGCTCGGAATGCTAGTTGCATTCATCGGGTGGGTACCTGGTGCAGTCCATGCTGCCAACAGCTCTGGCAACAAGGACGCTGTCACGTACCGCTGGACCGACGAGCAGGGCGTTGTGCACTACGGTGACAGCATTCCTCCGCAATATGCCCAGAAGGAACGTGCAGTCCTCAACAGCCGCGGCGTCGAAGTGCGCAGGCTCGACGCGCAGAAGACTCCGGAGCAGATAGCCGCCGCGGAGCGCATCCAACAAAACGTGTTGCGGCAGAAGCAGCATGACGCCTTCCTGATGAACACCTATACGTCGGTGAAAGATATTGAGGCGTTGCGGGACTTACGTCTGGGCCAGCTGCGGGGCCAGCGGGTTGCGGCGGAGCAGTATGTGGACAGCCTGCATTCCCGGCTCAGCGCCTTGCAGACCCGCGCGAAGAATTTCAGGCCGTACAGCGCGCGACCCGGTGCGGCCAGAATGCCGGACGATGTGGCGGAAGACCTGGTGCGCACCCTCAATGATCTGCGCACGCAAAGCAATGCGCTGACCACGAAAACCGAAGAAGAGACCACGTTGAAATCGCAGTTCCAGGCGGACATCGAACGGTACCGCGAGCTGCGCACAGCAGCCAACTGAGTGGTCAACAGCCGGCTCGTCCGCCGGCACGCCAACCCGCCGCGTCAGTGGCTGCCTGAGTGACCGAACCCGCCGCCACCCCGTGCAGTGGCCGAAAAGTCCTCCACGATCTCGAGCTCGACCTGCACCACCGGCACTACGACCAGTTGCGCGATCCGCTCGCCGGGACGCACCGTGAACGGCTCGCGGCCGCGATTCCAACACGACACCATCAGGTGCCCCTGGTAATCCGAATCAATCAGCCCCACCAGGTTTCCCAGCACCACACCATGTTTGTGTCCCAGTCCCGAGCGGGGCAGGATCACGGCGGCCAGGCCGGGATCCTCAACGTAGATGGCGAGGCCGGTGGGAATCAACTCAGCCTTGCCGGGCTCGAGCAGCAGGTCCGCATCGATGCAGGCCCGCAGATCCAATCCCGCGGAGCCCGCCGTTGCATAGGCCGGAAGGGGAAACTCGCGACCGATACGGGAATCCAGTATGCGCACCTTGAGCGGGTGCCGCTTCGCGTCCTTGGCTCGAGTCACGCGAGTGCCGAGCCGCGCTGCGCCAGTCCGCTTTTGCCCGCGGCATAGGATTCCGCAATGAGGGCGACCAACTGCCTGGCGAGGGTGACTTTGGATGCCTTGGCAAGCTCGCGGCGCCCGTTCCGCCACAACACGATGAGCGCGTTGTCCTCGCAGTCAAATGCCTTGTCGTGACCCACTTCGTTGGCCGCAATCATGTCCAGGTTCTTCTTCAGCAGCTTGCCCCGCGCATGTTGCTCAACCGACTCCGTCTCGGCGGCAAAGCCCACCACAAACGGCCGGTCAGGCCGGGCCGCGACCGTGGCGAGCACATCCGTCGTACGCTCCATACTCAAATCCATCCGATCCGAAGTTTTCTTGATCTTCTGTTCGGCCGCGGTTGCCGGTCGATAGTCAGCCACCGCCGCCGTTGAAATGAAAATATCCGCGCCCACCACTTCTCCCAACACCGCGTTGAGCATGTCAGCTGCGCTCTCGACGTCGATTCTGCGCACGCCGGGAGGCGTCGACAGGCTGACGGGTCCGCTGACGAGAACAACTTCCGCACCCGCTTCGCGTGCTGCTTGTGCAACTGCAAAGCCCATCTTCCCTGAACTGCGGTTGCTGATGAAGCGCACTGGATCGATCCGCTCGCGGGTCGGGCCCGCCGTAATCAACACCCGCCGCCCTTGTAGAGGACCACTGGGTGTCAGGAGAACGCTCGAGCGGTCGACGAGTTCGAGCGGCTCCAGCATGCGGCCGGCGCCAACTTCGCCGCACGCTTGATCTCCTTCAGCAGGTCCTAACACCTGAATCCCGCGCTGCTGCAGCGTCGCTACATTCGCGCGTGTTGCCGGGTTAGCCCACATCACCCGATTCATCGCCGGAGCAACGGCGATTGGCGCTTCTGTCGCCAGGCACAAAGTGCTGAGCAGGTCATCCGCCTGGCCCGTGGCCAGCCGAGCCATGAAATCAGCGCTGGCAGGAGCAACGAGCACCAGCTGAGCCCATCGCGCGAGCTCAATGTGCCCCATGGCCGCTTCCGCGGCCGCATCCCACAGGTCTGTGCGCACAGTCCGGCCGGACACCGCTTGAAATGTCGCAGCGGTCACGAACTCGCGCGCAGCCGCGGTCATGACCACCTGGACCTCCGCCCCCTGCTCGCGCAGCCGGCGCACGAGATCCGGGCTCTTGTAGGCGGCGATTCCGCCAGTCACTCCGAGCAGTATGCGTTTGCCTTGCATTGACGGTCCCGTGAGGTCATGAGCCGATTATCGGGCGACATTCCCCGCACGCGCAAACAACCGGTTGGAATAACGCGATTTCTATCAATACGCCCGCCTTTGTCCCCCTGCCCCCCGCACCCCGCTCCCCCGCAAACTGAGCGCGCCGTCTCTTCTCTTCCCCCAGCGCTCTCTCGCACCCGAGGAACCCAAGCCCCATGGCCCTGCAAACCCTGGCAAAGATCGCCCCGAAATCCATCACCATCCGTAACTGGCCCGAATCGGAGCGCCCCCGCGAGAAGCTGCTCGAACGGGGCCCGCAAGCGCTTTCGGACGCCGAGCTGGTCGCCCTGCTGCTGGGCTCCGGGACCAAAGGCCGCTCGGCAGTGGACCTCGCGCGCTCGCTGCTGGCGGAATTCGGCTCACTGCGCGAGATGCTCGCTGCCGATCGGCAGCGCTGGGAGGGAAAGGTCGGCATCGGGCCGGCGCGCTACGCGGCCCTGATGGCCTCTATTGAAATCGCGCGCCGCCATTTGAAAGAGCCCCTGCGAACAACCTCAGCCCTGACGGCACCCGACCCCACTCGCCGGTTTCTGCTGGCGCAGCTGCGCGATCGGCACTACGAGGTCTTTTGCTGCCTGTTCCTGGACAATCGCCACCGACTGCTGGCTTTTGAGGAGATTTTCCGCGGAACTATCGACGGGGCAAGCGTCCACCCGCGGGAAGTTGTCCGCCAGACCCTGCTGCACAACGCGGCGTCAGTGATCGTTGCGCACAACCATCCGTCCGGCTCGATCGAGCCCAGCGAGGCCGACGAAGGGGTCACACGCCGTCTCAGGCAAGCTCTGGCTCTCGTTGACGTGCGCCTTCTCGACCACCTCATCGTGGGCGACGGAAAGTGCTTCTCGTTTTCTGAGCACGGCCTGCTCTAGCCGAAGCCGACTCGTCCCGAGGCCGTCGCGTCTTGTGGCGACGGGCCGAGACTGGTATAAAGCCCGACTCCGCGAGGCGGGCCCAGCCTACCCTTGCGCCCAAATCACTGAATTCTCAAGGTTGTTTCGTATGTCCCGCGTCTGCGAGATCACCGGCAAGCGGCCGGCTGTTGGTAACCGCGTTTCTCACGCGAACAACAAGAAGCGTCGCCGCTTCCTGCCGAACCTGCACACTCAACGTTTCTGGGTCGAGACCGAGAAGCGCTGGGTGTCCCTGCGCATTTCGGCCAATGGCCTGCGCACGATCGAGAAGAAGGGCATCGAGACCATCCTTGCCGAGTTTCGCGCCAAAGGCGTGAAGCTGTAACGCTCGCTTTGGAGCCATCACCATGCGCGAAAAGATCAAACTGCTCTCGACCGCCGACACCGGCCACTTCTATGTGACCACCAAGAACAAGCGCCTGCATCCGGACAAGATGGAAGTGCGCAAGTTCGACCCCGTGGTCCGCAAGCACGTGGCGTACAAGGAAACCAAGATCAAGTAACCGCTGCCTGCGCGCGCGGTGACGAGATTTTCAAAGGGCCCGGCATTGCCGGGCCCTTTTGTTGGCGCTCCCACCCCAACAAACGCACCTTGAGATGCCCGAACTGCCCGAAGTTGAAACCACCCGGCGCGGGATCGAGCCCCACGCGGTCGGCCATCGGATCGTGGAGCTTCGCCTCTACGAGAAGCGGCTGCGTTGGCGCGTACAGGAAGACCTCCCGGACCTGGTAGCGGGACAAGTGATCCTCCACGCCAGGCGCCGTGCGAAATACCTGTTGCTGGAGCTGGAGTCGGGCACGCTCCTGTTGCATCTGGGAATGTCAGGCAGCCTGCGTGTGTTGCCTGCCGACGTGCCCCTGCTTCCACACGATCACTTCGATCTCATCCTCGACTCCGGCAACACACTCCGATTCAATGATCCGCGCCGCTTCGGCAGCCTGCATTACGCGACGGGCGATCCAAACGAGCACCCCCTGTTGGCAAAGCTCGCTCCAGAGCCGCTGGAGGCCGCGTTCGATGCCGACTACCTTTGGCGCGTAACCCGCCGCAGACGGGTGGCAATCAAACAACTGCTGATGAACAGCAGGCTGGTGGTCGGTGTTGGCAACATCTACGCCAGCGAGGCCCTGTTCAAGGCGAAAGTGCGACCCAAACGGCAGGCGCGCAACCTGACGCGAGCCGAGGTCACACGACTCGTCCGGGCGGTGAAATCCGTTCTGGCAATGGCGATTCGCGTAGGCGGGACCACGCTGCGTGATTACGTGGGCGCCGATGGGCAGCCCGGCTATTTCAGACAGAAGCTTTTTGTCTATGAACGCGACACACAACCCTGTCGAAACTGCAAAACACCGGTACGCCAGCTCACGCAGGGACAACGCTCCACTTACTACTGCCCCACGTGCCAGAAATGACGCGAATCAGGACAGGAGACCGGCCGCTCTCTCGTAAGTGATGCTCAGCAACAGCTGATCATCGTGTGCCTGCATGTGGGTTGGACGATTGGCCCCGTCGAGGTTGTAGCACACCGTGAGCCGGTCAGCCGTCAGTTCAAAGATGGCAAGCATGCTGCGGCCGGCATTCGGGCCGTCACGGCCAACGATGTCGAGGGTCCAGGGCTTCGCACTGTCATTCACGAGGTACTCGCCCCGGTCGACCACCTGATTGCTGCGATCGACAATGTTGTAGTCGTGTCCGTCGAGAACGAGATATTTGACGCGCAGCTCGGCGACGAGCAACTCCTTGCCGGAGACGCTGGCAGCGATGGGAACCCACGCCCCCTCGAGCCCCTGCGGCAATGCGTCGCTCATCGGCTGATGGATCTCATAGTCATCAGCCTCAAACGCGCCGCTGTTTCTTGAGCTCCGCCTCGACGAGGGGATGCACGAATTCCCCTACGTCGCCACCCAGCACGGCGATCTCCCGCACCAGTGTTGATGAGATGAAGGTGAACTGCTCCTGTGGAGTGAGGAAAACAGTCTCGATCTCGCGCGCCAGGTGCCGGCTCATGTTGGCCAGCTGAAACTCGAACTCGAAGTCGGACACGGCGCGCAAGCCGCGCACCACGACCGAGAGGTTGTTGTCGCGCGCGAAAATGACCGTGAGTCCCGAATAACCCACCACATCGACATTGGGGACGTCGTGGAGCACGCGCCGCGCCATGTCGACACGGGCCTCCAGGGGAAACATGGGTGCCTTGTTCGGATTCGCCGCAATCGCGACCACGACCCGGTCGAAAATGCTCGCTGCCCGGCGAACCAGGTCGTGATGGCCGTTCGTAATGGGATCGAACGTGCCCGGATACATCGCGTTGCGTTTTTTCATGCGCCTCCCCTCGTCAGTAAATGATACCCCACCGCCCCGGCCTGCTTGGTTTTGGTTACCTGCCAGGTGTCAGGCAGTGGCGGCAGGCCGCCGGTCGCGTCTGTTTCGACATAAATCAGCGCATTTGCACCGACCCAGTGCTTGTCTTCCAGAAGGCGGGCGACCTGCGTCAGCAGACCCGAAGCGAACGGGGGATCCAGGAAAACGATATCGAACGGCTGCGCTGTACCACCCAGGAAACGCAGCGCCTCGTTGTGCTCCACCTGCCAACCGACCGCCCGCCACTCAACGAGCCGCGCGCGCAACTCACGAACGGCAACCGCGTCCCGCTCGACGAAAGTCACCTGGACCGCTCCGCGCGACAACGCCTCGAGCCCCAACGCACCACTGCCCGCGAATAGATCCAGACAACGCGCCCCTGGCACCCGTGAACCCAACCAGTTGAACAGAGTTTCCCGCACGCGATCCGGCGTCGGGCGGATCTCTTCCTGCGGTGGGAAACGCAGTCGTCGGCCGCGCCACGTTCCCCCAATGATTCGCAACACGCGGGAACGAGCGGCACGACTGGCCGCGGGCTGGGGACCCCGATTGCCGCGTTGGGCACCCCCTTGGCCGTCGCTCTGGGCGCCCCGCGATTTCCCGATATTTTTCACATTCATTCCGGCGCGGCAGCGGCTTGCCACCCTTCTCGCGCAAAGCGTACCCTACTGACAAGAATAAGGAGCACGGAGCGAGGGGGTTCGCAACCGGCCGCCGCTATTCGGCAAGGAGCACGAGGGAGATTATGGATAGACTCATGATGGCTGCCTGCCTGGCAGTCGCGCTCTTCCTTGGCGCGTGCTCCGGTGGCCATGGATCCATCGGTCCCACCAATACGACCAGCGGAAATGGCAATCCCACTGGCGCGGCCGTGACACCGCAAGCGCCCACCGCAGCCCTGTTCCAACCCCTGCAAGGCATCCTGCCCTATCCGACCGACCTCTATTTTTCCGGCTCCACCGACGGCACCCTGAACATCCAGCCCGAGAATGCGCTGATGCCGAACCAGGCCGCCATCAATGCGCTGGACGGCTTTTCGACCACGGCAGTCATTCGCGCCCGCTTCGGCGGAGCGTTGAACCCGGCTTCCTTCACGCCACAATCGGTCGTCGTCCTGCAGGTGACGATCGACAACCAAACAAAAGCCACCACCGGCGTGGTCCAACCACTGACCTTCGGTATCGACTACACGGTCGGCGTGGGCACCGAGTCAGGCGTGGGCAACACGATCATGGAGATACGACCGACGCATCCGCTCGTCCCCAGCACCGGTGCCACCAACAACGGCTACCTGGTGTTCCTGACCAAAGCCATTACCGACGCCAGCGGCCACGCAGCCACGGCGGATACCGACTACAACAACATCAAGGCTGCGCTGCCGACCTGCGCCGCGATCACTGACAGCTCCCTGCATGGCATCTGCCAGTTGACCGGCGCACATCTGCAGATCGCGCAGGCCATCGGCCTGAATCCGGCCAATGTCGTGTTGTCTTTCAGTTTCTCCACTCAGTCCATTGCCGATACGCTGGCCGTCATCGAGCAAACTGCGACCTCACAACCGCTGAAGGTCCACAGCACGGGCCTGACCACTGCCCAGGCCAACCCGCGGCTGTCAGGTCACGCGACCATTTATGTTGGGACACTCAGCATCCCCTACTATCTCAGCCGCACCGAGCCGCTGACCGGCTACTGGCAGGGCAACGCGTCTCCCCTGGATCCCAGCAGCCACTTCCTGACCCGCTTCAACCCCGTGCCGGTGCCGACGGAGACTCTGCAGATCCCGGTGTTGGTCACCGTCCCCAACACGAATTCCGCCGCGGGTTCCACCAAACCCGCCGGCGGCTGGCCCGTGCTCATCTTTGAGCACGGCATCACCCGCAATCGAACCGACATGCTGGCCGTCGCGGATTCATTCGCGGACAGCGGCTTCGTCGTCGTGGCCGTCGACCTGCCCCTGCACGGTCTGACCGATCCAACTTCACCCCTGTATGCGTCGGGAGCCAACCCGTTGTATGCCGGCCTGTCATTGCCTGCGACCGGCTCCATTGAGCGGACGTTCGACCTCGATGTAGTCAACAACACCACGGGTGCACCGGGCCCGGATGGCCAGATCGACTCGTCGGGCACGAGCTTCATCAACCTGACGAGCGTGTTGACCACCCGGGATAACCTGCGGGAAGGCGCGGCGGACCTGATAACACTGACACGGTCTCTTCCCAACATGAGCCTGGGCAGCGGTTCCGCCGGCGACATCAACCCCGCCGGCATTCACTTCCTGGGACACTCCCTGGGAGGGATCGTCGGTGGTGTCTTTTTAGGGGTGACCGCGAAGACCGAAGTGAGCACCGCCACCTTGGCGATGCCCGGCGGCGGACTATCGCAGCTGTTGATTGATTCACCCACCTTCGGACCGCGAATCGTGGCAGGACTCGCAGCTCAGGGCCTCATGCAGGGGACGACTCTGTTCGAACAGTTCCTGCGCGATGCACAGACGGCGGTGGATTCGGGAGACCCGCTCAACTTCATCGCAGCAGCGGCCGCCCAGCACCCGATTCATCTGCTGCAGATTGTGGGCAGCGCGGCGAGCCCGCCTGACCAGGTAGTGCCTAACTCAGCCACCCAGCGCCTGATCGACGCCGCGGCGCTCGCCAGAATCCATGCGCCGGCGGCGCCCGGCCCGGTTACGAATCCCAACGGATTTCGTGCTTACGTGAGCTTTGTGGTGGGCGACCACGGGTCCATCATCGACCCGACGGCCAGTCTGGCAACGACTACGGAGATGCAGGGCGAGGCGATCACGTTCGCGGGCGCACCGGTGCCACCGATCCCGCAACTGTCGTTTCCGGGATTTCCGGCTACACCCCCCGGCAGCGCCATCCTGGTCCTGAATCCTATGGTGATCCAGCCGTAGAGGGGCGGCGTCGGCGTCCCCTGCCGTTCATGCCGCCCCGTTACAATAGGTGGCATGTTCAGACGCAAATCTCCTAATCCGGGCTCCGACGCCCCCGGCTCCTCGAAAACCGAGGAGAAGCAGGGCTTTTTCGGCCGGCTTCGCGCCAAGCTCAACCGCGGAAACTCATGGCTCACCTACGATCTGGCCGACCTGTTCCGCGGCCGCAAGATCGATGTACAGATACTCGAAGAGCTCGAGAGCCGCCTGCTCACCGCCGATGTTGGCGTTGAAGCGACGGAGCACATCCTTTCCGCCCTGCAAAAGCGCGTCGCCCGCAACGAGCTCCAGGACGTTGCTGCCCTGATCACCGCTCTGCGCGCCGCGATCGTCGAAATACTTGCGCCATGTGCCAAGCCGCTGATGATTGACGAGAGCCGCACCCCGTTCGTGATCCTCGTGGTCGGCGTCAACGGATCGGGCAAGACGACGAGCATCGGCAAGCTCGCGCGCCGCCTGACTGACGACGGCCACAGCGTCATGCTGGCGGCCGGCGATACGTTCCGTGCCGCGGCGATAGAACAATTGAACATCTGGGCAGAGCGCACGGGATCCGACTTCGCCTCTCAACAAGCGGGCGCCGATCCGGGCGCCGTCGTCTTCGATGCGCTTCAATCCGCAAAATCCCGCCGCACCGATATTCTCTTAGCGGACACCGCAGGCCGGCTGCACAGTCAGTCGCACCTCATGGAAGAGCTGAAGAAAGTGAAGCGAGTCATCCAGCGGGTCGACGCATCCGCTCCGCACGAAGTCCTGCTCGTCCTCGATGCCAACCAGGGTCAGAACGCCCTGTCACAGGCGATTCAGTTCAACGAGGCGGTGGGCGTTACCGGACTGGTCCTCACCAAGCTCGACGGCACCGCGAAGGGCGGCATCGTCGTGGCCATTGCGCGGCGCCTGGGAATTCCGATCCGCTTCATCGGCATCGGTGAGCAAGCCGAGGACTTCGGCGAGTTCGATGCGCAAGCCTTTGCCACAGCCCTCGTTGAAGGCCCCAGGCAATGATCGTTTTCGATCGGGTCAGCAAGCGCTATCCCAACGGTCGCGAAGCCCTGAGCAACTGCACCTTTGAGATCCACACCGGCGAGATGGTGTTTCTGACCGGCCGCTCCGGCGCCGGCAAAAGCACTGTTTTAAAGCTCATTGCGCTGCTGGAGCGTCCGACACGAGGAACCGTCGTCGTTGGAGGCAAGAATACGAGCACGCTGAAAGCGCGTCACGTACCCGCATTTCGACGCCACATCGGCGTCGTGTTTCAAGATCACAAGCTGCTGGCAGACAGGCCAGTCTTCGATAACGTTGCGTTGCCTCTAGTCGTTGCCGGCTCAGCGTTCAAGGATATCGATAAGCGTGTGCGTGCCGCTCTCGATCAGGTCGGACTTCTCGGCAAAGAGCGCCTGTCGCCGATGGAATTGTCTGTTGGAGAGCAGCAGCGTGTGGGCATCGCTCGCGCGGTCGTCAGCAAACCGCCCTTGCTGATTGCCGACGAGCCTACAGGCAACCTCGATCCGGACCTCGCGTTGGAAATCATGAAGTTGTTCCGGCGATTCCAGGATGTAGGGGTGACAGTAGTCGTAGCAACCCATGACGTGCATATCGTGCGCGAATTCGGGCAGCGTGAGCTGGTGATCGAAAACGGCCAGATCCATGGTGACGTGACCGATTCCCTGCCCAGCGTGATCGCCGTCAGATGAGCATGAGTGTGGGCGGATCCCGGCACGTACATGCGCTGCTCGGCTCGCTGGGCCGGCTGGTGCGCACTCCGTTCTCAACCGGACTCACGGTCCTGGTGATTGCGCTCGCGCTCGCATTGCCGACAGCGCTCAGATTGTTGGTTCTCAACGCGGAAGCTGCGACGGGTGGGTTCTCCAGCGCGATTGATCTGTCGGTTTACCTCAAGACGGATGTTCCGCTGGCCAAGGCGCAGCAGCTCGAGCGCAGTGCCCGGGAGCGGTCGGAGGTTGCGCACGTGGACCTCATTTCGGCCGACAAGGCGATGGAGGAGTTTCGCACCTACTCGGGATTCGGGTCGGCGCTCGATGCACTGAAAGAAAACCCGCTCCCGCACGTCCTGCACGTTCAGCCGCGCACCGACGCGCAGAGCGCCGCCGCCGTCGAATCACTCCGTCGATACTTCACGGCGTGGCCTGAAGTTGACCTGGTGCAGGTGGATACCGATTGGGTCATGCGATTCAACGCGATTCTGGATGTGCTGCGAAATCTGCTGGCCATCGCCGCCGTGTTGCTCGGCGCGGGTGTGCTCGCCGTCATCGGCAATACCATTCGTCTCGAGATCCTGAACCGCCGCGCCGAGATCGAAGTGACCAAGCTCGTGGGCGGATCGAATTCTTTCGTCCGCCGACCGTTTCTGTATACGGGTGTGCTGTACGGATTTGCCGGCGCGGTGTTGGCTTGGGCGATAGTTGAAGTCGCCGTGATCGTTCTCGGACGACCCATTTCGAATCTCGCGCAGGTTTATGGCAGTCACTTCGCCCTGCAAGGACCGCCACTCGACGATGTGGGCGTGCTTCTGGCAACCGGTGTGGTATTGGGATGGATGGGCGCCTGGATCTCGGCGGCGCGCCACCTGAGAAGGATCGAGCCGCGGGCGTGAGCCCTCAGTGGTATCCCTCTCCGGGTTGTATCTTCCCGCGAAAGGTGTGATACACAAAAACGGTATAGCCGAGCACGAACGGCACCAGCACCGTTGTACCGACCAACATGAACGTCTGTGACTTGGGTGACGCCGCGGCATCCCACAGCGTGATGGAAGGAGGCGCGAGGTACGGCAGAGTCGAGATCGCCAGCCCCACAAACGAAATCACGAACAGCCCGACGGCCGCATTGAACGCCACCGTGGGATGCCTCCCATTCAACCCGCGCCAGCAGGAAACAACCAGGGCGGCCGTTATCAACGGCACGGGTGACAGGTACAACAGGTGCCCTTCGCTGAACCACCGAGCGGCGACCCGCTCAAATTGCAGCGGCGTCCAAATGCTGATCAGCACGATGAAAGCGGACAATGCCAGCAGCAGCGGCTTCGCGAAACGTCGCGCCTGCTTTTCGACACCACCCGAGGTCTTCATCGCCAGCCAGCAGGCGCCGATCAGGGCATAACCGACGACGAGCCCGACCCCACACATCACACTGAACGGGGTCAGCCAGTCGAGCGGACCGCCCGCGAACTGTCCGGCCTCGACGCGAAAGCCGTTGAGAAGGCCGCCCACCATTGTTCCCTGGGCAAACGCAGCGACCGTCGAGCCGGCGGCGAATGCGATGTCCCACTTGCGGTGATGGGGCTTGGCCACCCACCTGAATTCAAACGCTACGCCGCGGAAGACGAGTGCCAACAACATCGCAATCAATGGCACATACAGCGCGGGCGTGATGATGGAGTACGCGAGGGGAAAGGCCACCAGGAGCCACACTCCCCCGAGTACCAGCCACGTCTCGTTGCCATCCCAGAACGGCGCCACCGAATTCATCATCTGGTCGCGCTCGATCTCCTGCGGGAAATAGGGGAACAGGATCCCTATGCCCAGATCGAATCCGTCCAGGACCACATACATCGCCACCGCCAGGCCAACCACACCTGTACTAACCAAGGGCAGCCAATAGGCGTAGGTGGCAGTCACTCCTGCGCTCCCAACGACAATGGGCGATTGGGCAACGCTTCCGGCACTGGAGCAGGCTTCGGTCCGCCCAATACGAGCCTGCGGATGTAGTAGATCCCTACTGAAAAGACGACGGTATAGACGAGGACAAACGCCACGAGCGATGTCGCGACGGTCGCCAGTCCTACCGGTGAAAGTGCATTCTCCGTTCGCGTAATTCCGTAAGCGACATATGGCTGTCGACCCGTCTCAGTCGTAATCCAACCCGCCAGGATGGCAATGAATCCAATCGGCCAGGAGTAGGTGGCCGCCTGAAGATACCAACGGGTCGTAAACAACTTGCCGCGACTCCACAGAAACGCACCCGTCAAACCCAACAGGATCAGCAGAACGCCAATGCCCGCCATGATGCGAAAGGCGAAGAACACCGGCAGCACCGGCGGTCGGTCCGCCTTGGGGAAGTCCTTCAAGCCGGCGTAGCGCCCGTTCAGGTCGTGCTTCAGGATCAGACCGCCCAGACGCGGAATCGCAATCTCGGCCCGATTCCGCTCGCCCTCCTGGTCGGGAATGCCAAACAGTACGAGTGCAGCGGGGCCGGTGTTCTCCCAATGCCCCTCCATGGCCGCGATTTTGGCCGGCTGATGCTCGAGGGTGTTCAAGCCGTGCTGATCGCCGAAGAACAATTGCGCGGGCCCCAGGATCGCCACCATGCCCACACCCATTCTCAGCATGGTGCGAGCTTCCTCGGGGAATTTGCCCTGCAGCACGTACCGTGCACCCGCCGCCAAGACGACGACAGAGGTCGTCAGATAGGCCGCCGTCATCATATGAGTGAAGCGGTATGGAAAACTGGGGTTGAAGATCACCCGAAACCAATCGACCGGGATGGCGATGCCGTTCTGGACGATGTGGCCCGCAGGGGTCTGCATCCAACTGTTCGCCGCCAGAATCCAGAAGCCGGAGATCATCGTCCCCAGGGCCACCAGAACGGCCGAGGTCACGTGTAGCCAGGGCGGAACCCGCGTCCAGCCAAAGAGCATGATCCCGAGGAAGGTGGATTCCAGGAAAAACGCGGTGAGAACTTCGTAGCCAATGAGGGGTCCAATCACGTTGCCGGTCGCCAGGGAATAGCGGCTCCAGTTCGTACCGAGCTCGTACGACAGCGGGATACCGGATACCACCCCCATAGCGAATGAGACCGCGAAGATCTTGGTCCAGAACCGGGCTATTCGGTGGTAGTGATCGCTGCCCGTGCGGCGCCACAGCACCAGCAAGGTGGCAACGAAGGCTGAGGAGCCGATCGAGAACGCCGGGAAGATGATGTGGACGCTGATCGTGAATCCGAACTGGATTCGGGCCAGCAGCAGGGCGTGTGGATCCATCGGGTGTGGCGTCCTGAACCTAATGCTGCGCAGCGTACCGGGAACCTGCTCCCCGGCCGTGCGTTTGGCCCCTTCGGGAGATGCCGGCCTCCCCCATCTGAGATGGCGGCTAAGCTCTTGTTTCCGAAGGCGATAGCCTACACTAGGCACCCTGGCAAAAGGGAACTTTTTTAGCGGTTTAGCACTCTATATGCCTGACTGCTAGTATGTATGCCCAACCCTTGGGAGATTCAATGACCACAGGTACCGCAATCGTCGCCCGCAATAGTGACTTGGCTCTGGCCGGTCCGCTCGGCAGCCTCGACGCTTATCTGGACCGGGTCAGCCGTATTCCAGTTCTGAGTCGTGAGGAAGAGAAAGAGCTCGCAGAGCGCTTTCGAGGTAAGGATGACCTCGGCGCCGCGCGTGAGCTCGTCCTCTCGCATCTTCGCTTTGTCGTTCACATCGCCCGTGGCTACAGCGGGTATGGTCTGCCTATTGGAGACTTGATCCAGGAAGGCAACGTTGGGTTGATGAAGGCCGTCAAGCGCTTCGATCCGACCGTCAACGTGCGGCTCGTATCGTTCGCCGTCCACTGGATTCGTGCGGAGATCCACGAGTACGTGCTTCGCAACTGGCGGTTGGTGAAGATCGCCACCACGAAGGCTCAGCGCAAGCTGTTCTTCAACCTCCGCAGGCTGAAGAAGAACCTGACGTGGCTGTCGGCTGAAGAGACTGCAGCCGTTGCTCGTGATCTGGGTGTGAGCCCAGGCGAAGTCACCGAGATGGAAAAGCGTCTCGCTGCGCGTGACATGTCGTTTGATCCGACGCCCGAGTCTGATGACGAGGAAGTCTACAGCCCGGCATCGTATCTGCCGGCGGCAGACTCTGATCCGGCGGAGAGCGTCGAGAACGCTGAGTGGGAGCTCGACTCATCCGATCGCCTGCAGGCCGCACTGGGCCGCCTCGATGATCGCAGCCGCGACATCCTGCAGAAGCGTTGGATGGCTGACGACAAGGCCACGCTTCACGAGTTGGCGGACAAGTACGGCGTCTCGGCCGAGCGAATCCGTCAGATCGAGGCCAACGCGCTCGGCAAGCTCCGCGGCTACATGGGCGAGGCCGCTGCCGCTGTCGCATAACCTCGGGCGCGAGCACTGGCGCTGCGGGCGCCGGTTCCATCGCTGACGAGTGAGTCCTTTCTGCCGCTGGGGGCACACCCAACCCGACACTCTCACCGGTGTTGGGTTTTTCTTTTCTGCGGCGCCTGTGCCTTTCGTACTCCTTTCCTTTCCTGCCACGCTTGACGCATTTCTGCCACAGTGGGAACTTTAGCAATACAGCTGCGTTCTCAGTGCAGTGTGGTGCCTGGATGCTTTTCGTTGCAGTACCGCAACAGCATTGTGAAGCATCGTAAACAACAAGGGGAATTCAGGAGTGCAAGCGATGAAGAGAGTTCTGTTGATGTGTGCCCTGGCCGTACCGGCCGTGGTTGCATCTACGATGGCGGCAGCGGTCCCAGGCGACGAGTGGTACGTCACTCCGCAAGTGGGAGGCATCTCGCCCGATCACCAGCGTGATCTCAGGCACAACGACTGGCTGTATGGTGTCGCCCTCGGACGCGAGCTGGGCCCGTTCATCAACATGGAGTTGAATTTCAACGGCGCGCGCATCAACAACGGCCGCGGAACCGGCCATTTGGATACCTACGGCTACTCACTCGACGTGTTGGGTATTCTCAACCGAACCGGTTTGATCTCACCGTACGTGACGGTGGGTGCCGGCGCGGAGAGCAATGTGCTCGTGCCCGGCAACACGCTCACGAATCAAACCAAGTTGATGACACAGGCCGGCGTCGGCGCGTTCATCAATCTGTGGCGCAGCTCCGATGGTACGAGCGCATTCGCGCTGCGTCCCGAAGTGAAAGCGCGATGGGATGATCCGGGCAAAGGCGACCACCTGGTCGACTACATCGCCCTGCTCGGGTTTCAGTACTCGTTCGGCGGTAGCCGGACACCCGCTCCGGAGGCCCCGCCTCCGCCGCCACCACCACCGCCGGTTAGTCAGGCTGCGCCCGCGCCAGCCGCAGCGCCAGCGACACCTCCTGACAGTGACCACGACGGCGTTCCGGACAACATCGACCAATGCCCGGACACACCGGCTGGAGTTCAGGTCGACGCGGTTGGATGCCCGTTGAAAGGCTCCATCACTCTGGAAGGTGTCAACTTCGAGCACGACTCGGCGGCGTTGACGGTGGCTTCGCATCCGCCGTTGGATGCAATCGCTGACGGCTTGAAGAAACACCCGCGGCTGAAGGTCGAGATCCAGGGCCACACGGATAGCACCGGCGCGCTGGCTTACAACATGAAGCTGTCCCAGAAACGGGCCGACTCCGTGCGCGACTACCTCGTGTACGGCGGCGCAAGCGCCGACCAGCTCGTCACCAAGGGCTATGGTCCGACCCAGCCCGCGGCGAGCAACAAGACAGCAGAAGGTCGCGCGAAGAACCGCCGCGTCGTGATGTTTGTAGTGAGCAACCCGGGTGACGTGAAGGTTGAAGGTGCCGGCTCCACAGCCGAAACCCCAGCTACGTCGACACCGCAGTAGTCTGCGGTTGATAGTCGCGGCCATCGACGATCGATGGCCGCGACATTGGCGTCTGACGATCCTCGGACGCCGCGGTCTCGGCTGTCCTACCCGGCAAAAACCGCGCTTTTTGCCGGGCGCCCAACGAAGCCGCTCCCCCCGATTCCGCGAAAACAGCCGCAGGCGGTTTTCGCCCATAGAAAAGAAAAAAGCCCCCGCATGTTAGGGCAGAGGCTTTAAGGTCTTCCCGAATGACCCGGTAGATCGCTGTCAGCTCCGGCCGGGCGCGGGCAAAAATTCGACTCAAAGTCGCCCTGTCTGCGCCCCGGCGTGTCGCGTCGTCACGAGCATCTATGCTTTGCGGCTGAAACACTGGAGTCGAAACCCCGGCCTTTAAATTGCATGGCCTGCGTGTCAATTCACGCGATTTGAGCGTTCCTGACAACCACAAAAAGTTCGCGATTGCCGTTACCCGTGCCCGCGTCGATTCCCCGAGATTTCTTTTTTGAATTCCCTCCAGTTGTGCACTCTTCGCATCAATCAAAATGCGAGCGTGCGGCCCGAAATTAGAGCAAACCCGATGCCAGCGCACCAAAACCCAGGATAATCCGCGGCTTGCGTGCCCGTGAACCTGATCTCACGTTTTAAAGTGTACGCGCTTTAAGTGAATTTTCCATGTCGTATTTAACGGACATCGACATTGGTGTTGCGACGGTCTCGTTGAATCCTCGCGTCAACGAGCCAGATGGACCGTGAAGCGCGCGCCGGTGTCACCTGGAAGACTGGTGGCCGCGGCTTTTCCGTCATGGAATTCAGCGATGAGTCGCACTATGTAAAGTCCGAGCCCAAAGTGAGGGCGGTTGTCGGAGTCCCCGCTGCGCGATTGCCACAACGACTCGAACAGTCGGTCGCGGGTGTCCGGCGAGAGTGGCGGTCCTGGATTGTCGACCTCGACTACGGCGGCGTGTGGCTCCAGCCTCACGCGCAGAACGATCTGCGCGCCTGCTGGACTGAAATCGACGGCGTTGTCGACGAGCTTATCCAGCATCTGGACGATGAGGTCTGGTGCGCCCTCGATCTCGACGGGCTCATCCGGCGTTTCGGTCGCGAACGCGCGCTCCGGAAATGCTATGCGGTAGGCGTCCGCGGCTGATTTGACTACCGGTACCAGATCAAAGCGCATGCGCTCTGCGTTGCTGATGGCCTCTTCGACGCGTGTCGCGGCGCCCATGGCGACCAGTATTCCGTTCAGACGCTCACTGCCCTGCCGCGCCCGGTCCAGGTACACACGCGCTGAAGAGGAAACTCCCTCTGACTCGAGGTTCTCGAGTGACGAGCGCACGATCGTCAGGGGAGTGCGGATCTCATGCGCGAGCTTGCCGGCAAGAGTCCGCAGATAGCCTGTGTATTCATTCAGGCGGTGAAGTAGCGTCGAGAACCCTCGCGCCACGTCACCTAGCTCATCGGAAGCATCCGTTTCGGGAAACGTGGTCACGAGCCCTTCGCGAGTCAGTGCCGACTCGCTTGCAGCGCGCAACCGGGACAGCCGCACCGCGAGCGACGCCGCAAAAATGAATGTAGCGATCACCGCGATACCGCTGATGACCAACGTCAAATTCAACATGTGGGTCAGCGCCCGGTCGCGCAGCACGAGCCACCGGTCTTCGGTCTGTGATACCAGCAGCGAGCCGATCACTCGTTTGTGCTCCCGGTCGTAGATGTCCGCGGAGGAGTCGATGACCCGCCGCGTGCCGGGCCGGTCGACGAAACGGCGATAAAACTGAGCGAGAATTCCACGCTCCGGGCCGAGCACATTGGTTACGGACAGGGCGTCCGCCTGGGCCAGCAGTCGCCCTTCCGGTGCCGCCACCGCGATTCGCAGCCCGGGTTGGCTGAACTGCTTGAGGTACCCCGTCAATTCCGGGGCCGCGGCGATGAGCCGGCCGACCGTATGCAGGTCATCGCTGCGTAAAGTCCCGTAGCTCACCGGGTCCGCGCCTCGCTGATTGCGATCGTCGATCAGCACGCCGAAGTGCTCACCCAACATCGACAAAGGGATCCGCAGCTCCAACCGGTACCCCTGCGCAGTGGGTTGCAAAGCCCCGAGAATCCGCGTCTCGTTGACAGCAGTCAGTTGACCATATTCCCCGGTCTCGATGCGGCGGGCAGTGACGGAACCCGGGCCCATAGCGGCGACGAAGACCTGGTGCTCGTGACCGTCCTGGCCTTCAAATCCAATCCAGATGCGATCACCGAATGTGCTGGGATCCAGCGGGCTCGCGCCGGGGCTGTCATAGACGACATGATCGTCGTGCACGTCGAGCATCACATACAGCATTCGCTCGAACACGCCCGTCAGGACGCCAAACCGGTGTTGGTCGCGGGCGAAATAGCGCCAGGCGCCTTTATTCTGCGGCCACTCTTCCACGTAGCCGTCGAGAAAGGGCTGCGCGCTGAGGAGAATGGGGCGCAGATCGTACGGGCTGGGTTTCGCGTCAGGTTCGACTACCGCTTCTTCGCTTGTTTGCGCGTCATCCGCAATCTGCAGCGGAGCGGGCTGCCGATAGAGCAAATCGCCGCGACCCTGGAGGGAAGCTGCGATTGTTTGTGCTACCGAAAGGAGTGAGCTCTGCTCACCTTCACGCAGGGCCGTCTCCATTTCGCGCGCATAACGGCACCCGGCCCACGGGAGCACGAGCGTTGCGAGGCCCAGGAGCAGCAGTTTGAGGCGAATTGACATGGGGGGCGGCAGGCCAAGGAGCCTGACTGCCTGTTCAGTCGACCCACCTGTAACCCATGCCATAAACAGTCTGCACGCCGTCGAACTTCGGGTCGATGACCTGAAATTTTCGGCGGATGCGTTTCACGTGCGACGTGATGGTGTTGTCATCCAGCACGACGTTGGCCGCATCCATCAGCTGTTGGCGATTCTTGACGTGGCCCGGGTGCCGGGCGAGCGCATACACGATCCAGAATTCAGTGAGCGACAGAAGTACGACCTGGCCCGTCCATTCGACCTGCATGCGCTCGGCATCCAGGGTCAGCGAGCCGCGCCGGATGATCTGCGTGGCTTCCGAAGGTCGCCGTAATGCATCAACGCGGCGGAACAACGCGTTCACGCGCGCGATGAGGTGCGCGAGGCTCAGGTCTTTTGTCAAAAAGTCGTCGGCGCCGAGCCGCAATCCGGACACGGCATCGAGCTCACTGTCGCGGGCGGTGAGAAAGATGATGGGCAGCTCGGGCGACAGTGCGCGCAGCTGGCGGCACAACTCGAAGCCGCCTTCCGGCTCTTCTTCCAGGGAGATGTCGATGACCGCGAGGTCGGGCAGCCGCGATGCGAAAGCAGTCATGGCTTGTGACCGGTTGGCGTATGTGCGAACGACATAGCCTTCGCGCGTGAACGCGGCGGCGTAGTTGTCGCGGATTGCGGGTTCGTCTTCGACGATGGCGACCATGCGTTTCATGGCCATAGGCTACAGGTTGGGAGGCGCCGGTTAAAGCGCGGGAAGCGCTGCCATTTTTCGCCACAATTGCGGGGTGGTATGACATTTTTCCGCCCCGGGGATGCGGGGGCGGTGCGGCGAAATAGCTCCATCGGTGGGATGGAGATCAGTTTATGAACGCGCTGGGTCTGAGTCGGAAAGAGTGGATCTTTAACGTGTTGGGATTGCTGGTGTTGTTGGCGATCGGAGTCGTGAGTTAGAACGCATTGACGCCGGTCAGCTCGCGGCCAATGGTCAACTGATGAATCGTCTCAGTACCTTCGTAGGTAATGACGCTTTCCAGGTTGAGCATGTGGCGGATAGGGACATATTCGGCACTGATGCCCGCGCCCCC
>Ga0137415_10001158_pt1 | contig 26087 bp, 21 predicted proteins | sample CZODoug3_1_1_16f_FD_183082 | JGI IMG/M metagenome (GOLD analysis project Ga0137415, IMG submission 183082) | Vadose zone soil fungal communities from Angelo Coast Range Reserve, California, USA - CZODoug3_1_1_16fungal (Hybrid Assembly) | ecosystem: Environmental > Terrestrial > Soil > Vadose...
TCACCAAAGACACCTTGCTTCCCATCATCGAAAGACTCGGGAAAATGGCGGATTTCGCCGAGATCATTCCGATTTCCGCTCTGACGGGAGACGGCGTCGATCGAGTCCTGGAAAAATTCATCGAATTCCTGCCTATTGGCGAACCGAATTTTCCCGCGGACCAATATACCGATCAGCCCGAACGCTTTCTCGCGGCTGAGTTGATTCGCGAGAAAGCCATGGCGGGAACGTTTCATGAAGTTCCACACGCCGTCGCGGTCCTTGTGGATTCGTTCGAGGAATCCGAGAAGCTGATTCGCATCCGCGCGACGATCTATGTCGAGCGGGAAGGGCAGAAGGGAATTCTTATCGGCAGCAAGGGAGCTTCGCTGAAAAAAATTGGTACCGAAGCGCGCAAGGAACTCGAGGAAATTCTCGGAACGAAGATTTTCCTGGAGCTGTACGTGAAAGTTCTGCGCGATTGGCGCGACAATCCGCAAATCGTGCGCCAACTTGACTGGCACCTGCAACTGGAACGTCTAACCGGAGAGTAGATTCTGGATCATTCCTCCGCCGTTATCCCCAGCGAGCGCATGCGGCGGTACAAGTGGCTGCGCTCGAGCCCCAGCGTCTCGGCTGTGCGCGTCATGTGCCACTGATTTTCCTCGAGCTTCCGCAGAATAAATTCTCTTTCATACGCGTCGCGCGCCTCGTGCAGCGTTGCGTTGGGCTGTTGCGGCATGCGCGAGGTGCCACGAAAAAGTTCGCCGGGCAGGTGCAGCGGCTCGATCTTGTCCTGCGGCACCACAATCATCAGCCGTTCGATCAGGTTGCGCAATTCCCGCACATTCCCCGGCCATTGATAGCGCAGCATCACGCTGAGCGCGGACTCACCCAATTCTTTCGGCTTGCGTCCGTATGCGGCGGAAAATTCCGCCAGAAAATGACGCGCCAGGATGGGAATATCTTCGGGATGCTCCCGCAGCGGCGGCACATTGAAGGGAATCACATTCACACGATAGAAGAGATCCTCGCGAAATCTTCCGGCGCTGATTTCATCTTCGAGTTTCTTGTTGGTGGCGGCGATGACGCGAACATCGACACTCACCGTCTGGTTGGAGCCCACTGGTTCGAGGCGCTGTTCCTCGAGAACGCGCAGCACTTTGGACTGCGTGCGCAAACTCATGTCGCCGATTTCATCGAGGAAGAGCGTGCCGCCGTCAGCTTTCTCGAATTTTCCGACTTTATTCTCGCTCGCGCCGGTGAAGCTTCCTTTGATATGTCCGAACAATTCCGATTCGATCAGCTCTTCGGGAATGGCGGCGCAATTCACTTCCACAAACGCCTGGTCGCTGCGCAGGCTCGCGGCATGCAGCGCGCGAGCGACCAATTCTTTTCCAGTTCCGCTTTCTCCGTAGATCAAAACGCGCCCATTGGTGGGAGCCGTGAGCGCAATCTGCTGGCGCAGCGCGCGAATCGGCACGCTATCGCCGTACAGCTGCGTGCGGCCGCTGAGCTCCTCCCGAAGCCGGCGGTTCTCCTGTTCCAGCCGGTGGACTTCGAGAGCATTCTTGATGACCAGAATAACTTTTTCGAGAGAAAACGGCTTCTCAATGAAATCAAACGCGCCGAGTTTGGTGGCGCGCACCGCTGTTTCAATGTTGGCGTGCCCGGAAATCATCACCACCATCGGGCTCATTCCGCTTTGGCGCATACGTTCGAGCGTTTGGAGGCCATCGATTCCCTCAAGCCATACGTCGAGAAGAACCAGGTCGGGGGAACGCTTATCGAGCAGCTGGAGACACTCTTCGCCCGAAGACACCGACGCAGTTTCATACCCTTCGTCGGTGAGTATCGACGAGAGCGCCTCTCGAATACCTTGTTCGTCGTCCACAATGAGAATGGATTGAGCCATGAATTTCCGCTTCAGACCGTCCGGGGCGAGATCGGTGCCGGCGCCAGTTCCGTCACTGGCAGTTGCAAAATAAATTTCGCTCCGATGGGAGAATTGTCCTCGACGCGAATGGAGCCGTGATGTTCCGCCATAATTCTACTGGCAATGGCGAGGCCGAGCCCAGTGCCGCGGTCCTTGGTCGAGAAGTGTGGAAGGAAGAGCCTGTCCTTATCTTCGGGAGAAATTCCATGGCCGCTGTCCGCTACGATGATTTCAACCGTTTCCCGGTCGGCATTGAAACGTGTGCGCAGGAGCAACTCTTTTATCGACGAGCCTTCCATCGACTCGGCTGCATTGTCGATCAGGTTGACGACCACGCGCCGGAGAAGTTCTCCATCCGCGCGAATGGCGGGAAGATTGGGCGCAAGATCCTTCCGCACGCGAATTCCTTCCAGTCGGCCGTCGAACACTGCCAGAGCTTCACCGACAATCTCGTTCGGGAATGCGGAGGAAAGCCTGGCCGTTGGGAATCGTGCGAATTGCGAAAATTCGCTGACCAGGGACTCGAGCGTCGTGACTTCGCGTTCGATCAGACTGGAACACTCGCCAACGAGGCGCACTAGCTCAGGTGGGTCCGGAGTTGCCGACCGCGCAGGATTTGACTTGCTGCGATCGAGATAACGGGACAATCGTTGCGCGGAAAGTTGGATGGGCGTCAACGGATTTTTGATTTCATGCGCGATGCGTTGCGCGACTTCCTGCCAGGCCGCCGCCTTTTGAGCGCGCAAGAGGTCGGTTAAATCGTCCACCACGACAACATAGCCGCGATTAGTGCGCCGCGGGCCAAGCGAACTGACGGTCACGGCTGCGTGCAGCAGGCGCCCGGCCAGAGTAAATTCGAGTTCCTGCGATGCGGTGCCGAGGCGAAGCGAACGGCGCATCAGCAGAAGAACCGAGCGGGCCGCCTCCTCGCCCAGTAGCTGCGTGAAGTTGTCGGCCTGTTTTGCGCTTTCTCCAAACATTCTCACCGCGGCGGGATTTACACGTTTGATGGAATCAGTCTCGTCGACGGAAATCACGCCGGTGGGAATATTTTCCAGAATCGTTTCCATCAGTGTTCGCCGGCGTTCCAGTTCCTGGACGGCTTGTTGCAGGTTGTGGGTGAACACGTCGATTTGCCGCCGGCTATCGCCCAGTTGCTCGGTCATTCGGTTGAACGAGCGGACCAGCGTCCCCAGCTCATCCTGGGCCTGCACGTTTACCCGCGTCTCGAAGTTTCCAGCGATAATTTCCTGGGTCGCTTCGGCCAGCGCCTGGATGGGGACAGTGACCTGTTTGGAAAGGAACAGCGCGAACCAGGTGGCCGAGAACATCAGAAGTATGGTGAATAGCAGGAGCGTCAGCAGCATTTGAGATTTGTAAGTGCGCAATTGCTGCCGCTGCCGTCCATAGCTGAGCGTTTGCGTTTCAATTTCCTTGATGCGGCTCGGAAAATCACCCGGAACATTGCGTCCTACCAGCAGAAAATTACTTCCGGATTTTGCGCGGCCCGCCAGAAAATATTTCCCCCGGTATTGCCAGAGTTCCGCACCGCTGGGCATGGAACGAAAATAGACAGGAAGTTCGGCGATGGGAAGCGCAGCTGTAGCGGCCGGATTGGCGTCAAATTTGAAGTTTGAATTCGCCGCCACAGCCACAGGATTGCCTTGCTCGGTGGTTTCCCACGCCAGGTCCGCGCCGCGCTCAAAAGCCAAATCGAACGAATGGATTGTGTCCCTGGCGGTTGCTGGAACGGCGGCGCCCGCGACATCTTTGGCGATTTGCGCCATGCGGTCGTAATCGGACCGGACGATTTCATCGATCAGGTCCCTGCTGTCTTGCGTCGCCATTTCCAGCGGGCGGGGAAACCACAGCACCAGGGTGCGGTTCAACAATGCATAACTGACGAAAAACAAAAACACGACCGGCAAAAATGAAACCGCGAGCGCCCCTAAAACCATTTTCGTCTTGAAGCGTGAGCCGGGCTGGTGCGCGCGCCGCTCTGCCCAGAGCCGCAATATACTGCGGGTCAGAATCAATCCGAAAACAAGCAGCGCCGCCACGATAAAGGTGGAGAGCGCATACAGAATCGGCCCCACAGGGACCCCGCCCGAATCTCGAGGTTCAAAAGGAAGTGTAAGAGAGCCGAGCGTAAATACGGCCCCGAGCAGCAAGGCGATCGCCACACCGCCTAATCCGAGCAACAGGTGAGATTTCCGCCCCTTGCTCATGAGGGCATCCCCTCGCCTAAGCTGGCGTTAGTTTTCGGCATCCGAATTTGAAAAAGTGGAGAGTTTTCCGGCAGCAGCGATCCCAGCGGGCATTCCGCGCAGCGCGGCTCTTTCTTGCGGCACCAGTTTTTCGCCGTATTCACAACCAATGCATGAAATTCATTGAAGAGTTGCGAATCGCGCGGAAGTGCTGCCTCGACCAGCGCCCGGACATTCTCATAGTCCGCTTTGCCGTTCGTGATTCCGTGACGCCCGAATATCCTGTGCGTATATGCATCGACTACAAACACCGCGTGTTCTCCGGCATACAATAAAATGGAATCGGCCGTCTCAGGACCGATTCCGTGCACGGAAAGAAGCTTCTCTCGAAGCACTTCAGTCGGCGTAGCGAACATCCGTTTCAACGAGCCGCCATATTCGCGCTGTAGAAATCTCACAAAGGCCTTCAATTTTTTAGCTTTTTGCCGAAAATATCCCGATGGACGCACGAGAGCAGCAAGTCTCGCCATGCGAGCCGCCGAGATGGCTGAAGGCGTAAGCATTTGTGCTGACCGCAGGTTGGCGATGGCCCGTTCGACATTTCCCCACGAAGTGTTCTGGGTCAGGATGGCGCCTACAATGACTTCAAAGGGTGTCCTTGCCGGCCACCAGTTCATCGGTCCCAGGTTTTGAGACATGGCCGTGAAGTACCGCATGAGCAAAGGTCCGGTGTTCGAACCGGCAACTTCCGCGGTCAAGACAGACCCGTTGAGCCGCCGCGGACTTTCGTGACCATCTAAAATCAAAGCTTCCATTCCTTCGCAAGATAGCGGGCGCTGTACGTCTAGTCAAGGTAAGGTCTTGCTCGCGTATCGAATCCACCTGTACCAAGGTACAGGTACCCTCGCGTATTACCCTTTTCAGTACGACTCGCGAAAATGGAACGTTAGGCGCCCTAGTCTATCTGTTACTTTTGAGATTCCGGGAGTTTGCATGCCCCGGGGAGTTCTCTTCCGATGTCGTCCCGGTTAGGCGAAATACTGATAAAAGAAAGCCTGATCACGTCCGAGCAGCTTCGCCAGGCCCTGGAACACCAGAAGTCGAGTGGCGGACGGCTCGGAACGTGTCTGATGAAGCTTGGCTTCATCAGTGAAGACGAAATTACGGGTGTACTTTCCCGCCAGTATGGCGTTCCCTCCATTAACCTGAAGTTCTACGAGGTAGATGCCGCCGTAATCAAGCTGATACCCCAGGACACCGCCGTCCGCTATCAGATTGTCCCGCTTTCTCGTGTCGGTTCCACGCTTACGATCGCGATGACCGACCCCACTAACGTCTTTGCCATGGACGATATCAAGTTCATGACGGGCTTTAACGTGGAGCCGGTGGCCGCCTCGGAAACGGCCATTGCCGAGGCCATCGCGAAGTTCTACGGCGAAGCCGAGAGTGGTGAAGAGCTCGAAAAGGTGATGAAGGACCTCAGCGCCGAAGATGGGGCTGACCTTGAACTGGCCTCGGAAGAAGCGGAGACAAATCTCGCCGATCTGGAGCGCGCCGCCGAGGAAGCCCCCATCATCAAGCTGGTGAACCTGATTCTGACCGACGCGGTCAAGCGCGGTGCGAGCGACATTCACATCGAACCGTACGAGAAAGACGTGCGCGTCCGCCTCCGAATCGACGGCATCCTGCAAGCCGTGATGACTCCGCCATTGAAATTGCGTGATGCCATCACCAGCCGTATCAAGATCATGGCCAAACTCGATATCAGCGAGAAGCGGTTGCCGCAGGACGGCCGCATCATGATCAAGTATCGCAAGGACGGAAAAATCAAGGACCTCGACTTCCGTGTCTCAACCATCCCGACGCTTTACGGCGAAAAAATTGTAATGCGCTTGCTGGATAAAGAAAATCTGCGCCTGGACATGACCAAGCTTGGATTTGAGCAGGAGTCGTTGACCAAATTCGAACGCGCGATTTTGCGACCCTACGGAATGGTATTGGTGACTGGACCAACCGGGTCGGGCAAAACCAACACGCTGTACTCCTCGATTGCGCGCCTGAACACACAGGAAACCAACATCATGACCGCCGAGGACCCGGTCGAATTCCAGCTTGCCGGAGTCAACCAGGTTCAGATGAAAGATCAGATCGGGTTGAACTTTGCCGCTGCATTGCGCGCCTTCCTGCGGCAGGACCCCAACATCATTCTCGTCGGAGAAATCCGCGACTTCGAGACCGCGGAAATTGCGGTAAAAGCCGCGCTCACCGGCCACCTGGTTCTTTCCACGCTGCACACCAACGACGCTCCGTCCACCATCAGCCGTTTGATGAACATGGGAATTGAACCTTTCCTGGTCGCGACTTCGGTCAACCTGATCTGCGCGCAACGCCTGGTTCGAAAAATATGCGTGAACTGCAAGGAACCTCTGGAGGTGCCTGAGCAGACCTTGCTCGACGCTGGTTTTACGCAGGAAGAAATGGGGTCAACAAAAATCTACATCGGCAAAGGATGCGGCACCTGCAATAAAACCGGATATAAGGGCCGCGTAGGTCTTTACGAGGTCATGGAAATCAACGACGAATTGCGCGAATTGATTCTGGTCGGCGCATCGGCTTTGGAGCTCAAAAAGAAGGCAATCGATCAGGGAATGCTCACGCTTCGCAAAAGCGGCCTGACGAAAGCCGCTATCGGCGCCACGACGCTTGAGGAAGTCATTCGGGAAACTGTCCTGTAAGAAAGGGATCAATCATGGCTGGGATAACGTTAAGTGAATTGCTGAAAAAAATGATCGAAATGGGCGGCAGCGACCTGCACATTACCACAAACAGCCCACCTAGAGTTCGCGTGCACGGCCACCTTCGTCCGATGGACATGGCGCCGATGACCGCGGCGGATACCAAGGCGCTGGCGTACAGTGTGCTTACCGACGCGCAAAAGCACCGTTTCGAGGAAAACCTTGAACTTGATTTTTCGTTCGGCTTGAAAAATCTGGCGCGCTTCCGCGGCAACCTTTTCCAGCAGCGCGGCGCGGTGGCATCGGTTTTCCGTACAATTCCCTGGGAAATTAAGGGGTTTGACGCTCTGAACCTGCCCGCCATTGTAAAGAACTTGTGCGAGAAGCCGCGCGGATTGGTCCTGGTCACCGGTCCCACGGGTTCGGGGAAATCGACGACGCTCGCAGCCATGCTGGACAAGATCAACAGCGAGCGCGAAGAGCACATGATTACGATCGAGGACCCAATCGAATTTCTCCACAATCACAAGAAATGCCTCGTGAATCAGCGCGAAGTGCACTCTGATACCCATTCCTTCGCCAATTCACTTCGAGCGGCGCTGCGCGAAGACCCCGACGTCGTCCTGATCGGGGAAATGCGCGACCTGGAAACCATAGAATCCGCTTTGCGTATCGCCGAGACGGGCCATCTCACATTCGCAACGCTGCACACTAATTCCGCGATTTCCACCATTAACCGTATCGTGGACGTTTTTCCGTCCTACCAGCAGCCGCAAATCCGCGCGCAACTCTCGCTGGTTTTGGAAGGAGTTCTCTGTCAGGCGTTGCTGCCGCGCGTCGACGGCCGTGGCCGCGCGATGGTGATGGAAATTCTCATCCCCAACGCAGCCATCCGCAACCTGATCCGCGAAGACAAGATTCATCAAATTTATTCGGCCATGCAGACCGGGACAGGCCACACGGGCATGCAGACATTTAACCAGAGTCTCGTGAACGCCTATTTTGCCAAGTTAATCACTTTGGAAATTGCGTTGGCGCGATCATCGAATCCCGAAGAATTGCAGGATATGATCAATCGGGGTGTGACCTCGCCGGCTTCTGGTTCTCGCGCGCCTGTTCCGGCTCGCAAATAACGGGTGCGGGCTCTACTTGGAGCCCGCCGGATAAAGACTGGGGCTCTACTTGGAGCCCACGAAAAGATTAACGAGTCCCCGGACTTCAAGCAACACGGACGAATTTAGTGCACTAGGAATCACCAGGAGGATTACGACGATGCCGGTCTTTACATATCGCGGCACCAATCGCTCGGGAGCGACCGTGACAGGCGAGCAGTTGGCACCCAATAAAAACGAGTTGGTCAACATGCTGCGCAAGCAGCAGATCAATGTGACCAAGATGTCGGAGAAGGGCAAGGAATTCAATTTGCCCACATTTGGCGGGGGAGTCGATTCCAAGGAACTCGCCGTTTTCACGCGCCAATTCTCCGTCATGATCGATGCCGGGTTGCCTCTGGTCCAGTGCCTGGAAATTCTGGCCGGACAGCAGGAAAACAAGATGTTTCAGAAGGTGTTGACCGGCACGCGGGCCTCTGTCGAGGGCGGTTCGACACTATCAGCGTCCATGCGCCAGTACGAAAAAGTATTTGACGCCCTCTACGTGAACTTGGTGGAAGCCGGCGAAACGGGCGGTATTCTCGATACCATTCTCCAGCGCCTTTCCGCGTATATCGAGAAGAACGTCAAACTGAAGCGCGCCGTCAAGTCCGCCATGGTGTACCCCGTCGCGGTACTTGGAGTCGCAGGCAGCGTTATCACTTTGTTGTTGTGGAAGGTCGTACCCATTTTCGCCACATTGTTCGCGGGCCTCGGCGTAACTCTTCCGCTGCCAACGCGCATCGTCATTGGGATGAGTAATTTTATCGGCAGCATATTTGGATTATTGATGTTCGTGACGCTTGGCGCAGTGATCGTCGGGTTGAAGGTATGGTACGGGACGCCCGTGGGCCGGATGGCAATTGACCGCACGCTTCTCAAATTGCCTGTCCTGGGTATCTTGCTCAGAAAAATCGCCGTCGCGCGTTTTACACGCACGCTGGGCACGCTGATTTCCAGCGGTGTCCCCATCCTGGAAGGTTTGGACATCACCGGCCGGACAGCGGGCAACGCTGTGATTGAGGCGGCGCTGATGCAAGTTCGGAAGGCTCTCGAAGCGGGGCGCAATTTGTCCGATCCGCTGAGGGAATCGAACGTATTTCCAGGTATGGTTACGCAGATGATCGGGGTCGGAGAACAGACGGGCGCGATGGACGCCATGTTGCAAAAGATCGCCGACTTCTATGAAGACGAAGTCGATGCCGCGGTCAAGGACCTTCTGGCGGCCATGGAGCCGCTGATGATCGTATTTCTGGGCGTCGTCGTCGGAGGCATCGTGATCTCGATGTACTTGCCTTTGTTCTCGCTCATCGGCCAACTCTCCGCCGCCCATTAACGGGCGTGGGCTAAGCGATCAGCTGTGGATTGAAAAATGGGGAGGGCGATCGTGCCGGATCGCCCTCCGAACTCGCCCTGTTCGGCCTTATTGAGACTTTCAAATACTGAACCGCTGACGTGCCGACAAGTTCGCCCCAAATGGACATGACACAAAATGTCGCTGCCTGGCTCAATTGGCTGTCGCGCGTCCGTTTTTTTCTGATCACTCTTCTTTTGGCACTGGTATTGGTCCTCGGAAAGACAAGCCAGCTCGAGGTGTCCACGCGGTTTTTTCTCCCGCTGATGATTCTGTGGTACACCCTTGCAATCATCTACGCGATTTTGATGCGCTGGATACCGCTGGCCTCCTGGCACGGTCCGATTCAATTGGTTTGTGACCTTCTTCTGGTCACAGGCGTTGTTTATTTGACTGGCACGCAGGATAGTTACTTTATCTGGCTTTACCCCTTGGCAATCATTGTCGCGAGCATTCTATTTTCGCGCGAGGCTACTTTCATTGTCGCTGGATCGAGTTTTGTTTTACTTGGCGGACTCGCGGAACTGATTTACTACAATGTTTTGCCGCGCATGCAAGTTGCCGTTCCCAGCGGCCGGCAGCTCCAAACGTGGATTCTCAGCAATCTGTTCTACTTTCTGGCCGTGGCATACCTTTCGAGCCTTCTGGCGCAAAGTTTGCGTCGTCAAGGCGCCGAACTGGAAGTCAAGCGCGGCGAATTGCAGGACCTTCAAGCATTCAACGAAGACATTATCCACTCGATGCGAGGCGGACTCCTCACCACTGACATGGAAGGCCGCATCCTATTGCTGAACCGCACGGGCGAGGAAATTACGGGATACCGGTTCGTCGCCGTTCGGGGAATGTCGCTGCCGGAGCTCTGGCCGATTTTTTGGCTTCCGGGAGATGCGACGGAGGACAACAAACTGCCGCAGAGGCGGGAAGTGGATTTTTTGACTCCAGGCGGACAAAAAAGGTTCATTGGAATATCGGTTTCGCCCTTGCGGACCGGAGAACGCCGCACCACAGGCTACGTCTTTAATTTCCAGGATTTAACCGATTGGAAGCGCCTCGAACAGGAAGTTGCCACCAAGGACCGTATGGCCGCATTGGGACGTCTCTCGGCGGCAATCGCCCACGAAATCCGCCAGCCGTTAACCGCCATGGCGGGCGCAGTGAAGGAACTTGCCCGGCTCGTTCCGCTGCAGGAAGACGAGCAGCACCTGGTCGGAATCGTAAGCCGGGAATCGGAACGCCTGAATAAAATCATCACTGATTTCTTGAATTATTCCCGCGAAAAGACATACGAATTTTCAGAAGACGACGTTGCATGCCTTCTCGATGAGACGCTGACATTGTTTGAACGGAATCCGCAAGTGGACGGAAAATACAAGATCGAGCGCACGTTTGCCGCACCGCAAGTCCGAATCAAGGTGGATCGCAACCGTATTAAACAGGTGTTTTGGAATTTGTCCGACAACGCACTGCGGGCCATGCCTGAGGGCGGCGTTTTATCTGTTTCCCTCGAACTGTCGCAATTATGGGTTCGCATCCGTTTTCGCGATACGGGCATGGGATTTGACCCCAAGCAGAGCAATAAAATATTCGAGCCCTTGCAGTCCACCTTTGTGGGTGGAACAGGTCTCGGCCTGGCCATCGTGTATCAAATTATTCAAGCGCACAGCGGACGAATCAGCGTTGTTTCGGAAAAAGACCGCGGAGCGGAATTTACCGTGGATCTTCCGCGCATCGCGTGAGTGGCGCGTAGGTCGCCGAATTATCAAGAACCGGAGTTATCAAGAAGAGGTCTGCTATGGCTCACATCTTGGTGGTGGACGACGAACAATCGATTTGCGAATTGCTCGAGATTACCTTCCGAAAGGAAGGGCATCGCGTCGAAGTCGCCAGGAATGGCGAGACGGCGAAGCGCCTGCTTCAATCACAGATTTTTGACATCGTAATTTCCGACATCCGCATGCCCGATGCGACCGGCGTGGACCTTCTGCAATTTTGCAAGGAACTTTCCCCGTCGAGCTATTTCCTGCTGATTACGGGAGTGCCCACCGTGGAAACCGCCATCGCCGCGATTAATTCGGGGGCGGATCGCTACGTCATTAAAGACCACGACCTGGTCGATCAGCTGCGCCGGGCCGTGCGCCAGGTGGATGAGACGCTTCGCCTCAAACACGAAGCCGGCTACCTGCGCCGGGAATTGCGCCGCCTCACCGGTCAGGACAACATCATCGGGCACAGTGCTAAAATGCGGGCCATCTTTGAGATGGTACAGACGGTTGCTCCGCAATCCAGCCGAGTGCTGATCACCGGAGAAACTGGAACGGGCAAGGAATTGATTGCCCGCGCCGTCCACGAGAACAGCCCGCGCGCCAACCAGCCCTTCATTACCATCAATTGCGGAGCCTTCCCGGAAACTTTGCTCGAATCGGAGTTGTTCGGATACATGAAAGGCGCCTTTACGGGCGCGAACGAAAATCGCGAAGGCCTGTTCAAATCTGCAAATGGCGGCACCTTATTCCTGGACGAAATCGGTAACATGAGTTTGCAGATGCAGGTGAAGCTCTTCCGGGTCCTTCAGGAAGGCAAGGTAAGACCGCTCGGATCGAATGAGGAAACCGAAATCGATGTGCGGGTCATCGCCGCGACCAATAAAGATTTGGATAAAGCCATCGCCGCGGGCGAATTCCGCGAGGACCTCTATTACAGGTTGAGCGTGATTCCCATTCAACTTCCTCCACTCAGAGAGCGCCGCGATGACATTCCTTTGCTGGCGCGCGCATTTCTGGAACGATTTCGCACCTCCATGGAAAAACCCATCGAAGGGATATCTCCGGAAGCAATCCACCTTCTCGAAGCCTACGATTGGCCCGGAAACGTTCGCGAACTTGAGAACACCATGGAACGTTCCGTCGCTTTGGAGACAGGCACGATGATTTCAGTTGCTGTCCTGCCCGAGAAAGTAAGCCGCCAGGGCAAGGAGCGCCGGGAAATTCCAGGAGCCGCGGCGAATTCCGAGAATGGCCCGGCACAAATTCCGGAGGGGGGAATCGATCTTGTGAAGCATATGCAGGATACCGAAAGGGCCTATATTGTGGCGGCTCTGGAGGCTTGCGGCGGCGTGGGCACTCGTGCGGCGGAACTCCTCAGGATGAGTTACCGCTCCTTCCGGCATTATTCCAAAAAATATAATATCAATTGAATTTGGCAGATTCCGGATCAGCCCGCTGGATAAGGGGAAGAGGCTCGACCGTTTTCGCCTTATACAACGAACCAAATCGAGCTAGCAGATGCGCCGCACTGCTTGCGGCTAAAACGACGATAATCGGATCCATGGGGAAGCGATATCGCGGAGAAGAATGTGTAAGATAAAAAACCATCGGAAAAATGAGCAGCACCATGCCGAAGGGGGCCGCGTCAGGATTGTGGGAACGGTGCGCGTAAAGCACGCCGAGCAAGCTCATCAGTGACAACATGCAATTGAACGTCAACAAAGTCTTGCCATAAAGAGAAGCGGTCGACCATAAATCCACCAGGCTATCCGTCTGAGACAGCCAGATGTCCACAAATCTGTGAAATGTATTATTTACAGTTTGAGCGGGATGCGTTCGCATGAAGGCAAACGCTTCGTGTTGCTTCTCGGCCATGTAAGCAATCTCGCCCATGCGCCTGTATTTCGCGGACTCTTCCGGATTGTCATTGGGATGCGACATTTGAGATAACATGTCGATGACATTAGGATTATTCCCGAGCCACAATTCCAGGCCGAAATTGGAACGCAGCACGATTATTTTTCCAAAGACGCGATAATTCCGGACGGTCCAGGGAACCAGACCGATCGTGAACAGCAGAAGCACCGCCGCGGCGTGCTTTAACCACAGACTCGATTCCTTCCGCTCGCTCCACAACAGCCATCCCAGGAAAAAAGGAAAAAGTGAGAGGATCGACGGGTTGATCAATCCTCCGACCACCCACAAGGCTCCATAGCCGGCCCACGGCAGCATTTTTCGGATTCCTCGCAAGGACAGCGTTGCCCAGAAAATCAGCGAAAAAAACAGCGCCGTTAAAGTCGTATCCCATATCCAAATAATGGGGAAGTGAATCGCCGTCGGGAGAAATACCCAGACCCATGACGCACCGATCGCCACTCCTTCTCCAAATGCCCTCTTGGCGATGTTATAGATGGGAATAATCGTCAGCGCGGCGAACAAACAATTCATCGCCGCGATGATGAAGCGCGATGTGTTGGTGTAAATTCCCCAGACCTTAAATATCCCGGCCACAAAGTAGGGATAAATCGGTGTGAACCAGGCCGTCGGTCCCGTATCCATGTTGCGCAACGGAGACGAAAAGCCCTCCCCGGAGGCAATGGCTCTTGCGACCCGTCCCAATTCGTAACCATACGGCAGATTGGCTTTGATCGGGATGGGAGTCTGGTGCCAGATCATCCACATCGCGACCATGCGCACGACAAACGCAACGCCGGCGATGAATATCGTGGAACCGATGAGCCGCTGGAAAAAATGTTTCATACTGAAGGCATCAGGAGAAGCGCGGAGCCCGCTCAAACCTGAGGCTTCAAGTTTACGAATTCAAGATACGTCGCGCAATCCGCATCGGGTGCTTTGCCGCTCTTCATTGTCGTTCTAGTTAGCGGCGTTAAAGTGTTGGCAATTTTGTTTGAATCTGGAAATCGACCTACGGTTTACTGGCCCCCGAAAAGGAGCCCGGCGCCGTTTTCTGGCTGTGCTGACTGACATAAACTGTCATTAACAAGCCACGAAGAGAGGATCTTCCCGAATCGAGACACACATAGGGTCTCAGATATCCACCTATGTTATAGAAAAATATGTCTTTACCTCCGTGAGCACAAGGCCACAAATTGGCGAATATCTGGCACTCGATTTGCTGTTTACGAGCCTATAAATCCGCTCGGGATCGAGTGTGATATGACGGAGCCGATCCCACTGCGCGGCGATTTCGAGCAGCACGCCGCTCAGCTCATAGAATTTGGACCCTAACCGAGTGGGGACCAATTGGGGAGGAAGGGATACCTTCCTCCCTGTTTTACAAAAAGTGGGTCAGTGAGAGGTAATCGCAAGAGCGGCGCAAGTGAAAGGTTAAGATCATGCGACACCTGAATAAGTCGGACAAATCAACCGGCCCCAACCGTGGAACAAAAGGGTTTTCACTCATCGAACTGCTCGTGGTTGTGGCGGTAATCCTGATCATTGCGGCCATTGCCGTTCCGAATTTCATTAGTTCAAGAATGCGCGCTAACGAGGCCTCGGCCGTTCAAAGCCTTCGAAATATCTGCACAGCGCAGATGGTTTATTCCACGACTTGGGGTGTTGGTTTCTCTGATACTTTGTCGAAGCTCTCCGGCAACGGGGTGGTGGTCGATCAGAATAATGCAGGATTGATCGACTCTGTGCTCGCCTCGGGATTGAAGAGTGGCTATGTTATTACGCTCACGCCAGGGGCGACCGATCCAAATGGAAATCTCTTGTCGTTTACTGTGGCTGCGGATCCACAAGTTCCAGGAACTTCGGGTGTCCGCCATTTCTATTCCGACCAAACCTCCGCGATCCGGTTCAATCCTTCCGTTCCAGCGGGTCCTAACGATTTGCCAATCAACTGACCATTCGAGTACGAGGTTCTCCCCGCTAGTTCCTGCTACACTCTTCCTGTGAATCATCAACGAGTGCGGCGAAATGCGATTGCCGCGGTTATTTGCATCGCGCTTTGCGCCAAGGTGGGTGTCTCCGCGGGTGCGGCAAAAGATTCCGCCGATTCCGCGAAAGCGATCGCGCAATTACTCGAGGAGCATTACCGCCACGTGCAAACTTTGCGTGCCGTATTTCTGGAGCGCTACAGCGCCGGTCCACACGAGGCGCGCATCGAGTCCGGCACAGTGTATTTCCGCCGGCCGGGGCGCATGCGCTGGGAATACGAAGCTCCTGAAAAGAAACTCTTCCTCTCGGATGGAAAATCAGTCTGGTTTTATGTTCCCGCCGATCGCACCGTCACAAAAGCTCCCATAAAGGAAAGCTCGGACTGGCGCACTCCGCTTGCTTTGCTGACAGGCAGGGCAAATCTCTCCAAGTTGTGCAACCGCATTGAACTGATCGACCAAAAAAACACTCCGCCAGGCCACGCGGTATTGCGCTGCGTGCCCAAGGGCGAACCCAAACCTCCCGCCAACTCCGCTTCCGAACAGGACTCCACCGAATTGCCGGGCGCCGTCGACTTTACGGAAGTTTTACTTGAGGTAAATTCGACGAACGGGGAACTCGCCAGCGTGCGGATTCGACAAGCCGGCGGAATCGAGATTGAGTACCGGTTTGGAGACTGGCAAGAAGGCTTGCCGCTGCCTGAAAATATGTTTCAGTTTCATCCTCCCGCGGGCGTCGCGATCGTGGACGGCTCCGCGCTAAATAACGCTTCCCACTAAACCCTGGCGTCTCTCCCGTTGCTGATTAGGCACGCAAAGCGACGACAACTGCTCCATTCCACGCGCGATCGTGGTTGCATAGAGTAATTAATATTTGTGCGGGCTCCACGCTTCACTTGAAGCCCTTCGCTTGCACCCCCGCGGGGTGAACGGCGCAGGGTAAATGTTCAGAGCAAAAGTAGAGCCCGCACCCGATGCATCATTGAAATTAACGCGCGCATTGAGCGGCGCGAGAATCGAAGGAACGCCACTGAACAGGATCACAAAAGCTATCCTGACTTTGTTGTTGCTGGCTTGCGGCATATGGCTGGGCACGAACAGCCAGTTTTACCGCGAGGCGATGGCAGGCGCTTTTATCGCCATGGCTCTTGCGAGCGTCATCATCGTGCATCTGCGCCTGCGTCGCTGCTGGCTTGACGCTGCCTTGATACTCGCTGCGACGCTGCTTCTCGGCGCAATCGACTTTCGAGTCCTGCATTTCCGCTATGCCATCATGGCCTGGCTTTCCTTTGCGGGACTCAGCAGCCTGCTTATTTTTGGCGTTCGCACGATCTGGGCAAAAGACACGGAGCGCAAATTGCTCCTTTTTGGGTATGTTCCGTCGCTCCTTTTCGTCGTCTCGGAATATTTCGCGGACAACCTTCTCCATTGGACTTCCGCTCATCACCCCAAAGTTCTCGATCTTTATCTGTATTCGTTCGATTCCAGCCTGAGCATCCAGATTCCCTTCGTAATGGGCCAGGCATTTTCCGCATGGCCGTGGCTTCGTCTGGTGGCAATGCTGTTTTATATCGGCCTGCCGATTCCTATCGCTCTGATCTACGCCGGGCAACTCCTGCGTGTCCGTGAAAAAGCTATTCCCGCGATGGTCGCGTTCCTTGCGACAGGTCCCATTGGCATCATTTTTTACAACCTGTTTCCCGCCCTCGGCCCAGTTCATCTTTTTGGCCAGGGTTTTCCATGGCACCCGCTGAGCCTGGCGCAGGCAGCGAGAATTATTGCGGAGCCCGTAGCGATTCCCGGCCCTCCCAACGCCATTCCTTCACTGCACATGGCGTGGGTCCTTCTGGTGTGGTGGTATTCGCGAGGACTTTCCATGTGGGAGCGGGCCATCGCAATGCTTTTTCTGTTTTTCACGGTACTCGCAACGCTCGGTACTGGCGAGCACTACTTTATCGATCTCATCGTAGCCTTTCCCTTCGCTTTGTTGATGATGTCCATCTGCGCGTTTTCTCTCAAAATCACCGATCGCTCTCGAATGCTCGCGTTCTGTGCTGGATTGGCTGGAACACTAGGTTGGTTTGCTCTATTGCGGCGCGCATTGCCTCTGTTCTGGAGAACTCCGGGTATTCCATGGGCTTTTTGCCTCGCCACCGTGATTGCAACGCTGCTCTGTGAGCGCGTGCTTCGACAGCGCGAAGGCACGCACGCTTTGGAGCCCGCAGTCGCTTCGCCTGCGCTATCCTCCACAACTTGAAGGTCGCCGGCTGTGCGGATGCTGGCGTTCCTTCCTCCGCGTGCCGCCCGAATGTTATTTCCGTGTAACAACCTGGGAGTTACTATACAACGCACGCAGCCCTGGGTTGGCTTCTGGCATCTAGGTCTTTGAGGTACACTGTCAGCATGGCTGAGTTTGTTTGCAAGGTCGCCGATTCCAGCGGACGGGTTTACTCGCAAGTGGAGCCCGCCCAGTCGATTGCGGAAGCGCGCCAGAAGCTCTCCGACCGCGGTCTGTTTGTGTACCAGGTTCGGCCCCGTGACGTCATGGGTGGGGCACTTGGGCAGCGCCGCGAGAATAAAGTGCGCGGAGACGATTTCCTCGTCTTCAATCAACAGTTCAATACTCTTATTAAGGCGGGAATCCCAATCCTGAAGGCGCTTGACCTGTTGGCTGAGCGGGCCGCCGCTCCGCGCCTTCGACCGGTTCTCGGAGAGGTCCGCCGCCTGGTTCGCGAAGGTACCACGCTGTCTGACGCGCTGGAACTACAGGGAGTTTTCCCGAAGGTGTATACCACTTCGGTCCTGGCCGGAGAGAAGAGCGGGAATTTGTCAGGCGTCCTGGAATATTACATCGCCTACCAGCGCGTAACGACCGGGCTGAGAAAAAAACTCATCGCCACACTGATTTATCCAACAATCCTGATCTGCGCCTCAGGGCTCATCGTGACTTATCTGGTTAGCTCCGTAATTCCAAAATTCGCAACGCTCTACGGCGATTTGAATGTAACTTTGCCCACGGCAACCCGAATACTGCTGGCCGTTACAGTTACGTACCGTCCGTATTTGATAGGCGCGATAGCCATCCTGATGATGCTCGCCTTGGCGGCGTTTGCATGGTCGCGATCCGAGGCAGGCTCTCTGTCCTTGGAACGCATGAGGATGCGGCTCCCCGTAGTTGGGGATATTCTCACCAAGTTTCAGTTTGCTCAGTTCTGCCGGACGCTGTCGACCCTTCTGGCCGGCGGAACTCCACTGGTTCAAGCCATGGAAACATCTGGCGACGCGATTCGCGGCCGCCTGGTTTCAGGAGCGATCACACGTGGCGCTAAACTGGTCCGAGAAGGGCAATCCTTGCACGACGGACTTGCATCCACGGGATTGGTACCCGAATTAGCGCTGGAAATGATCGAAGTTGGCGAAGCCAGCGGCGCCCTTGCACCCATGCTCAGCAGTGTTTCCGAATTTTATGAGGAAGAAGTGAACTCTCAGTTGGCGAAGATGGTTGCGTTGATCGAGCCCGCCATTCTGGTGTTCATGGCAATATTAATCGCTTTTATCCTGGTGGCCCTGTATTTGCCCATGTTCTCATTGTCTGTTGGCGGCCAGGGTTAGGAATATCTAATGAGCACAGTCGACCAAAGCGTAGTCGCAACAGCTTCGGACCCGCAGGGCGAACGCGAAAAATCGCGACGTCTGGCGGAACGCTACCGCTGCCCGTTCGTGGATCTGTTCGAGCAGCGCATCGATCCGGAGCTATTCCGCAGCATTCCCGCGGAATTAATGTTCCGCTTCAACTTTGTTCCCATGGAAGCCCAGGGCAACGCTCTGGTGATCGCCGTCGCGGAGCCCAGCCAGGTCTTGCTAAGCGACGAACTTCCGTTGCTGCTGGGCAAGAAGTTGATTCTTAAAGTTGCCACCCCGACGCAGATCGGAGACCTGCTGAAGCGGACCGAACAGTCCCAGCGCGTACTCGATCAGGCGACCGAAGCGTTTACCCTGACGGTCGTCGAAGACGAGGAAGAATCGGACGCCACTCTTTCCGCGGATAGCCTCACGCGAGAGTCGGCAGTCAGCCCGGTGGTCCGCCTGGTGGACACCGTTATTTTTACTGCTCTCGAGCGGCGTGCATCGGACATTCACATCGAAGCCCGCGACATCGAGGTGGCCGTTAAATATCGAATTGACGGCGTCCTGGTGCATGCGATGGCGCCAATTTCCAAGGATTGGCTCTCCACAATCATTTCCCGCATCAAGGTGATGAGCGAACTGGACATCGCCGAGCGGCGTGTTCCGCAGGACGGGCGATTCCGCGTTCGTTACAAGGGCCGTTTCGTGGACTTTCGCGTTTCCATCATGCCGTCCAGCCACGGGGAAGACGCGGTCCTTCGCGTTCTTGACAAGGAAACCCTATCGGAAAAGTTTGCCAACCTCAGTCTGGACGTGGTGGGCTTTTCGCAAGACGATATGCGGAAGTTTCGCAGGTACATCCGCGAGCCATACGGAATGGTGCTGGTCACGGGCCCAACCGGCTCGGGTAAAACGACCACTCTGTACGCCGCTATCAACGAGATTAAATCCGACGAAGACAAGATCATCACCATCGAAGACCCCGTTGAATATCAGGTTCGCGGCATCACGCAAATTCCCGTTAATGAGAAAAAAGGGCTGACGTTTGCTCGCGGATTGCGTTCCATCCTGCGCCACGACCCGGACAAAATCATGGTCGGCGAAATTCGAGACAATGAAACAGCGCAGATCGCGATTCAATCCGCGCTGACCGGACACCTGGTATTTACGACCGTGCATGCGAACAACGTTACCGACGTTATCGGCCGCTTCATTAACATGGGAGTTGAGCCGTACAACTTCGTCTCGGCCTTGAATTGTATTCTGGCGCAGCGACTGGTGCGTGTCGTATGTGTGCACTGCAAGAGGCCGGTACGCTATTCTCCGGAAGTGTTGCGCGCCTCGGGACTCGATCCTGACCTCTGGGCCCAGGTTCAATTTGTCGAGGGTGTCGGCTGCCTGGAATGCTCCGGTACGGGCTTCCGTGGCCGCAGTGCGATCTCCGAATTGCTGGACCTGTCCGACCACATCCGTGAGATGATCATCAGCCGCCGGCCGACGTCGGAAATCAAACGCGTCGCGCGCGACGAAGGGATGACTTTCCTGCGGGATTCCGCTCTTGCCAAAGTGCGCGACGGCCTGACAACGCTCAAAGAGATCAACAAGGTGACCTTCATTGAGTAAGGGCAACAGCATCAGGCAGGGAATTTATCAAAGCCCGATCGTTCGCCGAATGGCGCGCTGGTTTGACGCCATCCCGCACCCGATGATCGCCTGCGAAATCGCCATGGATTACGTCGCCGCGGCGCGCTGGGCACGCACCGGCATGAGCCTCGATGGCTTCGCCGTCGAAGCGCTTCCGCCCGGATCAATTTTGCCGACCGCGGCGGAATCCAATTTGATTCATCCCGATGAAGTACGTGCCGCTGTGGGCCGCGTGTTTTCCCGTCTTCGGGCCAAGGATGAAGAAGTCGCGTTGCTGGTTCCTGACGCGGTAATTCGCGTCTTCGTGCTTCATTTCGACGTCTTTCCGAGGAAGCCCGAGGAAGCCATCCCCATGCTTCGCTGGCGGCTCAAGAAGAGTGTTCCATTTGAAGCCGAGGAAACGCTGATTTCCTATATGCGCCAGGCTCCCCGCGGGGATGGAGTTGATATCGTCACGGGCCTTGCGAGATTGCGCATCGTCCGCGAATATGAATCGCTTGTGGAATCGGTGGGAATGTCGCCGGGCGTGGTCATGAGCTCAACATTGGCTGCGTTGCCGCTGTTATCGGATGAACGACCCTCGTTGCTGGCGCGTGTCGCGGGCTCGACACTGACGACGGCCATCGTTCGTGAAGGCGTGTTGTGCGGGTACCGCTGCATCACCCTGCCCGCCGATGCCATGCACTTGACTCCGCAAGCGCTTCTCGATGAAATTTATCCCTTGGCGGCGTATTACCAGGATTCGTGGAGCGAGGGAATTGCCCAGGTACGATTGGCTGGACTCGGCGAGCGCACCGAGGATTTTCGCGAGCCGCTCGAACGCGAATTGCACTGCCCGGTCGGTTCGCTGCTGAATGCCGCATTGACGGAAGGGAAAGTTCGTCATGATGAGCAGCCGCTTGCTGAACGCGACCTGGACGCGCTGATCGGCTGGACGCTAAACCGTGGCGCGTGACGGGTGCGGGCTCTACTTTGAGCCCGCCGGAATAAAGTGCGGGCTCTACTTTGAGCCCGCCGGAATAAAGTGCGGGCTACTTTGCGCCCGCTAAAATAATGTCGGTCTCGTTGGAAACGGTATTCGGGAAACGCATGAAAGTGTGCGAGAAGGCTGGCGCACCGGCGCCCGGGCCGCGCTAAAATTAAAATAGGGAAGGGATCGCGATTCGATGAAGGTTCGTCTCAATCTTGCAACTTCACCGCTGGAGAGCAATCGCCGCTTCGCAGTGGGCGCAACGGTGATTGGAACTCTGGGCCTGGTGGCATTGATTGTGCTTTCCGGGAACGCGTTCAGCGTCTGGCGATCGGAGAAAGTTTCCCGTGCGCGGCAGGCCACCATCGAAAGCCAGATTGCTGCGTTGCAGCAACAGCGTCAGTCGCTGGCGGCATTTTTCGACCAGCCTGAAACCGTGAAGCGGCGGCAACGCGCCGCCTATTTGAATGCGCTCATCGAGCAAAGGGCCTTTCCATGGATCAAAATTTTCATGGACCTGGAAAAAATTCTTCCGGAAGGCGTGCGCGTCGTGAACATCGAACCAAAGTTGGCGGGTGACATTGTGCAGTTGCGTTTCACCGTCGGCGCATTGAGCGATGAAGGTAAATTGAAGTTTCTGAAAACGCTGGAAACATCGCCTGAATTTTCGCAGATCCAGCTGTTGAACGAATCGAACACGGGTCGGCTCGATCAGGCAGACCACGTGATACTGGTGCTGCAGGCCCAGTATTCAGTCATTTAACAGCATCTGGTCACTTAAAGATGAGCATAATTATTCAACAACGTAAAACAATCGTCCGCTGGGGCCTCATCCTCATTCTGGCGCTTGACGTCATTCTTCTGGGCGTCAATTACAAGCTCAATGAAGGGCCGAGAATCGCTCCGGATGAGGTAAGACGTCTCGAGCTGATGGAAAAATCCTACCGGGCGGACAACGCGCGGCTCAACAAATTCCGCGCGGAACTTCCCGCCGACGAAAAACAGTGGGACGAATTCTTTACCGCGCACTTCCGTCCCGCGGGTGCCGGCTATTCCGCGGTCAGCGAAGACCTTGGGCAGTTGTCTCATTCGGCTGGCTTGCGCACCGACACAATTTCGTTTCACCAGCACACTGCCGATGCCAGAGGGTTGATGGAAATCGATATCAGCACCGCAGTCGAGGGAGATTACGAAAGCCTGGTGAATTTTTTGGATAAACTCGAGCATTCGGACCACTTCTATGTTTTGGATGGACTGGCGCTGGCTTCCAGCAGTGCGGGGAAAATTCGCTTGAACATACAATTGAGAACTTATTTCCGGACCTGACATGTCGCGCCGCAATCAAACGATCGCTCTCGGAGTGCTGCTCGCCATTTTAGGCGTTACGGTCTATTCCCGTTTTCGGACGTCGGACGATAACGCCAAAACGTTCTCTGCAACCGGATTATTTACGCCGATCAACGTGGATAATCCGGCTCTGCGCCTGGATGTCCTGCAGCATTTTCTCAGCTTGCAATATAAGGGCAGTCATCGGAATATTTTCGTTGCGACGTTGCCTCCGCCTCCGCCGCCACCGACTCCCGTGACCCCGGTGAGCCTTACTCCCGCGGTTCCTGCCGGGCCGCCGCCTCTGAATGTGGAGGCGAAGTACTTCGGATTTGTGAGCGATTCCAGGGGAAGTTACCGGCGCGCGTTTTTCGCAACCTCTAATAATGAGGAAGTTTTCGTTGCGGGTGAAGGCGACACTCTCCTCGGGCGTTTCCGCGTGGTGAAGCTTACATCCACCTCCGCTGATCTTGAGGAAGTCTCTTCCGGACGCCACGCCACATTGACTTTGGAGGAGGCAGTTCCCAACGGGTAATTGCGATGCTGCCATTGAAAAATAATTCACAGCGCGAAAAGCAAGCCGGGTCGGCCCTCTTGATGGTCATTTTCATGGTGGCGACCATGCTGCTTCTGACCACCACCGCGGCCCTGCGCATTGATACGCAGGGCCGGCGCGAACGCGAAGCCGAACTCGCCTGGCGCGGCGAGCAATACGAGCGCGCGATCGGTATGTATTTCCGAAAATTCGGGAAGTATCCAACCAAGATTGACGATCTCGTCAAGCAAACCAATGGTATTCGCTTTCTCCGTCAGGCCTACACTGACCCCATGAACAAGCAGGACGGAACCTGGCGCTTCATTTACGTCGGCCCGTCAGGCCAATTAATCGGGAGTCTCCGCCACACCAGCTTGCTGCAAAGTTTGATTTCGACTCCCACACTGCCAGGTTCCACTCTGTCTTCCAGTAGTCTCACAACGCCGGGAATTTCGCCATCATCCGGGCCGGGAGGAAGCACAAGCAGCGCTATCACTTCATTTGGCCAAACCGGACAGCAAAGCGCTTCGCAGGGCATCAATTCGGCGGGGTCAATGAGCCCACTGGGGATAACAGGGGCCCAGCCGCAATCGCTGCAAGGGGCAGTCATCGGCGGAAATATTATCGGAGTCGCGAGCAAAATGAAGGAATCGTCGCTGCGTGTTTACGAAGGTGGCGACACGTATGAGACGTGGGAATTTATCTGGAATCCGCAGACACAAGTCGCGATTCCCGGCCAGGGTACGAATCCACTGGCACCTACCGCGCCGACTACAGGCCCGGGCGGGCCATCTAACAACGTTCTCACCCCTGGACAGTCCATACCGGGTGGCCCGACAACGGCGCCTCCAACCGACCAGCAAGGCGGCGGAACTCCACTACCTCAGAATCCGCCTGTCCGGTGATCTTCAATTATTTGAAAATCAGCTGATGCGATGCCACGAGTGTTGATTTTGGATTTTACTGCAGGCCTGGAATATGGTCGGACGACTTGAGGCTCTCGTTAAATTTTTCCGTTACGCGGCGGACGTAATCGCGCGTCTCGCGATAGGGCGGGACGGTGCGAAATCGTTCGACGCGGTCCGGGCCGGCATTGTACGCCGCAAGAGTCAGCTTCAAGTCTCCGTTGTAACGGAGTAGAAGTTCCTTCAAATAATGCGTTCCGGCGTCAATATTTTGCTTGGGATCGAAAATATTCTTGACGCCAAAGCGGGCGGCAGTTTTCGGCATCAGCTGCATCAGTCCGCGGGCGGATTTTGTGGAGACGGCATTCGGATTGAAATTGGACTCGACGGAAATCACGCTGGCCACCAGTTCTGCTGCGACGCCATGTGTCAGAGACGACGCCGCAATGAAATCCGCAAAGGGAACGTCCAGCAACTTCACTTTGACCGGAGCAAATGTGTCTTCGGGATCGATTCGCAGCAGGGAATCCGCGGGAATTTCGAGCGTGCCTCCCGGCACGGTCAGGCGGATCGTGTCTCCGATCGTTTCATAGCCGGTGATATGAATGCGCTGTCCGGATTGCAGCACGGCATAGTCCGCGCGCGCAATCGGCGCCAGGGCCGCGCAGAGAATCGCAGCCACGACCCCGGCACGCTTCGCAGCGGCCCACGGAAATCGCATCCAGATGTGTGCGTCAGCGCGCATAAGCCTCAATCGCGGCGGCCACACCGCCTTCGTCGTTGGTGAGGGTTTCACGCCAACCGAGCGATTTCAATTCGGGTACGCTGTTTGCCATGACGATTGGGAGCCCAGCATATTCGAGCATCTCGCGGTCATTAAGGTTGTCTCCGATGGCCATGACGTCCTCGCGCGACCATCCGCGGCGACGCACCCATTCCGCCAGCGTAGCCCCTTTCGAACACCCTGGAGAAATGACGTCCACCAGGCCAAAGTCGCGATCCTCATACAGCGTGACGGCCAGAGAGTACTCCTGAGCGAACGGCAGCCCTGCAAGGACGGCTTCGAGAGCGCGCGCGGGGCTGACTGCCCCGGTAAACATCACTTGAATGGGATCCTCGGTGAGGCTGTCCAGTATGGGAGAAACCTCGGCGATAAACTCCCTGTTGCGTTTGAAATACCCGCTGCGAAGCGGGTCGTCCCAATCAATTCGTTCGAAAATCAGCTGATTTTCGCGTGCCCGGTCAAAGCAAATTGAGGCCATCTCTCGAAATTGCGGCGTGGCCTCAATCACGCGTCGCGCGACATCGCGAGGCAGGCGGTGAACGAGACGCGTCGTTCCGTCGCTTGATTTGACCATGGCGCCGTTGTTCACAATCATCGTCAGAGGGCAGGGAATTTGCCGTGCAATCGGCATCGCAAAATCGTACCGGCGCCCGGTAACCAGGGCGATTTCGATGCCGCGAGCGGCGGCGTCCAGAATCGCTTGCCGGTTGATGTCCGGAAGCTGGGACTGCCCGTCCAGAAGAGTGCCGTCGATGTCTAACGCTATGAGCCGAATCGGCATTCTTATATTTTACCGTGCCGGCGCGCCAAGGGCCACACAACGCTTCAAGAACTGTGCCTCTGTGGCAGCATCGACTTCACGTACCATCTGTGCGGGGCACCATCCATTTGTGATCCGCAAACTCTATTGCAAAAGTCCGAAGACAATCACACCGGTAGGAGTTCCCACATACACCTTGCCGTTTGCAATAGTAGGCGTGATGAACTTGTTGTCCGAGAAATTATCACGAGTCCCTGCCTGACTGCTGTTGTACAACTCTGTCGCCAGATTGGCCGGGTCATAGGCGTGGAGCACGCCTGCGCCACCGCTATTTTCGACAGCCCACAAAATCGCATTCGTGCTTCCGTTTGCAGAAATTGCGGGCGTGACGCCCGGATAGGCAAAGCTGCTTGCCGTCTGGCTGGAAGGTGTTGAAGACAACAATGCGTTAGCGATTCCAAACGCCTTCATCGAAGTTCCCACCGGCCCGAAGTAAACCGTGTTATTGA
>Ga0137415_10001161_pt1 | contig 26040 bp, 18 predicted proteins | sample CZODoug3_1_1_16f_FD_183082 | JGI IMG/M metagenome (GOLD analysis project Ga0137415, IMG submission 183082) | Vadose zone soil fungal communities from Angelo Coast Range Reserve, California, USA - CZODoug3_1_1_16fungal (Hybrid Assembly) | ecosystem: Environmental > Terrestrial > Soil > Vadose...
CGGTAAGCTGCAGCTTAAGGAGATCCGCGCAACCGCCGCCTGCTCGGTCGGCGCGGGGTCGGCGCTCTCGAGCACCGTGGGCCCGCTACATGTTCGGCGCCACCAGAATGGGCGCTGGTCCGGCGACCCTATGAATCGTTGCCCGACGCCGAAGCAGAGGAAGATCTGACGAGCCTTCGACAGAGTGTCGAACGCTTGACGAAACAATGAGTTGCCAACGTCCGTACCTCGCTCCGTTTTGTAGTCGTAACCGCTGAATCCACGCAGATTCTGCACAGCCCGCAGCCGGACTGACAGGTGGCACCGATTATGCAAAGGAGACATGAGCCGGACAATTCCGGTCGAGAAGTATGAATGCAACGAACTCAAATCCGAGCAGGCCACTGACCTCTCCAGCATTCAGTGTTGCTCCTAATAATACTCGGAAAAATATGAAAGCGAAAATCGAAACAAACTTAGAATGCAGGGATGGGAGCGCCGTGCCGATGCAGCGACTGCAAATCGCCTGGTCGGACTGCATATGGACGCCGAAAGTTTCGCGGGTTTCGCAGGTAAAAAACGCGGGCCCTTTCTTAGTCGGACATTCCACAAACATCCGAGATAAAGTACGAAGCTCTATCCAGGTGCAGTCATGCCCCTTTTTCGAATAATTCGTCTAAAGTTCGGCCGCAGATTCGGTTGCTTGTGCTCTGCTCGCGCCTTTGAGGAATTGCGCAACGCTCGCGTTCCAATCCGCAGTTTATGACCGGACTCGCTTCGAGCTTCAACCTCGTGGTCGAAGAACGGGCATCTGACGCTCTGCTGGTCAAGCTGTCGGGCGACTCCCGTGAACAAAGCGAGCCGCTCGGCATTGAAGTTGTTCGCGAAGCGTTGGACCACGCAAAAGGAACCAAGGTGCTGTCATTTGAATCCGCAGGCGTCATCGGTTGGGACTCGCGATTCGTAGCGTTCATCCGCAATTGCCTGGAGTTATCCCGGACGCGAAATGTCGCATTTCGCGACGACGGGCTTCCAGAAGGCGTGCGACGGTTGCTGCGCCTGGCCCAGGCTGTTCCGGAAAGAACCGACGCGCGAAACTCTCACTTACGATGGCGGGACGTGGCTTGCCGCCATTGTCTTGAGGTACAAAACCTCGCCCTTTTAGCAGGCGCATACCCATGTTCTCGAAGTGTCCAAGACTGATATTGTTCATGCTGACGTTTAGCGAGTCTGCGGGCGTTATACGTGAACCCGCCGGCAGAACCGATGCTTTCAATCCGACGCCGCGCATGGGCGCTTTTTCGGCGAGACTCACACCTTCCACGCCCGGCGACGAGGCTCCACGCTTCACAATATCTTTGAATACCTGCGCGATGGCTTCGCTCTTGATGCCGGCCACGCGCGGATTGAGCGTCATAACCACCAGCTTGTTGCGCCTAAAACCTGGGTCCTGCGCGCGCATAGCTTCGAGGGTGCGCACGAGTGCCAGACTGCCAGCCAGCAGAGCAGTTGCGATCGCCACTTGAAAAGCTACAAGCGCCCGTCCTACGCGTGGACCAGAAACGGCTCCGCTGTGGCGGCGTATCACACTGTTCAAATCCGTCCGGGACACACTCCAAGCAGGGATGATGCCGACGAGCACAGCGGTGAGCACGCATGCACCTGCGACGAACGCAAGCACCAGCGTGCCAGGTATGAGTTCGATCCCCAGCAGCCTGCGAGCGGGCAGAAAACGCAATAAAAGCGGTCCGCACAGGCGCGCGATGAGCAACCCGCCCAACGCACCGACACTTGATAGCAGCAGGGCCTCAACAAGAGTTTGCCGCACCATGCTCCAGCGCGATGCACCAAGGCTCATGCGGATAGCGGCTTCGCGGCGCTTGGTTTCCGTTCGCGCTGACATCAATCCACCCGCGTTCGAACAGACGAGCAAGAGTAGCCCCGCGACTCCACCCATGAGTGCTCCGACTGCATTGCCAAACTGCTTCCGCATGGCAGAGACTCCCCGCTTGATGCTGGTCACTGTTGGCGGCGTCTCCCGAGCTTCCTGCGCACTATCGCCGTGCGCGGATGCAGGCAGACCGGAATTAAAGGCATCGAGCATCGCAGCGTAGAGCGACCGCACTTCGGATTCTGCCTGTGAAGCTGATATACCAGGGCGCAGCCGCATGTAAATGTGAGATTGAGCGAGCGTGTTGTCGTGTTTCGTGAACCAAAGTTTCCCGGCGGACATCGTTACCCACACGTCGGGGCGAGTTTCGAGATCAAGATCGATGAAGCCAGAACGGAGTACGCCAACAATGAGAAAAGGATTGCCGCGCAGACGGATCGTCTGACCTATGATGTCTTTGCGTCCGGCAAATGCTTGCTGCCAGAACGACTCACTGATCACCGTGACCGAGGCATCGCGCTGCTCGTCCTCATCTGTGAGGACACGGCCAAGCCGGGCCGTCAGGCCCAACGAGGAGAAGTAATTTCCAGAAACTGTCTCGCCCGTAATGCTCACCAGGCGATCTCCGGCTGAAAACGACATTTCCATCGGCCACGACACGAAAACGTCGGAAAAGGAGCGCGCTCGTTGGCGCAGAATCCGGCTGTACAGATAGGGATGTTCGTAATAGGTGTAGCTTGGCGAGAGTTGGACACCAAAGCGCACCAGCTCTTCTGGATGAAAGACGGGAAGCGGGCGCAGAAGTAGAACATCGACGGCAGTGAAGATTAGCGCGCTTGCACCAATGCCCAGCGCGAGCAATAAAACGAGCGTTCCAGCGGACAGCGGTGCACGCGCGATACCGCGAAGAGCCTGGCGAAAGTCGAGTAGGAGCGCTCCCATTGCCACGCGGCTCAGTTTACCCTCAGCAATTAAAGATTCCCACTCTTTGTTGCACAACGCGAGACTCCTAGATCGGAAGCCGGCAAAACTGGCGAAGTCGGGTTGTGGGGAGTTAGAAGCTAGATTTGGGGCGATCGGCGAAGTGAACGATTCTTCAATCACTGATTTGCTCGCGGTTTCGTGAAATTTCAAGGCCACGAATCAGGGAGTAGGCGCGGACTCGTCGAGTTTCAGGATGAGGAGCTGGCCGTTGGAATGGAAAGTGCCGCCGGTGGCGGTCTTGGCTTCTTTCATGGGTTTTTCGGGGAGGAAATGCGTGATTTCTGTGACGAGGCCGGTGGAAGAGAGAGTTTTCTCGACGTAGTCACGCTCGAGGTCGATGTCGGGATCGATTTTGTGGGTGACGCCGTTGTTGCGCTCGTCGCGCTCGAATCCGATATCGTGAGTAGCGGCACCGACCCAAAGTGTTTCGCCGTTGATCTGGAAGGGCGCTTTCCAAATGCGCAGATGGTTGCGCGATCGGACGACACTGATGGGTTCAGCGTGGGCCCAGCCGTAATCCTGCGGACGGCCGAAGAGGTAGAGCTGGCTCATGGGCATGGTCAGGTAGGATTCCTTGGAGAGGCTCTCAATGATGCCGTGCAGAACAGTGGCTTTGACGTCGGCGTCAACTTTTACCCATCCGGAGTTGGTGAAGACGCGTTGCATGGCGTCCTCGGAGCCGAGGATCAGGAAATTGACCATGTCTCCGGCGTTGCCTTCTTTGTCGCCAACGCGGCGCGGGATTTTTGAGAACAGATTGTTGTCAATGCCAGGAAGCGAACTGACTTGCTTGGCGACCACACGGGCGGCGCCTTCTGGGACGTACACCTCGATGCGCACGATGTAGGTGCCGTCTCCAGTGTCGTCGGTGGTTTGATTGATGCCAACTGAAAGCCGGCCCGAGACGGGTGCAACTACATCGCGACGAGCGCCAATGACGAAGGGTCTAGCGACGTCTTTATCGCCAACCAGCCCGATGAGGGTACCGCGTCCGGCTTCGTTAAAAGGGAGAACGCGGAGAAGGTCCTTGAAACCTCGCGGCAGGCCGTCCGGTCCGTTGTCGTCTTTGGCGTCAACGTAGCGGAGCTTGCCGGTGGCGGTCACCAGCACGTGTTCGCCAGCCTGAACATCGATGCTGGTATCGATCCAGGATTGCTGGCCAGTCAACTGGACTTCCTGGGAAATGCGCTTTTTGCCCTTAGGGGTTTGCGCAGAAGCGGCGTCTTGCGCGTCTTGTTTGGCAGAAACTTGCTGGGGAGGAGGGGTATTCTCGCGAACAAGTTGCGCGTGGAGAGGACTAGGCAAAGCTATCGCGACGAACAAACATCCTGGAATGAATTGGAGAATTCTCATGAGAGGTCGAATCATAGGAGCGGCCATCCCGCGCGAGCCCAGGCAGCATCTCCACTCTAAGCAGATGCCCCGGCACAGGGCAAGCGTTGTCCATGTCGTCAGTGCATTCCAGAATGAAGGACAACGATAATGCAGGGACAGGGGGGGTCGTGGCGCGCTCGTAAATGAGGAAGCGGGATTCCTTGACTGGGTGTATGCGGGCTTGTAAATTGGCAAGATGCCGCAGCATCGTGACAGGACATAGACCGCTCCCAGATATGCCCTTCCGTGCGTGGAACCGCGACAGGCGGAGACAAAAACAGCAGCTGGATCGAGTGAGGACTGCGGCAAAAGGCATGAAAAAACTTCAGCAACAGATGGTGATGATTGGACTGTGCGCGGTGATGGCACTCCCGGCCGCCGGACAGGCCCAGGCGCCAGTCCCCGCGCAGGTGCAAACGCAAACCGCTCCTCCCGCGCAGGCCCCGCAGCCGCAACGGCGAGCGAGAACGGCGCCACAGAGTACTGTCAGCGTGGATGGCAGCGAGGCGATGTTTACGACGATGTGCGCGCTGCTCGCCGCGGGTTTTGAATCGAACGTGAGCGCTGACCATTGGACCGCGTTCCGTGCGCAGATGCGCGAGCGTTTGCGACACCAGCAAGGGCCGGCGGTCGAGGCGATGCGGGAGTTTTACCGGCAACACGAGCTACGCGATCCCGGAGCGACGCTTTCACGGTATCTGTGGTTTGGCCTGGTGTCCGGGCCCTCGCCCGGGTTCCAAGCGGTCTTGCGGCGGGATGAGCTGCCGCCCGAAGTCATTGCGCTTGAGGGCTTCAGCGAGATTCTTTCGAACTATTATCAGGAACAGAAAATTGGTCAAATGTGGCGGCAAGTGCAGCCGATTTATGAACGCGAAGTTGAACGGCTGCATGACCCCGTTTCACAGGTTGTGTTCGTCGCAACAGGATATTTGCGTGAAATCCTCGAGCAGTCCGGGCAGCGGACATTTGCGATCGTCGTCGAGCCACTGGTGGGGCGCATCACCAATGTGCGCAATTTTGGAAATCACTATGCGCTGGTGTTGAGCGGAGGAGAAGAGATTCCGACGGATGTAGTTCGTCACGCGTTCCTGCACTTCCTGCTGGACCAGTTGCCCCTGATGTATCCTCACGTTACGGCAGTCAAGCGGTCGCTGTTCGAGAGGGCCGCTGCCGCTCCGCGCCTTGCGCCGGAGCTAAAAGACGACTATGCGTCGTACTTCGCGGAGTGCATGGTGCGCGCGGTGGAACTAAAACTCAAGCGCATATCACCCGGAGAGCGGGAAGCGGCGCTGAACCGGGATGATGAGGAAGGCTATGTTCTGGTGAAACCGCTCTTCGCGGCGCTGCCCAAATTCGAAAACTCCGAACCCTCGATGAAACTTTTTTTTCCGGATTTGGTGAGAGCCATCGATGTGGGGGCTGAGGCCAAGCGGGTGGCGGCGGTGAAATTCGCGCCTGCCCAGACAGCCAAGCCGGAAGACGAAGCGACAACGGAAGAAGTGGCGCGCAGGCGAAGCGCCGCGCCAACGACGGTGCCAAATGATGCGGAAGTCCTCACGGCGCTGACGGAGGGCGAGAGGCGGATCGCGGAGAAAAATCCGCGCGCGGCTGAGACCTCGTTTCAAAAAGTGCTGACAAAATATCCGGACCAGGCACGGGCCTGGTACGGAATCGGCTTGGTTGCGATGCTGGATCACGATGCGGCGAGGGCCAAGCAGGTATTTGGGCGGTTGACGGTTGGCGAGCATGCGGCGACGCAAGATCCCATGGTGCTGGCATGGTCGCATATTTACTTGGCGCGGATTTATGATGACGAAGGGAATCCGCAAGTAGTGAAAACCGAATATGAGTCCGCGCTGGCTGTGGAAGGTGCACCGGAACAGGCGAAGCAAACGGCACAAAAAGAGTTGGCTGCAATGGGAGCGGGGACGCCAGTGGTCCGACCGTAACGAGGTCGATTTCTTCCCGCGCGGGACGGGCTGCAGAGCGAGGCAGCTCGATTTAGGTATCTTGACTGACGCTGGAAGTAAAGAGGAGAAAAAATATGAGAAAAAAGTGCAAGATTTCGTTCGGAGCGACAGCCCTCATGGGGTTGCTGACATGCATGATCGGAGTCGCCGTGGCGCAGGGTTCTCAGTCCGGACAGGGAAGCCAGAGCCAGGCACCGGCGCAGCAGACGGACAAGCCTAAAACTCCGGAAGTTACGCCGCTGACGCTGGACGCGCCGGCACCGGCGAGCTCGGAAGAAGACGCTGCCTACAAAGCCTTTGCCGCCGTGATTCCGAATGATGCCGCGAAGAAGATTGAGCTCGGCGAATCGTTTATCCAGAAATATCCGGGGAGCCGGTACAAGTCGCAGGTGTACGGCGCGTTGACTTTCGCCTACGTACAGGTCGGAAATATGGAAAAGATGCGGGAAGTGGGAGAAAAAGAGATAGCGTTGACACCGAATGACGTGTCCACCCTGTCGCTGATGGGGCAGACCCTGCCCCGGAGCTGGAAGTCGAGCGCTCCCGATGCCATGCAAGTGCTGGCCAAGGCGGAACAATACTCCAAACAAGCCATCGAGATTGCGCCGACGCTCCCACGCCCGGAGGGCATGACCGAGGAAGCCTTTGCGTCCGCTAAGAATCAAGCGCTGGCGATGGCCCACAGCGGCTTGGGATTGGTCTTCGTGCGCCGCGGGAAGAATGCGGAAGCGATTCCCGAACTTGAACAGGCCGTTAAAATCGATCCGAACCCTGACCCAGTGAACTATTATTTGCTCGGGATGGCGAATAAAGCCACATCGCATTTCGATGACGCGATAGCGGTCTTTAACAAGTGTGCGGCCATGGCGGGGCCCCTGCAGGGAACCTGCAAGGTGCAGGCGGAAGACGCAAAAAAACTCGGCACAACGCAACTGAGCGCGCCGAAGTGAGCCAGGCCGCCGACGCGGCGGAATTTATGCAAGAGACTATCCGTATCGCTGACGGAGCGTTTGAGGAGCGCCTGGGGTACAAGTTTTCAACAAAAGAGCTTCTTGAGAGGGCGCTGACGCATAGTTCAGCAGTGCCCGAATTGCGCGCAGCAGGGACTGAAGAAGCAGTCTCCGCCCTGCTTCCCCGGGACAATGAGCGGCTCGAGTTTCTTGGAGATGCCGTCCTCGAGTTGCTTACGAGCGAATATCTCTTGGCGACTTTTCCAGAGTGGAGCGAAGGCCAGCTTTCCAAAAGCCGCGCGCGCATCGTCAATGCTGGTTCTCTAGAGGCCGCCGCGCGGCGGTTGCGCCTGGGAGAGCACTTGCGTTTGGGGCGGGGAGAAGAGAAAACCGGCGGTCGGGACAAACAGACACTGCTGGCCGACGCGTTCGAAGCGGTGGTTGCTGCGGTTTACCTCGATGGCGGATTGGGTGCCGCGCGCGAAGTGTTGCGAAGGGGCCTGTTCGAGCACGCACTCGAGGAGCGCGGCGAGCGTATCTCGGACTCCGATCGCAAATCCGCGCTGCAGGAGCTTTTGCAGGGACAGGGGCGGGCGCCGGCGGAGTATCGCGTCGCTGGAGAGAGCGGCCCCGACCACCAAAAGGTTTTCCAGATTGAAGTTTGGATTGATGGGGAGTACATGGCGACAGGCGCTGGCAGCACGAAGAAAGAAGCCGAACAGCGGGCGGCCCGTACGGCTCTTGAACAAATAGAACGCGCGGAAGCGAAAGGCTGAGGCGGAATGCCTGAAGAAACTCTGACACAAGCTGAAGACAAACCAGCGGAGAAGAAACAAGAGCACCACGAGGACCAGACGACGCTGTCCGAATACCTGGAATCACTTCTCGTGACGGTGATTCTGGCTTTGTTTGGCACCAGCTTTATCGTCCAAGCTTTCAAGATTCCCTCGGCTTCCATGGAAGGCACTCTGCTGATCGGCGACCACCTGCTCGTGAATAAGTTCATTTTCGGCGGAACGGGGGCTTGGTACGAAAAAATTCTGCCCTATCGTCAATTGCAACGCGGTGACATTATTGTGTTCAAGTATCCGTATGGCGATCACCAGCATTACGTGAAGCGGGTCATCGGCTTGCCTGGCGACCATTTGAAGCTGGTCGACCAGCAGATGTTCATCAACGGGAAAGTGCGGCCAGAACCCTATGTCGTGCACGATTCCAGCGCCCCTTTTGATCCGCTGAACTACAACTTCCCGACGCCCACTAGCCATTTCATGACTTCCGCGATGAAGCCGGAAGTGACCAACTGGCTGACGCATGAGATGCGGAAATCCATGCAAGGCGATGAAATCGTGGTGCCCCCTGGAAAATACTTTGCCATGGGCGACAATCGCGATCGCAGTGAGGACAGTCGTTACTGGGGATTTGTGGATCGCGACGCCATCATGGGGAGGCCGTTCCTGATTTATTGGTCTGTACAAGCGAAGAGCAGCGACTACAACACGGAAAGCACCTTCTGGTCGAGGTTGGCGGGCGTTTTTGAAACGCTCGCGCATTTGCCAACGCGCACGAGATGGAGCCGCATGCTCCGTACCGTGCATTAAATTTGAAGCCGATCCAAATGCAATTGTCAGAAATGTTTTTGTCTTACTCTGAATAAGGCGCTGCCCCTACCTTTTTGCTGATGACTCTGCGAAACTTCCGAGCGGGATGACCAAGCTGCAAAAGTGGTGGAAACCAGCACTGGGAATCGTAGTGCTCGTCATCGTATTGCAGGCCGGGGTGTCTCTGCTGGTGCGGACTCACCGTGTGCATGCCTATCTTGTGGCACATCTCGAACGAGCGTTCGGACGGCAGGTGGAAGTCGTTAGTTTTGACGCGCGGATTCTGCCGCGTCCGCAACTGGATGCCAACGAGGTAACCGTCGGAGAGGACTCTTCATTTGGCCACGAATACTTTCTTCGCGCGGAACGCCTTAGCGCCGGTCTGCGGTGGACAGGCCTGTTGAAAGGCCATTTTGAATTTGGAACCATGTCGCTCAACAAGCCAAGCCTGATTCTGGTGAAGAATGTGCAGGGTCGCTGGAATTTGGAAGGGTGGCTGCCTCCGGCGAAACCCGAGGCTTTGCAAGGCCCGCGCTCGTATGGACCACCCTCTCCGGTCGCTCCCGTGAACCGGCTGCAAAAAATCGATTTCGATGAGGGGCGAATCAATTTTAAGGCCGGGGATGACAAGTTGCCCTTTGCGTTCACAAATGTTTCGGGGAGCGTCGAGCAGACCTCCCCCGGACGCTGGCAACTGCGCTTGGAAGCCCAGCCATGGCGAAGTGGAGTTTCGTTGCAATCAGCAGGAACGATCAAAGTGTCGGGCGACGTCGCGGGTACTTCGACGCGGTTGCAGCCCGCGGAAATCACTCTGCACTGGAGCGAGGCGTCGCTGGCGGACGCCTTCCGGCTCCTGCGCGGACAGGATTACGGATTGCGCGGAGTGTTTGCGCTTGATGGCACGGCGAAAAGCGGTACTGACAAGGAAGACGGTCCAGGAGACTGGAAATTTTCGGTGCAAGGACGTGCCCGGCAGATTCATCGATGGGACTTGACGGAACGTGCCGATAACCCGCGCCTGAACGTGAATGTAAACGGACGTTGGAACGTCGGCGCGAGGAGCTTGGTGGCGGAAGAAATCGCCGTGGAGGGTCCAAGATCGAATTTCCGCGGAATGGTCCGTCTCGCCGGCGGGAGCGCACCATCGATGGAACTGCGCCTGGATTCACTGGGAATACAGGCTTCGGATTTGCTGGCATGGTATCGCGCGTTCCATCCAGGCGTAGACGAGGGTGTGACGGCCGAGGAATATTTTACGGGCGGGATGATATGGCGCGGGTGGCCGCTTACGCTGGAATCAGCGGCCTTCTCGAGCAGCGGAGGAATTGTGAAAGTGCCGGGCTTCGCGGAGCCGTTGCGAATCGGTCCCGCGAGCGGAGGGCGCGAACGAAGCACGTTGGCGATCGGGCCGATAAGGGTCGCGCTCGGAGGAGACATCCGTGAGGTGACAGCGCCAAAAAAGCGGCGCGTTGCATTGGCAATGAGCGATGCAGCGGATTTGACCCTCATTCACGATTTGAACACGCAATCTGGCAGCATCAGTTTCGAGGGAAACTTCTTCAAGGTAGAGGATTTTCTAAAGCTGACGGCAGCATTTGGGCACCAGCTAAATCATGGATGGGAATTGAGTGGACAAGCGACTGCGGTCACGAAGTGGGAGTGGAAGACCCCTTTCATCGGCATCTGGAATGGAAGGATTGGATTCAATAAAGCAACTCTGACTGTCGCTGGATTGAACCAGCCGTTGAAAATCACTGAGAGTGCGCTGGATTGGACCGACGGGCGACGCGTCGCGCGCGTGATGCGAGTCGAAGGTTTTGGCGGGATGTGGGCGGGCAACATCGAGGAGAAAGCAAAGGCCGATGAAGAAAATGGGCCGGCGTGGAATTTTCATTTGCACGTGGACCAATTAGATGCGGCCGATTTGGATCGTTGGGTCGGCCCGAGAGCGCGGCCGAACTGGCTCCAGAGGCTGCTTCCGACGCTTTTGGGAGGAGCGGCGCCAAGCGCGCCGGCTAGTGAACTCGTCCGCCGCGTGAATGCAGAGGGCGAGTTGGAGATAAGCAAGCTGACCATCGAGAAGTTGAAGCTGGAACAAGTTGTCGCGAAGGGCTCTCTCCGTGACCTCCAACTCGATCTGCGCGAAGCACAAGCGGAGTGGGCGGGTGGCAAGGTGCAAGCAAAAATAAACGCAAAGTTTTTGCCGCGCCCTGTCTATGAGATTGCGGCTAAATTGGAGCGGGTAAATCTGGCGCAATTACCGGGAACGGGCCGCAACGCGGAGCGAATCGGTGGCGTGGCGTCTGGAACTCTACAGTTGAAAACCGAAGGCGTTGGCCGCGACGAACTCTTGGGAAAACTGGCGGGCCGAGGCGAGTTTCGTCTGAGCAAGGTGGAGTTTCGCGGTTGGGATGTAAATGCGAGCGTTGCGGATGGCGCGGTTCGCTCAGGGGTCTCGCATTGGGCCACGGGTGAATGTTCGCTGCTCTTGCGGGACAGCAGTATCCTTCTCGATGACTTCAGGCTTGATGGCGGCAAACAATTGACGCTGGTGAATGGAACACTCAGCTTTGGACGCAAAGCTGACTTATCAATCGAAACGGTGAACGCGCCAAAATCCAAAGATCACGGGACAAGTAATTTCAGTGCTGGGCACGTGCTGAAGATTTCTGGGCCGCTCGATGGCCCAACGGTTTCAGTAGAAAAGTCCGGTGTCCGCCAGCCTGCGGATTGACGTTTGCAGCCTCAAATGAAATAAGATTCCTTAGCCAGGGAGGAAAAGGATCGATGACTCGTTATGCTCTGTTGTGCACAGTGGGACTGCTGATTCTGACGCTGCGCGCGAACGCGCAGAAACCGATCACGCTGGAACAGGTGATGAGTGTGCCGTTCCCATCGAATTTGACGGCCGCAAGGAAGAGCAATCGCATTGCCTGGACACTCAACCAGGAGGGCCGGCGAAATATCTGGGCGGCTGAAGGGCCAGCGTTTACTGCCAGACAGCTTACAAACTACAACAGCGACGACGGGCAGGAGTTATCGGATCTGAGTTTTTCCGCGGATTCCAACACGATCGCTTTCGTACGCGGTGAAGGGAAGAACTCTGCGGGCCAAGTGCCAAATCCCACCAGCAATCCGGCGGGAACGGAGCAGGCCGTCTGGACCGTTGGGTGGAGCGGCGGCGAGCCAAAGCGCGTAGACGCCGGTCACTCGCCAGAAATTTCTCCGCAGGGGACGATTGCCTATGTGAAGGATGGCCAAATCTGGCTAGCGGCGCTGGATGGCGGCGAGAAGCCGCAGCAACTTGTGGTGCGCGGGCGTAACGGCGGCTCCCGCTGGTCTGCAGATGGAAGCCGGTTGTTGTTCGTTTCGGCGCGCGGCGATCACGCATTCATCGGTGTCTATGTTGTGGCTGCAAAGACGGTGCAATTTATGGCGCCGTCGGTGGATTCAGACGGCGATCCAGTCTGGTCGCCGGACGGGAGGCGCATCGCCTTCGCGCGGCAGCCAGCAGAAGCCCGCGACACCCCTCAGGGATACTTCCTTGCTCCGGATAAGCCGCACCCGTGGGCCATCTGGGTGGCAGACGCCTTGCAGGGATCCGCCAAAGAAATTTGGCGCAGCAGTGCGACGCCGCAAGGATCGTTTCCGGAAATGGCGCAAGAAACCGGAGGCGGCGTCATCAATTGGGCTGCCGACAATCAACTTGTAATCGCTTCCGAAGAAGACGGCTGGCAGCATTTGTACGCGTTGTCGGCCTCCGGAAGAACGCTGAAGCTTCTCACCCCTGGAAATTGCGAAGTAGAACAGTGGTCACTGGCGCCCGACAAAAGCTCGGTCCTCTTTAATTCAAATTGTGGCGACGTGGATCGCCGCCACTTGTGGAATGTCAGTGTATCTGGAAATCCTCCCGTTCAATGGACGCGCGGCGAGGGGCTTGAGTGGAGCCCCGTAATGCTTGCTGATGCTCAGACATTCGCCTATGTGACCTCCGACGCGACTCATCCTGCAAGAGCGGTCGTGAGCGATTTTGCCGCCAAGTCAAAACCTCCTCTCGCGCCAGAAACGTGGCCCAAGGATTTTCCTTCCGATCGTCTGGTTGTTCCTCAGCAAGCCATTTTCAAATCAGGGGATGGGCTCGAGATTCATGGTCAATTATTCGTCCCCGCGGGAATGAAAGCGGGAGACAAGCGGCCCGCGCTGATTTTTCTTCACGGCGGGCCGATCCGCCAAATGCTCCTCGGCTGGCACTATATGTACTACTACTCGAATTCGTACGCCATGAATCAGTACCTCGCCAGCCGCGGATACCTCGTTCTTGCGCTGAATTACCGCAGCGGAATTGGCTACGGCCGCGCGTTCCGTGAAGCGCCGGGCCGAGCCGGACGCGGCGCGACGGAGTATCAGGACGTCGTAGCCGCGGGAAAATATTTGCAGAGCCGCAGCGATGTCGATGCAAAGCACGTCGGATTGTGGGGCGGGAGCTATGGGGGCTATTTGACAGCGCTTGGCCTGGGCCGCAATTCCGATTTGTTCGCGGCCGGCGTGGACTTCCATGGCGTGCACGACTGGCCCACCGACAATTGGGACGGAAAGAATATCCCCGCGGAACTCAACAAGCTGGCGCACGATTCTTCACCCGTGACCTCCGTGAACACCTGGAAATCGCCCGTGCTTTTCATTCATGGCGACGACGATCGCAACGTTTACTTCACCCAGACAGTGGACCTCGTGGCTAGGCTCCGAGAAAGAGACGTGGAGATCGAACAGCTCGTTTTTCCGGATGACGTGCATGATTTTCTGTTGCACCGGAATTGGGTTGCGGCCTATCACGCCGCAGGCGATTTCTTCGACCGTCATTTCAAGAGTCCCGGGAATTGAATATCAGCTTATTCCATGGGTCACAGCGAAAGTTCAACTAAGATTCGGTAGGTAGCCACGGATGCCATGACTCGCAAACTACAACGGATCGCCGGTTTATTGTTATTAGCCGCTGCTACTGTTTGCGCCGGTGACCGTCGCGTACATCTCATTCCCAAATTGCAGCCCGGCCAAACCATCACCTACCTCATCCGCTTTCAGAGCGACAAAACCGTCAAGACGGAAAGCAAAGTTGTTGCCCCCATGGTGCCGAACGCCGCGCAAATTGACGCGCACGGTCTCCTGCGGATTGAAATCCTCGACGTTCAACAGACGGCTACCAGGCCGGTAATTCACGCGCGCGGTCAATTTCTGACTCTGGACACCGGCGTCTGGATTAAGGGGCCGCGTGACAAAAAACCCAATTGGGATAAGCAGCGCGTGGATCCCGAAGGGAAGAGCATCGAGTTCACGATTTCTCCGGACGGCTCCGTAGACAAGGTAAAAGGTGTTGACTCTCTTTTTCCCGAGCAGCAGCAAGCCTGGCAGCAATGGGTGGCGCGATTCGCTCTGGCATGGACGCTTCCTCCCAACGGAATGAGGTCCGGCGAAAAATGGAAGTCGGAGCAAGCGGAACAGTCAAGTACTCCCATCGCGGGATTGCAATGGGCGCGCGATTCCACTTATGTGCGCGACGAGCCATGTCAGGCGAGCCAGCTTTCGCTCATGGGAGATGTCTCTCCCTCCAGCGGCCCTTCCGATACGTGCGCGGTTCTGCTGACGACCGCAAAGCTGAAGCAGAATTCGTCATCGAAGGATGCGACCCCTGAAGACTTTAAGCTGCACGAGTTGCGCACCATGGGAACCGCTAAAGGGACCAACGAAATCATCACCTACGTTTCTTTGAAAAGTGGTCTTGTCGTACGCGCTACGGAAGAGGCCACTCAATTTATGGACGTTGTTGTTGTCAAAAGTGATGGTTCGAACCGCGTGCACTTCAACGTCGATGCCAAGAGCCATGCGCAAGTGCTCTTGGTGACGGAAACGCCGCTGAATCAGCCTTGATTCGAGAAGCCGACACTTTTTTCCCAACTTTTGCCCATCAGAAGCCACAACTTGCGTCTCGGAGTATAATCAAGGATTCGGCGTTGGCCGGCGAAGCTGCAGGAGACCCTTGCCATGAAATTCAAGCTGCACAGCAACTATCAGCCACGCGGCGACCAACCGGCGGCGATTGACCAGCTTTATGCCGGTGTGGAAGCTGGTGAGAAGCACCAGGTGTTGCTCGGCGTGACTGGGTCGGGCAAAACCTTCGCCATGGCCAAGCTGATTGAGCAAGCCAATCGTCCCGCCTTGGTGCTGGCCCACAATAAAACTCTTGCGGCGCAGTTGTATCACGAATTCAAGGGCTTCTTCCCCGAGAACGCCGTCGAATATTTCGTCAGCTACTACGACTTTTACCAGCCCGAAGCGTACGTTCCCTCCGCCGACATTTACATCGACAAAGAAGCCACCATCAACGACGAGCTGGACAAGCTGCGCATGAGCGCAACGCGTTCCCTTTTCGAACGCCGCGACGTCGTCATCGTAGCCTCCGTCTCCTGCATTTACGGGATCGGTTCGCCTGAAGCTTATTACGGAATGCTGGTCACGTTAGAGAAAGGCCAACAAACTTCGCGGGAAGCGCTTCTGCGGCGGCTGGTCGACATTCAATACGAGCGCTCTGAGGATTTGCGCCGCGGAACATTTCGCGTGCGTGGCGACATGATCGAAATCTATCCTCCGTATCAGGACGAAGGCTTCCGGATCGAGATGTGGGGCGAGCAGATCGATACCATCCGGCAGATTGATCCGCTGACTGGCGAAGTGAACTCCGGCCAGGAGGATCTGCCGCGCGTCACGATTTTTCCGAAGACCCACTACGTCATGCCTCAAGAACAAAGAGACCGCGCTATCGTCACCATTCAGGAAGAGCTTTGGTGGTGGAAGAAAGAATTGGAGAAGCAGGGAAAATTTGTCGAGGCCCAGCGCGTGGTGCAGCGCACCATGTTCGACATCGAAATGATGCGCACCATCGGCTACTGCCACGGCGTCGAAAACTATTCCCGGCATTTGAGCGGCCGTTTGCCCGGTGAGGCGCCGCCGACGCTGCTGGATTATGTCCCGCAGGATTATTTGCTTTTTATCGATGAATCGCACCAGACGGTCGGTCAAGTGCGCGGAATGTTCAACGGGGACCGCGCACGCAAGCAGACGCTCGTGGACTATGGCTTTCGCATGCCTTCGGCCCTGGATAACCGTCCCCTGACGTTCGAGGAGTTTGAGCACCGCGTCAATCAGGTGGTGTACGTCTCGGCAACTCCCGGGCCATATGAACTCACCAAGGCGGGCGGCGTGGTCGTCGAACAGGTCATTCGTCCGACCGGACTCGTGGACCCGCAAGTCGAAATTCGTCCCGTTAAAGGCCAGGTGGATGACCTACTGGAAGAGATTCGTGTGCGCTCAGAGAAAAACGAGCGCGTGCTGGTGACCACGCTCACGAAACGCATGGCGGAGGACTTGTCCGAATATTTCACGGAGATAGGCGTGCGGTGCCGCTATCTGCACTCGGAAGTGGAAACGCTCGACCGCATCAAAATCCTGCGCGATTTGCGGCGGGGCGAATTTGACGTGCTCATCGGCATCAACTTGCTGCGCGAAGGCTTGGATTTGCCGGAGGTGTCGCTCGTCGCCATTTTGGATGCCGACAAAGAAGGATTCTTGCGCAGCACCACGTCTCTCATCCAGACGATTGGACGATGCGCCCGGCACGTTGAAGGGCGAGCCATTCTCTACGCCGACCGCCGGACTGACTCGATGAATCAAGCCATTGACGAAACAAACCGCCGCCGCGCGAAACAAGTCGCCTACAATAAAGAGAACAACATCACTCCGATGTCCATCATCAAGTCCGTGGACATGGAACTGGCGAGAATCGTCGAAGCCGATTACGTGACCGTGCCGGTGGACGATGCCAGCCTCGACGCCGCAGCCGCCAATATCAAAAACGAACAGCAACTCGCGGAAATGTTGCAGCAACTGGAAACACAAATGCGCGAAGCTGCTAAAAAGTTTGAGTTCGAAAAAGCCGCCCAGCTCCGCGACCGCATCCGCTCCTTGAAGCAAAGGGATGTGACGGGACTCTTTTCGGTGGAAACAGCTACCGCCCCGGCTGAGCGGGCAGACTAAACAATGCCGCGTTTCAACTCATCCAGCGGATAAAACGTGCCGCGCCAAACGATGCCGCCCTGCTTGAGTGTAACGACGGCGGAGCGAAGGAGCATATAGCTCAAGAGGATGGCACCTAACGGATACGTCAGGGAGTAAAGCGGCGACACGCGCATGCTGGCGGCCGTCCCGCCATAGAAGCACAAGGCGATAACCAATGCGATGGCGGCGAAAATACGTATCCAGCCGTGACCGAAGATAATGCCGAGGAAAGGCGCCACGTTGAGTAGCAGGAGGCTGCTGATTCCGGCGGCCACAAAGCCCAGATCGTATCCGAAGGCAGCGAAGAAATTCTTGGTAACTCCGCGCGTGAGATTGCCGATTCCGTCGTGCCAGCGAACAACCACACTATCCTGCGCGATTACCACGCCGGAATGAAATCCTGATCGCTTGACAACTTTTCCGAGCTTCATATCGTCGATGACTTCCATGGCCAGCCGTCGATGCGTGCCGCAAGCTTCGTAAGTGGAACGCTTCAGCAACTGGAAGGCGCCGATTCCCACATAGAAGGGTGAACCATGATTCCCGACCAGGCGGGGGTTCGTGGCGAGGTGGAAGACCGCGACGAAGAAAGTGATGAGCGCCTTTTCCCAGAATCCCACCATCTCAACGTCGCACAATAGTGAAAGGTGGTCCAGGCTCTGCTGCCTTGCAAAAGCAACGGCGCGACGCAGAACATCAGCCTTAAAGCGTACGTCCGCGTCGGTAAAAAGCAGCCACTCGCCAGTGGCGGCTTCGTAGGCTTCTTGAAGCGCATGAGGTTTCCCAAGCCAACCCGCAGGAAGCTGCGCGACATGGACGACGCGCAACCGGGAATGGGTGGCGGCAAACTCGTCTAGAATTCGGCCCGTGGCATCCTTCGAACGATCGTCGACGGCCACAACTTCGAGATTCGGATAATTGATTTCCATCAGCGTGGCGAGTGCGGCAGGCAATTTCTCTTCTTCATCGCGCGCGGCCAGCAAAATGGAGATGCGAGGGCAATCGGCGTCGGACACGGGCGGTATATCCTTGATAATGGGGAGACGCAACGCGCCATAAGCGATGTGCAGGCCGTAGAAAATCCAGAATGAAGCGATGAATCCCCAGAGAATTAGCCCCAATAGGTGCATGTTGATTGGTGCGAAATATAGCCTTCAGGTTATGCTAACACGGGATGCAAAATAGTCTGGCCATCATCGGGGCGGGACGCGTTGGACGCGCACTGGGGCGCCGGTTGCGCGAATTGGGTTGGAAAATCGGCGCCGTCGTTGCTCGCAGCGAGGCAAGCGCGCGCAAAGCCGTTCGATTTATCGGAGCGGGGAAGCCCTGCGCAGGAATGACCCGGCAGATTCTCGTGTCTCGAGTGATCCTGATCGCCACGCCCGACGACCATATCGCGGTTGTTGCCCAGGAACTCGCGCGCATTGGCGAAGAGGAGCTGCGCGGTAGAATTGTTCTGCACACCAGCGGCGCAATGGATTCTACTGTGCTCATTCCCGCGCGGCGGTGGGGCGCGAAGATCGCATCAATGCATCCATTGCAATCTTTCAGCGGAGTCGCTGTGCCATCCCTGGAAGGGAAGGTTTTTACATTGGAAGGGGAAACGCAGGCGGTGCGAGTGGCGCAGCGGATCGCCCGTGCACTCGGCGGATCGCCTGTGCACATCTCGGGCAACAAAAAGATTTTGTACCATGCCGCCGCCGCGATGGCCGCCGGCCATGTGCTCGCGGTGGAAGAAGCGGCCACCCAGTTACTCGTTTCGTTGGGAATGAAACGCGGCGAAGCCATTCGCGCGTTGTTGCCTCTGTCACGCCAGGTGCTGGAGAATTTCGAAAGACTGGGGCCACGCGCCGCGTGGACGGGTCCGCTCTCTCGCGGAGATTACCAAGTAGTGCGCGCGCATTCGGACGTGCTTCGAGAATTGCCGAGCGAATTTAGGGATGCGTATGAAGCGCTGAACCGTCTGGCAGCGCGCGTGCTCTCGCAAGATTCCGCCGGGATGCTGGCTGAACTGGAAAAGAGTTTTGTGGATCAGAAACCAAAAGCAAAAGTGATAGGGGGAAATGCGTGAATCGATTCCACATTGAGATGGAAAGTACCAAACTGGCAAACGGACTGGACGTTGTCGTAGCACCGGATTCCACCGCGCCAGTAGTTACCGTCGGCATCTATTACAAAATCGGATTCCGACTCGAGCCGCAGGGGCGCAGCGGGTTTGCCCACCTGTTTGAACACATGATGTTTCAAGGCTCCGCGAATGCGCCGAAGATGCAACACATCAAGCTGATCAATTCCAGTGGCGGCGTGCTGAATGGCTCGACGAGTTACGATGTTACGAATTATTACGAAGCGGTGCCTTCGAACGCCCTGGAGCGCGTGCTCTGGCTTGAAGCGGACCGCATGCGCGCTTTGAAAGTGGATGATGAAAATCTCAAAAATCAGCGTGACGTGGTCAAGGAAGAAGTTCGCGTCAACGTGATGAACCAGCCCTACGGTGGTTTCCCGTGGCTGGACATGCCGCCAGTCGCGTTTCGCAATTGGGCCAATGCGCACAATTTTTACGGCGATTTTGCCGACCTGGATGCCGCGCATTTGGGTGACGTGCAGGCGTTTTTCAAAACCTACTACGTGCCCAATAACGCGGTATTGTTGATGCTGGGCGACGTGAAAGCCGAAGAAGGCATCGCGCTCGCTAAAAAATATTTTGCCGATATTCCCGCCGGAGCGCCGCCGCCGTTCGCCGATCCCAGTGAGCCTGAACAAGCCGAAGAGCGGCGTGGCAATGTGGAAGAAAAATTCGGCACACTTCCGGCCATGGCCATTGGGTACGTGATGCCCGCTCGTCGGACCACCGATTGGTGCGCCATGGCGCTGCTGGATCAGGCGCTCCACGGCGGACGCGCCGGAAGAATGCACCGCGATTTAGTGCTCGAGAAGCAGATTGCTGTCGAAGCCGGGGGAGGCATCGATGACCTCTTTGGTTACAACGGGCCGACGCAAATGACCACGCGCATTCTCCACAAACCGGAGTATTCGAGCCAACAGACCCTGGACGCATTTGATGCCGTAATTCGCGATGTCCGTGAAAACGGCATCAGCGCGGACGAACTGGAGCAATTGAAAGTGAAATGGCGCTCGGATTATTACGCCACGCTCGAAGGCGGGCGCGGCGGCTATTTGCCAAAGTTTGGCCTGATGCATCTCCTCGCGTGCTTCACCCTCTTCGATAACCAGCCCCAACTCGTGAACACTATCTTGGAGGGCTTTCTTGCGGTCACGCGCGAAGAGGTTCAATCCGCCGCCAAAAAATATTTGCGAAATGAAAGACGAGCCATCGTCTTTCGCACCCCCATCAAGGCGGGCGTCGCCGACTCCGCGGGCAAAAAGGAGGCTGCCTAATGGCCAGTCGTGCAATGGAAGTGGCGATCGGCGTTCCTGCGCTCGCGCCGGAACGCGCGGTCACCTGGCCGAAACGGACTCGGGCCCGCCTTTCCAACGGCCTCGAAGTTATTCTTGCGGAGGCCCATTCCATTCCGAAATTTCATGGCGAACTCTTTTTTCGCTCCGGTAACGCCGCGGTTGCGGATCGCTTGCCAGGACTTGCGGAAATGACCGCCACTGTCGCTCGAACCGGAACGACCAAACGCGCCAGCCGCCAGATCGAGGAGGATTTGCGACGCATTGGCGCCGAGCTCTCTTCTGGCGCCGGAGCAGACACCAGTGCGATTTCCTTTTCCGGCTTGTCGGAATTTGCAGAGCCGCTGCTCGGATTGGTAAATGAACTGGCGCGCGAAGGTTCCTTTCCCGAAGGCGAATTCGAACGCGAACGGCGGCAGAAACTGGAAGAAGTAAAGATGGAGCGCACGCAGCCCGGATTCCTTGCTAGCGAGCGATTGCGAAAGATTTTGTTCGGCACGCATCCGTACGCGCAAGTTTCGCCGAGCGAGGCGCAAGTCGCTGCGTATGAGCGAAAAGATTTGGAAGCTGTGTACCGCGAACTCTACGCGCCCGCGAACGCGATTTTGTTGCTCGTCGGCGATTTCGATTCGAATACAATGCTGAAATCCGCCGAAAAGGTATTCGGCGGATGGGCCGGAAAAAAGCCTGATTCGAAAGCGGCTGCGGCCCCTCCGAATCCGCGCGGCCGGCGCGTCTATCTGGTGCACGTGTCCGGAGCGGTTCAAACGCAAATCCTCGCAGGGTGCCACGCCATCACGCGGAAGCACCCGGACTGGGTGAAACTCGGTCTCACGAACAGCCTATACGGCGGAGCATTCAATTCGCGTCTGGTAATGAATATCCGCGAAGACAAAGGCTACACGTACAGTCCGCGCAGCGGCGTGAGTGCGCTGCGGCAGCATGGCTACTTTTCAGTTTCCGCCGCTGTCCGAAATGAGGTTGTAGCGGCATCGCTGACGGAGATTTTTTATGAAATGGACAAACTGCGGTCTGTGCCGGTTCCGCAACCGGAACTAGCCGACGCCCAAAATTATCTGAGCGGAGTTTTCTCGATGGGTCTCGCAACCCAGGATGGTTTGCTCTCGCAACTCTCGACCGTTGCGCTGAACGAATTGCCGGACGATTATCTCGAAACGTATCGCCAGAAAGTCCGCGCGCTCACGCCGGCGGATTTGCTCGAGACGGCCCGGAAGTATCTGGACTCCGCCAACATGCAAATCGTAGTTGTCGGCGACCGCGCACAGATCGAATCGCAAGCCGCCCTCTTCGGCGATCTCGAAGTCTTCGGTGCGCAGGGCGCACGGTTAAGCTAGCGGTTTCGTATCGTCTCTGTTATTAATTTAGAGATATATTTAGCGCATTATACATTCGCTATGGTGTGGCGGCGTTTCGCAATTCGCATTCCTCTCATTCTTTGTCTTCTCTTCAGCACGTGTGTGTTCGCGAAGAAGAAGTCGCCGGCACAGCCCGTAAACATCAATACTGCAAAATTCCGAGCAATTGCAGACTGTACCAGGGATCGGGCCCGCGACGGCGGAAAAGATTTTGCAAATGCGCAAATCTTATGGCGCGTTCAAGAGCGTGGACGATTTGCTGGCGATTCGTGGCCTTGGCCCGAAGCGCCTCGAAAAAATGCGCAAGTATCTGACCGTTGGCAAGACCGCAAAAGCACCTCCGCAGCCAAGCCCGTCTGCGTTCTCCCAACCTGGCGGTAGAGTCCTACCGCGGTGAAGCCGGTTCTTCCTTTGTCACCGTCTGATAAGTCACAATCTTGAGCCGCTGATCCGAGTGCCTCATGACAAAGATTTCCTTTATTTCCCCCTTTTCAAACGAAGAGATGAAGTTTGCCCTGACCGAGGGCGGCTCACGTCGTTACAAATCTTGTCAAACTCACCTGCATTGAAGCGCTGATGGAATTGTGCGATGGCACTTACTGCTTCGCCCTCCTGTCTAATTCTGGAGGCGTGGAAGTCACGCCAAATCAAGAGCGCGAAAAATGCAGGAACCACCAAGATCAGAGCCAAAAGAAGTCCTACGATCCATTTTGCTCTGCGCTTCATATGAGGGTCATTCTCTTCCTATAGGGTTTGATGCGTGGGGCGTGGCTGGTCGATGCGCAGGGGGACCTGGTCGGCGATGCGGATGCCGTAGCCTTCGAGGGCAACGACTTTTTTCGGGTGATTGGTGAGCACGCGAATGTCTTTGAGGCCGAGATCGATCAGGATTTGCGCGCCGATGCCGCTTTCGTGTTGGACCATGCGCTGGCGGGCCGGTTCGCGATCGAGCTGACCTCGCTTGTGGAAGTGAATTTGCGGGAGCACGCCGGGCTCCTCGGGCGAATCGAGGCTGAAACCGCGTCCAGTGTGGTGCAGGTACAGAAAGACGCCGCGGTCTTCCTTGGCGATGGCGGCAAGGGAGCGCGAGACAAGTTCGCTGCAATCGCAAGCGGTGGATCCAAAGACATCTCCAGTGAGGCAGTGGGAATGGACACGCACTAGCGCCGGCTCGGTGCCTTCCAACTCGCCCCGCACCAGCGCAACGTGCTGATCGTGGTCCACGTCGCTGGCATAGGCGATCATCCGAAAATCTCCGAAGCGCGTGGGCAGGACGGCCTCGGCCACGCGCCGAACGTAACGTTCGTGCTGCATGCGGTAGCGGATCAGGTCCGCCACGGTGAGCATCTTCAGGTTGTGTTCCTTGCAGAATTCGACGAGTTGCGGCACGCGGGACATGGTGCCGTCGTCACCCATGATTTCGCAGATGACGCTTGCGGGAGTGAGGCCGGCAATTCGCGCGAGGTCCACCGACGCTTCCGTCTGGCCGGCGCGGACAAGCACGCCGCCATTCCGCGCACGCAGCGGAAAGATGTGACCGGGGCGCGCGAGATCTTGCGGCTTGGTCTTCGGATCGATGGCCGTAAGGATGGTGATGGCGCGGTCGGAAGCGCTGATGCCCGTGGTGACGCCTACGCGGGCGTCCACCGCTTCGGTGAAGGCCGTGCCGTGAACGGAAGTGTTGATGGGCGACATCAGCGGAAGGTGGAGTTCGTCGCAACGCTCTTCCGTGAGGGGCATGCAAATCAGGCCGCGGCCGTACTTGGCCATGAAGTTTATGGAGTCGGGGGTGATCTTTTCGGCGGCCATGGCGAGGTCGCCTTCGTTTTCGCGGTCCTCGTCATCGACGAGGACGACCATGCGGCCCTGGCGGATTTCCTCGACGGCTTCTTCGACAGTGGCGAACTCGGAGCGCTCATCAGTCATAGCAGAATATCCCTCATCAAGATGATGATAACACTGGCGATGGCGGCGATGAAGAGCATGGAGAAGCTGGAAATCAGCGAAGGACGCGGCTGGCCTCGGAAGACCAGCCCTAAGGGAGCCAGCGGTGGACGAGTTGGAAGAGGGCGGCGCCGAAGAGGGCGGCGCCAGGGATGGTGAGGATCCAGGCGTAGATGATGCGGCGCGTAATGCCCCAGCGGACGGCGGAAAGACGGCGGGTAGCACCTACGCCGACAATAGCGCCGGTGATGGTGTGGGTGGTGCTGACCGGGATGCCGAAGACGGCGTTCATAACAAGCGTGAAACCGCCCGCCGTTTCCGCGGCGAAGCCGCCGAAGGGGCTTAGCTTGGTAATGCGCTGGCCCATGGTCTTGATGATGCGCCAGCCACCGGCCATGGTGCCGCCACCCATGGCGAGGTGGCAGCAAATGATGACCCAGTAGGGCACGGCGAAGGACTTGAGCAGGCCACTGGCAACGAGCGCTGTGGTGATGATGCCCATGCCTTTTTGCGAGTCATTGGTGCCGTGGCCGAGGCTGAAGAGCGCGGCGGAAAGCAACTGCAAGCGGCGGAACCAGCGGTCGACTCTGAGAGGGCGCTGACGGCGAACGATCCAACTGGTGAGGATGGTCAAGAGGATGGCGAGAATCATTCCAACTATGGGCGATAGAAAGATAAAAGTGACCGGTTTGATCCAGCCATGGATGATCAGCGCTTTGAAGCCGGAGCGCGCTACGGCGGCGCCTCCGTAGCCGCCGATAAGAGCGTGGGAAGAGCTGGTGGGGAGGCCGAGAATGAGGGTAATGAGGTTCCAGGTAATCGCGCCAAGCAGGCCGGCGAGAAGGACTTGCTGATTGATGAGCTCGATGTGAATCATGCCTTTGCCAATGGTGCTGGCGACGGCAGTGCCGAAGACGAAGGCGGCGATGAAATTCCAGAAGGCGGCCCAGGCGACAGCGCGAAAGGGCGTGAGCACGCGAGTGGAGACCACGGTGGCGATGGAATTGGCGGCGTCGTGCCAGCCGTTCGAGAATTCGAAGGCCAGGGTAAGGAAGATGACGACGAAGAGGAGAGAAAAACTAGTCATGAAGTGCCTTGCGCGGGTCTGAATCGAAGAGAGATCCCTCGACTGCAGAGCCCAGCCATTTTCCGACCGGGTCGGAATCTTCGATCGCAGGAGTAAAATGGGAAGAAAAAACTGGCCTGCTCCGCCCGGGATGACAGGCGTTCGCTTTCGGGTGAAATGCTTCAGCAAGAGGCATTGGCAGAGTCAGGCGCTCTTGAGGATGACGCCTTCGATGACGTTGGCGACGTCTTCGCACTTGTCGACGGCGGTTTCGATGACCTCAAAGATCTCTTTCCACTTAATGATTTGGACGGGATCTTTTTCCTCGTCGAAGAGCTGGGCGATGAGCGTGCGACACAGGCGGTCGCTATCGTTTTCGTAGCGGTTGATTTCGATGCAGTGCTTAAGGGCCTCTTGCGGTTTCTCGAGGGCGCGAACGGCGAGATCGACTTCGGCGGTGGCAGAGACGAGGACCTTGACGAGGTCGACGGTGCCGGCGCGGATGGTGTCGACGCGGTAGAGCACAAAGCGGCTGGCGGCGGCGTCGATGAGGTCGATGACGTCGTCGAGGCGGCTGCAAAGCTCGTAAATGTCTTCACGGTCAAACGGGGTGATGAAGGTCTGATTGAGCTTGGTGAAAAGAGCGTGGGTAAGCTCGTCGCCTTCATGCTCGATGGCTTTGACGATTTGCACTTGTTCCGGGACGCCAGTGTAATGCGAGAGCATTTTCAATAGGGCATCGGCGCCCGCATGGATATTGGCGGCTTGTTTTGCAAAGAGGTCAAAGAAGCCCTCTTCACGCGGTAAGAACCGCTGCAAAAGTCCTGGCATGGCGTATGACTCTCCCCTCAAGAGTCTTCGGTGAGGCAGGGGAAGTGTAAACGAGAGGGGCCAGTGATGCAAAGTGCCAAGGCACGTCAAGGGCGGCTAGAGGGAGCGTGGCGTAGCTTACGGACTCCTGCAAGGATTGACCTCGTACCCAGGGCGATAAACACCCCACACAACACAATGACTGTGAAGCCGTGGGTAAACAGACCAGTCGTCAAGATCCAAACCATTCCCGTAAGGCCAAGTCCAGCAATAGCTGCGCCTAAGACGATGAACACCATCGAGATGAAGTTTCGCGCCGTCACGGCGGCTTCATACTACACCGGAAAATAAAAAAGGGCGGCCCGTGAGGACCGCCCTTTAGGATTGAGGTTACGGGCGAGCTAGAGAACTTAGTACATGCCGCCCATGCCGCCTGCGCCGGGGGCTCCGGCAGCGGCTGCCTTCTTGTCGTCTTCCTTGATGTCGGCGATAAGGGCTTCGGTGGTGAGCATCAAGCCCGCGATGGACGCTGCGTTCTGCAGCGCGAGGCGGGTGACCTTGGCCGGGTC
>Ga0137415_10001162_pt1 | contig 26039 bp, 21 predicted proteins | sample CZODoug3_1_1_16f_FD_183082 | JGI IMG/M metagenome (GOLD analysis project Ga0137415, IMG submission 183082) | Vadose zone soil fungal communities from Angelo Coast Range Reserve, California, USA - CZODoug3_1_1_16fungal (Hybrid Assembly) | ecosystem: Environmental > Terrestrial > Soil > Vadose...
TGCGCAATGGCTTTAACAGTTGAGAAAAAAGGCGGAATCGTCGCGCAGTTTCGCCGTGACACGTCGGATACCGGCTCCCCGGAAGTCCAGGTCGCACTCCTCTCGGAGCGCATCAACGGACTCGGTGAGCACTTTACCGCACACAAGCGCGATCATTCCTCACGGCGCGGGCTGGTCAAGCTCGTCAACCAACGCCGCAAGCTCCTCGATTATCTGAAATCGACCCAACCACAGAAGTACCAGGAGCTCGTCGAGCGACTGGGGCTTCGTCGCTGAAGCTATAGCAAGGGCCGCCGCGAAAAGCGAGCGGCCTTTGTGTTTTGGCACCCATCCCTAATTCGAGGAACGAAGCTTGAGCGCTGTCAGCAAGTCATTTCCATACGGTTCCCATACCGTCACCATTGAAGCCGGCGAGATGGCTCGCCAGGCGAACGGGTCCGTACGCGTTTCGATGGGCGACACCATCGTCCTCGTCACCGCCGTCGCTGAAAAAACTGCCAGGGCGGGACGCGATTTCTTCCCCCTGACGGTCAACTACATCGAGAAGACCTACGCTGCGGGACGAATCCCCGGCGGGTTCTTCAAGCGTGAGGGCCGGCCGACGGAGAAGGAGACGCTTACATCGCGCCTCATCGACCGTCCGATTCGCCCACTGTTTCCCGATGGTTTCTTTAACGACGTGCAGGTCGTTGCCACCGTGTTGTCCCTCGATCCAGAGATCGATTCGGACATTCCGTCACTGCTCGGCGCTTCTGCCGCGCTCGCCATCTCAGGCGTTCCTTTCAACGGGCCGATCGGCGCTGCGCGCGTCGGCTACAAGGAAGGCAGGTATGTGTTGAATCCGGGTGCCAAGGAGCTGTCCGAGTCAGCCCTGCACCTCGTGGTTGCCGGTACTGAGAAGGCGGTGTTGATGGTGGAGTCGGAAGCCAAGGGTCTCTCCGAGGAAGTGATGCTGGGCGCCGTTGTGTTTGGCCACGAGCAGATGCAGGTTGCCATCCGCGCCATCAAGGAACTGGTTGCCGAAGTTGGCAAGCCCCGCTGGAAGTGGGAAGCACCGGCTGACAACGCCGATCTCACCAGCGCCGTCGCCATGCACGCACACGCGGCGATGGGTGAGGCTTATTCGATCAGCGAGAAGCAGCAGCGCTACACGCGCATTGCTGAAATCAAGGCGCAGACGACCACTACGCTCACGAGCGGCGACAGCCCGAAATTCACGGCTGACGATGTGGATGGGGCGCTGTTCAAGTTGGAAAGCAACATTGTCCGCCAGCGTATTCTGAATGGCGAGCCGCGTATCGACGGCCGCGACTTCAAGACAGTTCGCCCGATCACCATCAAGGTTGGTGTGCTGCCGCGTACTCACGGTTCGGCGTTGTTCACCCGTGGCGAAACCCAGGCATTGGTGGTTACCACGTTGGGCACCACTCGGGATGCACAGATCATCGATGCCCTGACCGGCGAGCGCCGCGAGCCGTTCATGCTGCATTACAACTTCCCGCCGTTCTCCGTCGGTGAGACGGGAATGATGGGCTCGCCCAAGCGTCGTGAGATCGGTCACGGCAACCTTGCGCGCCGCGGCGTTGCCGCAATGATGCCCGACATGGAGACGTTCCCGTACGTCATCCGTGTTGTATCCGAAATTCTCGAATCCAACGGCTCGAGCTCGATGGCCAGCGTGTGCGGCACATCGCTGTCGCTGATGGATGCGGGTGTGCCGATCAAGGCGCCGGTGGCCGGTGTTGCCATGGGCCTCGTGCTGGAAGGCGGCCGTTTCAAGGTCCTCACCGACATCCTCGGTGACGAGGATCATCTCGGCGACATGGATTTCAAGGTCGCCGGCTCGAAGGACGGTGTCACGGCTCTGCAGATGGACATCAAGGTCGAGGGTGTGACACCCGAGATCATGAAGGTTGCATTGGAGCAGGCCCGCGAGGGACGCCTGCACATCCTGGGCGAGATGAACAAGGTCATCCTGGAGCCCCGCGCCAAGATGTCCGAATGGGCGCCTTCAATCATCACCTTGAAGATCGACCCCGAGAAGATTCGCGATGTCATCGGCAAGGGCGGCGCCGTGATCCGGCAGATCACGGAAGAGACCGGCACGACCATCGACATCGAGAACGATGGCACGGTGAAGATCGCCTCGGTCAGCGGGGCTGCGGGCCGCGAAGCACAACGGCGCATCGAACTGATTACGGCCGATGTTGAAGTGGGCCGGATCTACGAGGGCAAGGTTGCGCGGCTGATGGACTTCGGCGCGTTTGTGACCATTCTGCCGGGCCGCGATGGCCTGGTGCACATCTCGCAGATATCCAACGAGCGGGTCGAGCGTGTCAGCGACAAGCTCAAGGAAGGCGATGTCATTCGCGTGAAGGTATTGGAAGTGGACCGTCAGGGCCGCATCCGCCTGTCCATGCGGGATGTCGACGCTGCGTAGCGATTCGAGCCGACCGAACGTTGCGAAAAATCGAATCTAGTGATGCGATGCCCCCGAGACCCCCAGGGGCATCGTTATCAGTCAGCTTCGAAGGTTGGGAGGAAGACCACGTGCAGGCCGCCCCCCACTGTATCCGTCCCTCTTGGCTTTGCGTGGTCGAGGTTACTGACCCTCCAGTGTCTCAACCTCTGATCGGCCGCGCGCCGCTGCATTCATCAGCGTGCGGTAGATCTCGTCCTGCACCGAGCGCCAGCGCTGGTAATTGCGCTGTGCCAGGTGATTGACGGCTTCTGCGGATTCCGGATCACCGACGCTCTTGATCCGTTCACGAGCGTCGCGTTGCTGGCTCGCAAAGAGCTTCAGGCTCTGTTCGAGATAGCTTCCGATCATTCCCTGCATCGCACCGCCGTAGGAGCGGATGATCTGCGAGAGAAAGTCCCGACTCATCAGTGGCTCGCCGCCATGTTCCTGCTCGGCGATCACTTGCAACAGAATCGAGCGGGTGATGTCCTCCTGTGTTTTTTTGTCCATGACCACGAAATCAATTCGATCGATGACCAACCTCCGAATGTCGGCAAGCGTGATGTAACGACTCTCGACCGTGTCGTACAACCTTCTGTTGGGATATTTCTTGATCGTTCGCGGTTCGCTCATTCTCACGGCCCTCGTGTGTAAGCAGGACGTTCCCAGTCCCAGGGCGTCAGGATCGGCGTGGCTACCTACCTTAGTCCATATTCCGCATTGAACCCAACTATTTTGTGTGCACAGTGTCACGGGCCGTGACACTGTGCACACCTGTGAGCGCTCCCATGCGCCAGTTGCGTGCCGCCCACGCGAGCTGCCGCGCCGGTGTGTCATTTTCCAACTCCGGCGGGGGCGCATGATTGAGCATGCACAGCACCATTGTCAGATAGGTATTCGCAAGCTGCGGGTCAACAGGCACGGAATGCCTGGATTTACCGAGCTTTTGTTGCGTTTGCTCCACGACGAGGGGCAGGTGCGCATAGCGCGGGGAGGGCAGGGACAGTGCCTTTTGCAGCCTGATTTGCCAGGCCGTGCTGAGCAGCAGATCGGCGCCGCGCACCACGTTGGACACGTGTTGCGCGGCATCGTCGACGATTACAGCGAGTTGATAGGCAATAATTCCGTCCTTGCGTTTGATAACAATATCGCCCAGCTCGGCGGCGCGGAACCGGCAGTTCCCTTGTATTAGATCGTCAAAAAACACCACGCAGTCGTCGGGAATTCGAAAACGCGTTGCGGTTGGTATGCCGGCTCGTGTTGGTCCGTTGCGGCAGGTTCCCGGGTAACCGGTGTCTTCGTTGCCGGCCAACTCGCGGCGCGAGCAGCTGCACTGATAGGTGAGACCTGCAGACTCGAGCTCATGCACAGCAGCAACATATACGTCGCTGCGTTGGCTTTGATATATGACATCACCATCCCAGTGGAGGCCGAAGCCTTCCAACGTTCGCAGAATGCGATCGGCGCTGCCGGGAACAACACGGGGTGTATCGAGATCCTCGATGCGGACCAGCCAGCGGCCGTCCTGATGGCGCGCATCGAGAAAGCTTCCGACCGCAGCCAGAAGGGAGCCCAGGTGCAGGTCGCCCGTGGGGGAGGGAGCGAAGCGCCCTATGTAGGGAGGTGGTGCACCCTGATCGGCTGCACGAAGGCTCTCGCGGTCCGTATGTCCCGCGAGGCTCGGATCGGCAACGCGCCGACCTTCTCCAATGGTCAAAAGTCGCCTAGCGGCGCTTTTGACTCGATGACTGAAAGGCGTGACTTTCAGTCATCTGTATCGGTCGTCTCGGTCGCCGTACTGACGTTCGCGGCGTTCGCGGCGCTCCTGGGCCTCAATGCTCAGGGTCGCCACCGGACGCGCCTCCAGGCGCTTCACGCCAATCTCCTCGCCCGTCTCGAGGCAATAGCCATACGAGCCGTCGTCGATCCGTTTCAACGCTTCGTCGATCTTGCGGATCAGCTTGCGCTCACGGTCGCGCGTACGCAATTCGAGGCTGAATTCCTCTTCCTGCGTCGCTCGGTCGTTTGGATCGGGGAAGTTCGCGGCCTCGTCTTTCATGTGGGTGACCGTTCGGTCTACCTCCATCATGAGATCCTGCTTCCAGCTACCGAGGATCTGCCGGAAGTGTTCCAGCTGCGGCTTGCCCATGTAGAGCTCGCCGCGCTTGACGATGTAGGGTTGGACGTTACGGGGGCCCGCAAGCAGGCTTCCAGGCTCGACCGAGTCACCGTCGTCGGAGTCCACGGCTGACTGAATCACTGGGCTCACTCGGGGCGGCACCCCAGTCGGAGTTAAAGAGGGTTGACTCGAAGCACCCGGCACCGGGGTCACGGGCGTCTCGGAAACCGGCTCGACAGCCTTTCGCATCTCGATTGTTTCTTCCGTCGTGGGGGTTGATCGGTGCGGAACGGCCTTTTTAGGCACGACCGCGCTCTGGCGAACGTGTGCCGTCGCGACGACCTTGACGCGCTCGGCGGGCTGGCGGGCCACCGTGGCCTTGTGGGCCGGTGGCCGGCTTGCCGCCTTTTTACCCTTCGCGGCTTTAGGCGCGGGTTTCTTGGCCGGCATCTTCGCTCCTCTAAAAAAGCCTCTGGCTCATAAAGGACGCGGGATTATACAAGCGAAGCCCTGCGTGTCTATGGCCTCCCGTCGCTACCGCAGACCAATTAAGGAAGAACAGTAGATGCAGGGGGCTTCCAGGAGGGCTGTCGCCGCTCGACGACGACCGAGGTATAGATCCCGCCGCGGACATTGAAACGGGCCGTGAGACGCAGGAACCGAGGGTCCATGGCCTTTGCCAGGTGGTCGGCGATCTCATTGGTTACCGCTTCGTGAAACGCGCCGCGATCCCTGAACGACCAGATGTACAACTTGAGTGATTTCAGCTCTACGCAGCGCCGGTCCGGGACATATTCGAGATCCAGCGTGGCGAAATCCGGCTGACCTGTTTTTGGACACAGGCAGGTGAATTCGGGAATCTGCATGCGGACCGTGTAATCGCGCTCCGCTGGATTATCGAAGGTCTCGAGATCATTAGATGGTTTTGAAGGCATGCCAGTTACTTTACACTAGGCGGCTAGATTTCAAGTCCCTCAGAGAGTGTGATCATTAATGCGGCTGACCAAGATCAAGCTCGCCGGTTTCAAGTCGTTCGTAGATCCCACCCAAGTCAGCTTTCCCAGCAATCTCACCGGAGTTGTCGGCCCGAACGGGTGCGGCAAGTCGAATGTCATTGACGCCGTGCGCTGGGTGATGGGTGAGTTGTCTGCGAAGCACCTTCGCGGTGACAACATGGCGGACGTCGTGTTCAACGGTTCCAGTGCGCGCAAGCCTGTTGGCACTGCGTCCGTCGAGCTGGTGTTCGACAACTCCGACGGCAAGCTCGGTGGCGTGTACGCGAACTACAACGAGGTCTCGCTGAAGCGTCAGGTCTCTCGCGACGGCTCGTCCGGCTATTTCATCAATTCCTCGCGCTGCCGCCGCAAAGACATCACGAACCTCTTTTTGGGCACGGGCTTGGGAGCGCGCAGCTACGCGATCATCGAGCAGGGCATGATCTCGCGCGTCATCGAGGCCAAGTCCGATGACATGCGGGCGTTCATCGAGGAGGCTGCAGGAATCTCGCGCTACAAGGAGCGGCGCAAGGAAACGGAGAGCCGCGTTGCAGATACGCGTGAGAACCTCGAGCGTCTGCAGGATCTTCGCGACGAGATTGAAAAGCAGATCCGGCACTTGCAGCGGCAAGCTGCGACGGCACGCCGTTATCAGACTTTCAAGGAGCAGGAACGGCGCCTGACCGCCGAGCTGCTCGCGCTGAGACTGCGTGATCTCGATGGCGGCGCGGAGGTCCATGACAGCGCAATGCGGGAGCGAGAGCTCGCTATGCAGGCCGCACTCGCTGATCAGCGCGCTGCGGAAGCAGCCATTGAAAAGCAGCGGGCTTTTCACACGGAACAGAGCGATCGCGTGTCGGCCGTCCAAGGCCGCTACTACGAGATCGGTGCTGAGATTTCCCGATTGGAGCAAACGGTTCAACACGCGCGCGAGCTACGCGAGCGTCAGAAAACTGATCTGGCACAATCCCATTCGACATTGGCCGATCTCGCGTCGCACATTGAACGCGACGAGCGTCAGCTCACCGAGCTCCGTGACGAGATTGCTCGGCTGGCACCTGAGATCGAAGGCGTGCAGTTGGCGGAAGGCGCCGCGGCAGAGTCTCTGGACGCGGCTGAACGTCAGTTGCAGGACTGGCAGCAACGCTGGGAGCAGTTCAACAGGGCACTGGGCTCGGCAGGCCAGACCACGCAGGTTGAACGTGCACGCATCGAGCAGTTGGAGAATCAGTTGCGTCGCCATACGGCTCAGGGCGATCGGCTCGCGCTCGAGCGCGACGCCCTGGCGGCACAGGATTCGAGTGAGCAACTCTCGCTGCTGACCGAGCAGGAAGCGGATGCACGAGTTGCGGCCGATGAGTTGAATAAGTCACTCAAAGTAGCTCTGGAGCAGGTGCAATCGCTTCGTGCCGAGCAGCTTTCGGCAGAAAAGCGGTTGGAGACGGCTCGCAATGAGCGTGAGCGTGCTCGTGCCGAGCAGACCTCTCTCGAAGCCTTGCAGAAGGCTGCGCTGACCCACGATGCCGGAAGCGCAACCGAATGGCTTGCAGGTGCTGGTCTCTCCAAGCGTCCGCGCGTCGCGGAGACGTTGGAGGTTCAGCCGGGCTGGGAGCGCGCGGTCGAGACGGCACTCGGGGATTACCTCGAAGCGGTTTGCGTTGACGGGCTCGATGAATTGGCTGGGGCTCTGGGTAGCTTGGCCAAGGGCCGTGTCGCGTTGGTGGAAGCTGTTTCGAACGCGGAGGTGGGGGAGACGACCGCTAGCGAGTCACTTGCGTCCAAGGTAAGGGGACCGTCCTCCGTTGTTTCACCGCTTGTTGGTGTGTTCACGGCCGAAACGTTGTCGGATGCGTTGCTGGCTCGCGGTTCGCTGACGTATGGCCAATCGATCATTACCCGCAGCGGCGAATGGATCGGCAGGGATTGGCTGCGCGTCAGCCGAGGTCCTGATCATCACGCTGGCGTCATCGAGCGCGAGCATCGTCTGAAGGGTCTGCGTTCAACGGTCGCTCTGACCGAGGAACGCGCAAACGAGGTGGAGGCCCACCTCGCCGCGGTACGTGAATCTTTGGCACAAGCCGAATCCGAACGTGACCATGCACAATCCGGCATCCAATCAACTCACCGACGCCACGCCGAGCTGCTCAGCCAACTCGAAGCAACTCGCGCCCGTGCGCAGGAATCGATGCTGCGTCGCGAGCGGCTGGATGAAGAGGCTGCGGATGTTGCGCAGGAGAAAGGTACAGCGGCTGATGCACTGGCACGGGCGACCGCGGAATTGGATCGCGGACTGTCCATGTTGAGCGAGCTCGACTCGCGCCGCCATGAGCTCGAAAATGAGCGTGAAGACCGCCGTGAGGCTGTCACCACGGCCCGAAGCCGTGCGCAGGCTGCCCAGGTAGCCGCCCGTGATCTGCTCATCAGGATTGAGTCTCGTCGGTCTACCGAGAGCTCGATGTCTGTCGGCGTCAATCGCATGATTGAGCAGCGGGCCTCTGCCGCGCGCCGACGTGATGAGTTGGAGGCTGAATTGGCGGGCGGGGATGAGCCGATATTGCAGCTCGAATCACGCCTGGATGATTCGCTCGCAACTCGCCTGGAAGTCGAGTCCGAGCTGTCGATCGCCCGGCGCTCGCTCGAAGATGCGGATGGGGATCTGCGTTCGCTCGACGAGAAGCGGGTGACAGCGGAGCGGTTGGTTACTGAAGCTCGCGAGGCTATGGATACGGCGCGGCTGGCTGCGCAGGAAACTCGTGTGCGGCGCGAGGCCATTGCAGAGCAGTTCACGGAGACGCACTTCGAGCTCGCGGAGGTCCAGCAGAACCTGACGGCCGATGCCAGTGTGTCCAACTGGGAGCATTCACTCACCCAGGTACGCGCGGACGCTGAGAAACTGGGTCAGGTCAACCTGGCCGCCATTGATGAGCTGAAGGAGCAGACGGAGCGTAAGGACTACCTGGATCGCCAGTTTACCGATTTGACCTCGGCGCTGGACACCCTCGATCAGGCGATGCGTCGGATCGACAAGGAGACCCGGACTCGCTTCGAGGAGACGTTTGAGAAGGTCAACGCCGGCCTGAAGGAGAAGTTTCCGCGACTGTTCGGCGGTGGGCACGCCTACCTGGAACTGGTCGGCGAAGACATCCTGTCGGCGGGCGTTGCCATCATGGCGCGGCCACCGGGAAAGAAGAACAGCACCATTCACTTGTTGTCGGGTGGTGAGAAGGCGCTCACCGCAGTGGCGCTGGTATTTTCCATATTCGACCTCAACCCTGCGCCGTTCTGCCTGCTGGACGAGGTCGATGCGCCTCTCGACGAGCACAACGTGGGCCGATTCTGCGATATCGTGAGAGACATGTCCTCACAGGTTCAATTCATCTTTATTACCCACAACAAGACGACGATGGAGCTCGCGTCTCAGCTTTTGGGTGTGACGATGCATGAGCCCGGCGTGTCGCGTCTTGTTGCTGTAGACGTCGACGAGGCGCTGCGCCTCGCCGCTGTCTGATCGTTTAAGGAACGTGTGATGCCCGAGCTGCGCTGGACGCTGCTCATCATTGGTGTGTTGTTTGTCGTCATTCTCGCTTGGTGGGAAAGACGGCGGCCGCACCAGGCGTCGCGTCAGGCACCTCATATCGGTGGCGAACCCCGACCCGTCGTAACCGACGACGTGTCGTGGGGGACTGATGGCGCGTCTGGGAATTCACGTGTCATCCGTGAGCCCGGCCTGACGCTTCCCGAGATTCGTACGGAAGTGCGCTCGCCGGCACCTGATCCTGCACCAGCGTCCGTGCCGCCTATGCACACGCGCGACCGAGAGCGTGAGCCAACTTCGCCTCGCGAGCTGCCTGTCATCGAAATCCTCGATGACTCCCTCATCGGGCTGCGTGTCGATGGCGACCGCGTTGAGGACGAAGTTGACGACGAGGAGGAGATCGACGAGGAGCCGGAGGAGATGCCGGTCGTGGTTGAGGAAGCGAAGGCGCCGGCAGTGGAATTGCCGCCTCCACCCACCCATATCGAGAAGCCTATTGTTGACTGGCCGCCAGAGGACCAGCGCACACTGGTGTCGCTCCGACTGGTCGCCCGCCCGCCGGATCGTTTCCGGGGCAACCTGCTTCGACAAGCCCTGGCCGCCGAAGGATTCGTGCTCGGAGATCTCGATATCTTCCACAAGCCCAATGCGGAAAATCGCGCGGTGCTGAGCGCGGCAAGTCTGACGAAGCCGGGCACGTTTGATCTCGAGACGATGGATATCCAACGATTTACGGGATTGAACCTGTTTGCTGTGCTACCTGGGCCAAAAAGTCCTCAGAAGGCGTTCGAGGATCTTCTATTGACGGCTCGGACGCTGAACGAGCGTCTCGAGGGTGCCCTGCAGGACGAACGCGGTGGCCCTCTAACTCCAATGCGCATTCAAGCTCTCCGCGATGCCCTGGGAGCAGAGGCGAAGTCGTGAAGCGTGACGCCGAGAGGCGCGTTGCCGAGCTACGGAAAGAAATCGTCCGCGCCGACTACCAATACTACGTTCTCGACAACCCGGACCTGCCGGACGGCGACTACGACAAGTTGATGATCGAGCTGCGCGCGCTCGAAGCTCAATACCCCGATCTCATCACACCGGATTCACCGACTCAGCGTGTGTCGGGGGAGCCCGTCACTGCTTTCGGTGTCGTCACCCACAAGGTGCCGATGTTGTCGCTCGACAATGCGTTTACGGATGAGGACGTGTTGGCGTTCGATCGCCGCATTCACGAGCGTCTCCCGTCCGGCGCTGACGCCGATCTCGAATATGTTGCCGAGCCCAAACTCGATGGGTTGGCTGTTACGGTCATCTACCGGAACGGGAAGCTGGAGCGCGCTGCTACTCGTGGCGATGGCGTAAAAGGGGAGGACGTCACGGCTAACGTTCGCACGATCCACCAAGTGCCGCATAAATTGAAAGGGCATCCGCCCGAGGTGATTGAGGTTCGCGGCGAAGTGTTCATGCCCATCAAGGGATTCGAGCGTATGAACCGACTTCTGCGCGAACAGGGGGAAAAGACCTACATCAATCCGCGCAACTCTGCCGCTGGGAGTCTGCGTCAGCTCGACCCACGCATCACCGCCAAGCGCCCGCTCGACATGTTTTTTTACGCAATTGGGACAGTCGAGGGGGGCACGCTGCCGGACACTCAGTGGGGATTGCTGAAGGCATTTGAAAAATGGGGGCTCCCGGTGTCCCCGGATGCCACCCTGGTGACGGGCGTTGAGGGACTGCTGGGTTATTTCCGGGGAATAGGCGAGAAACGTAGCTCCCTCACCTACCAGATCGACGGTGTCGTTTACAAACTCAACAGCCGTCCTGACCAGGAACGGTTGGGGTTTGTGTCGCGCGCACCCAGGTGGGCTACCGCGCATAAGTTTCCGGCGGAAGAGGCGACCACGACGGTTCTCAAGATTGAATTTCAGGTTGGGCGGACTGGTGCGCTCACGCCTGTTGCGCGACTGGAGCCCGTATTTGTGGGAGGTGTGACCGTCACTAACGTGACGTTACACAACATTGATGAAGTGCGGCGCAAGGACGTCCGTGTTGGTGACACGGTGGTCGTTCGTCGCGCTGGCGATGTAATTCCCGAGGTCGTACGCGTCGTTAAGCACGTGTCCGATGACGCTCCTCAGATAGAGCTGCCTACCAAGTGCCCAGTCTGTGGATCTGAGGTGATACAGGCGGAGGGCGAGGCGGTCGCCAGGTGCACGGGTGGTTTCACCTGCCGGGCTCAGCGACAGGAAGCTCTGCGGCATTTCGCCGGTCGGCGTGCCATGGATATCGAGGGGCTCGGTGACAAGATTGTTGAGCAGCTCGTGGAGCAGGATCTCGTCAAATCCCCGGCTGACTTGTACACACTGACGCCGGAGCAGCTGACCGAGCTGGAGCGGATGGGAGAGAAGTCGGCGGAGAAGCTCGTCGAGGCTATCAAGAAAAGCCGCGACACCACGCTCCCGCGCTTTCTATTTGCTCTAGGTATTCGTGATGTGGGCGAGGCCACGGCGCTCGCGCTTGCGCAGCATTTCGGCAAGCTCGAGAAGCTGCTGGATGCGAGTGTCGACGAGATTCAGCAGGTTCAGGATGTTGGACCTGTGGTGGCGGCGCATGTTGCGGCCTTTGTGGCGTCGCCCGATCACCGCAGGGTGATTGCCCGGTTGCGTGAGGAGGGGGTTCACTGGGCGGATGTTGAGCGCCCGAGTGTTGAGGGTCAGCCGTTTGCCGGGATGACGTTTGTGATTACCGGTACGTTGGATTCTATGAGCCGCGAAGAGGCCCAGGAGGCGTTGGTCGCGCTGGGCGCCAAAGTGTCTGGCAGCGTCTCGAAGAAGACTCGCTACGTGGTTGCGGGCGCTGAACCGGGGTCGAAGCTGAAGAAGGCTACAGAGCTGGGGGTGGAGGTGCTCGACGAGGCACAATTCACGGCTCTGCTGGCTGAAAAGAAAAAGGGACGGTAAGTTAGCCGTCCCTTTGTCAGTTGTTGCTGCAGCGGTCTGAGCGCCGCCAGGGCCGTTTATTTGGCGCTGTAGCCCCGGCCGTCCAGGCACGCAGTCATTGCACGTCTGTAGTCGGCCGAGTTGCCCGACGCCTGTGACGTGTGCGTGGGATCAAATCCGCTCTGCGCTACCGCCCACTTGTGGCACTCATAACGATCACTTGATTGCTGTTCGTCGCTCTGTCCATCTTTGGGGTAGGCGTAGACGTTGGAGGAGCCACCGCTGACCCCATTAGACTGAACCTGCCCGGGCTCGGCACTGGCGTAGTCGCCGTTGCCACCCGCGGAGTCGCTGTCTCCTGCATCAGAGGGTGGAGGATCCGTCACAACGTACCCGCTCTGTGCGGCGTTATACGTGTAGTAAACGTCGTTGGCGTAGTAGTACGGAACTCCACCCCACCAGTACGTTGCGTACACCGCTGGGAGCACCCCCAGGAACCACGGATAACTCCATCCGTAGTAGGCGCGCGGCCAGTAGCCACCGCGCCAATATCCGCCACCCCAGTACGGGCGGTGATAGCCAAATCCGCCCCGGCCGTAACCATATCCGTAGCCGGGATGGCCGGCGTAAGCCGGTCGTCCGACGAATCCACCTGTGTGGCCGCCGTATGCGCGCACCGAGGCAACACTGCCCCCGCGAAATCCTGGCGAGTATCCAACGTGAGGAGCGTAGCGCACGCCGCCGCCCGCAAATCCACGGCTGCCGGCGAAGCCCGGTCGACCGCCTGCAAATCCTCCGGCGTGCCCACCTGAGAAGCCCGCGTGGCCACCGCTGAACCCACCACCGTGTCCGCCGCTAAACCCAGCGTGTCCGCCACCGCCGCCGCCCATGTGGCCGCCGCCTCCACCACCACCGCCATGTCCGCCGCCGCCGTGCTGAGCGAATGCCGGCGTTCCTACGGCCAGAAGCGCCGCTAGCGAGATAGCCCACAGGGAGCCCCTCCCTCGGAGAGAGAACCCAGTGCGTAAAAAACTACCCTTCGTCTTCATGATGCTTACTCCGACGCCGGCTTTTTTCAGGTTGCCGGCACGGCCTCGAGGTCTAATCGATTAGACCTCTTATTTCCGCCTACGTTCAAGCAAAACGCACTCCCTCCCTGCCGGCTGACAGGAAACGAGGGGCAAGGGCGCGCGCGGGAACATATGTATGTGAAATGGGGGCCCGGAGGCCCCCATACAACCCATTACAGCGTGTGTTCAGGCGGGAAATCAGACCCGCGATCAGCCGGGCTTTTTGTCTTCCGGCTTGACGTCAGCCTTCTTGTCGTCGGGCAGCTTCTTCTCGATCTTGGCATTGCGCATCAGATCGTCAGTGTAGCCCTTGACCTTCTTGGACTGGACTACCTGCTCGAGGCGCTGGCGGACACTGTCATAAGCTGGAGGCTGCAGATCGCGCGTCTCAACGAGCTCGATTACGTGCCAACCGTACTGCGTCTGAATGGGCTTGTGGGTGTACTCGCCCGGCTTCAACGACAGGACGGCGTCTGAGAACGGCTTGACCATCTTGTCAGGTGTGAACCAGCCGAGATCGCCGCCGTTGTCCTTCGACGAGTCCATCGACTCATGCTTGGCGACGTCCTCGAACTTCTCGCCCTTCTGCAGTCTTTCGACCACCTTCAGCGCGAATGGCTCGGTCGCCACGAGGATGTGCTTCGCGTGGTATTCCTGCTTGGCCAGCGAGCCAACCTGAGTTTCGTACTCCGCACGCAGCTCCTGCTCGGTGGGCTTGCGGTCCTTCAGATACTTCTCGGCGACCGCCTGTTGCAGAACGTTCAAGCGGGTCAGCTCCAGCAGCGCCGAGGTCTCCGGGACCTTGTCGATGCCGTCTTTCACGGCCTGCTGGCCGACGACCTGGGCTCGAATCAAAGTGTCGAGGGCCTGGGTGCGCTGCTCTGGAGTGAGCTCGCTGGTCGCCTTGCCGGTGATGGCCTTGATGTACTGGTCAAAGAAATTCTGCGAGATGTTGGTGCCGTTCACAGTCGCGACAGCCGGTGAGGTGTCCGCCGGCGTGCTCAGGCTACTGTCGGTTTTAGGTTGGCAGGACGCCAGGCCGACCAGTCCGGCCAGTAGGAGGATTCGCGAGTAATTCATGCTTCTTTCTCAGTGAGTTAGAGACGTTAGTTAAACTGCTTCGTCAGGTGTACGGGCAATGATGCTCAAGGCGTGTATTCGGTGTTCCATCGGAGCCTGCCCCATGAGCGGTGCGACGGCTGCATAGACCATCCGGTGACGTTCGAGTTGCGAACGTCCTTTAAAGGCGTCGGAGACGAGCACTACGCGATAGTGGCCCCCCTCGCGTGCGCCCGCGTGACCGGCGTGTTTGGCGCTGTCGTCGATGACTTCGAGCGACACCGGTGCCAGCTCGCTTTGCAGCGCCAGGCGCAGCTGCTCAACTCTGTTGGATGTCATTGGTCTTCGGCTCAGGGCTGGGGGGAGGGCTCGCCAGTGTCAGCGGAACCGCGCCGCACGAGCCATGCGACCTGCGCTCCAACGAACAGCAGGTTGATGACGGGCAGACCAATGACTTTGAACGGGACCCAGACGTGCTCGCTGAAGTTGAACGCGACGAACAGATTCAGTCCGCCCAACAGCGCGTAAAACGCGACCCAAAGAAGATTCAGGCGTTTCCAGGTGGACTCGGCGACGCGCCTGTCCTGATCACCCGATGCTTCTCCACCCAATGCTGCGCTCAGCAGGCGTTGGGTGAGCGTCTGCCTGCCGATCCATTGACTGCCGAGAAAAGCCAGCGCGGCGAGCCAGAAGAACACCGTCGGCTTCCACTGGATGAAACGCAGATCGTGCAGAACGAGCGTGGCGGTACCGAACAGAAACACGAGCACAGCGCTCAGCGCATGCATTGCAGGAACGCGGCGCAGACGCACGTAGTCCACGATGAGTAAAATCGCCATCGCCACCATCAGGACAGCCGTTGCGGCATACAGTCCCGAGACGCGATAAGCGACGAAAAACGCTACGAGCGGCGCGAACTCGAGCAGAGCCTGCATAAGTGAAGACTGTCCATCAGGGACGTGCTGGCAAAAAGGGTCGCGTATCATACGGTATGAGGTGCTTTCCGCCCAATGACCAGCCAGTATTTCGAGCTTCACCCCGTATCTCCCCAATTGCGCTCAATTCGCCAGGCGGCGGAGATCGTTCGCAGCGGGGGTGTCATCGCCTATCCGACCGATTCGTGCTACGCATTGGGTTGCCACATCAACGATAAGAATGCGCTCGAGCGATTGCGTGCCATTCGTGATGCCGGTCGTCATCACCATTTCACGCTCGTGTGCGCGAACCTCGCTGACGTCGGACGGTATGCGCGTCTGGATACATGGCAGTTTCGAGTGCTGAAATCATGCACGCCCGGTCCCTATACTTTTTTGCTGCACGCAACGCGCGAGACGCCGCGCAGATTGCAACATGAGCGTCGCCGCACCATCGGGGTGCGGATTCCCGATCATCCGGTCCCGCACATGCTGCTGACTGAGCTCGGTGAGCCTTTGATGAGCTCGACCCTGATTCTGCCTGGCGATGAACAACCACTCACACATGGGCTCGAGATTCAAGAGCGGCTCGAGCACGATGTCGACGCAGTTTTGGATGGTGGCGATTGCGGCCTCGAACCGACTACCGTCGTGGATCTTTCGTCTTCTCCTCCAGTGATTGTGCGCGAGGGAAAGGGGAGTCTCGACCCCTTGATCGGTACGACGCGGGCCTGACCGGTTACGTGCGCTATAATTGCGGTTCGCCGAATCCACCAGCGTCAGGACTCTCGTGTCTATTTGCTATCCTCGAGGATTGAGTTGAGCGCCACTGCTCCCGCCAGGCGCGTGCTGTCCGGCATGCGGCCGACAGGGCGGCTGCATCTGGGCAATTATTACGGCGCACTGAAGAACTGGGTCACTCTGCAATATGAGTACGAGTGCTTCTTCTTCGTTGCCGACTGGCACATGCTCACCACTGGTTACGAAGACACGTCAAAGCTGCCCGCGCAGATTTATGACGTGCTCATCGACTGGCTCGCAGCCGGTCTGAATCCCGGTGTCGCGACGCTGTTCATACAGTCTCACGTGCCTGAGCACGCCGAGTTGCATCTGCTGTTGTCGATGATCACGCCCCTGGGTTGGCTCGAGCGCGTGCCCAGCTACAAGGATCAACAGGAGCAGTTGAAGGAGAAGGATCTCGCCACTTACGGCTTCCTGGGATATCCGCTGCTCCAGAGCGCTGACATCCTCATTTACCGCGCGAACTTTGTCCCTGTGGGCGAGGATCAGGTCGCGCACGTCGAAATGACGCGCGAAATCGCGCGGCGCTTCAATCACCTCTACGGTCGCGAGCCGGACTTCGAAGAGAAGGCCGAGCGTGCCGTCAAGAGTTTGGGTGGTCGAAACAGTACTGCTTACAAGCAGTTACGGCGTAAATTTCAGGAATCAGGTGATACCGAGGCCCTGGAGCGCGCGCGCGCCCTCGTCACCAGCAACAATCGAATTACCGTGGCTGATCGCGAGCGGCTGCTGGGATTCCTGGAAGGCGGCGCGGTTTCGATTCTCCCCGAGCCCCACGTGCTCCTGACCTCCGCTGCAAAAGTGCCCGGCCTCGACGGCCGCAAGATGTCGAAGTCGTACGGCAACACGATTGGCATGCGCGAAGAGCCGGATGTGGTCGTGAAGAAATTGCGCGCCATGCAGACCGATCCGGCGCGCGCGCGCCGCACGGATCCGGGTGATCCGGAAAAGTGTCCGGTCTGGGATCTGCACAAGATCTACTCGGATGATGCGACCCGGGCTTGGGCCAATGAGGGCTGTCGTACAGCCGGGATCGGCTGTCTCGATTGCAAACAACCCGTTATTGACAAGGTGGTCGAGGAAGTCACCAACTTGCGCAAGCGTGCCCAGGAGTTCGAGGAGAATCCCGAGCTCGTGCGCGGTATCGTGGCTGAAGGCGCCGACAAGGCGCGCGATGCGGCACGGCAGACACTCGACGAAGTGCGCCGGGCTATGCACCTGCGGGCGGAGTGAGCGTGGCGCAGCGCACAAAAATCAAACCTGAGCTGAAGATAGTGGTATCCAACTCTCCCGAGGCCCCGGCTGTCGAGCCGCCGCCAGAGCAGGTGGAGATGCCATTTGCGATCGTGAACGGCGAGCCGATCACGCAGATGCCGAAGGACCTCTACATCCCGCCGCAGGCGATGGAGGTTTTCCTCGAGGCATTCGAGGGCCCGCTCGACCTGCTGCTGTATCTGATCCGGCGCCAGAATCTCAACATCCTCGACATTCCGCTGGCCGAGATCACGCGCCAGTACATGAAGTACATCGAGGTGATGACCGAGTTGCAGCTGGAGCTCGCCGGCGAGTACATGGTGATGGCGGCCACGCTGGCCGAGATCAAATCGCGCATGTTGTTGCCGCGGCCCAAGGTCGATCAGGATGGCAACGAGGAAGATCCGCGCGCCGAGCTCGTGCGGCGCCTGCAGGAATATGAGCGCTTCAAACGCGCCGCCGAAAGCATTGATGCACTGCCCCGGCTGGAGCGGGACGTGTGGACAACTTCCGCAGAGCTGAAGGACCGCAAGGTCGTCCGGCTCATGCCACTGGTGACGCTGCAGGAGATGCTGCTCGCCTTCAAGGATGTCGTGGTGCGTTCGGAGATGTTCGCGCATCACCACATCCAGCGAGAGCGACTCTCCGTCCGCGCGCGAATGGGCGACATCCTTTCCACACTGGAACTCTCGAGTTTCGTAGAATTCGCCCGCTTGTTCCGGTTCGAAGAGGGACGGATGGGGGTCACGGTCACTTTTGTGGCGATCCTCGAGCTGGTGCGTGAGGGATTGATTGAGATCGTGCAGGCGGAGCCTTTCGCGCCGATCCACGTTCGATCGGCTGGCGCTGCTCGCAAGCTGCACGTTGTCGCTGGCAACGAGGCGTTGGGCGTTGAGTTTGCTGATGAGCCTGCTGCGGGCGGGCCGGCTTTGTTGGCCGCTGACGCTGCGGTTGTCGCGCCGTTGGTTGTTGCCACGGACGCTGAGTTGGCTGGGTTGACTGAATTCGTCATTGATCCTGATTTTGTGGATGACGATGAGGATTTGGAGGATGCGCCGCTGGAGGGAGTCGACGATGTTGTCGACGAACCCGCGGCGGTTGGGGTCCAAGTGGAGCCCGCTGCTGGTGATGTGCAGGCGTTGTTGGGGGCCGAGCAGCTGATTTCTGACGGCACCGAGGGCGCTGCAGTGGCGTTGGCTGGTGGCGAGCAGGATGCGGTTGATGCGATTGGCGCCGATGACGGCGGTGCGGTTGTTGAATCGCCGGTCGTCGACCAGGCCGCGGTAGTCCACGCCGATTCGGCGGCGTTGGGTGAGGGGCCGGTGGCGGCCGAGCAGCAGCCTGCGGTAGATGCGATGGGTGTCGCTGTTGAGTTGCCGGCAATGGTTGAGAGCGCTGCGGTTGTCGATGCGCTGAAGGACTTCGAGTCCGATGCGGTCGCCGATGCGCCGGCGTCGGATGAAGGTGCGATGGCTGTCGACGCACTGGTAGTGGATGAGACGGGCGTGACCGCCGACTTGTCGCCTGCGGACGAAATTGCGGTGACATTTGAGCCGTCATTGGCGTATGTGACTGCGGCGGCTGGTGTACCGTCTGATACCGACGAATTCGGTCAGGCCGTTGAGCCGGCCGCGTCGGAAGAGGTTGAAGTGACGGTTGACCCAACAGTATTCGCTGGACCGACCGCGACGATCGAACCGGTGCCATCAGATGACGTGCCGTTGGACGAGCCGGCGCCGTTTGATGCGGAATATGCGGGTCCGGCCGAGGAGGCCGCGTCCGCCGAACAGGCTCCGCCGGATGAGTCGGACGACGAGGTATCGCTCATTGGGGACGCGTCGGTTGCGGGTGAAGTGTCACTCATTGGTGACGACTCCGTGAGCGGTGGACCCGCGGTGGAAGTTGAAGAGTTTGCGTTTGACGAGCTGCCCGCATTGGATGAAGTGGGGCAAGCTGATCAGCAGCCCGCTGCTGGCGTGCAGACGATTGTGAAAGAGTTTGCGGGCACGGACGAACCGCCTTCGCCCGGTGAGGAATCTGATGAATGAGTCGCACATCAGGAATGTGATCGAAGCTGCCTTACTGGCAGCCGGCAAGCCATTGCAGCCCGCGGAGCTCGTCGACCTGTTTGATGAGGGTTCGCGGCCGCAGTTGCCCGACGTTCACGCAGCCCTGACTGCGCTGATCGCGGAATACTCGAACCGTGGCATCGAGCTCAAAGAGACCGCCACGGGCTTCCGCATTCAGGTGCGGCGTGAGTTGGCGAACGAAATCTCGCGCTTGTGGCCCGAGCGTCCACCCCGATACTCGCGCGCATTGCTCGAGACACTTGCACTGATTGCCTATCGGCAACCAATCACTCGTGCTGAGATCGAAGCGGTGCGCGGTGTTGCGGTCAATCAAAACATCCTGAAGACGGTGATCGAGCGGAATTGGGTCCGCGTAGTGGGTCACCGTGATGTCCCTGGACGTCCAGAGCTCCTCGGAACCACTCGCGACTTCCTCGACTATTTCGGCCTGAGGAGTCTCGACGAGTTGCCGCCTCTCGCGGAGCTCAAGGCCATCGGCGATATCAAAGTGCAGTTTGATCTGCCGGATCCGGGGCCAATCGCGTTGGCTTCCGACGCGAGCGCCGTTGAAGGGACGGCTGCCGACGCCAGCGCAGCAGCAGCCGGTGCGCTCGCTTCCGACGTTGATAACCCTTCGCAGGAAGGTGGCTCGACACACGATGCCGTGGCTGAAGACACTTCCGCCGTGGCAACTGCGGCCGTAGAGGCCAGTGCTACTACAAAGGCTAGTGCTACCGCACCGGCTGGTGCGTCTGCACACGACGTAGCCCCAGATAGCACGATCGCTGGTGACGACAGCGCTGAGATTTCGACTGCGCATGATGCTCCTGTCGCAGACAATGCTGCGGCAGAGACCGTTACAACGGCGGTGGAAGGAGCCGGGGCAGGCGTTTCAGGCGACGAGGGCGCGGCTGACAATGCTGCGCCTAAAACAACAGGGCGTGGCTCGGGTAGAAAGAAGCGTCGCGGAAAGGCGCGTGGATCAGACACCGCGCTTCACGAAGCGGAAGAGTTTGCCGCAAGCGTTGATGCTGACCTCGCGGCGGGTGACGACGATGGTTCCGACGAAGACGAATTGTCAGCCGCAGGCCCTGATTCAACTGAACTCGTCGCGGGTCCGCGCGACATAGACGACTAGAGTGCGGCCACTGACTAGAGGCCGACATGCCCCGTAAACCTACCGACGATTCCAACCCGCCTCGCAGCGGGGGGCGACGACGTGTCAGTGCGGGCCGTTCCGCAGGCCGGTCTGCCGGCGGCGGCGGTCGCACCGCGCGCGGCGGTTCGACGGATCGCGGGGGCGCTGAGGATCGGCCTGCGCGCGGTGCTCCTGCGGGCCGCGCACGTGGCGCGGATCGTGGCATCCGCGGTGGCCCGGCAGGTCGCGGTGGTGGTGATCGTGCAGGTGGCGCAGATCGTGGCACGCGCGGTCGCCCGGCAGGTCGCGGTGGTAGCGATCGCGCGGTGCGTCGCGGCTCGGCTGAACGCGCAGGCGGTGTGGGTCGTGGGCCAGCGGATCGCGCTGGGCGACGCGACGCGGGTTCCCCGGTTTCGGATTCACCTGCGGGACGGCACCGGGACGGGACGGGCGCTCGGTCCGGCGGCTCACGAGCCGCCGGTCCTGCTCGTCGCGATTACAACACTGGCCGGAGTGCTGCTCCTGCGGGTGCGCGAAGTGATGGCCTCGGTGGTCGGGACAAACGTTCAAAGACGAACCGCGGCGCGCCGGCGCTTCCTTCTCGCGAGGACGAATCTACTGCGGCAATGGAGCCCACTGAAGATGGCCAGGTAACGCTCGGGAGCTGGAGCGGGCGCCCGCTGACCCAACAGCAGGCGAGCGACGTTGTTGGTCACGCACCCAAGGCACGTCGCGAAGACGGGGAACGGCTTCAGAAAGTACTTTCGCGGGCCGGTCTCGCATCGCGCCGTGAAGTCGAAGACTGGATTCGAGCGGGGCGTATCTCTGTCAACGGGGAGCTCGCGGTTCTTGGTGTCCGCGTTGGACCGTCTGATCATATACGCCTCGACGGTCGCCTAATTCGCCAGCGAGAAACTGGCCGTTCCGCTCGCGTCTTTCTGATTCACCGCTCACCGGGTGAAAATTTACAGCAGCCTGTTGAGACATCCGATCAATCGGCTCAATCCGCACCGGATGAGGCGTCAGAGCTTTCGGACGGAGTCGACGCTTCACCGGGTGCCCGCGGGGGCCCCGCATCGTCGCCCGGTACTCCTCTGCTTGACAGGATTCCGCGGCGCGCCGGGCGGCGGTTTATCCCGGTGAGTCCGATGCCACGCGTGGACGGCGGGTTGGAACTCGTCACGTCCGATGGTGATCTGGCCTCGAAGCTCCAGCGCTCGATGCGCCGACTCTCCAGCGAATTTAGCGTCCGCGTACATGGTGAGTTGAGCCCGCAAGGCTTGGATACCATTGCGCAAGGCATGCTGGACAACGGCGAAAGACTGGAAATCGAACGCTGCGAAGCGGCTGGGGGCGAGGGGTCGAATCGTTGGTATTCGCTGGTGGCACGCGGTGCCAGTGGAAAAGATGTGCGCCAGTTATTCGAGCGGCAGGGCGCGCTCGTCAGCAGGGTGTTGCGCACACAACTGGGTTCACTAGCGCTCGATCGTCACCTCTCACGTGGCCGATTCCGCGAGTTGTCCGCCGAAGAACTCGAAGCCTTGCTGGCTACCGCTGACGGCAGTATTGTCTAACGCTACTTGGCGGAGGCGACTTCGCCAGGCGGTCTGAAATACCCACTGACCGCCTCGTCCGTCGAGCGTTATCCATTGATTCATGTATTTTTTCCGTTCCGCGCCCAGCGTTCGCTTTAAAGCGTCCATCAGGCGATGACGCCCATTAATCCGCAGTGATCGGAAGAACTGACGCTCCGCTCGCTCTTCGGAACATGCCACGTGCCCCACGAGAATCTCGCCTTCCCTCGTGAGCTGAACGGTCCTAAACCGCCGGTCGTAAATGCCGACCTCTTTTTTTACCAGGCCCTTTTTCACCAACCGGTCGACTAGCTTGGACGCGCCTCCCTTGGTCATTCCAAGCGCGTGCCCCAAGTCCAACGGCGAAAGTCGGCCGGGCCGATAGAGCTCCCGAAGCGCTGCCCATTCCGACGGGATGACTTTCCACGGCCTCAGCTTGGGTCCGAAGCGCTCGGAGAATCGCTTTGCCGCGAGGTTCAGCCAAAAGTTGAGTCGGACCTGTGGTGCGCAAATAGGTACCCAGGTTTTGCAATCGTTCCGGCGTTGATGCTTCCTGAAGGAGCTGTGGTCCATGCGACCTCCGCAATGAGTTGTATTGGCGCATGATAGTTTCCCGGGAAACTATTGCTACGGACTACAGTCCTCATTGCGGCTCCTAAAGTGCTAGGGGCGCCACCGCCTGAGCATCGAATGTCTTGCCGGTAACTCCGCGGCTGGCGGGGCCGAGCAGCGCGATGTATGGGCCGGTGATCGTCTCCGGCAACGGCAGAGTGTTGATGTCCTCGGCGGGGTAAGCCTGACGACGCATCATTGTTCGCGTACGTCCGGGGTTCAGTGAGTTCACGCGGATCGACGTGATGTTCTCTACCTCCGACGCGAGCACTTGCATGAGCCCTTCCGTCGCGAACTTAGAAACCGCGTATGCGCCCCAATAGGCACGGCCGTGACGTCCAACCGAGCTGGAAGTGAAGAGAACCGATGCGTCTTTCGACTGCTTCAGAGCAGGAAGCAAAACCTGTGTGAGCGCGAAGGCAGCTGTGACGTTGACATGCATGACGCGGCACCATGTCGGCACGTCGTGATGCTCGATTGGTGAGAGGGTGCCGAGAATGCCTGCGTTATGCAGCAGTCCATCCAGGCGGCCGAAGCGTTCCGACACGGCGGCGGCCAACTGGTCATAGTCAGACGCCACAGCTTTCTCGAGGTCCAGTAGCGCGATTGTAGGTTCGGGGCCAGCGGCAGCTTCTATTTCGCCGTGCACCGCCTCTAACTTGCGTGGGTTGCGTCCGATCAGAATGACCGTTGCACCGAATCGAGCGCAGGCGAGGGCGACGGCGCGTCCGATCCCGCTACTGGCGCCCGTTACCGCAATTACCCGTCCAGCAAGCTCGTCGGGGCTCGGGTTGTGAGTTCGAGGATCGAACGAATCGCTCATCTTGAGGTCACTCCAGACTTAACTCGGTCAATTCAATCTGAATCGACCAATTGTTGCTCGTCGCGCGATGCGCCACGCAAACCAAGCGTCGCTGATAGCGTCAAGGCGGCCGGGCTGCAAACGATTGGGTAATGCGCGTTCGGCGCGATGCGCAGTTCGCCACGTAAGCGCGGCCCACACAAGTAGACCGCGCACCGAGGGTTGCTGCTCGCGATCCAAGCCAGCAAGGTTGCGCTCGATATCGTTACGTAGCGACTTCAGTCGTGCGCGTATTAGCTCTGCGACCGCGTCGGGCCACGGCGGTTTGGGCAAAGCGTTGATATCGACGTTTGCGCGCCCCAGTTCATCGAGCGGGAGGCGAATCCTGCCGTTGTGAGCTTCTCGCGCGAAATCCGCGAGTAACTCAGCCTCTCGCATCGCCGCGCCGAGTGCGAGCCACTCGACGCTTCGCCCGGCTGGTACAAGCGGCCCAATCATCCCCGCTGCCCATCGTTGGCAATATGCTTCCAATTCGCTGCGTGTCTCAAACGTCGCGCCCGCGAGATCCCAAATCGCAACATCAACGATCCCGCACAACCCGGCCAATTGCGGCAGCGGATTCGCCCGTTGTTGCGTCACCGATCCCACCGCGACGGTTGACAACGCCGCCGCCGCGTGCGCAGGAGTTACCGCGGCCGCCTCGCGGTCTAACGCAGCCGCCCCGACCAACAAAGGTGCGCCGCCCGCCGCACCGCCCGCGGCGTCGCCCGGTGCACCACTCGCCGCGCCGCTCCCCGCACCACCCAACGCGCTAACCAGCGCCCGCGTCAGCGGATGCACCGCGCGCCCGCCGGCGGCCCGTTCGCATTCCTCCCGCCACCATTGCAACCGCGAATGCGCTACATGGTGATCCAACCCAGGACGCAAACTATCGAACACCTCGCGCTCAATGCCAAACAGAGCTTCCAGCGCTGGGCGTTGCGCCGCGGACGCGTAGAGCAACGCGAAATACCGAGCCGAATGTGATTCAGGCGTTGCGGACATCGCCCGCGCCCGAAGCTGCCGAGTCAACATCGGCGTCGGAATCCGTAACATTTGCGCGGGATGACGTCGCGGAGTCCGAAGGCAACAACGACTCCTGCGTCGGCATTGGTGCAGCAGCGGGCACGCGCGCCAGCGAATCAACCGTCTCTAGCGCGGCAAGCGGCGCATCAGCAGTAACCCCAAGGTCCGTAAACCGCCGCGCCTGCGGCAACACCTGTCGCTCGAGCGATCCCACGGCGGCGTTGTAGGCCTCGACGGCGGCGCCGAGGCGAGCGCCGGCGCGTCCGAGGTGGCCAGTGAAATTGCCGAGGCGGCGATACAACTCCTGGCCGAGCTCGCGAATGATGGCGGCGTTTTGCGCGACGGCTGATTGTCGCCATCCATACGCAACGGTCTTCAGCAACGCGATCAGCGTTGAAGGCGTCGCGATGATGACGTTCTGTTTGAGGGCCGTTTCGAGCAGGTCGGGGCGCTCCGCCAGGGCTGCGGCCAGGAACTGGTCGCCTGGGAGGAAGAGGACGGCGAATTCAGGGCTGCGTTCGAATTGCGCCCAGTAGTTTTTGGAGGCTAATTGACGAACGCGGGTTTCCACGTGTTGGGCGTGGCGTTTGAGCTGGATGCCCCGCGCTTCTTCGGTCGTCGCTTCGAGCGCTTCCAAAAAAGCATCGAGTGGTGTCTTCACGTCCACCACGAGATCGCGTGCGTCAGGCATGTGAACGACGAGGTCCGGCCGCAAAGCGCCAGATACCTCATCGCCGGCAACGTGTAACTGCTCCGTGAAATCGCAGTGTTCGGACATGCCAGCGAGTTCAACGAGTCGACGCAACGTCAGTTCACCCCAACGTCCGCGGACCTCGGGGCGACGCAGCGCTGTCACCAGATTGCGGGTCTCGCGCTGCAGCAACGATTGGCCTTCCGTGAGCGCCTCGATCTGAGTGCGCAAGGTGGAGAAGGCGTCGCGCCGCTCGCGCTCCAACGCCTGCACTTGCGCCTCAGTTTTCTCGAGCGCCGTTCGCAACGGCTCGACGAGCTGCGAAATGGCCGTCTCGCGTTCCTTCAGAGAGGCCTGCGCCACGACTTGGTCCCGACCGAGCGCCTCGCGAGCCATGCGCAGAAACATCTCGCTGTTTGCGTGCAAGGTCTGGCCCGCGACCGACTCAAACGCCGAGCGGAGCCGTCCCTCGGACGCGGTCTCTCCCTCGAGTCGGACGCGCGTCGCCTCGAGCTCGACTCGCAGTTGCTCGATGCGACGGCCGGCGCGCACTTGGGCAATCAGGTATCCCAACAGCGCACCGATCAACAACGCCGCCAATGCCACGACAATCCACAACCAACCGCCAATCGACTCGATGCCAGACGACCCCACGCCGACCGACCCGGCCCCGACCGATCGGGCCCCGACGGATTCGATGCCGGTCAACCCGACGCCAGTCGATCCGATACCGGTCAACCCGACGCCATTCGACCCGATGCCAGTCGACCCTGCGCCAATGGAAACGCTACCGATCGCACCGGCGCCGGTCGCCCCGACGCCAATCGACGCCGCCATTTCATGACCGTTCAAGGTGCGCCAGGTAATTGACCGACGGGTTCGTGCTGAGGCGGCACGTCGTAGTCAGGGGATTGAATTCCAGGCCCGCAATCTCACGCAGGGATAATCCCGCT
>Ga0137415_10001163_pt1 | contig 26029 bp, 18 predicted proteins | sample CZODoug3_1_1_16f_FD_183082 | JGI IMG/M metagenome (GOLD analysis project Ga0137415, IMG submission 183082) | Vadose zone soil fungal communities from Angelo Coast Range Reserve, California, USA - CZODoug3_1_1_16fungal (Hybrid Assembly) | ecosystem: Environmental > Terrestrial > Soil > Vadose...
AACCCTGCACGTCCCCCAGGAATCGAAGGCGTCGAGATGAGAAAAGTCTATTATAACCTCATGCGCGGGGCTGCTCTCAGAATTCCCTTGGTTGCGGCTGGTTTGCTCGGCTCATTTGCGGGCGCGCAGCAGTCCCCGTTGCGAACTGCTTCGCTGGAATCGCACGAAGGCTTGACTATCTCGGCCACGCCGTGGACCGATGCAGCCAAGTACAAAGAGAAATTTCCGAAAAAGTCACCGTATTCCGCAGGAATTTTGGCGGTGCAAGTCTCGTTTCGCAACGATTCCGATGACAGCGTGAAGGTCAACTTGTCGCGTATCCGCATGACCGTTCATCTCGATTCCGAGAATACTCAGGAGCTTCCCTCTCTCAGCGCGCAAGAACTGGCGCAAGCAGTGCTGAAACCGGGAGGCAAAGACCCAACCGCGACGCGCAAGAAGCTGCCTCTTCCGGTCCCTATACCGAGCAACGGAAAGGGCAAGAATCTGGATGAGCTACAGCGGCAAGCCCAAGACGCGAGCGTTCCGACTGGCGTGATTGCACCGCATAGCACGGTGCAAGGGCTGCTGTACTTTGACCTGCAAAATCAATTTGACTTGCTCGAGACTGCTCACCTCTACGTACCCGAACTGGTGCTGATGCGCGGAAATCGAGCGCTGACGTACTTCGACATCGATCTAGGTCAACGGGGAAGTCAGTAAAATCATTTGACTCGCTAAAATTGGTCGATTCGCCGACGGCTCGCGATCAGCACTCCCTAAGCCGATTTGCACAGGCCCGTTTGCGTGCTTCGCTCCCCTCGGCTACCATGACTGTGCAGCAAATTCTTTTTGTCCCCGGGATAGATGCTCACTCTTCTTGAAGAACTAAACCCCGAACAACGCGCAGCGGCGGAAACAACCGAAGGTCCGGTGTTGATTCTTGCCGGCGCTGGAACAGGGAAGACGCGCGCCATCAGTTTCCGAATGGCGCATCTCATTGCCAGCGGCGTGCCGGCGGAAGCCATCCTTGCGGTCACGTTCACGAATAAAGCCGCTGAGGAAATGCGTAATCGCGTTTCGGATTTGCTGCTGCGCGCGGGCGTGCCCCCTGCGCAACCATGGCTGTCCACGTTTCATTCGTTATGCGCCCGCCTTCTCCGGCGCGAAGCCGTCAATGCCGGCCTGCCACGCGACTTCGCCATTTACGACGACGATGACCAACTCGCGGCTGTGAAACTGGCCATGGCCAGCCTGGCGATCGACGACGATACGCTGACGCCACGAAATGTTTTGAGCCGCATCAGCTACGCGAAGAATCACGGCCAGAGCGCGGAAAAGGTGCGCAGCGAGGCGATCGACAAGGATGGCCGGCGCATCGCCGACATCTACGCCGCCTATGAGCGACTGCTGCACCAAAGCAGCGCTCTCGACTTCGATGACCTGCTATTGCGCACGGTCAAATTGCTGCGGGAATCAACGCCGGTCCGGGAAAAGTGGCAGTCGCGTTTCCAGTACATTCACATCGACGAATACCAGGACACCAACCGCGTGCAGTACGAGCTGTTCCGCCTGCTCACCAGCCCGCAGCAAAATGTTTGCGTGGTTGGCGACGAAGACCAATCGATCTACCGCTGGCGCGGGGCGGATGTTTCCATCCTGATGAGCTTTTCGCGTGACTTCCCTTCCGCTCGGGTCATCAAGCTCGAGCGCAATTACCGCTCGACACAGCAAATCCTCGACGCCGCCGGCGCGGTCGTGGCCAACAATCCGGAACGACTCGGCAAATCGCTTAGTGCGCAAAATGGCTCGGGATCAAACTTGCGGTATTTCGAGGGGCGCGACGCGCACGCGGAGGCGGAATTTGTCGCCGGTGAACTCGAGCGTATCCTCAATGACGACTCCGCGCAAACCTGTGCCGTAGAATACCGGACCAATTTTCAGTCGCGCGCGTTTGAAGAAGTCTTCCGCCGTCGAGGGCTCCGTTACAAGCTCGTGGGCGGCTTCAGCTTCTACAATCGCGCGGAAGTGAAAGACGCGCTGGCGTATGTTCGCCTTGCCATGCACCCGGAAGACGACATCTCCCTGCTGCGCGTATTGAACGTGCCGCCACGAGGCATCGGCAAAACCACGGTGGATGCGCTGCAATCGACGGCGAGGGCCGACGGTTCTAGTCTATGGTCGGCCATCGAGAAATTCGTCTCCGGAGCGGCGGGTGGCCGCGCGGTTGCCCCGCTTCGCGCGTTCCAGGAACTGATCGCCAAGCTTCAGCAAGCCTTGGCAACGAGCGAACCTCCTGATTTCCTCCGTGCCGTTCTGGACGAAACCGGCTACATGGATATGCTGAAGGACCGCAACACACCCGAAGACGTGGCGCGAATCGAAAATCTCGAGGAACTCGCACGCGCCCTCGCCGAAGGCATGGAAAACGGGGAATCGTTTAGTGATTTTCTGGACGCCGCTGCGCTAGTCAGCGACGCGGACACCTTTGAAGGCAAACCCGGCGTCACATTGATCACGCTGCACAGCACCAAGGGGCTGGAGTTCGATCACGTATTCCTGACCGGAATGGAAGAAGGCATCTGCCCGCACAGCCGCTCGCTGAACGAAGAAAAAGGCATCGAGGAGGAGCGCAGGCTGGTGTACGTCGGGATGACACGCGCGCGCAAATCACTCACTCTCACGCGCGCTGTCTATCGCCGGATTTTTGGCAATGAACAGCAACTCCGGGCTTCCCTTCCCTCGCGATTCCTTGCCGAAATTCCGAGCGAACTCGTGGAGACGGTGCGGGGCTCCATGGCCGAGATCGGCCAAACGCGCCGCTATGAACCCGATCCGGAATATTCGTACTCGCCCGAGGAATTCCTTCGGCGCGTGCGAGGCCAATCGCAAACTCCTTCGGCTCCGCGCCGTTCCACCGGTTCCAGCACGTTTACGCGCCCTCCCGCTAGACGCGGCGCGAACGCCAATCCCCTTCTCGGCCAGAAGGTTCGCCATCCGAGTTACGGCGTCGGCACCATCGTCGGCGTCGAAGGCGACGACGAAGACCGGCGCGTCTCCGTCAGTTTCCCGGGCCGGGGCACAAAAAAATTCGTCGAGCGCTACGCGCAACTGGAACAGATGTAGCGGCGGGCAGCCAGTGTTGCACCGCCGCACGGGTCAATGTACATTGAGGCGCGCAATCCCATCTACCACAGCGTATCCGGCAGTCTGGCCTTAGCTTAAAAGGATGCGATTGGAGAGTACGAGTGGCGTCACCTCTCTTCCGCTGTAAGGGCATCGACCAGTTGCTGTCGGATTCCGAGAACGCCGAAGTTCGATTGAAAAAGTCATTGGGCTGGCTGAGTCTCACTTCCCTCGGAATCGGGGCTGTGATCGGGTCGGGAATTTTCACCATCGTCGGCACGGCCATTGCCGGTCAGAAACTCCAAGTAAAATCCATTCTTAACGCACCCTTGCTGGAATATTTGATTTACCATTCGGCTTCTTTCGGACGCCCTGGCGCCGGACCAGCCATCGCGCTGTCGTTTGTTTTGGTGGCAATCGTGTGTGGCTTCGCATCGGTCTGCTACGCCGAACTGGCCGCGATGATCCCCATTGCCGGCAGCGCGTACACATATACCTATGCCACTCTGGGCGAGCTGATCGCGTGGATCATCGGCTGGGACCTGATTTTGGAATACGCGGTCAGCAACATGGCCGTCAGTGTAGGGTTTTCCGCGCATGTGGTTGCTTTGCTGGACTGGTTTGGCGTGCACCCAAGTCTCCGCTGGATCACGCCCGCCTATCTTCCGGGCGGCCTCTCCGATTTGCAGGGAAATATGCTCTATCCCCCAGGCTGGCATCTTGGCTTCAATTGGCCCGCGTTCATCATAGTAATGTTGCTTACGGTGATCCTCGTTCGGGGAATCCGCGAGTCTGCCGAAACGAACAATGTGATGGTGCTCCTGAAAATCATCGCGATCCTCGTTTTTATCACTTTCGCATCGCGCTTCATTCATCCCGCCAACTGGCATCCGTTTGCTCCCAATGGATGGCCGGGAATTCTCACCGGCGGCTCCATCGTCTTTTTTACTTACATTGGCTTCGATTCCGTTTCTACGGCCGCCGAGGAATGCAAGAACCCGCAGCGCGACGTTCCGATCGGCATCATCGCCACCCTGGTTGTCTGCACGCTCCTCTATATTGGCGTAGTCGTCGTGTTAACCGGACTTGTGCCGTGGCAGACGCTGGTGGACGACGCCGCCCCGGTGGTCAATACGCTGAAAAAACTTCACTTCACGGGCGTTCGCCTGATCGTCTTAATCGGCGCGCTGATGGGCATGATTTCTTCCCTGCTCGTCTTCCAACTTGGCCAGGCGCGCGTATGGTTCGCTATGTCCCGCGACGGCCTGTTGCCCCGCATCTTTAGCCGCGTGCACCCGCGCTTCTGTACGCCGGATTTTTCTACCTGGATGGCCGGCTTTGTGGTCGGAATTCCTGCCGGCCTTCTCGATATCGGAACCCTCGCCGACCTTTCCAACATCGGCACTCTGTTCGCCTTTGCTCTCGTTGCCGCGGGAGTATTAATTCTGCGCTATCGCGAGCCCGACCGACCGCGTGCCTTCCGCGCTCCCGGCGGCCCGCTCGCCCCCATCATCACCATGCTTACGTGCGTGCTCCTGATGGCCGGACTGCCAATTACGAACTGGATTCGATTCTTCGTGTGGATGGCAATCGGACTCGTGATTTACTACAACTATGGACGGAGGCGCAGTACGCTGCGCGCCGCCAATCCGGCTTAGAGCAATTTTGAAATGAGGCGCATGTTCCTCAATCCATTGCGAAAGTGCCTTAACGCTAGCCTCGCGATCACCGTGAGCCTTACGCTGCTTTCGACTCGCGTTTGCGCCTGGGGCGGCAATGGTCACAAGGTCGTCGTCAATCAAGCCATTAGTACGGTGCCCGCCGACCTGCGCGCGTACCTCGAAAACAATCGTTCCTTCCTCGTGCAACACGTAACCGACCCCCTGGACGCTGAAGCCACAAATCCGGCCGAGCGGCGCAACCATTTCATCCGGCTGGACAAGTACGGGCGCTTCCCTTTTGACGCTTTGCCCCGCAGCTACAAAGGCGCCGTGAACAAGTACGGCAAGTCCAAAATCGAATCAACCGGCCTGCTTCCCTGGGCGATTGGCGTGTACAGCCAGAAGCTCACCGAAGCCATGAAGCTCGGCCGTTGGGACGAAACCAAGCTTGACGCCGCGATTCTCGCGTTTTACGTCGGCGAAGCGCACGATCCCTTCAACACCACGGAAAATTTCGACGGCCATCTGACAAACCAAACCGGGATCAATGAGCGATTTGGAACGACTCTCATCGAGCGCTTTTCTTCCTTTTTTCCGATGCGCCCGAACGACGCCTCTTTCATCAATGATCCGACCGATCACGGTTTTGAAGCATGCCTTAGCGCGCATAGTTGGCTCGAGGTCATCGAGCTCGCGGATCGCAACGCGCACCTGGAAATTAAGTCGTACAACGACGAATATTTCGACCGCTTCTACAATCAGTCCGCAGGCACGCTGATTCGCCAGCTCTCTGATGCCGCCACGGACGTCGGCTCTTACTGGCTCACCGCCTGGACCAATGCCGGCAAGCCTGCCTTGCCGCACTAGTGCCGTCTGCTTCCGTTATGCTCCCCGAAAGCGTTGCCTCACTCCCCAAAGCAGAGTTGCACCTTCACCTCGAAGGGTCTATTCAGCCGAGCACCGTCTGCGCACTCACCGCGCGGCACGGGGTCATGGTCACAGAACAGGAAGTGGAGCGCCGCTATGCTTACCAGAATTTTGTGGAGTTCCTCGAGACCTTCAAGTGGGTCACATCCTTCTTGCGCGACCCGCAGGACTACGCGCTGATCACCCACGACCTCGCGGAGTATCTTGTGTCGCAGCGGGTAATCTACACCGAAGTGACGATTTCCATCGGCGTGATGCTGCTACGCAAACAGCGCCCGGAGGCCAACTTCCAGGCCATTCTAGGCGCCGCTGAACTCTTCGAGGGCCGCGGGCTTCACATGAACTGGATTTTCGATGCCGTTCGTCAATTCGGCGCCGAAGCAGCGGGTCGCGTTGTAAAAGCAGCAAAACAATGCGCATCGAAATCCATCGTCGCCTTCGGCATCGGCGGCGATGAGTTGAGCGTGCCTACCAGGGAACTTCGGCCGGTGTATGACCAAGCCGCAGCTCTGGGCCTGCATCGTCTTATTCACGCCGGCGAAATCGGCGGCCCAGAAAAGATTCGAGAAGCGGTTGAGCTCCTCGGCGTGGAAAGGATCGGTCACGGCATCGCCGCCATAAATGATCCTGCGCTCATGGACCTTCTTGCCGATCGCCGCATTCCGCTCGAGATTTGCCCACAAAGCAATATCCGTACGGGAGCGCTCGCGCTTCAGTTACGCCGCACAGACGCGCGCATGGAGGATCATCCGCTTCCCGCGCTGTTTCGGCACGGCATTCCGGTCGTGCTGTCCACTGATGATCCGGCAATGTTCCATACCACGCTGCTCAACGAATATGAGCAAGCTCAGCAGCTCGGCATGACGGAGAACGAACTCCAACGTTTGGCGCAAATGAGTTTCGATTTCGCATTTGAGCGGCCACACTCGCAAACGGCAGGTTGAGACTTACGATTTCAAAGCAAGCAGCGACCGGGCAAGTTTGCGCTTTTGGGTGTGGGTCTTCATCACGGTTGGGACGACTTCCACCTTCATTCCTAGCTTGCGAATGGCTTCGGCTTGCGTTTTGTCCGCCGGATCGATCACAAGGGTCCCGGTAAAATCGGCATACAGTTTCGCGACGCCGAGCGCCGACGGCTCGTGGCCAAGCTCGGCGAGCATCTTGTCCGACGGCCCTTTCAGCGATTTGCCGCCGACAATCGGACAAACAGCAATGACGCTTTGCTTCCGCGCGCGCAAACCTTCGCGAACTCCAGGCACCACCAGGATCGGGCCGATGCTGATGAGCGGGTTGCTGGGGCAGATCAGGATTCGATCGGCGTCGCGAATCGCTTCCAGCACACCTACTGCCGGGCGCGCCTTGCCAGCACCGTCAAAACGGATTCCACGCACGACGGGCTCCGCGCGACGCTTCACCAAATACTCCTGAAAATGCAGCTCGCCTTCGGCCGTATCAATCATCGTCGGCACCGGCTGGTCGGACATCGGCAAGATACGCGATTTCACGCCCAGCGCGAGGCGAATCGCTTCGGCCGCATCGCTCAGCGTTTTGCCTTCCGCGAGAATCGCGGAGCGATGGATGTGCGTGGCCAGATCGCGATCGCCGAGATTGAACCAATGGCTGCGGCCGAACGCCGCCAGACGTTTCAGCGCGTGAAACGTCTCCCTGCGGTAGCCCCAACCTTTTGTCGCATCCACAATTCCCGCGAGCGTGTAGGTCACAATGTCCAGGTCCGGAGAAATCTTCAGGCCATGCAAGGCGATGTCGTCGCCGGTGTTTACAATTACGGTCAGGTCGCGCGGGTCCATCACTCCGTAGAGGCCAAGCAGGAGCTTGGAAGCGCCTACGCCGCCGGCCAACGCGGTGATATTTTTGTGCTTTGCAGAGGGCATGAGGAGATGCAGCCGCTACGCCGCAAAACCCTCGGCGTCGGCCAGACGCTGGGCCGGCTCTCGCACGCGAGCCGAGAGAAAATTGCCTCTCCTCACGAATTCAGGATACAGCGCAAGCCGCTCCCGCAGAGTAAACCCGCGAGCTTCTGTTTCGGCGCGCAACTTTGCGATCTGCGGCCAGGCCGCCTCGGGGTTGATGAAATCCTTGGTGACCGGCGAGATGCCGCCCCAATCATTGATCCCCGCATCGAGAAGACGCGGAAAATCCGCGTAGCTGAGATTGGGGGGCGCCTGCAGGTTCATGTGCGGGCCCAAAATCAGCCGGGCAATGGCAATCGTGCGTAGCATATCCTCCAGCGACGGCTCGGGATGATGCGCCATGGGAATATCCGGCTTGGCGCGGAAATTCTGCACGATCACTTCCTGAATGTGCCCGTATTTCTCGTGCAGCGCGCGAATCGCGAATAAGGAATCAACTCGCTCCTCGAAAGTCTCGCCAATCCCGATCAGGATTCCAGTCGTAAAGGCCATTGACAGTTTTCCCGCTTCCTCAATCGTGCGCAAGCGCAACGCCGGAACTTTGTCGGGAGCTTTGAAGTGCGCCAAGCCGTCGCGCATCAGCCGGGTGCTGACTGTCTCGAGCATCAAGCCCACGCTGACGTTCGATTTCTTGAAGCGCTCCAGCGCCGCGCGGTCCATCACGCCGGGATTGGCGTGCGGAAGCAAACCTGTGCGCTCCAGCACCATTTCGGACATCGCGGCTGCATAGTCGAGCGTACGCGCAAACCCTTGCCGCTGCAGAAAATCACGAGCTTCAGGGAAAATTCGCTCCGGCTGGTCGCCCAGGCTGAACAGCGCCTCCTTGCATCCCGCATCGCGGGCTCGCTCGGCTAGCGCGAGCACTTCTTCTGGCGTCATGAAATGTGCGCCCGGCTGGCCGGGATCCTTCCGAAACGTGCAATAGCCGCAGTAATCGCGGCAAAGCGTGGTCAGAGGAATGAAAACTTTTTTTGAGAAGGAAACGACAGTTCCCTTCCCCTGAGCGCGAAGCTGGCTTGCAGCGGCGAGGAGATCCGGGAGTGGAGCGTCCTCCGCGAGGCGCAAAGCGCTCGACCGATCGAGGATGCCGGTTTCGCGCGGCGCGGCGCGGAGGTCACTGGCGAGGCGGTTCGTGCTTCCTGCGGGTGCCGACGGCATTTGAGATTGAGGTCCTTCAGCCATACTGGTCGGACCGCTTCAGGATGACACGGTTGCGCAGCAATTTCTACGTGTCGCGAGTCAGGGCAGTTGGCTAGCGGAAGAGGTCTTCGGCGGCCGGGCGAATGACGTTGGTCGCGCGCTCGTCGGCAGCGCGGTAGCTATAGCCGCTGATGATAACCGCGGGAATGCCTTCCCTCTTGCCCATCACCAGCCCTGCCGCAGCGGCCAGCTCGTCTGCCACTGCCAGGATCGTGGCTTGGAGCGGCTTGCGATTGCGGTCGCGCGTCCCCCGCAAATCCAGCAGCACCGGAACTCCAGCGGCGCCAATCGCGACATTCGTCAATCCAAGGCGCCATGGCCGGCCGAACGTGTCGCTGATTACCACGGCTACCTGCTTCTTAGTGAGCTTTCGGAGCGCCTCGGCCAACAAGCGCGCCGAACGGTCGGGGTCCGCAGGAAGAAGCGTGACTACATCGTGCCCCGTGACGTTTGAGTGGTCCACCCCTGCGTTTGCGCAAACGAAACCGTGATGCGTTTCCACGATCAGCACGGGATGATCGCGCACAATCCGGCGCGACTCCCGCAAAATAACCTCGACCAAACGCGCATCTCTTCCTTCTTTTGCCGCGAGCTGCGAAGCCGGTGCGGAAGGTTCGATCGTGGAAAGATTCACGAGCCGTCCTTCCACCTTGGAGACGACCTTTTGCGCGACCACGACTATGTCTTTGTCAGCGAACGATATCCTTGCCGTGCGCGCCGCGTCGAAAATCAGCCTCGGCAAATCATCGCCCTCTCGGATCTCCGGCAGACCAGCGACGGGTATCAGTTCGATGTGAGCTCGAGGCCGGGGTTTAGAGCCCTTCGCGCTTGCGTTTTTCGCCATGGTAATGGAAACAGAGTCTATGCGATGCGTAGGAAGAATGCATCGGGGCGGCGTGCGACAAGCAAAACGGCGGGAAGATTTCGCTAATCAAAAATAAAACGGGCGGAGCCTGCCTTGCGGCCAATGCCCCGCCCGAACGTTTCGTTTGAAAGAGGGACTATCCCTTCGGCGGCTTTTCCTTCTCCTTAGGTTTGTCTTGTTGTTTTGGCGGCGGTTGCTGTTGTTGTTGGCGAGGCGGTGGTTGCTGGCGCTCCGCTTGCGGCGGACGCTCCTGTGGCCGCTGCTGCTGGTGCTCCTGTTGCTGGCGCTGCTGAACCTGCTGCTGCTCTTGTTGATGCTTCCTCTGCAGGTCCTCGAGTTGCCTCTGTTGCTGCTGCTGGGCTTGTTGCCTTCGCTGTTCGTCGGCCCTTTGCTGATCCAGCCGCTGGCGTTCCTGCTGCTGCTGCTGCTCGACCCTCAGCCGCTCTTGATCCTGCTGCCTGTGCATGTTCTGCAGCTCTTGTTGATGCTGCTGCTCGAGCTGCGGATTCCCGTTCGGCGGCGGATTCGACGGTCGAGCTGCCGGAGGCCGGTCGTTGCTGGACGGGCGATCATTGTTAGGCGGGCGCTTGGGCTGCACATTCGGCGGCGGTGTGGCGGGCCGCTCTGCGGTAGGCGGGCGATTCGGCTGATTCGGTTGCACATTGGCGGGCCGTTCCGCGTTCGGCGGCTGCGTAGCAGGCCTGTCATTCGGATTAGCCGGACGCGCGGAGGGAGGTCGGTCGTTGCTAGGAGGCCGATCATTACTGGGCGGTCGGTTGGGCTGCACGTTCGGAGGCGGCGTGTTCGACCGCTCTACGTTAGGCGGACGGTTCGCCTGATTCGGTTGCGCGTTATTGGGCCGCTCCGCGTTCGACGGCGGCGTGTTCGGCCGGTCATTGATGGGCGGCTGGTTCGACTGCGCGTTCGGAGGTCGATCATTGCTGAGTGGCCGATTAGGCTGCGCGTTCGGTTGCGGAGTGTTTTGCCGCTCAGCGTTCGGCGGGCGATTCGGCTGATTCGGCTGCACATTGTTGACCCGCTCACCGTTCGCGGGCGTGCCCGGACGGTTGTTTTGCGGAGCGTTGCCGGGCTCCTGCATCGGGCGATTCACGTTCTGGGGCGGCGCGGGCCGATTGCTCGCGTTCTGCGGAGTTGGTGTAACCGTCCGTGCTGGGGGAGCCATTTTCACCACCGTCTTCGGCTGCTCCTGTTGAATCTGCCGGACTTGAGAGACCGCGAGTGGACGGCCGCCATTCTGTTGAATAGCTGCTTGTTGTCTCTCAAATCTTGCTGGAGGCGGCGGAGGAGTAGTTTTCGCCACAACCTCGCGGGTCACGACGGAAGCCGGAGGCCTTGCAGCCGCGGGCCGACCAGAGCCTTCGACGGACTGCCTTGTAGGAGGCACCGTCGGTGTGGCTGTCACGACCTGAGCGTTAACCATCTCTCTTTCGTTGACCCTCATCGCGTTGTTGTGCACGGACTGTCCGCTGGCGAAGGTCTGCGTGGAAGTCGCGGTCACCGCGCCGGGCACTCGTTGATTTACGTAGGTAACGTTCGTGACGTTCACGTTTTTATTGACCACCACGTTGTTGTAGTAGTTGTTGACCACCGTCGTGTTCACCGTGGTGTTGGTTATGTTCACGTTGTTCACGTACGTGCGGCTCACGTGGTATGACGGGACGTACACTTCACGCGGTCCGAGCGGGAACCAGCCCACCGCGGCACCGCCACCCACTGCGACACCCATAGCAAAATGAGGTCCGCCAACCCAAGCGACAAGCGCTGGCGCATAGACAGGACGCACGTAGGCAACGCCGACCATCGCTGCGGGACGGCACGGCACCCAGCCCCACACGCCACCAACCGCAACCCAGCGGCCGTAATGGAATGGCGCGAAGCCCCAGGGCTCATCGTCTACCCAGGTGTAGCCCCAAGGTGAAATCCAGACCCAATGGCCGTAGCGGTACGGCGCCCAGCCCACGACAGTGGTATGCGGAAACCAGATGGTGCCGTATTCGGGCGTGTTGCGCCATCCGCCATATTCATCGAGATCTTCATATCCGATAGCGTCGTCCGAAACGTAACGCCGGGAGGCAGAGTGATCTTCTCGGCGGTCGCGTTCGTAGGACCAGCGCTCCAAGTCGTCATCGTCGCCCACTCCTTCGATATCGGCATTCAGTTGGTCGGTGCCGCTGAAGATGCCAGTCTCGTCGGAATGCACTCTGAACGATTGCCCACCGCCGGTAACTTCGCCTTCGCCATCGCGAACGACAACTACCGTGGTGTCGCCGGCTTCATTCACGTTGATTCGGTAAATGCCAGGACGCAGGACAGAGAAAGCCAGGTTGGGAGTATCGATCTCGAAATTTTCGTCACGATCCAGATGCCGCACGCGGATGCGCAGCGTGCCCTCGGTGACTTGCAGCTGAACGGTGTTGTCGTCGAGGTTCAAAAACGAAAAACCAGTGCTGGCTCCAAGACGAATCGACGCGGAGCCGAGATGCAACTCTGCGCGCGAATCGTGGTCAGCCCAAAGCTTGTCGCCGGTGGTCATGGGCCGGTTCACCACAGCGGTGACCCAGTCGTCCGTTCCCGCCGGCTCAAAAGAGACCGAGCCTTCGGCCTGACTGAGGCGAGCTATGCGGCCGGGGGGATCATCCTGGTCAGCGGCGGCGCGCTGCGGGACAGAAATGGCCACCGCCAATGTCAAAGCAATCATGCTTGCAAACTTGAGCGCGTGTTTTCTCATAATCAGATTCTCTCCTGAACCTGACGCGGCAGGTCTGCTCTCTCCACCGCGTTTCTTTCTGCTTGATTGGATCTGGGATACCTGGGTGCCGATGCTACAAGTATGAACCGCATACGGAACCCAGCTCTATCGGGCTTTTTCCTTATGTCCAATCAGGAAAGGCCCGATGTCTCTACTCTTGCAAACACCTGTACCGCCCAAGAGTTGTGAGGACAAGCGGTCTCGCAAACATCTCGGACACAAAAAAAGCCCGCCCCAGTTTCGGGGCGGGCTGTGTGTAGCTAAGAATGTTCAAGCGTGCGGGCCTCCTCCGTGTGAGCCTCCCCCGCCGCCGTGAGAGCCGCCTCCGCCGCCACCACTTCCTCGAGAGCCGCTTCCGCCGCCACCCTGCGGGCCTCCACCACCACCGTGACTCCCACCACCGCCGCCTCCATAGCTGCGGCTCGGCGCGGAATAAGTGCGACTCGGCGCGGACGCGGAGTACGAGTGCGAAGGTGCTGAGTAGCTCGGCGCTGAATACGAACGTGACGGCGCAGAATAGGAACGCGCGGGCGGAGAGTATGAACGGGATGGCGCCGAATAGCTGCGGTTCGGTGCCGAATATGAACCCGAGGGCGCCCCATACGATCGGCCGCCACCACGGTTATTGTCTGACGGTGCGTTCGAATATGCCGGCCGGTTGTTATTCGACGGCGCACTCGAGCGTGCTGGCGGCGCGTAAGAGCGGTTCCCATTCGAGTAGCCACTGCCGCCATTCGATGGCGAATTCGATGGCCGGTTGCTGTTGTAAGCCGGTGCATTTGAGCGCGAGTTCCCGCCTGCAGACGCCCCGCTGTTTCCAGAACCCACCCACGGCGGCCGGTCTGCATGCGCGGACTGTCCTGCTTGGCTGCTGGCGCCATTGGGACGGTTGGACGGTGCGCCACTGGACGATGCGCCGCTGCCGAAACCCTGCGGCGCACGGCCACGATCCGTGGCGTTTCCTTGCGCCGACCAGGTCCGCGACCCGCTGTTGTTACCCGGCCGATTCGCCGACGCATTGCCATTCGACGCATTGCCATTCACGGATGCACGTCCATTGACGCTGGCGCCCGCATTCGCTGACGGCGGCCTGTTGCCATTGCGCGCGCCGAAGCCGCCGCTGTTGCCGCCGCGATTCATTCCCCCATTCACCGCGCCGTTCCCTGCATGGCCGGCCGATAGTCCGCGAGTATCCATCGTCCGCACGGGAATGTGCGAAGCAGCCGCACCCGGAGCCGTGCGCGCCATCACCGGACGGTTGGCAACCGACGCTGGCGGCATAGACACGCGCCCCCGAGCATTCGCCGCGCCGGTAAAGCTGCTCCGATTCGGCGAGAAGTCCGCGCGGTTGGTCACCTGCGCACCGCGCAGCGACGCTTCCGTCACTCGCATCGATCCCCGGTTGACGGCTTGCCCGTTCACGAACGTATTGCGCGAAGCTGCCGTTACCGCACGAACGTTATTCGCGTAAGCATATTTGAAATTGTTGTGATTCGAGTTGTTCAAGACATTGACGTTGGTGATCCGCGTATTCGTGATGTTCACGTTGCGGAAATAATTTCCGCTGCTGTGATACCAAGGATGGTACGGTTCTCGGAATCCCAGCGGGAACCAGCCGATTCCGCCGCCAAATCCCCCACCGAAACCAAAGCCAAATCCACCGCCGCCCACAAAACCGACGAAGGCGGGTCCGTAAAACGGACGCGCATAAACAGGTCCCGGGCACCAGCCCCAACCGCCCCCTACATACGCCCAGCGCCCATAGTGAAATGGCGCAAAGCCCCATGGCGCATAGTCCACCCAGGTCCAGCCCCACGGGCCAACCCAGTTCCAGTATCCATAGCTATAAGGAGCCCAGCCCACTTCCACCGTGCGCGGATACCAAACCGGACCGTAATCCGGCTCTTCTCGCCATGAACCGTAATCGTCCAAATCCGAATAACCCGGAACATCTCGCGAAACGTACTTCGCCGAGTCGGAATGCTCTTCCTTCAGGTCGCGATCCGAAGCCCAACGATCCAAATCGTCCGGAGCGGGAGCCGACCTAACATCGTATTGCGGGTCATCCACCCCATCGAGTTCCGCTTGCTCGCCGGCATGCACTTCATACGTCTTGCCTCCGGCGGTGATCTCGCCTTCTCCGCGAATCACCATGACCCGCGTTCCGTCGCCATTCTCGTTGACATCGATGCGGAACGCCCCGGCTTCCTTCACCGTAAACGCGAGGTTGGGCGTATCCACTTCATACAGGTCGCCTTCTCGCATTTCCCGCACGCGGAAATTGATCGCGCCTTCCGCGATGCGCGCTTGGAGTATGTTTTCGTCCAAATTCAAAAAGGACAGCGCAGTCATGCTGCCAAGATGCAACGAAGCCTGGCCTGCCTGCAGCTCTGCTCGCGAATCCTGATCCGTCCACAACTTGTCGCCAACCGTCACCGGGCGATTCTTCGCTGCCGCCGCCCAATCTTCGGTCCCCGACGGCTGAAACGACACATTTCCGTCCAAATAGCTGATGCGCGCGACGCGCGACGGTGGATCGCCTTCGTCGGCTCGCGCCTTGGGCGCGATAAAGAGCAAAAGGCCGGCTAAGCACACGAGCAGGGACGTCCTGCTTTTTCCGCCAAAAGTGGCCTTCATGTTTGTTCCCCTGTCCTCGACCACATCACCTGACGCGTGGCCGATTGGGAGTCATCCGTTGTTACATTCGAGGTGCCTGTAATACTCCCATGCGGGTAGAACCCGGTGCCAGCAATTAAGTTGCTTCGGTTGCTCGCACATTCTCATTTTGGGACTCTACCCGTTCGCCCTTCCAGTTGGTACTGGTACTATAGCTAACTGCCCCAAAATCCGTACTTTAGGTCAGGCGCGGTTCTCGGGCCGAGCCTCTATACTAGCTTCTCTTGGGCTTCTGTGATCCGGGAGAATGCATGCGTTTGAAGTGGTTCGGATTAACGGCACTGGCATTGACCGGCGCGGTGGCGACGCCAGCGCAGACTTGGCGCCAAGTCGGGCCTCCAGGCGGCACGGTCATCTCTCTGGGAGCGGATCCGCACGACGCCAGCAAGCTCTATTTGGGCACCTCGGACGGCCACGTATTTACCTCTTCGGACGAAGGCGGGCACTGGCAGCTCCTCAGCCGCATCGGCGCTGGCCAGGATGACGTCATCACAAGCATTATCGTGGACTCCCGCGATTCCAAGCATCTGTTCGCTAGCACCTGGACACTCGACACCGGCGGTGGCGGCGTATACCGCAGCAAGGACGGCGGCCACTCCTGGCAACTCGTCGGGCTGGCCCACGAAACGGTTCGTGCTCTCGCTCAGTCTCCCACGCACCCGAAAATCTGGCTGGCCGCTTCGCTGACCGGCGTCTACCGCTCCAACGACGAGGGCGTTCATTGGGAACGCATTACTCCTGCGAAGCATGATGCCCTCAAGAATTTCGACTCTGTGGCTTTTGACCCGCGCGACGACCACACCATTTACGCAGGAACCGATCACCTTCCTTGGAAGACGACGGACGGAGGCAGAAACTGGTCCCCCATCTCCAACGGCATGATTGACGATTCCGACGTGAGGAGCATCATCGTCGATCCCGCAAATCCTGAGCTCGTCCATGCCACGGCGGGTTCCGGAATCTATCACAGCACCAATGCCGCGCGGCAATGGACCAAATACAGAGGCCTTCCCTTTGTTTTCCGCCGCACACAATTGATCCGCCAGGATCCGCAGCATCCGAAAACGCTCTACGCAGGAACTACCAGCGGTCTTTGGAAAACCACCAGCGACGCCGGGCAATGGAAACGCGTGACCCCCGCCGATTGGGTTATCAATGCGATGGTCATCGACCCTAAGAATTCGCAGCGGGTGACCATCGGCACCGAGCGGGAAGGCGTGCAGGTCAGTGAAGACGGCGGAGCAACCTTCGTCTCCGCCAACATTGGCTTCCACCATCAGCACATCCTGGACGTCGCGATGGATCGCGAACGTCCGGAGCGCGAACTTGTCGTGCTCACCTTCGACACCAATGCTTTCCTTGCCACCAAAGACGGCGGCAATACCTGGGTGCCGCTCGGACCGGGCCTCAAGCGCACCGATATGAAACATGTCTACGCTTCGCCGATCGGCTGGTTGGCTACCCTCAATCAGGGCGGCTTGATGAAGTATGTAGAAACCAGCGCAAAGTGGATGCGCGTGGGATTGCTTGCCGGCGATTTCTTTTCTGTTACAGCGTCCGACGGCAAGAAGGGTGCTTCAGCCAGGGGCCCCGGAGGGTCGTCCAAAGCACCCCAGCTTCTCGCTTTCCAGGTCAACGATCTGACCTTCGCGAGCACCGCGTGGTACGCGGCAACAGGCGCAGGTGTGCTGATTTCGCGTGACCGCGGTATTTCGTGGAACTCAGCCGGCAAGGACGACTTCGTCAAGCAAGCGGCGCAATCGCTGGTTGCTTCCGCCGACGGCTCGCACGTCTGGGTTATCGCGCAGCGCAACCTCCTCTACTCTGCGGATGCTGGCGCGCATTGGGCTGCGAAGGAACTCGCCTTTGCCTCCGCGGGTAACTTGCGCGTACACGGCCTCGACGATTCCGATCTGCTCATCACCTCGAACTCGGGCCTGTACGTCTCTAGAGACGCTGGCCGTGAATGGACTCGCGCCGACATCCGCGACCTGCAATTCCAGGACGCTGCCGGCTACGGCAATGCGTTAGTGGTTTCGTTGCAGCGCCACGGCTTGCTGGCTTCCTTCGACGCAGGAAAGTCTTGGCAGCGCGTGAAAAGCCCGCTGGCCGAAGGTTACTTTCCGGTCGTGCGCACACGACGCGATGGCGCGGTGGTCGCCGCTTCCGCTACAGAAGGCCTACTGGCCTATGAGCCCGATGCGCGTGCCACAGGCAGCAACCTGGACGGCGCTGCATCAGGCGGCGCGCAAAAGCCCTAGCACGTATCCAAGTTCTCGCCTACAAAGACGCGCTACGAAAACTGTAGGCCTCTTTTTTTGCGCAGCGTCGCTCCTTGTAAATTTAACCGCAAACAGGGCTGCGCTACTTCCGCCCCCGCCAATTCTTTTACCTTGCATCCTGCACCGAATTGAGTCAAAAGCTACCCCAGTAGCACAGGGCTCCAGCCTGTGTACGAATCATCAAGGCGCTCCATCTCAGCACGGAGGTGCTCATGTTCAAAAAGCTGCTGGCCACCACAGACGATTTCACTCTGACTTTCATGCGTCTGATCCTGGGTATCGTCTTTTTCCCGCACGGCGCGCAAAAACTCCTGGGCTGGTTTGGTGGGTACGGCTTTTCGGGAACCATGGGATTCTTCACCACGCAGATGCACATTCCCGCGCCGCTCGCGTTTCTCGCGATCTGCGCGGAGTTTTTCGGCAGTTTGGGACTTATCTTTGGATTCCTGACGCGCATCGCCGCCTTCGGCATCGTCATGAACATGCTCGTCGCCGTGCTCATGGTGCACATGCATATAGCGTTCTTTATGAACTGGACCGGCAACCAGAAGGGCGAGGGATATGAATATCATTTGCTCGCGCTTGCGCTGGCCACTCCCATCATCATCCGCGGCGCCGGCGCTATTTCTATCGATCGCGCACTCTCTAGCAAGTCAGCTGCGTAGCGGCGCGAAGCTTCCGCCCGTCTAATTCGTTCCCGCGCGAAGCGCACCGCGTTTCACGCAATCGAGCTATCCGACAGCGCCATTACCGCCAATTTGATAGCCCACCCCGCGCACGGTCCGAATCAGCGCGTGGTCATACCCCGTGTCCATTTTTCTGCGCAAATAATTGATGTAAACGTCCACCACATTCGTCATCGTATCGAAATTTAGTTTCCACACTTGTTCGACAATAGCTGTCCGCGTCACCGGCTGTCCCGCGTGACGCATGAGAAACTCCAGCAGCGCAAATTCCTTTGGGCTGAGCTCGATATTGTGCCCCCCGCGCTGCACGGTGTGCCCCACGCGGTCCACCGCGAGATCCGCAACGGTAAGCACCGCGTTTGCCGGCCGGTTTCCCCGTCGCAACACCGCTCGAATCCGCGCGGCCAGCTCTACAAACGCAAACGGCTTCGCAATGTAATCGTCCGCGCCCGCGTCCAGCCCGCGCACCCGCTCCTCCACCATCGAAGAAGTCGTCACCACCATCACCGGCAAATCCGGCTTTCGCGAGCGGATGTTTCGCAGCACATCCAGCCCGGCGGCCCCCGGCAAATTTAAATCCAGAATCACCAGGTCGAATGCCTGATTTGTGGCCAGGCGTTGCGCCTCGGTTCCATCGGACGCAAGCTGCACAGCAAACTGCTCCTGCACCAGGCGCTGACGTAGAAAGTCAGCGAGCGGTGCGTCACCTTCGGCAACAAGGATACGCATTGGCACACACTCGGACAGCAAAATTTGGAAGGGGGTAGGTGCAGTCTGGCCCGCTCGGAAAGCGGTGTCAAGTCTACTTGTGGGTGCGTTGGCGCAAACAGCAAGACGGCAGAGCGCGTCTGGCCGCCGTTCCACTCCGACACTAATGCGACCCCGCTGTACGCGTTTGGAACGCAGCGTATTCTAGCGCGCCGCTCTCATTTCCATTTGCTCGCTAAGCTGCTGAATTTGCACTTCTTTCCGGAAAGACAACACGAGCCTTGGCCTTTCTATTGCACTGAAACTACTGGGCTCATGTGCACACAAGGCGAACAGCACGCTTCAGCTCTTTCCGCCGCACCTCGAGTACTGATTGTTGACGACGAACCCTCGGTCCGCAAGATGTTAACCACCTTGCTGTCGCAAGCAGGCCTTCCCTGCAGCGCCGCAGCCAACGCTTCCGAAGCCTTGACCATGCTCGAGAAGACCACCTTTGACGCAGTAATCTCCGACCTGCGGATGGGCTCGACTTCCGGTCTCGAGCTCTTGCGGGAAGTGCGCACACATTTTCCCGAGCTCGCGTTCTTGATGGCCACGGGCGTAGACGATGTGCGTGTGGGAGTGCAAGCCATGAAGGAGGGCGCGGACGACTATTTGCTGAAGCCTTTCGATATTGACGTGGTCCTTGCGAGCCTGCAACGCGCGCTTGAACGGAAACAGCTGGAACGTGAAGTGGAAAATTATCGCCGGCATCTTGAAGAGATGGTTTCCCAGCGAACGCAACAACTCCAGGCGGCTATGACCGAACTCCAGCAGAGCCATTCCGCGACGCTCGAAGCCCTGGGAAGCGCCATCGATTTGCGCGACAGCCCAACAGCCGGACACTCCCGGCGCGTACTTTTCTATTCCATCAAGATCGCGGAAGCGATTGGCGGCATGGAAGACCAGCTGCAAACTTTGGGGATGGGAGCCTGGTTACACGATATCGGAAAATTGGCTATCCCTGACGGCATTCTCCTCAAGCCCGGCGCACTGAACGAGCACGAACGCCAAATCATGCAGCGACACGTTGAGATTGGATACGACTTGGTGAAAGGAATACCCTTCCTCGCTGACGCCGCGGAAATCATCCTCGCGCACCACGAGCGTCACAACGGAAGCGGCTATCCACGCGGCCTGCCCGGCAAAGACATTCCCGTGTCTGCGCGGATTTTTGCCGTAGCAGATAGCTTCGATGCTATGACCTCCGACCGCCCGTACCGTTCGGCTCTCCCCGTCCAGACAGCACGAAACGTAATCCACGCCGGACGTGGAGAACTGTTCGATCCAGAGATTGTGGACGCCTTCTTTGCCCTCGGCGAAGGCGCTTGGAAACGGATCAGCACAGACTCGCAAACCGCAGCCATCGACAAAATCATCTGCGGGAGCGGTTTGACTCTGGCATCAGCTCGGGCGCTGGCTTCCCAGGCACCGCAGTTGGAAAAGGTCGCCAATTGAGATGAGGGCCGGCATGCCAACCGAGGCAATTGGGAAGAGCATTGGCCGTATCGAACGGCGCGAATGGTTTCTGTGGACAGCCGCGGTCATTGTCACTCTCTTGTTGACCGTCGGGTTAGCGTCCTTCTTACTGCGCGAAGACGATCCGCTTTCTGAGTTTCCGCAGGCCGTGCGCGGGCTGATCGGACTTGTTCTCATATTTGACATCTATACCTTGTTTCAGCAACTGCAAATCCATCGCATGCGTCGCAGGCTGATCCGCGGCGAGGAGCTCTTTCGCCTCATCTCTGAGAATGCCGCGGACATGATTGCCGTTGTCGACATGGAAGGCAAACGTGTCTTTAATAGTTTTTCCTATGAAAGAGTGCTTGGCTACTCTTTGGAGGAGTTGCAAAAGTCCTCTTCGTTCGAGCAGATTCACCCGGAAGACCGCGACAAGGTCCGGCTAGCGGCTGAAGAAGCGCGCCGCACCGGAGTGGGGAAACCTCTCGAATATCGCGTGCGCCACAAAAACGGAACATGGCGGGTGCTCGAGTCCACGGCAAGCGTAATCCGCAACTCCAAGGGCGATCCCGAAAACCTAGTCATCGTCAACCGTGACGTCACGGAACGAAAGAGCTCGGCCGAAGCGTTGCGCCGGTCGGAAGCGGGCTTCCGTTCCGTCGTCGAAGACGCCCCTTATGGCATTTATCGAGCCGGCTTGTCTGGCGAATTGGTTCTCGTCAATTCCGCCCTTGAGAAAATGCTCGGCTACTCTTCTCAAGAGGAGCTCCTACGAACGAATCTCGCCACCGGCGTTTATCGTTATCCCGTTGAACATCAGAAGCTCAATGAAACGCTTTTGCATCAGGAAAGTTTCAAGGATCTCGAAGTGGAGTGGAAACGCAAAGATGGCGCACCCATCATCGTGCGATGCAGTGGTTGCTCGATAAAGGATGAGACGGGCGCGGTCGCTTATGTCGAAGTTTTTGCCGAGGACGTGACGGAGCGGCGCACTTTGGAACGCCAGCTCCGCATGGCGCAGAAAATGGAAGCAGTCGGGCGCCTTACCGGTGGAATCGCGCACGACTTCAACAATTTGCTCGGCGTGATAATCGGCTACAGCCAGGTGCTGAAGCGGACTCTTGGATCCGAGCACGCTTCCTTTGAACATGCCGAGGAAATCGAAAAGGCTGGCCAGCGCGCCGTGTCTTTGACGCGGCAGCTCTTGGCCTTCAGCCGCCAACAGGTCCTCGAACCCGTCGTCTTGAACCTCAACACCTTAGTCTCGGACATGGAAAAGATGCTGCCGCGTCTCATCGGGGAAGATATTGCGTTGAAGTTGCACCTTGATACCTCTCTTTCGCAGGTGAAGACCGATCCAAGTCAAATTGAACAGGTCCTACTGAACTTGGCGGTCAACGCGCGAGATGCCATGCCTGACGGCGGCAAACTCCTCATCCAGACTGCCAATGTGAATCTCGATACTGCCTACACTCACAGTCACCCAGGCTCTCGACCGGGTTCCTACGTGATGCTCCGAGTCACCGACACCGGAACGGGCATAGACCCGGAGATTCAATCGCAGATATTCGAGCCCTTCTTCACCACCAAGGAGCGCGATAAAGGGACCGGCCTCGGTTTGGCCACCGTTTACGGCGTTGTCAAGCAAAGCGGAGGCTACATCGCGGTGGATTCGGAAAAAGGGAACGGCGCGTCGTTCTCTGTTTACCTGCCTCGGCTTGAACAGCCGGTCGCCGACCCTGTCGCGCCTGTAGCTGTTGCACCTATGAACACCCGAGGGACAGAAACGATCTTGCTGGTAGAAGACGCCGAGCCTCTGCGCAAACTTGCCGAGATGTTCCTGAAGGAGAGCGGCTACCGCATTCTGAGTGCCGCCGATGGTCAGCAAGCGCTGCAAACCGCGCGGCAGCACCCCGGCCCCATTCACCTGTTGCTCACCGATGTCGTCATGCCCGGAATGAATGGCCGCGTTCTTGGGGAACGCCTGGCCCCCAGTCAGCCAGGGATGAAAGTGCTCTACATGTCCGGATACGCCGATAGCTTCATAGCCGGTCACGGCGTGCTTGAATCCGGCACGCACCTGCTGCACAAACCCTTCACTCAAGAGACTCTCACGTGCAAGGTGCGGGAGCTTTTGAATGCAAAACGCGATCCCGCAAAGAAAGAACCAGAGTCCTCCACTTCCGCACCTGTTTTTCCTGGCGCTGACCCTGGTCCGAAACCATAGCCCGAGACCATAGGAGATTGACGCAATGCAAAAGCTGCTGGTAATCGAAGACGAAGAAGCGATGCGTCGCTTGTTGCGGCTCAATCTTTCGGACTTATATGAAATCATCGATACCGGAGACCCGGAGCAGGGTTTGGCGTTGGCAATGCAGAACAAGCCCTCGGCCATTTTGTTGGATCTCCGGATGCCAAAATTTTCCGGCTTCGAGCTATGCCGCACGTTCACTGCGCTGACCTCAACCCAATTGACTCCCGTTTTCATCGTGAGCGGTGAAGCCGGCTCGACCACAAAGTCTTTATGCAAGGAGCTTGGAGCTACGGCGTATTTCGAAAAACCAATCGATTTTGACGCGCTGCGTTCTCGGCTTGCGGAGGTCCTCAGCGCCAAACGCCCCGAGCGGCGAAGCGAGGTCCGTGTCCGCTTACCCGCAGCCCTGAAGCTGTCCGGAATCGATTCGAACGGTAAGCCCTTTGAAGAACGCACGCACACGGAGAATGTTAGCCTGAACTCCTTCCTCTGCGGCTGCACCATAGCGCTAAAGCCTGGTTCCGTCGCCAACGTCTTTCTGCTGAGCGGCGGCGAGCAGCTCGTCGGCACCGCGCGTGTCATTCGCGCGGAAACCACGGAAACTCCCTATCCCCGCTACGCCTTCCGATTTGTTGAGAAGTCAGGGCAGTGGGTCCTGCAGTAGAGTTGTTTTTTCCGATGTCAGCGAGTCACCTCAAAATTGACTTCGCCGATGTTCGTAGTATCGTTTTATATGCCCACTCTCCAATGGAGGTAGTTCATGAATCGTCGTTTCGCCACTGTATCTCTACCTGTGCTCTGCCTGCTGTTGGCGTTGGCGGGATGCCAGAAAAACGCGGACCAGCAACAAGCGGCCGCAACAGATCCAAATTCGTCCTCACCGTCGTCTGAGTCCGGCGCAAGTTCCGCCAGGCCTGCGCGGGAGGCTCCACCGCGTCCCAGGCCAATTGTTGTTCCCGCGGAGACTGTGATCTCCGTCGTGTTGGATGAACCAGTCGGCTCCAAGATCAGCACTCCGGGTCAGACATTTACCGCCACCGTGCGCGAGCCCATCGAAGTAGACGGCCGGGTTGCCATTCCGAAGGGCGCGCGCTCTACCGGCATCGTGAAAGATGCCAAGCCCGCCGGGCGTTTCAAGGGCGGAGCAGCGCTTGAGCTCACGCTCACGAATATCGAGGTAAACGGCACGAATCACGAGGTACACACCACGGCGCCGACCGAAGTCAGCAAAGGCAAAGGCAAGCGCACGGCTGCCATGGTGGGCGGCGGCGCCGGAGGTGGCGCGCTGATCGGCGGGTTGGCCGGCGGCGGCAAAGGCGCGCTGATCGGCGGACTGATTGGCGCGGCGGCGGGAACAGGCGGCGCGGGGTTGACCGGCAATCGCGAAATCACGCTTCCAGCGGAGACTCCCATCACGTTCAAGCTGGTGGACCCGCTGGAGATTAGGCCAAGACGCTAACGAAGGCGTTCACGTATAGACTCTTCATCGCCCTGCGAGACTCGCGAAGTCCCGCGGGGCTTTTCTTTGCAGCGCTGCAACCTTGCCGGTTGTAGCGGAAAAATTTAGATTATCTTCCGGTTGGGGCCTGCAGCCACCGAACGACTTTGCGCCACGGGCTTCCGCCACTGCTGCGCATCGGAGCTTGCAACCACGAGGACACGCCAGGGTGCGCAGGGACCGAAACCGTTTGGGTACTCACGCGCTCCGGTTCGGGAGCGGAAGCCGGAGCGGACACCCACGGCGTGAGCGACGGACTTTCCTCACGCTGAGCTGGCATCGGGAAAGCCGGAGCTTGCGCTCCAATCACTCGACCCCCTAGGCTTTGCTTGCGCTCGTCAGCGTAACTGGGCCGCGAAAAGGAGCCGGCAAACACTGGTTCGGGTTCAGGCTCCGGCTCTGGCTCGGAGACGGCTGCCCGCGGAGGCTCGAATTGCCTGCTCGGCTCCACGGTTTGCGCGGGCCGCTCCGCGACCGCATCCGACACGGACAATCTCAGCAGTGCGCCTACTTGTTCTTGCGAAGCGCGCAGCGTTGCCAGCAGTTTGCGGCCATAGCGCACCACGGCCGCGAGAATGGCGCCTTGCACGAATAGCCGCGCCAGATCAATCCAGTTATTCTCGAACCAATCGCTGATTTCGATCATAGTTTGCCTTTGAGAGGTCATGCTAAGCCTAGCGCCGACCGTTTCGCCGCGAAACTGGCAGCACGGCCAATTTAAGGCCAGCCCGCTGTTTCCGGCCCTGCCTGACCGCTCGAACGGTGCGGCCATAAAAGGTCCGCGCCCAGCAAGCCAAAACCGGCGCGCGGAAATTTGCCGGCGTTCCCAACCGTATTACTATGGTGGGGACTCGATCGATGCCATCTACGCAAACCCTGATACACGCAGACCACGTTTCGCGCGACTACCGCTTGGGCGAAACGGTCATCCGCGCGGTGAACGACCTTTCGCTGGAAATTTGCAGCGGTGAGTTTCTGGCCTTGCTGGGCAGCTCGGGCTCCGGTAAGTCCACCTTGCTGAATCTTATGGCCGGCCTGGACCGGCCGACTTCCGGCGCAATCCATGTTCGCGGACAGAATCTGGCCGCGCTCGATTCCCAGGAGCTGGCGCGCTACCGCCGCGAAACCGTAGGCATGGTGTTTCAGTCCTTCAACCTGCTACCGCGAATGACTTTGGAAGAAAATGTCGAGCTTCCACTGCGGCTGGCGGAAGTTGATCGCGCGGAGCGCAGCCGGCGCGTTGCGCAGGCGCTTGAGCGCGTGCGGCTTGGCGAGCGGAAGCAGCACCGCCCGAGCGAGCTTTCCGGCGGCGAGCAACAGCGCGGAGCGCTGGCTCGCGCGCTAGTGAATCAGCCGGCGATTCTCTTCGCCGATGAGCCAACGGGAAATTTGGACAGCGTCACTGGCGAGCAAATCCTTTTGCTGCTGCGCGAAATTCAGGACACGCTGGGGATGACCATCATCCTGGTCACGCACGAGCGGCCGCTGGCGGAACGCTTCGCGAACCGCATCGCAGTGTTGTCCGATGGACGCCTGGTCGACCAATTGGCGATGCAGACGGGAGCGCGCGCATGAAGGGCCGCGACCTTGGCGAGCTGGCGGTACGCAACCTGCGCGAAGCGATTTTGCGGAATTCGCTCACCACGCTCGGCGTGGCCGTCGGCGTCGCTTCGCTCGTAGCCATGCTTTCGCTGGGCGTCGGTCTGCAGACGCTGGCCTCGCAGCGCCTCACCAAATCCGGCCTCTTCGACGCCGTCTTCGTCACCTCCCGCCGCGATTTTCGCGGCCCCGGTGGTGAAGGTCGCGAAGGTCCCCCAAGGAAATCCTCCGCGCCACCCGAAAAATTCAAGCCGCTCGACGACGACTCCCGCCAGCAATTCGCTAAGCTCCCCAACGTCGTCGACGTTTACCCGCAAATCCGCTTCCTCACCGACGTCCGCTACGCAGGCAACAGTTACTCCACCAA
>Ga0137415_10001164_pt1 | contig 26026 bp, 16 predicted proteins | sample CZODoug3_1_1_16f_FD_183082 | JGI IMG/M metagenome (GOLD analysis project Ga0137415, IMG submission 183082) | Vadose zone soil fungal communities from Angelo Coast Range Reserve, California, USA - CZODoug3_1_1_16fungal (Hybrid Assembly) | ecosystem: Environmental > Terrestrial > Soil > Vadose...
TAGCGCGTTCCGAAGGCGCATGCTGCATCTCTGCGGAATCGCGGCGTTCGTTGCCCTGGCCGGGTGGATGGTCTCTGCCCGAGGCGCGCTGCCGTCCTGGATCCGAAACATCGAAGCAGGCACCGAGATTGAAGCTGCATTCTTCCGCGCCATGTCCTTGCCTGGTGGTGCGGTGCTGTTTCGCAGACCGCCGTCCGAGACCCGCCCAGCCCTCAGCGAACTAATCAAAGCGCAGCCAAAGAATGCCGATCTCTATTCCTTGCGCGCTCTGGAAGATGAGCAGCAGCTCGATTTCAGCGCCGCTGAGTCAGACTGGAAGATGTACGCGGATAGTGCCTCGGCCAAAATCACTGCTCAGATCGCGTTAGCCGAGTTCTATCACCGGCGGGCTCGTCCCCTGGACGAAATCAAAGTGTTGGCAGTCATAGCGAAAGCGCCCCCGGAGGCTTCGGAGGAACTTACCGCTTCGGCGGAACAACAGTCCTGGCGCGCTTTCGACCGCATTTTCAGCATCATTCAGAACCAGGGTCTGGCAAAAGGGTTCTCGGTCACACAGTATCGCGCCTGGCTGCTTCGCTATCCGCAAGAGCCGGCGCTTTACGCGCGCTTTCTAGACTATCTTGTATCACAAAAAGACTACGCTGCTGCGGCACAACTGGTAGCGGATTACCGCAAGCAATTCCCGAACGACGAAATCTTCCCGGTAAAAGCGAAGGCCATGGTCGAATACCGCCAGGGATCCGTCCAGCAGGGGCTGGCGGTGTATGAACAGAGCTTCCAGCCGCTCTGGGCTCCGGAACTGGTCCAGGGCTATTTTGACCTGCTCACCCAGACCCAAAGCCTGCGCAAGTTTCTGGATCAGGCAAGGGCCGCCCTGGCCGCCAATCCCGAGGACCTGCACGCGATGGCGCGTCTCTTTTACTACTACCAGCAGCAAGGCAAGCTCGACGCCGCACAGCAGACCGTTACGGCGTTCCGGTTACATAAAGAAGCTACCAAGTCAGATTGGGCAGGGCAGGAGCTGTACGTCTGTGCGCGCCTGCTGGAAGACATCCACTCATACCCCGAGTCGGCACGTTATTACTTTGCCCTCTATAACAGCAAGGGCCTAAATGACTCTCAGGAACGCGCATTGGCAGCACTAACCAACCTGCTGCTCACCGCTCCGGAGAGCCCAATACAGTTTGCCAGCGGTGAGCTCTCGATGTACCGCGACATTGCCACGATGGACGACGGTCCTGGGTATCTGAATGGCATCCTTTCCCTGATCTTGAACACGACCTCTCCAGCCGCAAGATTCGCCGAGGAAGAGCAACGCGCCATCCCGTATTTCCATCGTTCGCGCGCGGCCGAACTGTTGGCGATGCTGGACACGAAATTCCCCAACTCGACCAGACGACCTGAGCTTCACGCCAAGCTGCTGGACTTCTACGCAACCTCCGGGGAGAGTGAAGCCGCGATTCGAAGCGGCCATGAATTCCTGGCCAGCTTCCCCCATGCTCCGCAGCGGACGGACATCGCCTTGCTCATGGCGGATGCTTACGCACGCACGGGAAAAACTCAGGAAGAATTCACCATCTACGATTCTGTCCTTCAAGAACTCGCGGCCCAGGCACAAAAGATGCCTTTGGGAAAGAGCGCGAGGGAAGGAGAAGACTCGCCCGAGTCTGTGCTGGGGATTCCCCAGCAAGGCGCAGAGAGCGAGACGGAAAACGAAACTTCAGCGGCCAGGGACAATTTCTCGCGTGGCTCGGGCAGCGAGGCGTTCCAGCTGAGCAGAGCCTCAGCTACGACCCAAGTGGGGGCGCGCTCACCGGCATACTCGCGCGTCCTGGAGCGATACCTCGCTCGTCTGGTTCAGGCAAAGCAGATTCCCGACGCGCTGGCCGTCCTCAGACGGGAAATTGATCGCAACCCGGATGATCCTGGCCTCTATGAACGGCTGGCAACCTTTCTGGAGCAGAACCGTCTGGGCGCCGAGCAGGAGGAAGTCTACCGGCGTGCAATGGTGCGTTTTTCTGACCGCTCGTGGTACCACCGGCTTGCCCGCTTTTACCTGCGCTATAAAAAGAACGCCGAATTTGAAGCCCTGACTCAAGAGGTAGTCAAAACCTTCAGCGGCACGAGCCTGGAACGTTACTTTACGAACGTGGGCTACGGTGGCGGTCCTGCTCTGTACCTACGCTTGAACCAATTTGCCCACCAGCGGTTTCCCCACAACCCGGTCTTCGTGCGCAACTTGCTGGCTGCGTATCACGACTCTCATACTTACGACGACGCGGCTTGGCAGGCACTCGTTCGCCAGCACTGGTTTGAAGAGGCAGATCTTCGCAACCAGTTTTTCGAATACCTGTCACGCAGCCGACAATTGCAATCCGAAGTTGGCGGGCTGCGGCAAAATGCTACGCCGTCAGGCAATAACCAGTGGCAAGAACTAGCACGTATCAATCCCGCCGCCGGGGAATTCTTAGCGCAGGCTGAGCTGTGGCAGTCGCATTTTGAAGACAGCGCTCCGGTGCTCAACGCCTTGGCCGAAGAATATCCGGTGGATTTTGAAACGGCTCGCACTGCCTCCGCCGTCGATCGCTCGCTGGCTTACTTCGAACCGGAGCAAACAGCCGTAGCTGTGAAGATCGAAAACAATCTGCTGCAGGCCAACCCGGGCAATACGGAAATTATGTCGCGAATCGGTGACATCTATGCCGATCGTGAACTCTTCGCCAAAGCCGCGCCGTACTGGGATCGCATTTCCAAGGTTGTCCCCGGCCAACCTGGAGGATACCTGGAAGCGGCCAGCATTTACTGGGACTATTTCGACTTTGATAACGCCCTACGCTTGCTCAATGAAGGCCGCAAAAAGCTCGGCGACGAAAATCTCTACAGCTACGAGGCCGGCGCGATCTACGAAAACCGGCGCGACTATCCGCGCGCAATCACTGAATACGTGAAGGGTGCGCTGGCCGGGCCGGCCAATTCGCCAGCCGACCTCAGGCTTATCGAACTGGCCCGTAGGCCGAAGATGCGTGACTTGATTGACCAGGAAACTGCTAGGCTGATCACTTTCCCCAACCCTCCGATGATGGCGGTCTATTTGCGAGTGAGGGTGTTGGAAGCGCAAGACCGTAAGTCGGAAATGGAGGGCTTCCTTGATTCAGTAGCCAATGCCACGACGTCGATTGAGGCGGCGGAAAATGTGGAAACCCTGGCCGAACAGAAATCGCTGGAGAAGATTCGCGAGCAAGCCCTTGAAAAAGAAATCGACCTCACCACCGATCCGGTAAACCGCCTGCAACTGCGCTACCGATTAGTCCAGCTGTACGAAAGTCGCAAAGATCTCCAGTCGGCACAGCGGACTGTCGAGGCTCTTTACCGGGAAAATCCCAAGATCCTGGGAGTCGTCCGCTCGACCGTCGATTTCTACTGGCGGACGAAAATGTACCCGCAGGCAATCGCCGTCCTGCTGCAAGCTGCGAAAGACGCGTATCCGGACATGGGCAAGCAGTTTGCCTTCGAGGCGGCCCGCAAATCCACTGACGCAAGGCAATACCAGCAGGCACGGGATCTGCTAACCAAACTGCTGAACGATTCCCCCTACGATGGCCCTTACCTGGCTGCGATGGCTGACAACTACGCCCAGGCGGGCGACGATCGTGGTCTACGGCAATTCTATCTCGACAAGATCGCTCTCTTCCGCAACGCACCCTTTGCGGGCGAAGACCGTAAAACCAGAGTCGCCACCCTGCGCCGCGGCTTGATCCCTGCCTTGACCCGTATGAAGGACTACGCCAGCGCCGTTGACCAGTATGTGGAACTCATCGACAATTTTCCCGAAGACGCTGGCCTGGTGAACGAAGCCGCTCTTTATGCTCTGCGTTACCACCGGCAGCAACAAGTGGTTGATTTCTACGCCAAAACAGTCGCTCAGTCGCCGCGTGACTATCGCTGGCCCATGGTATTGGCCCAACTCTATACCAGCCTCGAAGAATATCCCGAAGCGATCGAAAGTTACGCCAAGGCGATAACCGTCCGGCCCGATCGCGTCGACCTGCACCTGGCCAGGGCCGGCCTTGAAGAACGCCTGATGCGCTTCGACGACGCGGCCACTGACTACGAGCGCGTCTACCAATTGGCCTTCAAAGATCCGAAGTGGATGGAGAAAGTAGCAGAAGTCCGGGCGCGCCAGGGACGGGCCGACGATGTGGTCGCTACACTCAAAATTGCTCTAGTCCAGGTAGACCCCGAGACCGCCGGCCAATACTTTGAGGTTGCGCGGCGCCTGGAATCGTGGGGCATGGTGACCCAGGCGCGAAGCTTCGCCGAGCAGGGAATCGCCATGGCCGGAGCTGATCTGCTATCCGGGCAGCAATCGGGCGCAAACCTCTACACGCGCATCATGACTCGTCTTCGCCAGCAGGAGAAGGCCTATGCCACGCTGCAAAGTGCGCTCAACGATGCATCGTCATCTCTGCCGGTGATCAAGGAGCAGTTCGCAAAAGGAGGCGTCGCCGCAGTCACAGACAGAGAATGGCGGGAAAGGGCGCAACAAAACCGTGTCCGGATCGCCCGCGATAGTATGCGTGCCGCCCTGAGCGAGATGGGAAACAAGGTCGCCACGTATTTTACTCCCGAAGAAAAGGTTCTCTTTGCCAAATTTGCGGAATCCAAACGCACCGCTATGAGCCTGGCCGATGTCGAGACTTTCGCGGTCCCTCTGGCACAAAGTGCGGGCTTGGCTGATCTCGAGGCACGTTGGCGTTATGAATTGATGATGCAGGGCGGAACCGATTCCGGAGTCAGGCTCGCACGAATGCAACCCTTTATCGAGCTGCAGCGCCGCCGTCTGAAATTCGCAGAGTTGGGCTCCCAGTTGGAGCAGTTTGCGCCGATTGTTGAACCCTTGCAGCGTTATTCCGTTTGGATCGCGGCTGCAGATGCATACCGTTCTGCCGGCGATCCGGAAAACGAGGTGCGGGTTCTGGCCGCGATACCGCCCGTTTACCTCAACGGTGCTGAGGAGCGGAAACTCTTCCAACTGCTATTGACCCGCCGTCCGCAAGATCTCGTACGGCGGGGCGCGAACTGGAACGCTTGGGGTCAAGAAGCTGCAGACTACGTCGTCGCCAACGGCGATGCGGCACTGGCCCATGCGCTGGTTTCATCCCGCGGCCGCACTCGTGCTCCGGTCTGGTCAAAGGCGTACCTCGCCCTGGTAGGGCTCTATTTTGCGGAACCGGCGGCGGATGTGAAAGGTGCCTTCCTGGCCGCCCTTGGAGACAACACGATCGCCGAGCGTTTGGCCAAGCCTGTTGACCGCGCGCAACAACTTGCCGGCAATATCTGGTTCTTCTATGGCTCACGCTATGGCGAATACCTCGACGTGACGAATCAGGGCGACCCGGAAGAGTTTGTTCCCGCAATGCTGGAGCAGAGTCCCGCAAGCCCCTCTGCATACCTGTCGATTGCCGACTACTACGTGGACAACGGCAACACCGCACAAGCCATCGCTGATTACCAGCACGCACTGGAACTGTCGCCGGGGCAGGCTGATATTCACGACCGCGTCGCATTAGCGTATTACAAGCAGAACGCGCGTGCCGAAGCCATTGCTCAGTGGAAACAAGCTTTCGCCGCTTTGCAGCGGGAAGTGAGCAGCGCCCGAGTACCGGAAAGCTTCTGGACCGATTTCGCGCGTATGTCTGAACACCTGCGCATGCGGCGCGTCTTCACTGATCTAAAGCCTGATGTGGACGCACTCCTCCGCGCCTACCTTCGCCGGAACGGCAACTATCGCTCCAACCTTCTGTTGCACAGTGCCTACGTTGCGACTGGAGATCCGGCGGCAGCGACGCTCTGGGTGCTGGACCTGGCTACGGTAGCTGACGATCCCGCTGCCGTTCTCGCCGACGTTGTGGAAGCCTCCTGGATTCCAGTGGCGCAGCGGGCACCCATCTATCACCGGGTTTTGGAGTTAAAGCAGGATGCCCTGTCGAAGCTGGAGGGATTGGAAAAAGAACGTGCGGAACAGAGTCTGCGCTCGTGGCAGGTGCGTTGGATCAGATACCTTGTCGTTACCAGGCAGTACGTGCCGGCGGGCGACGGGATCGCTTCCCTGTCCAAACAGACGCGCGAAACGGAAGCGACGGCACTCGTTCCACTTGAATTGCAGGTTGCGGCGCAGATCGGGAATCTCGATTCTACAATCGACGGCTATCGCGCCGACCGGCAGAGCGCGCCCGCTTCCGAGGTACTGCGGGCAGCAGCGCGACAACTGTTTGAGGCTGGAGACAAACAGTCGGCGCGTAAAGTGCTGGAGTTCGTCTTTGCTCGTGAGCTTGAGGAACACAAACTGGTCGCCGCCAACTTTCTCGGCCTGGCCGAAATTCGCATTGCGGCGGGCGATACGCCAGGCGCCGTGGAGTTGCTGCGGCGCCTGGTTGTGGTCGTAGGCAATCCCTTTGAAAATCTGGATCCGGCGGCAGCCCTTCTGGAGAAAACGGGGCATAACGCGGAAGCCATCGAGTTTCTTGAACAACTAGCTAAGTCAGCTCCGTGGGAGGCCAGCTACCGGCTGCGGCTGGCGAAAGCAACCATCACCGCCGGCAAGAATGCTAACTCAGCTCAGGATGTGGTGGTGTCCATCGCGTCAAGCCCAGAAGTTCCGTACACGGTGCGGACGCAAGCAGCGCTGACCTTGGTCGGCGTTCACCATCAGTTAGAACATGGCCAGGTTGAATCCGGAAGCCAAGAGCTAAACCTCCTCGCGTCCGGCATAAACGGATCGTCTGCCTCGGCAGCCGACCAGCCTTTCTTCTACGAAGCCCGGCTCAAAGCCGCGCAAAGCAGCCTCGAACCGCACGCAAAGCTCCGACTGCTTGGGAACGCTCTGGCAGATACTCCCACCCGCGCCGACGCCCGAATGCCATTATTTCTAGCGGCGGCCAGTATGCAATCAGATGAATTCGCACGTGGCGTGATCGAGCCGCTTCTTCGCCAGCAATTCCTAAGTCGGGTTCGTCCTGTCGCGGTCGAAGAAGATCAAATCATCACTTCTGAAACCGACGCTGCGGCGAACGAAGATGCCCCCGGCTCGCTGCCTGCTGCATTCAAGCTGGCGCCTGCGCAACAGTCCCAGGTTGCTTGGACTCTGGCTCAAGTCTTGATCAGGCTTGATCGTCTAAATGAAGCGCTACCCTATCTGCAAATCGCGCACAAGCTGGAAAACGCTCCCACTCGCCGCCAACAGATCGGTGCCAAGATCGCCGAAGTGCGCTTCCAGCTGCGCCGTTTGCGGCTCAATGAGGCTCGTCAGCCAATCCTGCATGAAGCGCTCGAGCAAGACCGCTTGGTGCGTCCCCGGCTGCTGGCCCGTACCGCACTGCCTGCCAAAGCCGCGGTTGAAAAGGACGTGAAGCAATGATAGTCAAAATGACAATAACGACAATGAGGAGCACTACGATCTTCCTCTTGCTTTTGATTGCGGCCGTCACTGTGGGTCTGGGTTGGACGGCCTACCAGGCCGTCCCGATTCTTGACCCGCCGCTATCCAAATATTTCCCTTCTGGAGCCCTTTTGTACCTTCAGGCCAAAGATTTCTCGTCATTACTTGCCGATTGGAACGGTTCGTCGCAGAAGCAACAATGGCTCGGTAGCAGCAACTATCAAGTCTTCTCTCGTTCCCGGCTTCTTCTCCGGTTACGAGATGCAGGCAACCAATTCGCGACAGCTGCCGGCCTCCCGCCGGACATGAATTTTCTGGGTCAGATGGCGGGGAGCGACAGTGCGCTCGGGCTTTATGACATTGGGCGATTGCAGTTTCTGTACGTCACGCGATTGCCCTCTGCAAATTCCATGCAAAGCCAGCTCTGGCAGACCAGGTCTAAATTTGAGACCCGCAGCGCAGGCGGGACAACATTCTATCTGCGGCGTGATCCCGAATCCGAGAGGGAAGTCGAATTCGCCGTTAGCGGAAATTATCTGATCTTATCCACACGCGAAGATTTGATGGCCAGTGCCCTGCAGTTAATCAAAGAGGGCACTGGTCGCAGGATTGACGCTCCAGGAATCGAAACCCGCAGCATTGAAGCCGAGTCATGGTGGTCGCAATCAGTCGCAGCGGCAGGCGCCGCCGGAGACTTGCGAATGGTTTTGAATCTCGACAAGATTGTTCCCAGCCCCTACTTCCGCTCCTATTGGGCGCAACAAAATGTCACCGACATGAAACAGTTTGGTGCGGCAATCTCAGACCTATTCCGCGACCATCAGGAATATCGTGAAGAACGTGTCCTGCTGAAAAAAGCCGTGGCCAGCGCATCCTCAGCGGACGAACCCCGAGACGTTGCCGATCTCGTGCGCCTGGTTCCAGAAAACGCTGGTTTCTACGAGGCGAGTTCTTGCCCGTCGATCAAGTCCTGTTTCGATCCCTTGGAAACCAAGCTCCTGGCTCCGCACCTCGGGCTGACCCCGCCGGACCAGCTCGCGCCCCAAGCCCAACTGAGGTCCGGCGAGACTGGTACCAGCTTTGACCTGGAAGCGCGAATCGACCAGCCCCCCACTTCACTCGCGTCCGACGCCGCAGGGTCATCTGGGTTGAAAGAGATACTGCAAAAGAATCCGGTCCGCGCTGTCCTTCGGGTGCAATCAACGGAGCGGGCCAACGACGGTGTATTTGTGAGAATTCAGTCGGCGGTTGCGCTGGCCGGAGGCTCCGATTGGAACGAAGGAGCGGTTCGCACCGCCTTAAGCAGTTTCGTCGGGCATAATCTGACAACAAGTGAGCTGGGAACGGGCTGGCGGCAAGTCAACGGCTACTATGAGCTCGACGGCCTTCGGACGCTCCTGGCGGCAGCCCGCGGAAAATATTTGATATTTTCCGACCACGCTGCACTGCTCAACGGGATGCTGGCGAACGTGGATCGGACAATCGAAATGAAGCCCGCAGTGTTCGTAGCAGGATTAAGCCACAGGGGCGAAAGAGAAAACTTTTCCCGCTTAGCCACAGCAGTGGATCGACCTGACCTGAGCCTGCTCGGTAGTCAGGGTACAGAGCGAGCGCCCCAATTTCTTTCGGAGAACATCGCCAGCCTAAGCTCGAGCCTGTCTGCCGTTTCGTCGGAAAAGATTGTGGTCCGCGCCGCGGATGACAAAGTGCTGCAGACGGTTACTTACAAATGGTCCCAGTGAGAAAACTCGTGTTGCCGCTGTTCGTCGGGGCTCTGGCTTTGGCTCCGGCACCTGGTAGGCCGGTTCCAGCTTCAGCAGAGAGGGCAAGCGCCAGAAATTCGCTATATGCCCAATCAGCCGCACAACTTCTACAGCGTGAGTTCCAGAGCAGGGAAGTCTCATTCCTCTTGCTGGATGCCCGCACTGGAGCCTTGCTGGCTTCTCGTTGGGACAATCCCCAACAACCGATTCCGTTGGGTTCACTGATCAAACCTTTCGTCGCACTCGCCTATAGCGAAGCCCATCAGTTTCACTATCCCACTCACGTTTGCAAGGGTCAGGCCGGTGGCTGTTGGCTACCTCGCGGCCACGGCGAGATCGGAATGACTTCGGCCATTGCCAATTCGTGCAATTCGTACTTCCGCATGCTCACCGTGAATATGAACAGCGCGGATGTGGTTCCCGCCGCGAAAAGATTCGGCCTGGACCCGCCCGCTCCGGAATTGTCAGGTCCGGATCTGATCGGCGTGGGGAATCGCTGGCTGATTTCCCCGTTACGTATGGCACGCGCCTACCTGGAGCTGAATCGCCGTCGCGACCAACCGGGGGCGAGCGAAGTAATCGCCGGCATGGCGCAGTCGGCGCGTCAGGGGACAGGATTGGAGGTCGACCGAGCCTTGCGGCACTCTGGTGCGCTGGTAAAAACCGGGACCGCAGCATGTACGCACTCTGTTCACAGTCCGGGCGACGGCTTTGTGGTTGCATTGGTGCCAGCCGAACAACCGGAATTATTGCTGATGCTCCGAGTGCACGGAGTTCCGGGAGCTAAGGCCTCGGTAACGGCGGGGCAGATCTTAAGCCGGATCGAGGAGTAGCGAGTGCTTTTCATGCTCAGGTTGCTCATGTGTGTACTGGTGGCGGCTTACTCCAGCTACGCACAGGACGTCCGAATTGGCGTACTCGGACTGTTTCACCCCCGTCAACTCACCCTGAAGGCCACTCCCGCGGAGGCACTCATCGTCCGGGCAGGAGATGAGAGTTTTGTCCTGGAAAGAAGTTCTGGACAGGATGCGGCCAGCATTACGTCGTCTGGCGATGACCTGATATTGCAAGTCGGCAATCAGTTGGTGCGAGCGTCTGCAATCCACGCCGCCAGTCGTAGTGGCGACGCAACCAATTTCGTGCTCGCTGTTCCCGCGAAAATCAGCCGTCAGTATCATGGTGTGCTCGATGTGAAAGCCGTCTCAGGCATTCTGGTTCCAGCCGTCAGGATGGACCTCGAGACTGCGGTGGCCTCAGCCGTCCAGGCCGAGAGTGACGGGGACACGCCCCTGGAAGGGCTGAAAGCGCAGTCGGTGGCAACACGTTCTTACTTCGTCGCGGCACGAGAGCGTCATCACGATTTTGATTTTTGCGACACCACCCACTGCCAGTTTCTTCGCGAGCCCCCAGCTGCGGATAGCATTGCTTTTCGCGCCGCCTTCGCTACAAGAGGTCTGGTACTGGCCTATCGTGAATACCCTGTGGCTGCAATGTTTACCCGCAGCTGTGGTGGACGCACGCGCACGCCGGACGAGGTAGGCATGTCCCATCCGGCTTACCCGTACTTCCCAGTAGTTTGCGATTACTGTCTGCGCAATCCGTCGCGCTGGACCCGTCACGTATCGCAAGCCGACGCCATCGATTTGCATCGACGTGGCGAGGCTTCCCGGCTCGACATCGATCGCCGCCTTGGCTGGGATGCCGTGCCCAGCAACAACTTCACCGCGCGCCGTAACGCCCAGGACGTAGTTCTGGCAGGAACAGGCCAGGGCCACGGCATCGGCCTGTGCCAACGAGGTGCGAAAGCCATGGCAGAGGAGGGAGTCAGCTTCCGTGAAATTCTCATCCACTACTATCCAAATACCACGCTAGTGGAAATCGATCCTCACCATGTAGGCGCGAGCGCCCCGCTCGTGCTGCGTGACAGAAACGTCGGTCGCACAATTGATTTGCAACGCTAAGAATGGGCAAAGTCAATGTACCCACGTTGGACATCCGTCCGCGTAAGGTTCACGCGCAATTGGTCCCCCACGTCAACTCCTTGCCCCTGGACCAGCAAGCCCTCGACACGCGGCTGCAATATGCGAACAAATGTTCCATGTGGGGTGACGCCGGTGACAATCGCGTCAAACGCCTCCCCAATCCGATGGCTCATCGCAACTGCCGCCAGCCGTTTAGACATTTCCCGCTCAACCTTACGCGCGGCATCTTCCTTTACCGTGCAGTTGCTGGCGATGGCCGCCAGTTCATGATCAGAATAAGGAGCAGCCGCGCCGGAAAGCATCGCCTTTATGAGTCTTTGCGTGACGATATCAGCGAAGCGCCGATTCGGCGCCGTGGAGTGCGTATAATCCTGCACTGCCAGTCCGAAGTGACCCGGCTCTGGTTCGCCTGGACGTTCCAGAACATATTCTCCCGGCCCGATGAGCTTGATCACCGCCAGCGACAGGTCTGCAAAATGATCCGGGTCAGCGGCCCTGCGTTTGAGCAGAAAATCATTCAGAGCTTTGGAATCGGGCTGTGGCGGGAGCTTTTCGCCTTGCGCAGCTGCCAGTTGGACAATCCGGTCCCAGCGCTCCGGAGTTTTTACGATGCGACGCAGGGATGAAACCCTTTTCAGCATTCGGGCCACCACGCCATTGACGGCAATCATGAAATCCTCGATCAATTCGGTGGCACGGTTCTTCTCCTGCTTCACCACGTCCACAACTTGCTGATTTAGTATTACTGGACGCACCTCACTCGTCTCCAGGTTCAAGGCACCCTCCCGGTAGCGTTGCTTCCTGAGCGCCTGCGCGGCCTCATCTTGGAGCTTAAGTTGCGCTTGCAACTCAATAGAGGCGGATACCTTCGCGGGAGCAATAGCCTTAGCTTCAAGCCACGCTCCCACCGCGCCGTAGGCAAGCTGCGCCCGGTTGCGGACGATCGCGCGATACACGTCGCTGAAATGCACACCACCATCGGTGCCGGCTACGAATTCAATTACGATCCCCAGTTTGTCTCCGTCTTCCAGCAGCGAGGAAGCATCCGTGCTGAGTTCTTCCGGCAGCATGGGGAAATTCCTGATACCGGTGTAAACCGTTGTCGTCTCCCTCGCGGCGTGCTCATCAATCGGAGAATGTTTGGGCACGAAAGCATCCACATCGGCGATTCCTACCAGCACTCGAATCCCGCCATCAGGCAGGCGCTCAGCGACTTCAATCTGATCCAGGTCGCGCGAGCTGTCGTTGTCGATGGAAGACCAAAGCAGGTTCCGCAGATCTCGAATATCGGCGCCCGGCGCCATTTGCGGCGGATGCGCTTTCAGTTCCGCTAGCTGTTGCTGGACTTCAGGAGGGAACTCCGGCTCGAATCCGTGCACCAGCATGATTTGTTGCGCCACGCTTTGCAGATCAAAATGGGATGGAGGATTGTTGTTCATAAGCCCCCGCCGGATGAGTTGCTGGTCTGAGAAAGCCTAACATGCCGTACGGAACGGTTTTCAGTAGTTCAGGCTATGTTAAGGTGATCCCGGTCAAGTCTGCTTTCCGGTGCGATTGTTTGTTGCAGGCTTAACGACGATTTCGTTTGAGCTAGCTCTTTTGGACCCTGTCAAACCTCGGCAGTTGCTCGGAGTATTCGACGCTACCATGATCGTCATGGGCGGCATCGTCGGCTCCGGCATCTTCATCAATCCTTATGTAGTCGCGCTGCGCGTGCATACTCCATTCCTGATCCTGGGAGTGTGGCTTCTTGGGGGCGGCCTCGCCTTGCTCGGCGCGTTCATTTGGGCAGAACTGGCGTCGCGTTTGCCGGGGGCGGGGGGACAGTATCTTTATCTGCGCGAGGCCTACCATCCTTCCGTCGCTTTCATCTATGGGTGGGTCTTGCTGCTGGTGACGCAAACCGGCGGCATGGCTGCGGTCGCAGTTACGTTCGCCCGCTATTATCGCGAGATCACAGGTTTTTCAGCGGGGGATGGACCGATCGCCGCCGCGATCCTGATGGGATTGACCGCCATCAACTGCTTTGGAGTTCGCGCGGGAAGCAACGTGCAAAGCGCGCTCATGCTGCTCAAGGCGGGCGCAATCGCGGCCATGGTGGCTGCAGGAATTCTGTGGGGCGGCGGCGCAGTGCATCCTTTGCCTCTGCTCGATCGCCCAGTCTCTTTGGGACTTGGAAGGGCGATCGGCGCAGCCATGATTCCGGTCGCCTTTGCGTATGGCGGATGGCAGACCGCAAGCTTTGTAGCCGCCGAGATGCGCAATCCTCGGCGCGATCTGTCCCGTGGACTGATCATGGGAGTAATCGGGGTAGTGGCACTCTATCTCGCGGTCAATTTTATCTGCCTGCGTGTTCTCCGCCCCGACGGACTGGCTGCGACCCGCACTCCCGCATCCTCGGTTATGCGCGCGGCGCTCGGTGAGCGTGGCGCAAAGTGGATCGCCTTCGGCATTGCCATATCTACATTGGGTTTTCTCAGTCAGGGAATTCTGACCGCTCCCCGCGTCTACTATGCGATGGCCCGCGATGGCCTCTTCTTTAAAAGTGTCGGCTGGCTATCGCCGAAAACTGGAGTTCCGGTGGTTGCCATCATCCTCCAAGGCGTGACCGCAACCGTGATCGCACTCTCGGGGCGCTACGAGCAGATCCTCAATTATGTGATCTCGGTGGATTTCATCTCCTTTGGCCTGACCGCGTCGTCGCTGTTCGTGTTCCGCCGGAAATACCCGGCCTCATCTCCGGGACTCTATCTGGCGCCCGGTCATCCCTACACCACAGGTCTTTTTGTGTTGGCCTGCGCCGCCATTGTGACTGCTACGATCTCAACGTTTCCGGCAAATTCTGCCATCGGTCTGATTATTCTGCTGGCAGGCATCCCGGTATATTTGTACTGGAGCCGTTAATCGCGGCCAGGTTCCGGTGCAACCAGACTCGGTCCAACCAGACTCGGTCCAACCAGACCTATGAGACAGCGACAATCCGATTACATGCAGTGGGCAAAAACGCAGAGCCGCGCGAAATTCAATCTCGCGACCAGCGGCGTCGGCTCGTTCCCCTTGCATGAGCTTCCGGTCACCATCGAGCAGTTGGAGATCAATGGCGACAGCACCTATGGCTACGCTCCCCTGCAACATGCCATCGCAAAGAAATGCGGCGTGAATCCGGACTGCGTGGTCGCTGCCGCAGGCACCTCCATGGCCAATCATCTTGCCATGGCCGCCCTTATTAACCCAGGCGACGAGGTACTGCTTGAGCAGCCCACATATGAGTTGCTCACCTCGACTCTCCTGTATTTGGGCGCGGCAGTAAAGCGCTTTGCCCGAAGCGAAGAGAGCGGGTACGCGCTCGATCCTGCTCAGGTCCGTCGCGTCATAACCCCTAGGACAAAATTAATTGTCCTAACCAACCTGCACAATCCAAGCAGCGTGCTGGCTTCAGACTCCACGCTGCGCGAGATTGGCGACCTGGCGCGCAGCGTAAGTGCGCACGTATTGGTTGACGAAGTTTATCTCGACGCCGTTTACAGCAATACGCCGAACCCTTCTTTTCATTTGGGTCCGGAGTTTATCGTCACTACCAGTTTGACCAAGGTATACGGCCTGAGCGGCCTGCGCTGCGGATGGATTCTGGCCCAGCCCGATTTGGCCCGCGCCATGTGGCGCCTGAGCGACCTGTTTGCTTCCATCCCTGCCCACCCTGCCGAGTTGCTGAGCGTCATAGCGCTTGAGAATCTTAACCTCGTTCGCCAGCGCGCACGCAGTGTAGTGGAAGCGGATCGCGCGCTATTAGCCAAGTTTCTCGCCCAGCAGAAATCCGTCTCGGCCCCGTGCACAGAATTTGGTACGACTTCGGTTCTACGTTTGACCAAGGGTGACACCGAGGATTTCTTGGCCCGCCTCCGTGCAGAACATGAAACCTCAGCCGTGCCAGGACGCTTTTTCGAGTTGCCAAATCATTTTCGTATTGGCATGGGTGTGGACACGGAAATGTTCCGCGAGGGCCTGCAAAGGATCGGCCGGATGCTGGACGCCGTGGCCGCCACGAAGTGATTGAATAGCAATCCGCGGAAAGTGATATCCAAGCAACATAGCCGCCCGACTTGCAGAGCCGCAGCTTGCTGCGTCTTGCAGTGCCACCATCTCGTTATCGGCCCACCAGAAACCTACCGCGCCGGATAGGCTTTGGTCTTCTGCGTCCGCGAATTGAAAACGCCAAAGCTTCCATCCGGCCGCGCGATCAATTCCAGATAGTTCGCTGCATCAGGTCCGTTCGGGTTGGCAATGAATTCCGCTGCCACGTTGTGAGCGGCACCGCCTTCTTCGGAGTAGTGCAATTGCCAAAGCGTTTCGAGATTCGGAGACTTGCTGATAATCTCCCATGTAGAAGGAGTCCCGCCCTTTGTTGCCCCATTGTCCATAATGGCCACACGAGGCGCAATTCCATAGACTAGGGCCGGACTACTGCTCTGCGACCACCCGTGATGCGAAACAATGTAAATATCGATCTTGCCAAGTTTGTTGACCGGGCACATCATTTTCATTTCCTGATCGTGAGTCAGATCGCCCAGATCGAGTAGTCGCAGCTTGCCGAAGGTGATGAGCGTCCCCAGGGAACGGACGTTTTCCGTCTGATCGGCCGGATATTGCTCGGCACCTTTACAGTTCGCATTCTCTTGTCCAGCCCCGGGCAGCGGCTTGCTGATCAATTCGCCGTCGGAGCTGATGACCGTCACATTCAGACCGCGAATGGGGATGGTGTCTCCCGGTTTCGCGACGATGTGGTTGAACTTTCCTGTCGCCAAAACTCTTTGATATGCCTCCCACACTGCCACGGTAGGCGGGTCCGCACTCTCACGGTTGACGCCGTGGTCGATAAACGTTTCCACCGGAATCCGGGCCGTTAGTTGAGGCACGCCGCCGCCGTGATCGGTATGAAAATGTGTGATCAGCACATAATCAATCTTGCTGATGCCGGCTCGCTTTGCGGCCGCAACGATGCGATTTGCGTCACGCCCGTCATTGCCCGGCCAGCCCGTGTCGATCAGCAACGATTGATGTGCCGGCGTAACAAACAGGGTTGCCTGCCCGCCTTCTACGTCGACGAAGTAGACTTGCAGTTGACCGTCAGGCCCCGCAGCGGCCCATGCGTTCGCCAGGGGACAGAGCAAAAGGCAACTGCCCAGTGCCACTCCAAATAAGTCGACTCTCAATAAGCGCAACAAGAAAGAGCGGAAGTGAAGCATCGGATCCGACTCGGGCACAGCAAACGGCATAAGGGCCTCCTGAAGTGGGGTGGTAGATCGCTCTCAAAGAAATCAACTGAGTCACTTCTTGAAGAGTGCGTCCAGCGCCGCTTGTGCAATCGCTTCATCAATCTCAGATTTGGCGCCACTGGCGGCAATACCACCGAGAGTTTGGCCGTCCGCCTTAATCGGCAGTCCGCCCTGATTGGGGAAAAAGTCCGGAAAACTGAGGACCTCAACGTTGCCTTTCTTCACCGCGTCGGCGCCGTCCTTCGAGGGGCTCCTGTAGAACGCAGCATGCCGGGCTTTCCTCTGCGCGAACTGGATGGTGTTGAGCGATGCAGCATCTGCTTTCTGCAGAAACAGCAGGTTGCCGCTTTCGTCCACAATGCAGATGGTTACTTCGACATTTTGCCTTTTGGCTTCCGCTTCCGCCCCCGCGACCAAGGTCTTGATCGCAGTTAAGTTCAAATATTTCTTGGACGGCAGATCGACCGCAGAGGATGTTGAAACAAGTAAACTGAGCACTACAAGAAGTCTGAACATGCGCAGGATGCTACCAGTTGCCTCCCCGGTTTTCCATATGAAACGTGCGCGTTGATCCCCCTGCTCCAGCACCGCTGTTTTAGCGAGCGACTAGCCTGGAGCGCGAGAGGATGAGATTCACCATCCCACAGTCGGCGATGGACGACATCCTTCCCAATTCCTGGTCTTTGGACGACCGGCAGATTCGGTGCACACGTCAGACTGCGTCAGGCAACCATCTGGAATTACTGTCCATTGCTGGCGGAGAGCCAACCTGGTTTCCAACCAGCAAGGGCAGCGAGACGAACGGGCAGATTTCTCCCGATGGAAAATGGGTGGCCTATGTCTCCGATGAGTCCGGCGATTGGGAGATTTACGTGACGTCGTTCCCCGACGCTGCGGGAAAATGGCAGGTATCGCGCGGCGGCGGCAGCGAACCGCGCTGGCGGGGAGACGGCAAGGAGATTTGTCATATCGCGCCCAGCGGCATGTTAGTGGCCGTGCCGGTCAACGGCGAAGGTATTTTCGCAACCGGTGCACCCTCGCCTCTGTTCCAGATTCACGGCTAAACATGGCAAGCACTTCCTGGTGAACCGCTACGTGAAACCGGAACACGTCGCGCCGTTGACCATCCTGCTAAACGCCACGAACGGCAATTCATCCCCTTAGGGTTGAACGGCGGAAGAGGTGAACAGTGGGCCTGGCCTGGCGCCCGAATCACAGGGACTCTTCCACAATCCCGTTATGGAAGAGTTGTCGACAATCAGGAGCTATCGGCTCGACCACCCAGTTGTGAGGCACGGTTTTGGGTTCGACGGTTCGCGCCACAGGAGACGCCACTCGTTGACTAGCGAATGCCGCGTCCGTAAGATGAAGCGACCCGAAAGCCAAGCATCTCCCGAATGATCGGCCAAACCATCTCGCACTACCGGATTGTCGAGAAGTTGGGCGGCGGAGGGATGGGTGTCGTCTACAAGGCCGAGGACACCCGGCTCGATCGCTTTGTGGCTCTAAAGTTCCTACCCCAAGGCGTGGCCCAAGACCGCCAGGCTCTGGAGCGTTTCCGGCGTGAGGCCAAGGCGGCGTCCGCCCTCAACCATCCCAATATCTGCACCATCTACGACATTGGCGAAGAGAACGGCCAGGCGTTCATCGCCATGGAGTACCTCGACGGTAACACCCTGAAGCACTTGATCGGCAACCGTCCGATGGATCTAGAGGCGCTGCTCTCCATCGGAATCGAGATTGCCGACGCTCTCGACGCCGCCCACGCCGAAGGCATCGTCCACCGCGACATCAAGCCCGCGAACATCTTCGTCACCAAGCGTGGACATGCCAAGGTTCTCGACTTCGGTTTGGCCAAGGTCGCGCCAATCGGTAGCCGAACCGAAATGGCCGGACTCTCAGCGCAGGCAACCGCCGCGGAGAGCCTTGAGCACCTCACCAGTCCAGGCTCCACGCTAGGAACGGTTGCCTACATGTCTCCCGAGCAAGCCAAAGGAAAGGAGCTTGACGCGCGCACTGACCTGTTTTCCTTTGGCGCAGTACTGTACGAGATGGCGACGGGCACGCTCCCGTTTCGCGGTGATACAACCGCCCTTCTGTTTGATTCTATTTTGCACAAAGCGCCGGTCGCTCCGGTGCGGCTGAATCCTGATCTTCCAGGCGATTTCGAACGCATCATCAATAAAGCATTGGAGAAAGACCGAGAGCTACGCTACCAGCACGCTGTGGACATTCGAACCGATCTGAAGCGGCTGAAACGAGAGACCGAGTCGGGCCGAGCCAACGCCGCGAGCGTCATAGAAGAGGAGGAAGCGCCCGCCGCGGTGGTGTCGCCCGAGAATCGCCAGTCTTCGAGCCAGTCTTCGCGCAAGAACCGCGCTGTTTCCTCCGTGCAAGCTATGGCGACAGAACAAACGACGAGCCGCTGGAAGGTACTGGTTCCGGTTGCTCTGGTAATGATTGCCCTCCTGATGGCAGGCGGTCTTTTCTACCGCTCTCACAAAACTCAAGCTCTCACCGAAAAAGATTCCATCCTCCTCTCCGACTTCACCAATACCACCGGTGATCCGGTCTTCGACAGTACTCTCAAGAAAGCGCTGGCTGTGAGCCTGGGCCAATCGCCTTATCTCAATGTTGTTCCAGATTCCAAGGTGCAACAGACGCTGAAGCTGATGGGCAAACCTCCGGAGACACGTCTCACCAGCGACATTGGCCGGGAAATTTGCCAGCGCGCGCATGTTAAGGCCATGCTCACCGGAGCCATCGCGCCGCTGGGGAGTGAATATGTGATTACGTTGGAGGCGATCAACGCTGCCACCGGCGACTCGCTGGCGCAGGTACAGGAGCAGGCCGCGAGCAAGGAGCAGGTGTTGAATGCTCTGGGTCTGGGCGCCGACAAGCTGCGCGGCAACCTGGGCGAGTCGATGGCGTCGGTTCAGAAGTTTGACAAGCCCTTGCAGGAAGTTACCACTTCGTCGCTTGAGGCTTTGAAGGCCTTCACTCAGGCTGATGAGTTGCGCGAAAGAGGCGACGCCCTTCCGCCGGTTGCGCTGTACCAGCGCGCCATCGAGCTCGACCCCAACTTTGCCATGGCCTATGCCCGCATGGGAAACCAGTACTTGACCGTGGGCCAGGCAGACCTTGCCCGCCAGAACTTTCAGAAGGCGTTTGAATTGAGAGAGCGCGCCAGCGAGCGGGAAAAATTCTACATCACTGACAAATATTACGATGGCACGGGCCAGTGGGAGCAGGCCATCCAGGCGCTGGAGCTTTACGCCCAAACCTATCCCAGTGATTGGGCGCCACGCGTCAATCTATCGGTCGTTCATCAGATACTCGGCGACTTTGACAAAGGCTTAACCGATGCCCTCGAAGCGATTCGCCTGGAGCCTGATTCGTGGTACGGATACGTGAACGCGGGTTATTGCTACACTGCGCTGGGAAGATTCGACGAAGCCAAAGCGGTGATCAACACAGGCCTGCAAAAGACCAACGGCGCGGTTGTTATGCATGCCAGTTTGTACTACGTTGCCCTGGTTCAGGGGGATAAGGCGGCGCAGGAGCGCGAAGAAGCCTTCATCAAGGACTCGCCTGCATTTGAGTTGCAATGGGTTTTAGCTGGCAAAGCCGGGTTGGCCCTGGCGCGCGGCCAACGGCAAAACGCCCGCGAAATCTACGCCCATGAGGGAGAGCTGGCCAAGCGTCTCGGTCTTACAGAGAACCAGGCCGCTGCCATTCAGCTTCCAGCCTGGATCGATTTGCTCTTCGGCGATACGGGCGATAAGAACAAGTCGGTCTCCCAGGCAACCGCAGCTTTGGCCTTCGCAGACAGCCCCGATGTTGCCATCCTCTCGGCTGAAATTGCGGCCCTTGCCGGCGGTGAAGCCCAGGCCCGCCGTTTGATCGAAGATGTGAGCCGCCGTCGGCCTCTGGATACCAGGTTCCAGACCATGCTCATTCCCGTTGTGCAGGCCATTCTCTTCATGAACCACGGTGAGGCCGCCAAAGCCATTGAGGTGCTAAAAGCCGGCGAACCGTATGACAAGGGTACGAGCGACATCCACTTTACCCGCGGTCGCGCCTATCTGCTGAACCACCAGCCCGCTCAAGCCGCACAGGAGTTTCAAGCCGTGTTGAACTTGAGAGGCGCGTACATCGGAGATCCGCTGATGGGCCTGGCCCAGCTGTACCTGGCTCGCGCCCACGCCCAGCAGAACGATGGCGCCAAAGCCCGCGCCGCCTATCAGGATTTTCTGGCCCTGTGGAAAGATGCCGACCCCGATATCCCGATCCTGAAAGAAGCTAAGACAGAGTACGCGAAGCTGCAGTAATTTCGACGCTCCAGCCTTTAAGAGCAGATGGATACTCGCCGTAAGCCCACGGAACAGGGGCAAACACGTTTTGGACTTCCGCGACTATGAGTATGATCTCGTGACCAACCCAGGATAGATCACGAGACCAGACCGGGAGGTTAAGCATCCATGATGCGCCGCTGTGACGACCGCGATTTTGAACTGATTTGGGCCATCATCAACGATGGCGCTAAGGCTTACAAAGGGATCATCCCGGCTGACCGCTGGACAGAACCGTACATGTCCCACGAGGAACTGCGGCGTCAAATCGACGAGGGCATTGTGTTCTGGGGCTACGAGGAGTCCGGGACGCCGGAGGCCGTGATGGGCATTCAACAGGTGCAGGATGTGACACTCATCCGCCACGCTTATGTTCGCACGAGCAGCCAGAAGCGAGGAATTGGAACGCAGTTGCTGTCTCACTTGCGGGGATTCACGAGCACCCCGGTACTGATCGGAACATGGGCGGATGCGGTTTGGGCGATCCAGTTCTACGAAAAGTACGGCTTTCAATTAGTCGGCGCGGAGGAGAAGGATCGCCTGCTCAGGAAATATTGGACCATCCCCGAACGCCAGATTGAGACCTCCGTAGTTTTGGCGGATTCAAAGTGGTGGGAAACTCAGCGATGAAGTGCAATGCTTTCTTGAACTCAACAGGCTTCAGCCCCGTCGTGCCGCGTAGCTCGATTTCCGTAAATAGAAACGTGCGGGGGTGTCTGGTCCGACTTCAATCCCCATCTTCTCAAGCGGGGGATGGTGCTGTGGCCGGGCGCTACTGTTCAGGGCAGGGTCACTCCAAACAGTTGATGCAGTTTCACTCGCCATTCCTCCTCGCTCGATAACACCCGCTCCCGGCGGACGCCGTTGCGTGTTTCAATCAGTGTTTTTTCCGACAGAGTGATACGTCCCTCGGGCGTCGGGCGCGAGCAAATGCGTTTGCGGGTGAAGTGCGATTTGGGCGAGGTCTGGTGATAGTGGCACATAGCGGCAAATTCGGAGAGTTGGCGGGGTCGAAGCGTGAACGAGTACTCGCGTCTCCATTTGTCGTCGGCGATGACTTCGAGGACGAAGACACCTCCGACCTCCGTCAAGCGATAGACGCGCCCGATCTGCGACTGCTCTACGGTGGCCCTCATGCGTAGCGGTTCGAGAAAGCTGTCCCCGAAGCCGACATCGACCAGCCACGGTTCGTCGAGATCGACGAGAAGGGTGAGGTGGTCGAACTCCGGGCCGTCGCCGCCATCAGGAAGAGCGGCGCGGGCGGAAAGCATCGTCACCTGGAATCCGAGCGCGCGAAGGAGGGCGGCGAAGGCTCCGTTGAGTTCGTAGCAGAAGCCGCCCCGCCGTTCGTTGACGATCTTGTGAAGGAAACCATCTCCGTCGCAGACGATTGTGCGGCCGAGGTGGATGTCGAGGTTTTCAAAGGGCACAGAGAGGAGGTGAGCGCGATGGATCTCTCGCAACGTTTCTGGCGTGGGAGCGGTCGGGCCGGCGTAGTTGATGCGGCGTAGGTATGCGGGCACATTCAGCATGCTGTCTATGGGATGATGTTAGCGGTCCGTAAAGGGAAAGAATCTTCTGCGCGACAATCTGCACCATACGGCGGCTCCAGCTGAGCTAGAGGCGAGTCGTATCTTTCGACGGTCAAAACAGCGCGTGTCTCCTGGCTGCTTTGAATGGCGATGTACAGCAGGAATTTTGGCTCCGCTCCGCCGCGAAACAGGATCTCTTCCGAAATGCCGTGCCCACTTCTGAGTGGTGGCGGGCCGCCTCTCTATTGAGGGACCAGATTTGGAAAATCCTACGTGCGATTTGTCTCAGTGAGACGCTATTTGAGGCACTGTTGGTCCCGACTGGGAATCGGGGTTCCCTTGGTTCCTGCTGATCCAAGCGGAGCAAAGACAGACCTAGAATCCCGATGACTATCTGTTGACGCGGGTGAATGGGAAACCTGTTAAAGATTTTCGCAAGACCGACGTGCCGATGCCTTGCAGTAGTTTGGTTTCGAATTCCTTATCATCCATAGCGCCTAATTGTAAGATGGGAAAGTAATTATCCCATCGTGCCATCGTCGCGTGGCTCCAGCAACCCGCATTAAGGCGCGGAGCGCAATCCTCACGTTTCCAGACGCGAAGAAAAATGCGATGGATGTCACAAGAACTGTGAAGGCTAAATTACCTCAAGGTATACCGCGCGCCACGGCCTTTGCCGAGTTGCGTCAGGTAATGATCCCCGGCCAGCCTTTTCACATGCACTTTGATCGTGTTACGGTTCGCGCCCGTGCACTCTTCGATTTCCTTGACCGTGATTTCTCCGCGCGTCTTGGCGAGCTCTAGTATGTGCCGCGATAGGGCCGGTAAGGACGAGCGCAGGGCCTGCTCTTCCCTGACCTTTGTGGCGAGCTTGTCTTTTTGCTTCGCCATTGTCTTGAGGAAAAACACTAGCCAGTATTCCCAGTTCTGTTTTTCCTTGCGGATGGTCTGCTGGGTGCGGCGCAACGCGAGGTAGTAGTTGTCCTTGTTCGCCTCGATAACGCCTTCCATGGAGCTGTAGGGAACGTATCCGTACCCCGCACGCAACAGCAGAAGCGTGGTTAGGATGCGGGAGAGCCTGCCATTGCCGTCTTTGAAGGGATGGATAGCGAGGAATGCCACGATAAAAATGCCTATCAGTATCAGAGGATGGTGTCTTTCTTCGCTAACCGACCGATTGAACCAACCAACCAATTCCTTCATCCAACCGGGCGTTTCAAAAGGCGTGGCGGTTTCAAATACCACACCCAGGCTCTTGCCATTAGGACCAAAAGCCTCTACGTGGTTCGGCACCTTCTTGTAATGGCCCCGGTGGTCCTGGTCCTTGCTGCTGTATTTGAGGAGGACGCCGTGTAGCTGCTTGATGTGATTTTCCATCGGTGTAATGGACTCGAAGCTCTCGAAGATCATGTCCATCGCATCGGCATAGCCCGCAACTTCCTGTTCGTCACGGCTGGCGAATGACTTGGACTTCATTCCAGACAGCAGCTTCTCGACTTGCCGGTCACTGAGTTTCGCGCCTTCGATGCGTGTGGAGGACCCTATGCTTTCGATCGTGGCGATGCGCCTGAGACTGGTGAGTCTTTCCGGGGCGATGGTCTCCATCGCTTTCCACCGGCCCTTAAACTCATCGATATCCGCGATGAGCTTCAGGATTTCGGGGGTAATGGTGATGTTCTTTATCTCATGCATGATCGGATATCCATTTTTACCCATTTTCACCCGATTCTTGCGGGCCGGCAAGCAAATATCCATTTATATCCATTTCCACCCGTTCCTTACCCAAAGGGAAGCCTTCGGGTGGAAGAAGGGGCGGCAAAACTGCCACACGCACCCGGTAAGCGCCGTTTGATTGTTCAATTTGAGCCGGGTTCCAGCGCGCTGCCATCCCTCAAGAACCGGATCTTACCGATCGATTGCCCAGCCTGCCATAAGGCGCAATTCGATGTTGGGGATCTCGCATTCACGCCTGTCGCAACACGCTGTAAAGGGTGCAGTAACAAATTCACGGCTCCCGGCCGGTTGAGGAAGACCATTGCCAATCCGCTTCCGGGCATCCTCGCCCGCCTTGCCGAAAAGGCTCTGAGACAACCGCAACACCACGACCTCGGCCTTATGCCGGAGACACTGTAGTTTTTCCTGGCGCGGTTCAGCCGGTCGTGATGCCGTATTTCATCGCCAGAAACTTCTGCAGGGGCTTCGGACGGGGCGGGGGCCGATGAGTGGCTGCGATTTGCGGGTAAAGGATAGGCGGGGCCCCCATATCTCCAAGATTGACATAACGTTCATAATAATATACATTAAAGCCGTTAGTGACCATTATTACGGACATTAAATATGAGGACCAGCCGATCATCCGTCGTAATGCCTCTCCCGGTAAGGCATGCCCTGCGCAAGCTCGGCCGCGACATCCGTGACGCCCGGCGGCGGCGGCGCATCCCGGCGGCCATCGCGGCGCAGCGCGCCTCGATCAGCCGCACGACCCTCGTCAAGATTGAAAAGGGCGAGCCCGGCGTCGCGATCGGGATATACGCCACGGTCCTTTTTGTGCTGGGCATGGCGGACCGGCTGGGCGATCTCGCCGCGCCGAAGAACGATCCCGTGGGCCTGCAGCTCGAAGAAGAAAACCTGCCGCAGCGCATTCGCGTGGCGCGCAGGCCGGAACGCACGAAAGACAAGTGATGGACAGAGAGGCTCTCGTATACGTGGATCTCGACGGCGTCCCGCACCTCATGGGGCGTCTGTGGGCCCGTACGCGCAAGAACAAGGAAAGCGCCACCTTCGAATACGACAAGACATGGCTGGAAAATCCCGCGCGATTCTCTCTGGAGCCAGCCCTGCAGGTTGGTCCTGGCCCGTTTCACACGCCGGCAGACACGCCCATGTTCGGCGCCATCGGCGACTCGGCGCCCGACCGTTGGGGGCGGGCGCTCATGCGCCGCATGGAACGCAGGCGCGCGGAGCGCGAGGGCGGGGCGCCGCGCGCGCTCCAGGAAATCGACTTCCTGCTGCTGGTGGACGACGAGGCCCGTCAGGGCGCGCTGCGCTTTGCGGAAAAAGAAGGCGGACCCTTCCTGCGGGAGGAGGGCGTCAAGCGCATCCCCCCGCTGATCGAGCTCCCGAAACTGCTCTCCGCGGCCGAACATGTGATGGAAGAGAAAGACACCGAGGAGGAACTGCGCATGCTGTTCGCGCCCGGCTCCTCTCTTGGCGGCGCGAGGCCCAAGGCTTCCGTCAGGGAAAAGGACGGCCATCTCGCCATCGCGAAATTCCCACGCAAGGACGATGAAATCAACACGGTGGTTTGGGAGGCGGTCGCACTGTCCCTCGCGCAGAAATCTGGCATCCCCGTTCCCCAATCCCGTGTCGAAACCATCGCCGGCAAGCCTGTGCTCCTCCTGCGACGCTTCGACCGCGACGGCGAACGGCGTATCCCGTTCCTCTCCGCGATGAGCATGCTCGGATCGAAAGACAATGAAACCCGAAGCTATCTGGAAATTGTTGACGCGCTGCGCCAGCACGGCGCCGCGCCGCAAGCCGACATGGAAGCACTGTGGCGGCGGCTGGTTTTCAACATACTGATCTCCAACACCGACGACCACCTGCGCAATCACGGCTTTCTGTACGAAGGCCAGGCGGGCTGGCGCCTGTCGCCCGCTTACGACCTCAACCCGGTGCCGACCGAC
>Ga0137415_10001165_pt1 | contig 25995 bp, 21 predicted proteins | sample CZODoug3_1_1_16f_FD_183082 | JGI IMG/M metagenome (GOLD analysis project Ga0137415, IMG submission 183082) | Vadose zone soil fungal communities from Angelo Coast Range Reserve, California, USA - CZODoug3_1_1_16fungal (Hybrid Assembly) | ecosystem: Environmental > Terrestrial > Soil > Vadose...
CCGTGCTCGGCGGCGGCGTGCATCACCATGCCGCCCCAGCCGCAGCCCACGTCCAGCAGCCGCATGCCGGGCTCGAGCCCGAGCTTGCGGGCCACCAGCTCGTGCTTGGTGCGCTGCGCCTCCTCCAGGGTGGCCTCGGCGGTGGGGTACACCGCGCAGGTGTAGGCCATCGAGGGGCCGAGCACCCAGGAGTAGAAGCGGTTCGACACGTCGTAGTGGTGCGAGATCACCTTGGCGTCGCGCCGCTTGGAGTGCAGCCGGCCACGGGGCCGGTACTCCACCGGAGGGATCGGCGCCCGGTGGCGCAGCCGGTAGCCCAGCAGCATGCGGGCCAGCTTGATCCGCTGCTCCTTGGGGATGCCGTGCAGCGTGACCTCGGCCAGCTCGCGCAGCACGGCGGACATCTCGCCGTCCACCTCCAGCGCACCGGCCACGTACGCCCGCGCCAGCCCCAGCGAACCGGGCGCCCCGGCCAGGTAGGACAGCGCCCGGGGACCGCGGATGCGCAGCCCGTAGGGAGAGTCCGGCGGACCCACCGCGCTGCCGTCGTACGCCGTCACCCGGACCGAGGTGTCCGTACCAATGACGCTCTGGAACAGCTCCGCCACTCGCATCGCAATCACCGCTCCCGTACACACTTGTCGTAGAGGTCGGGTAACCGAGCCCCCGGGTCGTAACTCTTCTTCAGCGCCCGGTAGGCCGGCCCGTTGTAGCGCCGCTCGAACTCCTCGGGGGTGTAGTAGGAGTTCGAGTACAGCGATTTGTGTCCGTCCAGGTCCGCCACCAACTGCTCGATGCGGCGGTTGTGGGTGCCCAGCGGCTGCCCGGGCGCCAGCGGCACGGCCGACCAGAACCCGACGTTGACGTAGAGCCGCCCGGGCTCCATCGGGTACAGCGGCCAGCCGTCCGGGTTGCGCAACTGGACGGGGCACAGCCAGAGCGGCGTGATGCCGATATCGGCGTGGAACGCGTCCAGGAACTCCGCCAGCCGCTCCACCGGCACTTCGATGTCCTGGATCACCGGCTCCTCGAGCGGCAGGCCGCGCCAGGTGCGGACCCGCTCGCTGAGCCGGTACCGGCGGTCCTTGGCGACCAGCTTGCGATAGACGTCGGAGCGGCGGTACCTGGCCGGCCACACCCGGCGGACCAATGGGTGCTGGACGCCGAACGCTTGGGAGCACCAGAACCAGTCGGTGTCCCACCGCCAGATGTAGTCGTGCGTGGTCAGCACGTCCTCGCCGCGGCCGGCGAGCTCCTGCACGGACCGGTAGTAGATCCGCTGGCCGGTGTAGTCGCTCACGGTGGAGCCGGCCGGCACCTCGTCGGTGAACCGGCCCAGGGTCAGGTACTGCTCCCCCGCGCTGAACACCGTGCCGTCCAGGAAGTCCACCCCGACGCCGTCGTGGCTGCCGGTGGCGCTGATCGCCGCGATCGCCTCGGCACAGCTCGCCGCGTCGCGGTAGGGCACGTGCCGCACGGCCACGTACCGGGTCACCGGCTGCAGCTCCACCTTCAGCGAAACGGCGTAACCGAGCGTGCCGTAGGAGTTGGGCAGGCCGCGGAACAGCTCGGCGTGCTCCCCGTCCGGCGTGGCGTTGAGCAGCCGGCCGTCCCCGGTCAGCACCTCCAGCTCGAGCACCGACTCGTGCGCCAGCCCTCGGTGGAATGAGGTGGACTCGATGCCCAGCCCGGCCAGCGCGCCGCCGACGGTGATGGTCTTCAGCTGGGGCACCACCATCGGCATCAACCCGTGCTCCAGGGTGGCCTCGACCAGGTGCTCGTAGGTGGTCATGCCCTGCACGGTGGCTGTGCGGGACTCCGGGTCCACCTCGAGCACCTGGTCCAGCGCGCCGACGTCGAGCAATCCGTAGCCCTTCGGGTCGGCGCGGAACCGGAACAGGTTCGAGGTGGGCTTCGCCAGCCGGACGCTCCGACCCGCCGGCAGCCGTGCGTACCGGGCCCGCAGGTCCGCCGTCGCCGCCTGGTGTCCCGCCGCCGCACTCACAGACGCACTCACGGCATTGACGCTAATTGCTGCAAGCCGACGTTCCTAGTGTTTCCGCTCTACGCCACTCACCGGACCGGGTGAGCCTCACACGTGGCGGACGACCTGGTCGTACTCCAGCCGGGGCAGCCGGGGGAACCAGGCGTTCTCGCCGGGGTGCCCGATGTTGACCACCAGGATCGCCTTCCACCGGCCGTCCGGGAAGAACTCCCCGTCCACCCCGTCGCCGTCGTAGCCGGCCATCGGGCCGGCGGCCAGGCCGGCGGCCCGCACGCCGAGCAGGAAGTAGCCGGCCTGCAGGGTCGCGTTGAACCGCGCATGAGCCTCCCGCCGCTCCGGGTCGGCCTCGAAGCTGTCCTTCAGCTCCGGGCGGATCGGGAAGACGTGCGGGACGTGCTCGTGGAAGCCCAGGTCGGCGGCCAGCACGGCCACGGCGGGAGCGGCGGCGGTCTTGGCCGCGTTGTTGCCCAGCATGTGCTGGACGAGCCGGTCGCGGGCCTCGCCCTTGGCCACGTACAGCACCCGCAGCGGCTGGGTGTTGGCCGCCGTCGGGGCCCACTTGGTCAGTTCGAAGATCGCGCGCAGCTGCTCGTCGGTCACCGGCTCGTCGGTGAACGTGTTCGCGCTGCGGGCCTCGGTGAACAGCAGCTTCTGGGCCTCTTCGCTCAGCGCGAGCAGGTCTTCATGGCGGGCGAGCGTCTGGGGCATCGTGATCTCCCGGAGAGGGTTCCTTGCGACATGCTCGACATCGGGCGCGTCGTTAGTCACTGCGAGGAACCGCGCCGAGGGCGGGAGTGATGCCCAGGAGTGAGGTACCTCATAATAGTTGAGAATTCAACCATATGTGAGTTTACATGTCAACATTGTAGCAAACGCGGCGGGTCAGCGGCCGTTGTCCGCCACCATGGAGTGCAGCTGGGCGCGCATCCCCGGCCACATTCGGGCGACCTCCTCGCCCCGGTCCAGGAACTCCAGCACGGCCAGCCCCCGGATCGCGGCCAGCGCGGTGGCCAGGAACGACCGGAAGTCCGGGCGGTCGGCGAGTCCGGGCATCCGCTCATGGGCGAACTTCACCACCCGGCGGGTCAGCTCCCGCTCGAACTCGCTCAGCCCGGCGCGCAGCTCGGCGTCCGTACGCGCGGCCAGCCACAGCTCCATCAGCGCCGGGAACAGCCGGCCGGTGTGTAGTGCCCAGAGCTGGTCCAGCAGCGCCAGCTGGGCCTGTTCGGGGCGCTGCGGCGGGCTGGGCTGCTCGGCGATCACCTCGGCGGCCAGCTGGTCGGCGACGTGCCGCAGGGCGGCCAGCACCAGCTCGGCCTTGGTACTGAAGTGGTGCGCCTGTGCGCCTCGGCTCACCCCGGCGCGGCTCACCACCGCGGCCGTGGTCAGCCGGGCGTACCCCTGCTCGAGCAGGGTGTCCACGCAGGCCTCCAGCAGCGCGGCGCGGGTGGTCGCGCGGCGCTGCGCCTGGGTGCGGCGGGCTCGGGGGGTCACGGTGCACCCCTGAGTGCCACATACATGGCGGAAGGTTACCGGCAGGTGGGCATGTATGTGAGACTCGGCGTATGCAGCGGAACATCTTCGATGACGACCCCGATGCCTTCCAGGCCTTCCGCGACCTCGCCCGCACCTTCGTCGAGCGCGAGATCGAGCCCCACCACGAGCAGTGGGAAGCGGACGGGCAGGTCAGCCGGGAGGTCTGGCTGGCCGCCGGCAAGGCCGGGCTGCTGGGCACCGACGTACCCGAGGAGTTCGGCGGCGGCGGGGTGGACGACTATCGCTACAACGCGATCATCGTCGAGGAGCTGACCAGGGCCGGCGCCAGCGGCATCGGGTTCCCCCTGCAGAACGACGTGGTGGCGCCTTACCTGCTGCGGCTGGCCAACGACGAGCAGAAGCGCCGCTGGCTGCCCGGCTTCTGCTCCGGCGAGATCATCACCGCCATCGCGATGACCGAGCCGGGCACCGGCAGCGACCTGCAGGGGATCCAGACCACCGCGGTCCGTGACGGGTCCGAGCCCGACGCCGACTTGATCGTCAACGGGGCGAAGACGTTCATCACCAACGGCATCATGGCCGACCTGGTGATCGTGGTGGCCAAGACCGACCCGGACGCGGGCAGCAAGGGCTTCTCGTTGCTGGTGGTGGAGCGGGACATGCCCGGCTTCGAGCGCGGCCGGCGGCTGAAGAAGGTCGGCATGAAGGCGCAGGACACCGCCGAGCTGTTCTTCTCCGACGTGCGGGTGCCGGCGGCCAACGTGCTCGGCGAGGTCGGCCAGGGGTTCGTCTACCTGATGCAGAACCTGCCCCAGGAGCGGCTGTCCATCGCGGTGGGCTGCACGGCTGGCGTGGAGCGGGCGCTGGAGCACACCGCCGCGTACACCAAGGAACGGCGCGCCTTCGGCAAGCCGATCTCGTCGTTCCAGAACACCCGCTTCGAGCTGGCCGAGATCGCCACCGAGGCCCAGGTGGCCCGGGTCTTCACCGACCGCTGCCTGGCCGAGCACGTGGCCGGCAAACTGTCCGTGACCGACGCCGCAATGGCCAAATGGTGGACCTCCGACCTGCTCAAGCGCACCGTCGACCGGTGCGTACAGCTGCACGGCGGGTACGGCTACATGCTCGAGTACCCGATCGCCAGGGCGTTCCTGGACGCCCGGGTGCAGTCCATCTTCGGCGGCACCAACGAGATCATGAAGGAGATCGTCGGCCGCGCCCTGTTCAGCTGAGCCGCCCGTGGTGACCGGGCACTCGGGGTGGCCTTCCTTCCCGACCGCGCACCCGTTACGTGCTCCGCACAGCCGCTGTAGCTGCCGCGCGGAGCACGAACGTGGTCTGCCGCTCGCCGATCGAGACACGCTATGGGCGACAATTGGGACAGCTGTCTAGCGACCAATGTGTCAGCAACCTTGCGACTATTGGGACAGCAGCCGATCTTTCCGCCATCCTGATGGGGTGAGAACGAGATGGAGACGCCGCTCGGCAGAGTTGTTCCGAGACGCGCCACTAGCTTGGTCGCCGAGGCTATGCAGGACACGAGGGTCGTGTTGCTCACGGGCGCCAGGCAATGCGGGAAGAGCACACTCGTTCGCCTGATCGCGAAGAAAGGTGGAAGTCGATGCTGTGCTTGAGAATCGGCGCGGGCGGGTGGTCGGTATCGAGGTCAAGGCTGCTTCCACTGTCAGGCCCGAAGACTTCCGGGGCCTGCGACACCTAGCCGAGCGAGTAGGTGACGACCTCCTCTGCGGGTTGGTCCTCTACACGGGCGCTCAGACACTCTCGTTCGGCCCTCGGTTGAAGGCGATGCCAATCAGTGCGCTGTGGCAGGTCTCGGCCACCGATGTCGGATGACTCGAGGGCACAGGGACAACATCGCTCAGGGCCGTCCCTCGCGCTCGCAGACCCCTGCTGTCCCGAGACTGGTCTCCCGGATGCAAAGTTGTCGGCCAGGCCCTGTTCAGCTGAGCCGCCCGTCGCCACCGGGCACTCGTGGTGGCCGTCCTTCCCTGTCTCCCCGACCGCCCCCGAGTCAGAGATTCGTCGACAGCGGTCTGTACCGCTGGCATAGCCAGCGGTTGGTGTCCGGTGAACCAGGCTTTGCTCTGCGCACTCATACGCAACGGGCCCTGTTGCGTATCGGTGCGCAGAGCAAAGCCTCAACAACGGCTGCCGTTCGCCGCCCAGCTGCCCATCGATAGTCAACAGAACACCACGCTGGCGGGTTCGGTCGGTTTCGGTGGGTACAGGCTTGCAATCCATGATCACTGTAACGTCAGTCCGGTCAAATCCATGATCAAAGCGGACCCCTTTTCCACTCGAAGCCAGCGCAGCGGCCCGGGGGCGTCGCGGAGATCGGGTACGGGGGTGTGGCGCGGCCCGGGCCGGGTGCGAAGCTGTCGGGGCGGGGCACCACCATGGGGGCATGAGCCTGACCCAGCCGATCGACGCCGACCCCCAGGCCAACGCCGAGCCGCGCACCGATACCGACCCCCGGGCCGACGCCGACCCAAGCACCGAGCCGCGCACCGACGCCGACGCCGGCCCGCGCACCGACGCCGCGCTGCGCGCGGAGGCCGAAGCGGCGCTGCGCGCACTGGCCGGCCCCGGCGCCACGCTGCGCGAGGACCAGTGGACGGCGGTGCACGCGCTGGTCGCGCAGGGTCGGCGGGCGCTGGTGGTGCAGCGCACCGGGTGGGGCAAGTCGGCGGTGTACTTCGTGTCCACAGCGCTGCTGCGGGCCCGGGGCATGGGGCCCACGGTGATCGTGTCGCCGCTGCTCGCGCTGATGCGCAACCAGATCGACGCGGCGGCCCGCGCCGGCATCCACGCGGCCACGGTGAACTCGGCCAACACCGAGGACTGGGAGCTCGTCTACCGGCAGGTCCAGGACGGCAAGATCGACGTGCTGCTGGTCAGCCCGGAGCGGTTGAACAACCCGGAGTTCCGGGACCGGGTGCTGCCCGAGCTGTCCCGCACCGCCGGGATGTTGGTGGTCGACGAGGCACACTGCATTTCCGACTGGGGGCACGACTTCCGCCCCGACTACCGGCGGCTGCGTTCACTGATCGCCGACCTGCCGGCCGGGGTCCCGGTGCTGGCCACCACGGCCACCGCCAACGACCGGGTGACCAGGGACGTGGCCGACCAGCTCGGGGTGACCGGGGGTGACGCGCTGGTGCTGCGCGGCCCGCTGGACCGGGACTCGCTGCGCCTCGGGGTGTTGCGGCTGCCCACCGGCACCGACCGGTTCGGCTGGCTGGCCGAGCACCTCGGCGAGCTGCCCGGGTCCGGCATCATCTACACGCTGACCGTCAGCGCCGCCGAGGAGCTGGCCGGCTACCTGCGCGAGCGGGGCCACCCGGTGGACGCCTACACCGGCAAGACCGATCCGGCGCTGCGGCAGCGCTCCGAGGACGACCTGCTGGCCAACCGGGTCAAGGCGCTGGTCGCCACGTCCGCGCTGGGCATGGGGTTCGACAAGCCGGACCTGGGGTTCGTGGTGCACCTCGGCGCGCCCGGCTCGCCGGTCGCCTACTACCAGCAGATCGGCCGCGCCGGCCGTGGCGTGGAGCGCGCCGAAGTGCTGCTGCTGCCCGGCCCGGAGGACCGGGACATCTGGGCCTACTTCGCCTCCCTCGCCTTCCCGGCCGAGCCGGCGGTGCGCACCACCCTGGCGGTACTCGGCGAGGCCGGGCGTCCGCTGTCCACCTCGGCGCTGGAGCCGCGCGTCGAGCTGTCCCGGGGGCGGCTGGAGATGATGCTCAAGGTGCTGGACACCGACGGCGCGGTCCACCGGGTCAAGGGCGGGTGGGAGGCCACCGGCCAGTCCTGGGAGTACGACGGCGCCCGGTACGCGGGCCTGGCCAGGGCACGCCGCGCCGAACAGGAGTCGATGCTGCGCTACCTGGACACCGACGGCTGCCGGATGGAGTACCTGCGCCGGCTGCTGGACGACCCGGACGCCGCCGCGTGCGGGCGCTGCGACAACTGCACCGGGAAGCGCTACGACGCCGCGGTGGCCGAGGAGGTCCGGGGCGGCGCCAGCGACTGGTTGGCCCGGCCGGGGGTGCCGGTGGCGCCGCGCAAGATGTGGCCGACCGGGATGTCCGCGCTGGACGTGCCGCTGTCCGGCAAGGTCTCCCCCGCCGACGCCACCGGGGAGGGCCGGGTGATAGGCCGGCTGGTGGACGTCGGCTGGGGCCCTCGGCTGCGCCCGCTGATCCGCGGCGATGCACCCGTCCCCGAGGAGGTGGTGGCCGCCGCCGTCGAGGTGCTCAAGGGCTGGGGCTGGGCGCAGCGCCCGGCCGGAGTGGTGGCGCTGCCGTCCCGGGCCCGCCCCGAGCTGGTCGCCTCTTTCGCCGCCCGGATCGCCGAGATCGGCCGGCTGCCGCTGCTGGGCACCCTGGACGACTCGGCTCCGCCGCTGTTCACCGACCCGGAGGCGGACCTGGAGGACGCGGCCGAGCCGGAGCCGCCGAACTCCGCCCAGCGGTTGGCCCAGGTGTACGCCCGGCTGTCCGTGCCACCCGGGCTCGAGCTGGGCGCCGGCCCGGTGCTGCTGGTCGACGACCTGGTCGGCTCCGGCTGGACGATGACCGTGGCCGCCATGTTGCTGCGCCGGGCCGGCGCGCCGGCGGTGCTGCCCTTCGCGCTGGCCAGCACCGGCTGATCCGAGCGCTGGCCAGCACGGGCTGATCCGACGCTGGTCCCCAGCGGCTGATCCGCCCGGGTCCCCAGCGGCTGATCCGGCCGGGTCCCCAGCGGCTGATCCGGCCGGGTCCGATTGGCTGTCGCCCACCGGATGCTGGTGGGATGGGCCGATGCAACGGCTGTGGCCCGCTCCGACCCCCGACGGGGCCGAGCTGTCCGACGAGGAACTGCTCCGGGCGTACGCGTACCCCGATCCGCTGGATCGCCCGTACGTGCGGATGAACTTCGTGGCCAGCGCGGACGGGGCGGCCACGGCGGACGGGAGGTCCGGAGGGCTGTCCACCGCCGGGGACCACCGGGTGTTCATGCTGTTGCGCCAGCTGGCCGAGGTGATCCTGGTCGGCGCCGGGACCGCCCGCACGGAGAACTACCGGGGCGCCCGCAAGCCCAGCCTGGTGACCGGCGAGCCGCCGCCGATCGCGGTGATCACGGCCACCGCCCAGCTGGATCCGGCCGCCCCCCTGTTCACCGACACGGCGGTGCCGCCGCTGATCCTCACCGCCGCCGCGTCCCCGGAGGCGAACCGCCGCCGGCTGGCCGAGGCCGGCGCCGAGGTGGTGGTGCTGGACGGCGACCGGGTTGCGCCGGACCAGGTGCTCGCCGAGCTGACCGGGCGCGGGCTGCACCGGGTGCTCTGCGAGGGCGGGCCGCACCTGTTCGGGGACCTGCTGGCGGCGGACGTGGTGGACGAGCTCTGCCTGACCGTGGCGCCGAAGCTGGCCGGTGGCGCCATCGACCGCATCGCGATGGGCCCGCACCACGAGCCGAGGTCGTTGCGGCTGGTCGGCGTGCTGACCGAGGACGATGCCCTGCTGCTGAGGTACCGGCGTAACCAAGTCGGACCGGCGTGAGCGCCTCGGCTCACCAGATCCTCACCGGCTGACCAGCAGTCTGTACGGTGCGGCGTACTCCGCGCCGCGGCAGACCCCAGGGAGACAGGCGTGCCGCGATCGGCTGGTCGACGACACAGGTCGGCCGTGCTGGTGGCCCTGCTGGTGGCGTTCGGGCTCTTGCTGTCCTCGTGCGCGCTGGGGCCGTCGATCCGGCCCCCGGTCGCGTATCGCGGCTCGAGCACCGGGAACGGCGCCCCCGAACCACCGCCGCGACCGCCGCAGCCGGCCGGCCCGCAGGTCCCGGTGCCGGACCCGGGGGACGCCACCGGGGTCGATTTCATCGACTGCACCGACGACATGCGGCCGGTGCTCCCGGTACGCATCCCTGGCGACCGCGCGCTGCGGTTCGAGTGCGCGGACATGCCGGTGGACACCGACTCGGACAACGGCCGGCGCCGGCAGTCCTCGATCGGGCTGATGCGCGTCTCGCTCACCGACAAGCCCGCACAGGCCCGGCCGCCGCTGCTGGTGCTGGGCGACAGCGACGGCGAGACCGGCACGCTGCGCACCGCCCGGCTGGCCGCGCAGGTCCCGCTGGGGCTGCTGCAGCATTTCACCCTGGTCGGCATGGACCGCCGCGGCGAAGGCACCAGCCGGCTCGACTGCGCGCCACCGGACATCCGGGAGGACATCCTGGACACCGACCTGACCTCGGGCGACGCGAGCTCGGCGGACCGATTGCTGGACGACGCCCGCCAGGTGGTCCAGGAGTGCTACCTCACCGAGGGCGACACGCTGACCAGGTACGACACCGCCGACACCGCGCAGGATGTGGAGCACGCGCGCAACCTGCTCGGGGTGCGCACGCTCAGCGCGCTCGGGCTCGGCGACGGGGCCAGGGCGCTCGAGGTGTGGGCGCAGCGCTCCCCCGGCTCGGTGGGCCGGGTGGTGCTCGACGCGCCGCCGGACCCCACGCAGGACTCGATCGGCGCGACGGAGGCTCGGGCCACGGCGGCCGAGGCGGCGTTCGACGCGTTCGCCAAGGCGTGCACGTCCGGCGCGCACTGCCCGCTGGGCGCCGACCCCCGAGCTTCGGTGCAGCAGCTCGCCGACCAGCTGCGGACCCGCCCACAGACCGGTCCGGACGGCGAGCAGCTCACCGCGAGCGCCATGCTGAACGCGGTGCTCATCGGCCTGGACGACCCGGACGGCTGGCCGGCGCTGGCCAGCGGGATCGGTGCGGCGCACGCCGGGAACCCCACCGTGCTGTTGGGGTACCTCGACCAGCTCCTCGGCCTCAACGGGCGGTTCGACCTGGCCCTGGCCACCCGGTGCAACGACACCACGCAGCGGATCAGCCCGCCGCAGGTCATGGGGCTGGTCGGCAGGTGGAGGTCCGCGCACCCGCTGTTCGGTTCGCTGATGGCCCAGCAGCTGCTGCTGTGCACGGCGTGGCCGGTACCGTCGGACCCGGCGCGGGTCGGCCCGGCGGCGGCGGCCCCGCCGATGCTGGTGCTGACCACCGCGATCAGCCCCCGGGTGCCGGAGCAGGGCTACCAGCGGGCGGCCGACCAGCTGGGGCCGGCCCGGGTGGTGAACTGGGAGGGCGCCGGGCGGGGTGCCTACCCGCGCACGCCCTGCGTCACCGCGGCGGCCGACGCACTGTGGGTGGAGGGCACCGTGCCCCAGGCCAGCGTCCTCTGCCCACCCTGACCCCCGGAGCTAACCGCCGCCCCCGCGGGGGCTATGGGTCCGCCCACGCGGGGGCTATGGGTCTTTGCGGGCGCGGCTCGGTTGGACGCGCTTGGGCTCGCCGGGCATTTTGGGGTAATCGGGCGGGTAGGGCAGGTCGCCGAGGCCGTTCGCGGCGTCCGACTCCGCCCAGTCGAGCACCTTCTCCAGGCCACCCGGGTGGGCGCCCATGTCGGCATGGGGGTCCCCGCGCTCGGCGAGCAGCGCGGGCACGGTGAGCAGGTCGAACTGGTCGGGGTCCGCCTCGGGCAGCTCGTCCCAGCTCAGCGGCATGGACACGGTGGCGTTCGGGCGGCCGCGGACCGACCAGGCGCTGGCCACCGTGCGGTCCCGGCAGGCCTGGTTGTAGTCCAGGAAGACCCGCTCGCCCCGGCTCTCCTTCCACCACTCGAGGGTGGCCCGCTCCGGCAGCTCGGCGACCACCCGGCGGCCGATGGTGATCACCGCGCGGCGCACCTCGGTGAACGTCCACTCCGGGCGGATCCGCGCGGTCACGTGCACACCACGCCCGCCGGACGTCTTCGGCCAGCCGACCAGCCCGGCGTCGGCCAGTACCTCGCGCAGCACGCCGGCCACCGCGACCGCGTCGGCGAAGTCGGTGCCCGGCTGCGGGTCCAGGTCGATGCGCAGCTCGTCGGGGTGGTCCGGGTTCGCGCTGCGCACCGGCCACGGGTGGAAGTCCAGGGTGCCCAGGTTCGCCGCCCAGGCCAGCACGGCGGGCTCGGTCGGGCAGACCTCGTCGGCGGTGCGGCCGCTGGGGAAGGTGATCTGGGCGGTGCGTACCCAGTCCGGGGCGCCCTTGGGCACCCGCTTCTGGTAGAACGGCTCGCCCTCCACCCCGTCCACGAAGCGCTTCAGGGTGGTCGGCCGGTCCCCGATGGCCCGCAGCAGCGGCTCGGCGACGGCCAGGTAGTACTCCACCACCTCACGCTTGGTGATGCCACGCGCCGGGAAGTACACCTTGTCCGGGTTGGACACCCGGACCGCGCGGTCCCCGTCCGGCCCTGGCACGGTCAGCTCCACGGCCGGCGATCGGGTCGGGCTCATCGGGGCTCCGCCTTCCTCGGTCGGGTCGAGCTCGCTCGGTCGGTCCCGCTCGGGTCGGTCCCGCCCGGTCGGGTCGGGCCCGGCTCGCTCGGATCGGGCAGACGCTACCGTGGGTGCATGTCCACCCGCGATCCCGTTGAGCCCGGTCGCCCCGGTGACTCGGTCGACCCGATCGAAGACGAGCTGATCGGGTTGGACCCGGACGACCCGGAGACCCGGGCCTTCGCCGAGCACCTCGGCCGGATGCGCAACGACCGGCCCGGGTTCACCGTCGAGGGCTACCTGGACGACGTCTCCGACTTCGCCGACTCGGCGAACCGCGCGCAGGGCGGCCGCCGGCTGGGCGCGGTGGTGCTGGTCCTGCTGCTGCTCACCGTCGTGGTGTACCTGGTCATGGATGCGCTGGGCTTCGTGGTGTCGACCTGGTTCTCCGCCGCGCCGGCCGCGCACGACAGCCATGTCACCAACTCGTTCGACACTCCGGCCGGCTCCGGTATTAGCGTGGAGGCATGAAACCTGTCACTGACGCTCCGAAGGTCTCCAAGTCCGAGCAGGAGTGGCGCGAGCAGCTCAACCGCGAGGAGTACCACGTGCTCCGCGAGGCCGGCACCGAGCGACCGTTCACCGGTGAGTACACCGACACCAAGACGGTAGGGGTGTACTCCTGCCGGGCGTGCGGCGCCGAGCTGTTCCGCAGCGACACCAAGTTCGAGTCGCACTGCGGGTGGCCGTCGTTCTTCACCCCGCTGGCCGGGGGCGCGGTGATCGAGCGCACCGACCGGAGCATGGGCATGGCCCGCACCGAGGTGGTGTGCGCGAACTGCCACAGCCACCTGGGCCATGTGTTCGCCGGCGAGGGCTACGACACGCCGACCGACCTGCGCTACTGCATCAACAGCGTGTCGCTGAAGCTGGAGCCGGAAGAGGGCTGAGCCGCCGGTGCTCCTCGGAGCGCCAGGCGTCAGCTCCGCGCGGTGGTCCTGGCCAGTACCAGGGCCGCCGCCGCCGGCACCGCGAAGATCAGCAGGTGGATCGCGAGCTCCTCGCCGAACCCGTAGCCGTGCGACACCCCGATCGCCAGGTCGACCGCGCAGGCCACCAGCCACAGCACCACGAAGACGATCAGCAGCCTCGGTCTCCCGGCGCCGGGCCGGCGGGCGGCCAGCAGGAACAGCCCGAGAATGATCAACCCGAGCACGATTGCGATGACCGTCCGCACGTCGCTCCTCGATCCGGAGAGATCCTCGACAGGACGCCCAGCATCGACGTCCGTGGCGGTTCGATCAAGGCTCGTCGCCCGCCGGTGCCCTGCGTCCGGACCAGCTACGGCAGTACGGCGACCAGGTCGGCGATGTCCAGCCGGGGTCCGGTGTAGAACGGGATCTCCTCGCGGACGTGCCGCCGGGCACCGGTCTCCCGCATGATCCGCATCAGGTCGACGATCCGGTGCAGCTCATCGGCTTCGAACGCGAGGATCCACTCGTAGTCGCCGAGCCCGAAGCTGGCCACCGTGTTCGCCCGCACGTCCGGGTGCTCCCGGGCCTTCTTGCCGTGCTCGGCGAGCATGCCCCGGCGCTCCTCGTCGGGCAGCAGGTACCACTCGTAGGACCGTACGAACGGGTACACGCAGATGTACCGCTTCGCCGCCTCACCGGCCAGGAACGCCGGGATGTGGCTCTTGTTGAACTCGGCGGGCCGGTGCAGCGCGACCTGGCTCCAGACCGGCACGCTGGCCCGGCCGAGCGCGGTCTCCCGGCGCAGGTCGGCGTAGGCAGCCTGGACGGACTCGATCTCCTCGGCGTGCCACCAGATCATGTAGTCCGCGTCGGCGCGCAGCCCGGACAGGTCGTAGACCCCCCGGACCACGACACCCTTGCCCTCCAACGCCGCGACGAACTCGCCGGCCTGCTGGGCGGCCGCCGTCCGGTCGTCCCCGAGCCGACCCGGTTCGACGCGGAACACCGACCACATGGTGTAGCGGATCGTGTCGTTCAGCGCCTTGAAGTCGAGCCTGGAGCTGGCCTTGGCGTCGGGCCCTGGGGCGGGGTTCGAGTCGGAGCGGGTCATACCGCCATGCTGCCATCCGGAGCGGCCGCGCGACGCGTCAGGTCGGCCACTATGGCGGCCGCCGCGGCCTGCCCGGTGGCCAGGCAGGCCGGCACCCCGACGCCGTGCAGCAGCGCGCCGGCCACCGCGAGCCCGGGCAGCTCGGCGACCGCCGCCTCCAGCTCGCCGACCAGCTCGTCGTGCCCCACGCCGTACTGCGGCAGCCCGCCGCCCCAGCGCTGGACGTGCACCGCCACCGGCGCGGCGTCGATCCCGGCCACGGTGGCCAGGTCGGCGCGCACCCGGGCGACCAGGTCCTCGTCCGGTACCCGCAGCGCGGCGGCCGGCTCACCCGCGCGCCCCAGCGAGGCGCGCAGCCGGACCAGTCCGTCGGTGGCCTCCGGCGCCAGGTGCGGCCACTTGCGCGCGGTATGGGTGAAGGCCTTGGCAGACAGGGGCTCACCGGCGGCGACCAGCAGACCGGAGCTGGCCGGCAGCCCGGCGGCGTCCCGACCCCGGTAGGCCAGCGCGACCACCACCGGTGAGGCCAGCTCCACCGTGCCGGCCGCCCGCGCCGCCCGGGGCGCCTCGTGCTCCAGCAGCCGGCGCAACGCGGGGGCCGGCACGGCCAGCAGCACCGCATCGACGTCCAGCGTCTCCGGAGCGACCGCGGTGCCCACCTCCAGGCGCCAACCACCGGGGCGGCGGCTCAACGCCCGTACCGGCAGCCCCAGCCGCACCTGGGCCCCGGCCGCCTCGCGCAGCGCGTCCAGCAGCACCTGGTAGCCGCCGCGCACCGCGCCGAACACCGGAGCGGGCCGCGCCGCTGGGCTGACGGAATCCCCGACTCGCCCTGACGGAATCCCCGACTCGCGGGAAACCGACGGGGTGGCGGGCGGGAGGAGGGAGTCGGCGGCTGCGGTGAGCGAGGTGGCCCCGGCGTCCAGCTTCGCGGCCAGCGCCGGCATGGTGGCGCGCAGCCCGAGCCCGTCCACGCGGCCGGCGTACACGCCGCTCAGCAGCGGGTCCACCAACCGGTCGGCCAGCTCGTCGCCGAACCGGGCGCGCAGCAGCTCCCCCACCGAACGGTCGGCGCCGTCCCAGTCCAGCGGCAGCGCGCGCTCGGCCGCCGCCATGGCCACCGCGGCCGGCGAGAGCAGCTCGTCCAGCCGCGCGGTGGACCCGGGCACGCCGAGCACGGTGCGGCCCGGCAGGGGCGTGGTCCGGCCGCCGGCGCGCACCGTGGCGGTCGCCCCGGACGGGTGCACGAGGCGGTCGGCCAGCCCGAGCTCGGCGGCCAGTGCCGCCACCTCGGGGCGCCTGGCCAGGTATGCCTCGGCGCCGACGTCGATCGGTACGCCGGCCAGGTCCACGGTGCGCAGCACCCCGCCGAGCCGGTCGGTCTGCTCGAACACGGTGATCCGGGCGCCGGGCCCGAGCAGCGTGCGCAGCCGGTGCGCGCCGGCCAGCCCGGAGATGCCACCGCCGACCACCGCCACGTGCACCGGCCGGTCGACCCCGGTCACAGCGAGTCGACCCCGGTCACAGCGCGTGGACGAGGTCTACGACCCGGGCCAGCACGTCCGGATCGGTCTCCGGCAGCACCCCGTGGCCGAGGTTGAACACGTGCCCCGGCGCGGCCCTGCCCTCGGCGACGATCCGGCGCACCTCGGCGTCCACCACGTCCTGGCCGGCGAACAGCACCGAAGGGTCCAGGTTGCCCTGCACCGCCTTGCCCGGCCCGATCCGCCGGGTGGCCACGTCCAGCGGCACGCGCCAGTCCACCCCGACCACGTCCGCGCCGGCCTCGGCCATCGCGCCGAGCAGCTCGCCGGTGCCGACCCCGAAGTGGATCCTCGGCACGCCGGCGTCGGCCAGCTCGGCCAGCACGGCCGCCGAGTGCGGCAGCACGAACCGCCGGTACTCCCGCTCGGACAGCGCGCCGGCCCAGGAGTCGAACAGCTGCACCGCGTCCACCCCGGCCGCGATCTGGGCCCGCAGGAAGGTCAGCGTGATGCCGGCCAGGTGCCCGAGCAGCGCATGCCAGGTGTCCGGGTCGGCGTGCATCAGGGCCTTGGTGCGCTCGTGGTTACGGCTCGGCCCGCCCTCCACCAGGTAGGACGCCACGGTGAACGGCGCGCCGGCGAATCCGATCAGCGGGGTGCCCGACGGCCCGTCGCCCAGCTCGGCGATCAGCAGCCGGATCGCCTCGGCGACCGGGGCCACGGCGTCCAGCTCGAGGGTCGGCAGCGCGGCCACGTCGGCGGCGGTGCGCACCGGCTCGGCCACCACCGGGCCGGTGCCGGCGACGATCTCCACGCCGATCCCGGCAATCCGCAGCGGCACCACGATGTCGCTGAACAGGATCGCCGCGTCCACCCCGTACCGGCGCACCGGCTGCAGCGTGATCTCGCACGCCAGGTCCGGGGTCAGGCAGGAGGCCAGCATCTCGGTGCCCTTGCGTAACTCCCGGTACTCCGGCAGCGAGCGACCGGCCTGGCGCATGAACCAGACCGGCGTCCGGGACGGGCGCTCACCGCGCGTGGCGGCCAGGAACGGCGCGCCGGCGAGGTCCCGACGCGGGCCGGGCGCACGGCCCGGATCCCCGGTAACGGGCGGCTGAGCAGCTAGTGTGTCCGGCATCACGCCTGGCGCGGCGGGAGGCCCACCGGAAGCGGCGTCGGACCTTTTCTCTGGCGCGACGGGATTCGACATGTCCCGACCATCCTCGCACGCCCGGCGGCGCGCCTGACTGCCGCGGTGGGTCGGGCCACCTACCCTCGGTCGACGTGAGCCCGCCGATATTCCGCCAGGCAGTGGACGCGCTGCAAGCCGTCCAGCCGCGGTCGGAGCTGCGGCTGGTGGACATTGACCCGCCGCGCCGACTCGCGCCGCACAGCTTCGCCATGGGGGTGGAGCTGGCCGAGGACGACGACGACGATGCCGGGGTCGACGTGACCGGCCGGCTCGTGCTGCTGCACGACCCGGAGGCCCGCGACGCATGGGCCGGCACGTTCCGGATCGTCTGTTACCTGCGCGCCCCGCTGGACGTGGAGCAGGCCGACGACCCGCTGCTGCTCGCGGTGGGCTGGTCCTGGCTGACCGACGCGCTGGAGACCTGCCGGGCCGGCTACGCGGCCCTGGGCGGCACCGTCACCCGAACGTGTTCCGCCCGCTTCGGTGACATCCCAGGCCCCACTCGGGCCGACGACGTGGAGTTACGCGCGTCCTGGACCCCGAGCGACACGGAGTTCGGTCGACACGCCGAGGCGTTCTACCGATTGGTGACCCACGCGATCGGGTTACCAGAAGTGGGCGTATCTTTGATGACGGAACGTCACAGTTGATCTCGGCATCAGTGCTCCCCTCGAGATCAATCAGGGTCCGACCAAGCTGCGGGTCACTCTCTGAAGTCAGCTCGATCGCCCAAAAGAGTGGCCCAGTTCGACTAACGCCGTAGATCTCGAAGGAAAAACTTTCGATGAATCCGCGCGGTTAGGCCGCTTGGGGGCTACCCTGCGTCCACGACACCTCCTCGGACGCGCGGCCTGCACAGCCGAACGGACGAGGTCCCGGTGCCGGTCGGGGGGCACGACCGACTCCAGGGAGGTAGTGACGTGGCTGTAGTCGGCCAAGGCACGCCTATTCGCACCGCCGGTGTGAATGCCGTGTTGCCGCCCGCCATGGTCCCGCATCCGCGGGAAGAACTGTTTTCGGTGCTGGTGGTTGACGACCACCCGCTGCTGCGCGAGGCAATCGCGGCGCGGCTGCGCACCATGGGTGCTGGCACGGTGCACGAGGCCGCTTCGGTGGCCGAGGCCCGAGCCAGAGCCCAGGCCAGCGGTCCCTGCGACCTCGCGGTACTGGATCTGGGGCTGCCTGACGGCAGCGGCCTTGATCTCGTCACCGAGTTACGAGCGCTGGGATGGAACCGGCTGGTGGTGCTGGCTTCGTCCGATGATCCGTACGCGGTGCGCTCGGCCTTCCAGGCCGGTGCGCAGGCGTACCTGCTGAAATCGGCATCAGCGGCAATCGTCACCGACGGCGTGAAGCGCGTCCTGGACGGCGGCGTCTATGCCGACCCGACAGTGGCGCCGCTGCTCGCCACCGGTACCCGGGTGCCAGGCACCGACAACACCCCGCGCGAGTTGTCCGCGCGCGAGGTGGAGGTGCTCCAACTGGTCGCTGACGGTCAATCCAACAAGGAGATCGGCGAGGCCCTGAACCTCTCCGCTCTGACCGTCAAGAGCCACCTGTCCAGGATCGGGCGCAAGCTCGGGACGGGTGACCGGGCCCAGATGGTGGCACTCGCGATGCGCGCAGGAGTCATCCGCTGAGCTCGCTTGGCCCGGCCAGCCGTGCCGTCGACGATTCGGCCTACTCGGGAGACCTCCGTCCCCCGGGTCCGGTCGGAACCGATGGCGGACGGTTGTCTGCCGGTGTTCGGGAAGGTCCAGCGGGTACCTCGGGCGCGCGAGCGAACCCGCGGGATGGGTTGACGCCCACCCGCGACGGTCCGGGTGACACACGCGATGGTCCGGCGGGGTCGCGGGACGGCACGGCCGAGGTGGCCGAGCCGATCCCGCTACTCACGCCGGCCGATGGGCTACCCGACGTGGTGCGTTCCGGCGCCGCGTTGCGGGACCTTGCGGCAGCTGTCGCGGCGGGCCACGGCCCGATCGCGGTGGACGCCGAACGCGCGTCCGGCTTTCGCTACTCCGCCAGGGCCTACCTGGTACAGCTGCGGCGCGCCGGCGCCGGCAGCTCCCTCATCGACCCCATTCCGCTGGCCGGTCGCTTCGCGCCGTTGGCCGAGGCACTGGACGGTCCGGAGTGGGTGCTGCACGCCGCGTCCCAGGACCTGGCCTGCCTGGCCGAGCTCGACCTGCGGCCGGCCCAGCTGTTCGACACCGAGCTGGCCGGCCGGTTGGCCGGGCTGCCCAGGGTCGGGCTCGGGCCGATGGTCGAGCAGCTGCTCGGGCTACGGCTGGAGAAGGGCCACGGCGCCGCCGACTGGTCGACCCGGCCGCTGCCGGAGGACTGGCTGGTCTACGCCGCGCTCGACGTCGAGGTACTGATCGAGCTGCGCGACGTGCTCGACGACCTGCTCACCAGGCAGGGCAAACGCGAGTGGGCCGCACAGGAGTTCGAGGCGGTGCGCACCGCGCCCGCCCCGCCACCGAGGACCGACCCGTGGCGGCGCACCTCGGGCATCCACCGGGTCCGCCGGCCTCGGCAGCTCGCGGCTGTCCGGGAGCTCTGGCACGCCCGCGACGAGCTCGCCGAGCAGCGGGACATCGCCCCCGGCCGGGTGCTGCCCGACTCGGCGATCGTGGACGCGTCCGTGACCGCACCCACCTCGGCCGACGAGCTGTCCCGGCTACCGGTGTTCCGCGGCCGGGCCCAGCGCCGGCTGGCGAGTTACTGGTGGTCGGCGCTGCACCGGGCGGCTGTGCTCCCGAACGCGGAGCTGCCGCCCACCACCCTGGCCGCCGACGGCCCTCCCCCGGTCAGCCGCTGGGCCGACCGCGACCCGGAGGCCGCCGCCCGGCTCGCCGCCGCGCGGGCCGCCGTCGCCGAGCTCGGCAAGCAGTACGAGCTGCCGGTGGAGAATCTGCTGCAGCCCGACCTGCTCCGCCGACTGTGCTGGCAACCGCCGGTGATCCCGGTCGACGAGGCCCTCCGGGCCGGTGGCGCCCGCCCCTGGCAGGTCGAGCTGACCGCCGCCCCCCTGGACCACGCGCTCAACACCTCCCACCCCTGACCCGGGCTCCCGCGCACCCGCCGGGGTTCCCGCGTACCTTCCGACACCCCGCCGCGCACCTTGCGGGGTTGCCGCGCATCGTGCGAGTTGCGCGAGAACTACGGAACGTGCGCGACGCCGAATGACGGTGTGGCGTCGTAGCGGGACGCCGCCGGGGTCAGGAGCTGTCGCGGGTGAAGTTGTCGTGCTCGGGGTCGGCGGCGCCCAGCCGCACGGTGACGGTCAGGCCGCCGCCGTCCACCGGGGCCGCGGTCACCGTGCCGTGGTGCGCGGAGACCACGGCGCGCACGATGGACAGCCCGAGCCCGGAGCCACCGCCCGACGAGCGGGATGCGCCCCGGCGGAACGGCTCGAACAGCTCCTCGAGGCGCGCGCCGCTGACCACCGCCCCGCTGGAGGACACGCGCAGCTCACCGCGGCCCTCCGGGCCCAGCCGGGTGGCCACCTCCAGCCAGCCGCCCTCCACGTTGTGCCGCACGGCGTTCTCCACGAGGTTGCCCACCACGCGTTCGAGCAGCGCGGGATCGCCGGTGGTCGGGGCGGGCTCGGTATGCAGCCGGACCCGCAGCCGCCGCTCGTCGGCCTCCCCGCGCACCGCGGCCAGTGCGGGGCGGACCAGCTCGGCCAGGTCCACCCGCCGCGTCGGGGCGGCCACGCCCGCCTCGGTACGCGCCAGCAGCAGCAGGCCCTGTACCAGCGCGTCCGCCCGGTAGGTCGCGCCTCGGACCACCTCCGCCATCCGGCGCAGCTCGGCGACGTCGGCGGAGCGGTCGGCCAGCGTCACGTCGACCTCGGTGCGCATCACCGCGAGCGGGGTACGCAGCTCGTGGCTGGCGTTCGCGACGAACCGGCGCTGCATCTCGAACGCCGCGTGCAGCCGGTCCAGCATGGCGTCGAAGCTGTCCGCCAGCTCGGTGACCTCGCCGTGTGAGCCGCGCAGCGCGATCCGCTCGTCGAGGGACTCGGCGGACAGCCGCCGGGCGGTACCGGTGACCTGGCGCAGCGGCCGCAGTACATGCCCGACCGCGAGGAACGAGACGACCGCGGCGGCGGCCACCACCAGCGGGAACGCCACCAGCCCGGTGCGCAGCACGTCGGCCCTGGCGGCGTCGGCGAGCGCCCGGCCGAGCGCGTCGGCGGCCACCGGCTGGTCCCGCACCCGCACCGTGGTGCCCGGCGGCAGGGCCGGTACCGCGCTCACCACCCCACCGACCAGCAACCAGCCCAGCCACAGCAGCAGCACGCTGACCAGGGCGGCCAGCGCGGTGCAGAGCACGGTCAGCCGCAGCCGCAGGCCCCGGCCACGCCGGGGGCGCCCGGCAGCTGGCCCGGCGGCCGGCGCGGCACCGGTCGGCGGAGACGCGGCGTGCTCCCACCAGCGCCGGGGCGGGGAGGCCCCGGGGCGCCCGGCGAGCGGGAGCTGGCCCACGGGTCCCCCTACCCGGCCGACGGGACCCGGTAGCCGGAGCCGACCACGGTCTCGATGATGCCCGGCTCGCCGAGCTTCTTGCGCAAGGTCATCACGGTCACCCGCACCGTGGTGGTGAACGGGTCGGCGTGCTCGTCCCAGACCCGTTCCAGCAGCTCCTCGCTGCTCACCACCGCTCCCCCGGCGCCGAGCAGCACCTCGAGCACGCCGAACTCCTTGCGGGTCAGCTCGACGAGCTCGCGCGCGCGGTGCACGGTCCGCCGGGCCGGGTCGAGCACCACGTCACCGGCGGCCAGCACCGGCGGCGTCGCCGGGGTGGCGCGCCGGGCCAGTGCGCGCATCCGGGCGACCAGCTCCGGGAAGTCGAACGGCTTCGCCAGGTAGTCGTCGGCGCCGAGGGTCAGCCCCTGGACCTTGTCCGCCAGCGTGCCGCTCGCTGTCAGCATGATCACCCGGGTGGTGCCGCCGGCCTGGGTCAGCTGGGCACACAGGTCGTCGCCGGACATGCCCGGCAGGTCCCGGTCCAGCACCACGACGTCATAGCGGGTGATCGCCGCCTTCTCATGGCCGACGTCCCCGTCATAGGCGACGTCGACCGCCATGCCCTCGCGCCGCAATCCCCTGGCCAGCGCATCGGCCAGGGGCTGTTCGTCCTCCACGATCAGTACCCGCACGTCGACCAGGGTAGGGCCATCCGCCGCGGGCGCTCCGGTGCGGGCGCCGCCGGTGGCCGATCCGCCGGGATCCGACGGCCCCGGGCCGGTCCGGGGCGACCCCGAGTTGCGACGCCGGGCTCAGTCGCGGGGCGGGCGGCCGAGGGACTCGGCGTCGCTGTCCCGGTCGGCCCCGGCCCGGCCGAACTCGGCGGGCAGCGCGGCGGTCCACTCGGTGACGCGGCGGGCCACGTCCTGCGCGGTCAGCCCGACCGAGGCGAGCACGTCGGCCCGGCTGGCGTGCTCGAAGAACCGCTGCGGCAACGCCAGGTCGCGCAGCGGCACGTCCAGCTCGGCGGCGCGCAGCGCGGCGGCCACCGCCGAACCGATCCCGCCGTGCCCACCGCCGTCCTCCACGGTGACCACCAGGCGGTGCCGGCCGGCCATCGTGACCAGCGCGTCGGATACCGGCAGCACCCAGCGGGGGTCGACCACGGTGACCCCGATGCCCTGGTCGGCCAGCCGGTCGGCGGCGGCCAGGCCCAGCTCGGCGAACGCCCCGACGCAGACCAGCAGCACGTCGTCCCGGTCCGGACCGGGGTTGCCGGCCGGCTCGCGCAGCACGTCCAGCCCGTGCTCCCGGCGCAGCGCGGGGATCTCCGGGATCACCGTGCCCTTGGGGTAGCGCAGCACGGTGGGGCCGTCGTCGACCGCCACCGCCTCGCGCAGCTGTTCCCGCAGGCTGACCGCGTCCCGGGGGGCGGCGACGCGGATCCCGGGCACGATGCCGAGCAGCGACAGGTCCCACATGCCGTTGTGGCTGGGCCCGTCGTTCCCGGTGACCCCGGAGCGGTCCAACACCACGGTGACCGGCTGGCGGTGCAGCGCCACGTCCATCAGCAGCTGGTCGAACGCCCGGTTCAGGAACGTGGCATAGAGCGCCACCACCGGGTGCAGCCCGGCCATCGCCATGCCGGCGGCCGAGGTCAGCGCGTGCTGCTCGGCGATCCCGACGTCGAAGCAGCGCTCCGGGTAGGCCTGCGCGAACGGGGCGAGACCCACCGGGTGCAGCATGGCGGCGGTGATGGCGACCAGGTCCGGCCGCTGCGCGCCGAGCGCCACCATCTCCTCGGCGAACACCGTGGTCCAGCCGCCCTTCGGGGGCCCGACCGGGGCGCCGGTGGCCGGGTCGAACGTGGCCGGGCTGTGCATCTGCTCGATCTCGTCGTTCTCGGCGGGTGGGTAGCCACAACCTTTCCTGGTCACCGCGTGCACCACGGCCGTGCCGCCGAAGTCGCGGGCCCGGCGCAGCGCGGCCTCCATGGCCACCAGGTCGTGCCCGTCCACCGGCCCGACGTACTTCAGCCCCAGGTCGCCGAACAGCGGTTGGGGGGACAGCGCGTCCTTCACGCCGGCCTTGAACGCGTGCAGCCCGCTGTACACCACGCGACCCACCACCGGGGTCTGCGCCAGCGCCCGCTTGCCGGCATCCAGCATCCGCTCGTAGCCCGGCTGCAGCCGCAGCGCCGCGAGCCGGTCGGCCAGCCCGCCGATGGTCGGCTGGTAGGACCAACCGTTGTCGTTGACCACGATGACCAGGTTGCGATCCTTGGCCACCGCGATGTTGTTCAGTGCCTCCCAGCACATCCCGCCGGTCAGCGCGCCGTCGCCGACCACCGCGACCACGTGCCGGCGGGCGTCGGTCAGCGCGAACGCCCTGGCCATGCCGTCGGCGTAGGACAGCGCGGTCGAGGCGTGGCTGTTCTCGACGAGGTCGTGCTCGGACTCGGCGCGGTTGGGGTAACCGGACAGCCCGCCGGTCATCTTCAGCCGCTCGAACTGGTCCTGCCGACCGGTGAGGATCTTGTGCACGTAGGCCTGGTGGCCGGTGTCGAAGATGATCGCGTCGGTTGGCGAGTCGAACACCCGGTGCAGCGCCATGGTGAGCTCGACCACACCCAGGTTCGGGCCGAGGTGCCCGCCGGTCCGGGCGACCGTGGTCACCAGAAAGTCCCGGATCTCGCCGGCCAGCGTCTGCAGCTCAGCGATACCGAGTCGCTTCAGGTCAGCCGGGCTGTGAATCTTCCGCAGCAAGGACACTCGCCCGAGTGTACGGAGCCCGGCCCCGCCGGGCCTGGCGCAGGGCCGCGCCGGCCGGCGGTCGATCCGTCCGGCCGAGGGATTGTGGGCCGGCCCGGCGGCGGGATCTTCGGCGTACGCTGCGGCAGGTGAGCGACGCCGCCGCGACGACCCCTGGGGACACTTCCGGGCAGACTCCCTCGCGGCTGGCGTCCTGGGCCTACGCGCTGCGCACCACCAACCCGCCGCCCGGCCCGATCGACCGCCTCGACCCGGTGACCAGGTGGATCGTGGTCAGCCGGGCCGCGGTGCTGCCGATGACCCTGGTCGCCGGCCTGGTCGCCGCGCTGCTGGCGATCGGCGAGCCCGGGCTCGACTGGCGCTGGCTGCTGCTGGCGATCCTCGGCATCACGCTGGCCCACCTGGCCAACAACCTGATGAACGACCTGTACGACACCCAGGCCGGCTCGGACACCGCGCAGTACCCGCGCGCCCTCTACGCGCCGCACCCGATCCTGTCCGGGCTGGTCAGCCGCCGGGCCCTGGTGCTAGCCACGGTGCTGATCAACCTCGCCGACCTGGCCATCCTCGTGGTGCTGACGCTGGCCAGGGGCTGGCCGGTGCTGGCCTTCGCGCTGGCCGGCTTCGCGCTCAGCGTGGCCTACACCGCGCCGCCGCTGCGGCTGAAGAAGCGCGGCCTCGGCGAGCCGGACGTGCTGGTGGTGTGGGGTCCGCTGATGGTGTGCGGCACGTACTACTCGGCGGTCGGGCAGGTGGGCTGGCCGGTGCTGCTGGCCTCGCTGCCCTATGGCCTGCTGTGCGTCGCGGTGCTGATGGGCAAGCACACCGACAAGATCCCGTTCGACCGGCCGCTGGGCATCCGCACGCTGCCGGTGCTGCTCGGCGACCGGCGGGCCCGCGCCGCCACGCTCGGCCTGATGGTCGGCTTCTACCTGCTCGTCGGGCTGTGCGTGCTGGTCGGCGCGATGCCGTGGCCGGCGCTGCTGGTGGTGTTCGGGCTGCCCCGACTGGTCAAGGTCTGGCCCCGGTTCCGCCGCCCGCCGCCGGCCGAGCCGCCGGCCGGCTTCCCCGTCTGGCCGCTCTGGTACGCCGCGCTGGCCTGGCTGCACACCCGCCAGGCCGGCCTGCTGCTCGTCCTCGGCCTGGCCGTCGGCGCGGCGATCTCGTAACCGCCGCGAGGCCGGCGAGGCCTCGCGCGCACCGCGTGGCGCCCGCCCCGACGGCCGCGCGTTACCCAACTCCACAACAGGCAGGTTTTCCAGCCGAAAACCCTGCCTCCTGTGCAGCTCGGTAACCACAGGCCGGCACGCGGTCAGTCGCGCAGGAAGAGCGCGACGGCCTCCAGGTGGTGGGTCATCGGGAAGGCGTCGAAGGCGCGCAGCCGGTCCAGCCGGTAGCCGCGGTCGGCGAGCAGCGCGACGTCGCGGGCCAGGGCGGCCGGGTCGCAGGCCACGTGTACCAGCCGGGCCGGGCCGACCTCCGCCAGCTGGTCGACCACCCCGCGGCCGAGCCCCTTGCGCGGCGGGTCGGCGACCACCACGTCCGGCCGCCACATCTCGGCGAGCTCGGCCATCACCCGTTCCACCCGGCCGATCCGCCAGTGCACCCAGGGCAGGTCCTGCAGCGCGTCGGCGCCGCACCGGACCGCGTCCCGGTCGGACTCCACCACCGTGACCGCGCCCTCGGGGCCGACCTGCTCGGCGAGCACCGTGGCCAGCACGCCCGCGCCGCCGTAGAGGTCCCAGGCGCAGCCGCCGGCCGGCGCCTGCGCCCACTCGGCGACCACCGCGCACAGCGTGTCCGCCAGCGCGGGGTGCACCTGCCAGAACGCCCCCGGCGGTACCTGCCAGCGCCGTCCGGCCACCTCCCGGGGCACCGGCCGCCGCGCATCCCGGCCGCCCGCACTGACGTGCACCTCGCCGTCCGCGTCCAGCTCGACCTGCACCTCGCCGCCGGGTGACCAGGCCCGCTCCAGCACCGGCGCGAGCAGGCCAGGCGGGGCGAGCAGGCAGTCCGCGATCGGGATCACGTCGTGCGCCCGGTGCGCCCGCAGCCCGGCCTGACCGTCCGCACCGACCGCCAGCTTCATCCGGTGCCGCCAGCCCAGCGCTCCCCCGGGCAGCTCCTCCACCTCGGTGCCGAAGTCGGCCAGGTCC
>Ga0137415_10001166_pt1 | contig 25985 bp, 25 predicted proteins | sample CZODoug3_1_1_16f_FD_183082 | JGI IMG/M metagenome (GOLD analysis project Ga0137415, IMG submission 183082) | Vadose zone soil fungal communities from Angelo Coast Range Reserve, California, USA - CZODoug3_1_1_16fungal (Hybrid Assembly) | ecosystem: Environmental > Terrestrial > Soil > Vadose...
CTCGATGGACATGCTCGGCGACGCGCTCGTCTACGCGTTCAGTCTCTGGGTGGTCGCGCGCGGGCCTCTGTGGCAGGCACGCGCGGCGCTCGCCAAGGGCGCGGTGATGGCGGCGTTCGGCGCGGCGGTGGCGGTGGAGGCGGCGCTCAAGCTCGTGCGCGGCGTGGTGCCTTCGGCCGAGCTCATCGCCGGCGTCGGCGCGCTGGCGCTGGCCGCCAACGCGCTCTGCCTCGCTCTGCTGTGGCGCCGGCGCGCCGACGACCTCAACATGCGCTCGGCCTGGCTGTGCTCGCGCAACGACGTCGCGGCGAACCTCGGCGTGCCGGCGGCGGCGGGCGGGGTGGCGGCAACGGGCTCGGCGTGGCCGGACGTGGCGATCGGTCTGGCCATCGCCGCGCTCTTCGCCGGCTCGGCGGTCGACGTGCTGCGCGCGGCCCGCCGCGCGCTCACCGCACCCGGCTAGTCTTCGCCCTCTTCGATGCGGTGCATGGTCTCGTCGTCGAGACCGAAGTAATGGCCGAGCTCGTGAATCACGGTCTCGCGCACGATCTCCGCCATCTCCTCCTCATCGGCGGCGTCCTCCTCGATCGGCCCCTGGTAGATCGTCACGACGTCGGGCAGGACGTTGCCGTAGGAGGTGTCGCGGCGCGTGAGGTCGATGCCGCGGTAGAGGCCATACAACGTGTCGGGCGGCTCGATGCCCATCTCGGCGAGCGTCGCGGCATCGGCCCAGTCCTCGACCACGACGGCGATGTTGGCGATCCTGGCCTTGAACGTCTTCGGCAGGCGCCGCAGCGCCCGCTCAACGAGCGCCTCAAACTGTCGCCGCGTCATGCCGGCGGTAGGGCAGCGACGAACGTGGCTGCTGCCGCGCCTCGCGAACGAAGTCGAAGCAGATGAGCGTTGATCGGCAGCGCGCGCAGCGGAGCGCCGAGATGGGTCCAGATGCGAGGCGGCGAGGAGTCTCGCGACTGAGGCGTAGGCCGCCTACGCCGCAGGGAGCCCTGACTGAGCCAACGAAGCAGATGGGCCCATATCGGCGCTCCGCTACAGGCCGCGGACGCGCTCGACGTTGATGACGTCAGGGACGTCCCTGATGGCCGTCATGATGTCCTGGAGCTGGCTGAGATCCGACACCTCGACCACGAAGTTGTTGATGCCGCGGCGGTCGTCGGTCACCGTCACCTCGGCCTTGGTGATGTTGCCGTTCTTGCTCCCGATGGCGCCGGTGATCTCGGAGAGCAGGCCGGGACGGTCGTTGCCGATGTAGACGGCGATGCGCACCGGCCGCTTGGGGGGCTCCAGCGCCGGCGTCTCCACGTCCCATTCGACGTTGATCAGCCGCTCGCGGTCCAGCACGCTCTTGGCCACGGTCAGGCAGTCGCGCCCGTGAACGGTGAGCCCACGGCCGCGCGTGATGAAACCGACGATCTGGTCGCCGGGCAGCGGGTTGCAGCACTTGGCGAAGCGCACGAGCAGGTCGTCCACGCCGCGGATCCGGACGCCCTGATCCGTTTTCGGCCGGGTGCCCACCGCCGCGCGCGGGCGCTCCACCGTGTCGAGGGTGGCGCCGGGCGCCAGCTTGTTCAGGAGCTGGTGGACGGAGGCCTTGCCGTAGCCGACGGCGGCCAGCACGTCGTCCGGCGTCGGGTAGCCGAGGTCGGCGGCCGCGCGCTGCATCTCGTCGCCCGTGAGCAGCGCCGTCGGGTTCAGGCGGTACTTCTTCGCCTCGCGCTCGAACAGCTCGCGCCCGAGCTCGATCGAGCGCGCGCGCTCCTCGATCTTGAGCCACTGGTTGATCTTGGTGCGCGCGCGCGTGGACTTGACGAACTTGAGCCAGTCGCGGCTCGGGTGCTGGTTGGGCGAGGTCACGATCTCCACGATGTCGCCCTGTCGCAGCGTCGTGCGCAGCGGGACCAGCTTGCCGTTGACCTTGGCGCCGACACAGTGCTCGCCGACCTTCGTGTGCACGGCGAAGGCGAAGTCGATCGGCGTCGCACCGTCGGGCAGCGCCTTGACGTCGCCCTTGGGCGTGAAGACGTAGACCTCGTCGGGGAAGAGGTCGACGCGCACGCTGTCGAGGAACTCGCGCGGGTCCTTGGTGTCCTGCTGGGTCTCGATGAGCTGGCGCAGCCACAGCAGCGACTCGTCGAGCTTGTCCTTGCCCGTCTTCTTTTCCTTGTAGAGCCAGTGCGCCGCGATGCCTTCTTCCGCGATCCGGTGCATCTCCCAGGTGCGGATCTGGATCTCGACCGGGTCGCCCTTGGGGCCGATGACCGTCGTGTGCAGCGACTGGTACATGTTGACCTTGGGCATCGCGATGAAGTCCTTGAAGCGGCCGGGCACGGGCTTCCAGAGCGAGTGGATCACGCCGAGCGCGCCGTAACAGTCGCGCACGGAGTTGGTGATCACGCGCACGGCCGTGAGGTCGTAGATCTCGTCGAACTCGCGGCCCTGATCGTGCATCTTCTTGAAGATCGAGTAGAAGTGCTTGGGCCGCCCGCGAATCTGGGACTCGATCCCGACCTCCTGCAGCTTCTTCTCGAGGATCGTGATCACGTAGTTGATGTCCGCCTCGCGCTCGAGGCGGCGCTTGGCCACGCGCTTCTGGAGGTCGACGTAGGCGTCGGGGGAGAGCGTGCGCAGCGCCAGGTCCTCGAGCTCCGCCTTGACCTTGGCCATGCCCAGGCGGTGCGCGAGCGGCGCGTAGATGTCGAGCGTCTCCTGCGCGATCTTGCGGCCCCTGTCCTGGGCGAGGTAGTCGAGCGTCCGCATGTTGTGCAGGCGGTCGGCGAGCTTGATCATCAGCACGCGCAGATCGCGCGCCATCGCCACCAGCATCTTGCGGAAGTTCTCGGCCTGTCGCTCCTCGCGCGAGGAGAAGGCGAGCTTGCCGAGCTTGGTCACCCCGTCCACCAGCTCGGCGATCTCCTTGCCGAACTCGCGCTCCAGCTCCGTCTTGGTGGCGCCCGTGTCCTCGAGGACGTCGTGCAGGAGGCCGGCCGTCACCGTGGTGACGTCCATCTTGAACGCGACGAGGAGGGTGGCGACTTCGAGGGGGTGCGAGAGGTACGGCTCGCCGGAGGCGCGCTGCTGACCGCGGTGCGAGCGCTCAGAGAACCGGTAGGCGCGCTCCAGCACGGCCAGGTCCGCCCCCGGCTGGTACTTCGGGATCTCCTCGATCAGCGCCTGTAGCTGCGTCAACCCGCGGGCACCTCTGTGTAATCATGTGATTTTACGCGCTTCTCCGGCTTTCGTCACCCTTTTTTTCCGGGCGTCGAGCCGTCCCTCGACGTAGAGCGTCCAGTCCACGACGAGGGCGGCGGCGACGTACGTCGTCGAGTACGTGCCGGTGATGACCCCCACGAACAGCACGAAGGCGAAGTCCTCGAGCGTCTTGCCGCCGAAGAACAGCAGGATGGCCGTCGAGAAGAACACCGTGAGGGCGGTGAGGATCGTCCGCGACAGCGTCTGGTTGACGGCGTCGTTCATCTGGTCGGGAAACGGCCGGCCCCGCGCGCTCGTCTTGCCGCGGTTCTCACGCAGCCGGTCGTAGGCCACGATGGTGTCGTTGACCGAGTAGCCGATGATCGTCAGCAGCGCCGCCAGCACCGGCAGCGAGAACTCGCGGTGCATGAGCGACAGCGCGCCGAGGCAGACGAGGACGTCGTGGAAGACCGCCACCACGGCCGCCACCCCGCCCTTGAGGTCGAAGCGCAGCGCGATGTAGAGGAGGATGCCGATGAGGCCGAAGAAGACGGCGTAGATGGCCTGCCACTGCAGCTCCTTGCCCACCTGGGGTCCGACGAACTCCACGCGGCGGATCTCGGCCTTGCCGAGAACCCGTTCCTCCGCCAGCGCCTTCTCGACCTTCTTCGTCAGCTCCTCCGACGAGGAGGACGTGAGCGGCGCGCGGATGATGAACTCGTTCGTGCTGCCGAACTCCTGGATGATCGACTCGCCCATGCCGATGCGGCTGAGGGCGCGACGGATGTCGGCGACGGTCGGAATCTTCTCGAAGCGCACCTGCACGAGCGTGCCGCCGGTGAAGTCGATGTCGTAGCGCAGGCCCTGCGTGGCCAGGGAGACGATGGCGATGAGGGTGATGAGCCCGGACAGCAGGTACGCCCACCGGCGGTTGCCGATGAAGTTGTAGTTCGGGTTGCGGAAGATCTCGATCATATGGAGATCGTCTCGACCTTCCGCCGGCCCATGTAGACGACGTCGAAGAGGAGCCGCGTGAAGAAATAGGCGGTGAACAGGCTGGCGGCGAGGCCGACGAAGAGCGAGACGGCGAAGCCCTTCACCGGGCCCGTGCCGAAGTTGTAGAGGATGGCCGCCGTCACCATGACCGTGAGGTGCGTGTCGATGATCGTCCGCAGCGCGCGCGAGAAGCCGGCGTCGATGGAGGCGCGCGGCGTCTTGCCCACACGCATCTCCTCGCGGATGCGCTCGAAGATCAGGATGTTCGTGTCCACGGCCATGCCGATGGTCAGCGCGATGCCCGCGATGCCCGGCAGGGTGAGGGTGGCGCCGAACGCGGCCATGCACGCGAGCAGGATGAGGAGGTTGAGGACGAGGGCGACGTCGGCGATGAGGCCCGACAGCCGGTAGTAGATGACCATGAACAGCACGACGGCGATGGCCGAGGCGGCGATGGCGATCATGCCCTGGCGGATCGAGTCGGCGCCGAGCGAGGGCCCGACCGTTCGCTCCTCCAGCACGGTGACCGGGGCCGGCAGCGCGCCCGCGCGCAGCACGATGGCGAGGTCGCGGGCCTCGTCCACGGTGAACTGGCCCGTGATCACGGCGCGGCCGCCGGGGATCCGCTCGTTGATCCGCGGCGCCGACTGCAGCACGCCGTCGAGCACGATCGCGAGGTGGCGGCCCACGTTCTGCTCGGTGATCTCGCCGAAGATCCGGGCGCCGTTGGCGGTGAACTCGATGGCCACCTGCCAGTTGCCGGGCGAGTTCGGGTCCGCGTTCACCTCGGCCCGCGTCAGCTCGGCGCCGGTCAGCAGCGTGCGCTTCTGCACGACGTACGGGATCTTGCGCTCGACCTTCGTCTGCTTGTCCACGCGGCGCTGGTAGAGGACCTCGTCGCCCTCGGGCACGCGCCCCTGCACCGCCGCCTCGACGTCGGCCTTCTCGTCCACCAGCTTGAACTCGAGAAGGGCCGTCTTGCCGATGAGCGCCTTGGCGCGCTCGGGGTCCTGCACGCCGGGCAGCTGGATCAGGATCCGGTCCTCGCCCTGCCGCGTGATGGTCGGCTCGGCCACGCCGAACTGGTCCACCCGGTTGCGGATCGTCTCCACCCCCTGGCGGACGGCGTCGTCGCGCAGCCGGGCGACGGCGCGCGACTGCATGGTCATGGTGAAGCGGCCGGCCGCCGCGTCCTCGTTGGTACGGTCGAAGGACTGGAACTCGTTGGCCACCGTGAGGGCGTCGTTCCACGACTGCGGGGAGGCCAGCTCGACCACGAACGACGCGAGCCCTTCGCGGGCGACGCGCTTGGCGCCGATGCCGCGCCGCTCCAGCGCCGCCTTGAAATCCTCGGCCGCGCGGTCGGTCTGGCTGGCCACGTGCTTGTCCGTCTCGACGCCGAGCACGAGGTGGATGCCCCCCTGCAGGTCGAGGCCGAGGTTGATCGCCTTCTTCGGCGGATACAGGTACCAGAGGGAACCGAGGAGGACGACGAGGACGACGATGGCGCGAGTCCGGAGATTCCTAGGCATCCTTGTCGACCTGCACCTCCACGACGCGCGCGACGGCGCCGCGTTCGAACTCGAGCTTCACCTGGTCGGCGACGCGCAGGGTCACGGTCTTGTCGGTCAGGTTGGTGACGGTGCCGAACATGCCGCTCGTGGTGATGACCTTGTCACCCCGCTTGATCGCCGACAGCATCCGCTCGCGCTCCTGCTTCTGCTTCTGTTGGGGCCGGATCATCAGGAAGTAGAAGATGGCGAACATCGCGCCGAACATCACCAGCGTGGGCATCAGCTGCGAGGCGCCGCCGGCGCCGCCGCCGGGCGACGGCGCCATCGCCCACGCGGCGTCCGGGAAGAACAGGTTCATAGGCACGTCAGGATACCCGATACTCCGAGAAAAACCGAGCCCGGAAGGCGCCGAACGCACCCGCCGCGATCGCCTCGCGCATCGCCGCCATGAGCGAGACGTAGAAGCGCACGTTGTGCAGGGTGAGCAGCCGGTACGCCAGCAGCTCTTCGGCGACGAAGAGGTGGCGGAGATACGCGCGCGAGAAGGTGCGACACGTGTAGCAGTCGCACGCGGCGTCGAGCGGCGCCCGCTCGCGGATCCATTGCGCCTGCTTGATCGTCACCGGCCCCGTCGAGGTGAACGCCTGGCCGTTACGCGCGTTGCGCGTCGGCAGCACGCAGTCGAACATGTCGACGCCGCGCGCGACCGACTCCACCAGGTCCTCCGGCTTGCCGACGCCCATGAGATAGCGGGGGCGATCGGCGGGCAGCGCGGCGGCCACGCGCGCGGTGAGCTCGAGCATGGTCGGCTTGGGCTCGCCCACGGCCATGCCGCCGATGGCGTAGCCGTCGAAGCCCAGCGCCACCGTGCGCTCGACCGCCTCCGCCCTGAGATCGTCGTACGTCCCGCCCTGGACGATGCCGAAGAGCGCCTGCCCGCCGGCGGCGGCCGCGTGTGCGGCGCGCGCGCGCGCGGCCCAGCGCAGCGTCAGCGCGAGCGAGCGCTCGGTGGCCTCGCGCGTGGCCGGGTAGGCCAGGCACTCGTCGAGCGGCATGGTGATGTCCGAGCCGAGCGCTCGCTGGATCTCCACGACGGACTCCGGCGAGAGAAAGCGCGTGGCGCCGTCCAGCGGCGCGCGAAACTCCACGCCGTCGTCGCTGAGCTTGCGGATCTTCGCCAGGCTGAAGACCTGGAAGCCGCCCGAGTCGGTGAGGATGGCGCCCGACCAGCCCATGAAGTGGTGCAGGCCGCCGAGGTCGCGCACCACGTCGGGGCCGGGGCGCAGGAGCAGATGGTAGGTGTTGCCGAGGACGACCTGGGCGCCGGCGCCCTCGAGGTCCTCGGGCGTGAGCGCCTTGACGGTGGCCTGCGTGCCCACGGGCATGAAGACGGGCGTGTCCACACAGCCGTGCGCGGTGGTGAGCCGGCCGCGGCGCGCGGCGCCGTCGGTCGCGAGGAGCTCGAAGCGGCTCACGCGATCAGCATGGCGTCATACGATCAGCATGGCGTCGCCGTAGGAGTAGAAGCGGTAGCGGGCGTCGACGGCGTGGCGGTACGCGCGCAGCACGGCCTCGCGGCCGGCGAAGGCGGCGACGAGCAGCAGCAGCGAGGAGCGCGGCAGGTGGAAGTTGGTCAGCAGCGCGTCCACCACGCCGAAGCGGTGCCCGGGCCGGATGGTGACGTCGGCGACGCCCTCGAACGGGCGCACGCGGCCGGTCTCGTCGGCCGCGCCCTCCAGCGTGCGCACCGTCGTCGTACCAACGGCCACCACGCGGCGGCCGTCCCCGCGCGCGCGGGCGATGGCCGCCGCCGTCGCCGGCGCGATGCTCGCCCGCTCCGGCGGGATGCGGTGCGCCTCCACGGTGGACGCGGTGACGGGCCGGAAGGTCGCGGGTCCGACGTGCAGGGTGACTGCGTGGACCTCGACACCGGCCGCGCCCAGCCTCTCGAGCATGGCCGGCGTGAAGTGCAGCCCGGCCGTCGGCGCCGCCACCGAGCCCGGCGCCGTCGCGTACACGGTCTGGTAGCGCTCCCAGTCTTCCGGCGCCGGCTTGGCGTGGCGCGCGATGTACGGCGGCAGCGGCGGCAGGCCGTGCGACTCGAGCAGCGCGGCGATCGTCCCCTGCTCGCGCCCGATCACGCGCGCGCCGTCGGGATCGGTGCCCATCACGCGCAGCCGCACCCCGCCGGCGCGGAGATGCGCGCCGGGCCTGCAGCGTCGGCCGGGACGGACCAGCGCGCGCCAGGCGCTCTCGTTCAGCGGCTCGACGAACAGCAGCTCCACCGGGCGGCCGGCGTCGTCCTCGGCCAGCACGCGCGCGGGAATCACCCGTGAGTCGTTCACCACGAGACAGTCACCGGCCCGCAGCAGGCCCGGCAGGTCGGCGAACGCGCGGTCCGCCACGACCCCGTCAGTGCGACGCAGCACCAGGAGACGCGAGGCATCGCGCGTCTCGGCGGGCGCCTGGGCGATCAGCTCCTTCGGCAGGTCGTAATCGAACTCGTCAACGTTCACGGGCCCGTAGTGTACCTGTTGAAGGTGGGGGGCCCCGAAATGGCCCCCCACACCCCCCGACGCTCGTCGCGCCCCGGCGAAGCCGTGGCGCGCCTCGATTACGCGGCGCGGTCTAGCCGATCTTGCTACCAGGGGCAACCGCGTGGTCGACGTTGAGCAGCACGACCTCACCGCGGTCGTCGTAGGCGCCCATCACCAGGACCTCGGAGACGAACGGGCCGATCTGCTTGGGCGCGAAGTTGACGACGGCGATCACCCGGCGGCCGATGAGGTCGGCGGCGGCGTAGTGCGCGGTGATCTGGGCGCTCGAGCGCTTGACGCCCAGCTCGGGGCCGAAATCGATCCAGAGGCGGTAGGCGGGCTTGCGCGCCTCCGCGAAATCCCGGGCCTCGGTGACGACGCCGACGCGCATGTCGATCTTCTCGAAGTCGGGCCAGGAGATCGTCACGGCGCGAGGCGCGCGCCGAGCGGAAGCGAGCCGAGCGTCGTGCCCGGGTAGAAGAACTCGAGGATCTTGCGCGCGGTGTAGCCCTGCTCGGCCATACCCTTGGCGCCCCACTGGCACATCCCGACGCCGTGGCCATAGCCGCGGCCGGAGAAGCGCGCCCAGTCGCCGTCGATGGCCACCGCGAAGAGCGTGGACTTGAGCGTGTCGTAGCCGATCATGCGCCGGAAGTCGTTGCCGCGCAGCCGGACGTTGCTCCGGGCGCCGTGCACGATGATCGCCGAGGCGCGCAGCGACGGCGTGCGTTCGCTGATCTCGATGGCGCCGATGGCGCCGACCTTGACGTCGTTTCTTCGAAGAAGCTCCGTCAGGTCGGCGAGCCTCAGATCCAGGTTCCAGTAGTAGTGCGGCGAGCCCGCGGAGAACTCGCAGCGCACGGGCTTGAGCGCGGGCATGTTGCGCGCCGCGAAGACCATGCGCGGGTCCTCCGTGTAGCCGCCGCTTTCCGTGTGATAGAAGGCCGGGAACACCTCGCCTTCCCACAGGAGCACCTGCCCCGTGGTCTCCCGGACGGCGCCCCAGGCGGGCGAGGCTGCGGGCACGCGACCGGCGTACTGCTGGTGCGCGGTCGAGGCAAGGATGTGGAACGGCTTGCCGGCGGCGATGGTGCGGTGATAGGCGGCGTAGGTGCGGGCGACGACGGCCTGCGCCCGCAGCATCTCCAGCGGCCACTTCTCGCTGGCCTCGGCCCGCAGCACGCCGACCACGTACTCCTCCAGCGGAACCTCGTTCACCACGGCGAGGCCGTCGCCGCTGCGCACGATCTCGAGCGGCGACGGATACTCGCGGCCGTTCAGGCGGATCGGGCGGTCGCTGCGCAGCCGGAACGCGGGCGCGCGCCGGCCGTCGATCTCGAGGGCGCCGCTGACGACGACGGCACGGACGACGCTCGCGCGCCAGGCGCCGGACGCGCCCGGGCCCAGCTCGATCACGTCGATGTCGTCGCCGCGCAGCTCGGCGACGCGCGCGCCGTCCACCACGGCCACGCGGATCGTGTCCTGGGCCGCGGCCGGCGCGACGAGCGCCACCAGCGCGGCCACCGTCACGAGCGCCGCGCGCTCCGCCGCCCTCACCGGCGGCCGAAGAGCCAGAACAGCAGGGTGAGCAGCAGCGACAGCGCGATGGAGGTGGCGAGCGGGAAGTAAAAGTGCCAGTGGCCGCGCTGGATGTGGATGTCGCCCGGCAGTCGGCCGATCCACGGCACGCGGCCGACGAAGACGAGGAGCACGCCGGCCAGCGCGATCATGAGACCGAGCACGACGAGCGTCTTGCCGATGCCGTTCACGGCGTCCGCCTCGCTCAAAACAGCGTGCTCTGCCCGGGCGCCTGCCCCGCCGGCGGCTGCTTGCCGAGGTGCGCGTAGGCCTCGCGGGTCACGCGGCGGCCGCGCGGCTCGCGCGCGACGAAGCCGATCTTCAAGAGGTAGGGCTCGACGATCTCCGACAGTGTCTCCGCTTCGTCGTTGATCGTCGCCGCCACCGCCTCCAGGCCGACCGGCCCGCCGCCGTACACGTCCACGATGGCCTCGAGGAAGCGCCGATCGAGCTTGTCGAGCCCGCGCGCGTCCACGCCCTCGCGTGCGAGCGCGTCGCGCGCCACCGCCTCGGTGATGGCGCCGTCGGCCTTGACCTGGGCGTAGTCGCGCACGCGCCGCAGCAGCCGGTTGGCGACGCGCGGCGTCCCCCGCGAGCGCCGCGAGATCTCGCGCGCGCCGACGGCGTCGACGCGCGCCTCGAGGATCGTCGCCGAGCGGATGATGATCCGCGTCAGCTCCTCGTCGGAGTAGAAGTCGAGGTGGTGGAAGATGCCGAACCGCTCGCGCAGCGGCGCCGACAGCATGCCCGGGCGCGTGGTGGCGCCCACGAGCGTGAACGGCGCGAGCCGGTGCTTGATCGAGCGCGCGTGGAGGCCCTTCTCCATCACGAAGTTGACGGCGTAGTCCTCCATGGCGGGATACAGCAGCTCCTCCACGATACGCGGCAGGCGATGGATCTCGTCGATGAAGAACACGTCCTTCTCGGCGAGGTTGCTGATGAGCCCGATGAGATCGCCGCCCCGCTCGATGGCGGGGCCGGCCGTGGTCACGAGGTTGGTGCCCATCTCGTTGGCGATGATGCCGGCCAGCGTCGTCTTGCCGAGGCCGGGCGGGCCGTAGAGGAGCACGTGATCGACGCACTCCCCGCGCTGCTTGGCCGCCTCCACGGAGATCCGCAGGCTGGCCACCGCCTGGTCCTGGCCGACATACTCCTCGAAGGAGCGCGGGCGCAGCGCGCGCTCGAACGGCGCGTCGTCGGGCGCCGCCGCGCGGCTGAGGATCCGGCTGTCCTCCGCGGTCACGCTCACGTCCTCGCCTTCGCCGCCGCCTGGCTGCGATAGATCTCGTCGAACAGCTGCTCCGGCGTGGTGACCGTCGGGCGGCGCCGCAGCGCGTCGGTGATGAGCTGCGAGGCCTCGGACGGGCGGTGGCCGAGCTGCTTGGTGAGCACCTCCCAGACGAGCTCGCGCAGCCCCTCGGCGTCGGCAGGCGCCGGGCTCGTGGCGGGCGCCTCGGCGGGCGCGTCCTCGCGCGCGAGCGCGAACTTCGCGACCTTCGCCTGCAGCTGGGCGACGATGTTCTTCGCCTTCTGCGGCCCGATGCCCGGCAGGCCTCTCAGGTACTTCTCGTCCTGGCGCGCGATGGCGGCCGCCAGCTCCGCCACCGGCGCCGCCAGCGCGCGCGCGGCCACCATGGGGCCGATGTCCTTGACCGTGATGAGCTTCTCGAAGAACTCCTTGTCGAGGTCGGAGGTGAAGCCGATGAGCACCGGGCGCGGCTGGTCGCGCGTGGCGTGATAGTAGATGACCAGCGCGAGCTCGCTCGCCTTGTCGCCGTCCTCCGCGTGCGCGCCCTCGAGCGCGCGGAGCGCGATCGGCGGCAGGAAGACCTCGTACCCGACGCCGCCCACCTCGAGGATGATCCGGTCCTCGAGCCGCCGGCGCAGCCGCCCGTGCAGGGTGGCGATCACGCCAGGCGGCCTCCGGCTCGCGAGAGCCCGGTGAGCGCCAGCGCGAGCGCATCGGCCACGTGGCTCGGCCGCGGCAGCGCCGGAAGCCGCAGCAGCCGCCGCACGCTCTCCTGAACCTGGGCCTTCGAGGCGTTGCCGTAGGCGGCGACCGCGCGCTTGACCTCGGCGGGAGCCAGCGCGAGCACGGGCACCTTGTGCTGCTCGGCGGCCAGACAGATCACGCCGCGCGCGTGCGCCATGAGGAGCGCGGTGCGCGGAAAGCTGTACTCCGCGTAGAGGTCCTCGATGACGACGGTGGACGGCGCGTGCTCGGCGAGCAGGCGGTCCACGCCGTCGTAGATCTGCTGCAGGCGCGATTCGAGCGGGCGGCCGGCGTCGGTGCTGATCACGCCGCTGGCAACGACGACGGCGAGCTTCGGGCCGGGCTCGATGAGCCCATAGCCCGTGGCCACGAGACCGGGGTCGATGCCGAGGAAACGCCCGCTAGGCAGCCGAGATGGCCTCGAGGACCTCGTCGGGAATGTCGTAGTTGGCGTAGACGGACTGTACGTCGTCCAACTCCTCCAGCGCTTCGATCAGCTTGACCACCGACGTGGCGTCCTTGCCCTCGACCTTCACCGTCGACTGCGGCACGTACGTCACCTGCCCCTCGGTGATCGGCACGCCCGCCCGGGCCAGCGCGTCGCGCACCTCGTCCATTTGAGCAGGCGCGGTGGTGATCTCGAAAGCTTTTTCGACCCGACGCACGTCGGTGGCGCCCGCCTCCAGCGCCTTCTCGAGCAGATCGTCCTCCGAGATCTTGTCCGCGTCCACCGAAATGATGCCCTTGCGATCGAACATCCAGGCGACGGCGCCCGACGACCCCATGTTGCCGCCGAATTTCTCGAACGCGTGCCGGAGCTCGGGCCCGGTGCGATTGCGGTTGTCGGTCAGCACGTGGATCAGCACGGCGACGCCGCCGGGCGCGTAGCCCTCGTAGGTGATCTCCTCGTACGACTCGCCCGGCAGCTCGCCGGTGCCCTTCTGGACGGCCCGCTTGATGTTGTCCTGCGGCATGTTGACTTCCTTGGCCGACTCCATGGCCGCCTTCAGCCGCATGTTGCCCTTCGGATCGCCGCCGCCGTTCTTGGCGGCGACGGTGATCTCGCGGAGGATCTTGGAGAAGAGCTTGCCGCGCTGCACGTCCGCCTTGCCCTTCTTGCGCTTGATCTGCGACCACCGTGAGTGCCCTGACATCGCCGTTATCCTCTTTCGTTCGAGAGTGCGGCCTTCAGCCGTTTCACCCGCTCCAGGCGCCGCTCGCGCCGGGCCAGCGCGCCCTGCCAGCGGCGTCGCTCGCCCTCCGTGCGAGGCGTGAAGGGTCGGCACGCCTGCGGCCGCAGGTCGCCGCCGAGGTGCACGTAGGTCAGGTACGCCGTGCAGGCGTGGCGGACCTCGCCGCTCCAGGGCTGCTCGGCCAGCACCTTGACGCCCACCTCCAGCGACGACGAGCCGACGTAGTTGAGGCCGGCCTTGAACGTCACCACCTCGTGCGTGGAGATCGGCGTGTAGAAGTCCATCGCATCGAGGCACGCCGTCATCACCAGGCCCTTGCAGTACCGCATCGACAGGATCCCGCCCGCCTCGTCGAGCTCCATCAGCATCTTGCCCGGGAACATCATGTTGCCGAACAGCGCGTCCTCCGGCAAGACCGAGCGCGCGGACTCGAACCGCCACTGGAACTCCTCGTCGGCGGAGGTGTCGATGTCCCGCAGGCGCGCCTGCTTCTGGGCGAAGCGCGCGAGGCGCTGCTCGCGCCGTGCCTGCGCGGCCTCCACCAGCGCCTGCTCGGCGGCGTCGCGCGGCTCGATCTTGCTGCCGACCGCGCGCGGCCGCTCCTGCTCGTCCACGCTCACGAAGACGAGGTGCGAGTTCAGCGTGACGGCGCGGGCGCCGGTGGCGACGTTCTCGGCCCAGACGCGCACGGCCACCTCGAGCGACGAGGTGCCGATGTACTCGACGCGGGCGCGCAGGATCGCGATCTCTCCGACCTTGACCGGATGCAGGAAGTCGATGTCGTCCATGGCGCCGAGGAGGACGGTGCCCCGCGCGACGCGCGCCGCGGCCATGGTGCCCGCCTGGGTGATCCACTGCATCATGCGGCCGCCGTGGATCTGCCCGGGCGCGCCCGCGTGCTCCGGGAACACCCACTGGATCGTCTCGGTGACGGTGTCGGAGATCGACGGCATGAACACGAGCGCCCCCGGTTGTCGGTCGTTCGGGGGCGCCGGCTTGTTTCTAGCACGGCCGCGTGCCGGCGCGCAACGCGCCGGGGCGTCACCGCGACGACCGACTCAGGAGCCAGGCTGGGCGGAGCGGGTCAGATCGGCGGCCGGACGGAGGATGCGATCGCGCGCGGCGATGGTCTCGGCGATACGCAGCGCGAGGGCGGCCGCGTCGCGATCGCCCAGCCGCGCGAAGCCGTCGGCGGCGCGGAGCGCGCCGTCCGGGGCGCCCTCGACGCGGGCGCGGAAGAGCGCCACGAGGAACAGCTCACGCGTCGTCGGCTTGGCCTCACGCAGGCGGCCCGTCGCGACGGCCAGCCTCAGCTCGGCCTCGGCCGCCTCGACCGGAGCGCGCCAGCCTCGCGAGCGCCGCGCAAGCTCGCGCGCCTGGCGCCAGGCCTTGACGGCAGCCGGGAAATCCTGACGCGCGAGCGCCTCGTCCATGGCGGCGAGCGCCGCGAGACGCTCAGGATCGCGCGCGGCGGCCGAGCGGCCGCGTGCGCCCGCGATGCTCGAAACGGCGGCAAGACCTGCGATCACCATCGCGACGACCACGAACGCTCTCGCTGATCTGCGCATGAACCGCCTCCCGGCGAACGAATCGAACGCCGCCTTCCGAGGCAACGTCGATGCCAGACCCGGGCGCCGGGCCGGATCACGAATTTCGCGGGGTTCGGCGCGGGCCGAGCCAGGGCTACCGGGTGGGTTGCCCGATTCGCAGCCGCGGCCGCGGGCGATCCGCCGCCTATTCGGGCTCGCAGCGCGGGTCAGGCGCGCAGCCGCGGGTCGAGCAGGTCGCGCAGGCCGTCGCCGAGGAGGTTGACGCCGAGCACGGCCAGCAGGAGCGCCGCCCCGGGAAAGACGGCCACCCAGGGCGCGATCGCGAGAAAGGTCTGGCCGTCGGCGAGCATCGCCCCCCAGGAGATCGTCGGGGACTGCGCGCCGAGGCCCAGGAACGAGAGGCCGGCCTCGGCCACCATGTTGCCTCCGACGCCGATGGTGGCGGCGACCAGTAGCGGGGCGAGCGCGTTGGGCAGGAGATGCCGCAGCATGATCGCGCGGTGGCCACCGCCGAGCGCCCTCGCCGCCTGCACGAAGTCGCGCGCCTTGAGCGACAGCACCTCGCCGCGTACCACGCGCGCGATCGTCGTCCAGCCGAGCGCCACGAGGACGATGAACACCTTGTCGAGGCCCGGACGCTCGAAGACCGCGATGAGGCCGATGGCCAGCACGAGTGACGGGAACGCCATCACGACGTCGGTCACGCGCATGAGCGCCGCGTCCACGGCACCCCCGAAGTAGCCCGCGAGCAGCCCGACCGCGCAGCCCAGCACGACGACCAGCGCCTCGACGCCGACGCCGACGGCGAGCGACACGCGCCCACCCCACAGCACCCGGGAGAGGACGTCGCGGCCGAGCGCGTCGGTGCCGAGGGGATGACCGGCCGTCGGTCTTTCGAGCGTGGCGCCGCCGCCGCTCGCCACGGCGTGCGGGTCCTCCGGCGCCAGCACGGGCGCCAGCAGCGAGGCCGCGGCGAAGACCGAGACGAGGACGGCGCCGGCGAGGAATCCGCGATGACGCAGCGGCCTATGCGCGGGCGGCATCGCGCATTCTCGGATCGATCACCAGGTACGCGAGATCGACGAGCAGGTTGCCGAGGACGTACACGAGCGCGAAGACCAGCACGGCGCCCATCACCACCGGCAGGTCGCGCTGGCCCACGGCGGCGACGAGCAGGCGGCCGACGCCGGGCCACGCGAAGACGGTCTCGGTGAGCGGCGCCCCGACGAGCAGGTCCGCGAGGCCGATGCCGATCACGGTGATCACGGGAACGAGCGCGTTGCGCAGCGCATGCTTGCCGAGGACGGTCCACTCCGACAGCCCCTTCGCGCGCGCCGTGGCCATGAAGTCCTGGCGCACCACCTCGAGCAGGCTCGAGCGCGTCATGCGCGCGACGGTGCCGGTGTGCAGCGCGCCCAGCGTGACGGCCGGCAGGACCAGGTGCCGGAGCGCGCCGTCGCCGTAGCCCGAGACGGGCAGCCAGCCCAGCGTCACCGCGAAGACGAGCGCCAGCATCATGCCCAGCCAGAACACAGGCGTGGAGATGCCGAGCACCGCCACGCCCATCAAGAGATGGTCGAGCGCGGAGCCCGCCCGGACCGCGGCCAGGGCGCCGATGCCGACGCCGAGGACGACCGAGATCAAGGTCGCCGCCAGCGCGAGCCGCGCCGTCGCCGGCAGACGCTCCCGGATCACCTCACCGACGGGGCGCTGCTCGCGGAACGACTCGCCGAGGTCGCCGCGCGCCAGCCGCCCGAGCCACGTCGCGTACTGCACGGGCAGCGGCCGGTCGAGCGCGTATTCGCGGCGCAGCCGCTCGAGCGTCTCGGGGTCCGCGCGCTGGCCCATGGCCGCGCGGGCGGGATCGCCGAGGGCGACGGCGTTGAGCGCGAAGACGAGCACGGTGATGCCGAGGACGACGGGAACGAGCGCGACCACGCGCGAGGCGATCGGGCGCAGCAGTGCCATTGACGCGCCGAGTGTAGCAAGCGATGGTGGGGCGACCGACCATGGACCTCCGGCGGTGAGCTTCGTGCTCCAGTGGACCATCGCGACCGCGCTCGCGATCCCCCTGGCGCAGCTCGCGCTCGACATCCTCTTCTATGCCGTGCTGGGGTGGCTCCTGCTGCCGCTCGCACCGCTGCTGGGCGGCGTCATCGGCCTCGCGGTCGGCGGCGCGCAGTCGCTGATCCTGAGACAGCACGGTCTCGCCGGGGGCGCCTGGATCGTCGCCACCGGAGGCGGTTTTGCGGCGGCGGGCCTGCTGGCCTTCGTCGCGCTGGCCATCGCCGCCGCGGCCCACCCGCTCGCGCGTCTCGCGCTGCTGGCCGCCATCTCGTCGGTCATCGGCCTGGCCCAGCTGCCGGTCATGCGACGCTGGACGCTGCGCAGGGCATGGTGGTGGGTACCGTCGAGCATGGCGGGATGGACGGCGTTCGCCGCCGTGCTGATGCTGAGGCCCGAGGCGCTGTCGATCGTCACCGACGGCGCGCGCCGCCTGGTCGATCGAGCGGCCGGATACTCGACCTCGGGCAGCGCGCTCGGCGCGACCCTCGTCGGTGGCCTGCTCGCGGGCGCGATCACCGGCGTGGCGCTCCGGGTGCTCGGCCAGCCCCCGGGCGCCGGTCAGCCTAGCGCTCCAGCCAGACCTTCCTGAGCGGCGCGAGGAATTCCGGCGCGGTGGACTGCGGGCTACGCTCCAGCCCCTTCACGTACGGCTTGATGAGCGCACGGCTCGCGTAGAAGTAGAGCGACACCCAGACCGCGTCGTCGAGGATCATCTGCTCCGCTTCCTCGTAGCGCTTCATGCGCGCCGCCCCGATCGCCATCGTGTCGGCCTCGTCGAGCAGGCGGTCGACGGCCGGGTTCCGATAGCGCGAGGTGTTGCCGGCGGCGCCGACGTTCCGGCTGTGGAAGAGCACCGTGAGGAAATTCTCGGGATCGGGATAGTCCGCGATCCAGCCCTGGCGGAAGAAGCCGGCGCTGCCGTCGTCCACCACCTTGATGTGGGCGGCCCAGTCGAGGCGGCGCAGCTCGAGCGTGACGCCGATCTCCTTCAGCTGGGCCTGCAGCGCCTCGGCGATGCGCTGGTTGGCGTCGTTCGTGTTGAAGTGATAGGCGACGGGGCCGAGCCCGCGGCCGCCCGGGAAGCCCGCCTCGGCCAGCAACGCTCGGGCGCGCTCGCGATCGAGCGGCAGCCGCTTCGCGGTGGCCGTCCAGCCCGCGAGCACGGGCGGCACGATGCCCTGCGCGGCCTTGACGCAGCCCTCGAGCAGGCGGTCGACGATGATGGACGGATCGATCGCGTGGGCGATGGCGCGGCGCACGCGGGCGTCGGTGAACGGCGCGCGCTCGACGTTGAAGCGCAGCGCGCTGGTGCCGAGCGTCGGCCAGATCGCGACGTCACCCTTCAGCTTCGCGTCGGCCTGCACGGCGCGGCAGCGTCCCGTGGGGATGTCGCCGACATCGAGCTGGCCGGCCACGTACTCGTTGAAGCGGGTGGCCTCGGCGGGGATGACGCGGAACACGACGCGCTCGAGATGCGCGGGGCCGCGGAAGTGCTCGGCGAAGCGCTCGAGCACGACCTGGTCGTCGCGGCGCCACGACACGAAGCGAAAGGCGCCCGTGCCGACCGGATGGCTCGCGAAGCCCGCGCCGCGCTTGTCCGTCTCCTCGCGCGGCACGATCGACGCGGCGTCGTAGGCCATCAGGTGCAGGAACGGCGCGAACGGCCGCTCCAGCCGCAGCTCCACGGTGCCGTCGTCCACCACGCGCACGCCGGCGATCTCCGAGGCGCCGCCCTTGATGAACTCGCGCGCGCCGACCAGCTTGTCGAACACCCACGGCCGCTTGCCGCGCGCCGCGCGCTCGAACGAGTACTTCACGTCCGCCGCGCGGACCTCGCGCCCGTTGTGGAATTTCGCGCCCCGGCGGAGGTGGAACGTATAGACGCGGTGGTCGGCGGACACGCTCCAGCGCTCGGCCAGCGCGGGCGCGGGCACCAGCTTCTCGTCCAGCTCCAGCAGCGCGTCGAACACCTGGTGGATGATCGAGGACGACGTGAGGTCGGTCGCGTGCGCCGGATCGAGCGTCGGCGGGTCGGAGACGAAGACCATCCGCAGCGTGCCGCCCGGGCGGGCGGCCACGGCCGCGCCGGAGAGCGCGGCCACGAGGAGGACGAGGAGCAGCGCGGCGGCCGGCGCCGCGCGGGTCACGAGCCGGGCTCGAGCGTCACGGTGTTGAGGCGGTGAAGGCCCGTGGGGTGCAACCGCAGATTCCGGACCTCGGGACGCGTCACGCCCCAGACGAGCCGCACGTAGATGGGGATCCACGGCATGTCGTCGGCCAGCAGCGCCTGCGCGCGCTGGTAGAGGCGCGCGCGCTCGACGCGCGAGCTGAGCTGGCTGGCGCGGATGAGCACGTCGTCCAGGCGCGGGTTGCGATAGAAGGAGAAGTTCCGCGCCAGCGCCCCCGGCCGCGCGCCCTCGCTCGTGGAGAGCGGGAACAGCAGCAGGTGCGGGTCGCCGCCGATGACCGCCGCCTCGGCCAGCGCGATCTCGTGGGCGCCCGTCTGGTGCGCCGCGCGCACGGCGTCCGCCGGCTGCAGCTGCACGCGCACCGGGATGTCGGCGGCGCCGAGCATGATCCCGATGGCCTCGGCGAGCTTCGGCACGTTGACGACCGACGGCTCGGCCGACGCGAGCATGGCCGGCGTGGCGCCCTTCGGCCAGCGGCCCTGCAGCAGCAGTGAGCGCACCTGCTCGCGCGTGCCGCCGAGCACGGGGCCACCCTCGCGCCGCGCCCACACGCCGGGCGGCAGGAACGACTGCAGCGGCACCGCGGCGCGCTCCAGCGTGACGGCGAGCACGGCGGGATCGAGCGCGGCCGCCACCGCCTGGCGCAGCGGCTTGCGCGCGAACGGCTCCTTCTCGGTCTGGAAGGCGAGGTAGCCGACGCGCAGGCCGGGCACCGACAGCGCGTGATCCCCCCGCCGCGGCACCCCGGCCGGGAACCACACGTCGAGCGCGCGCGCGTCCATCTCGGCTTCGGCGTGGTCGTCGGTGCCGACCTCGAGGAACACGATGCGCTCGGTGCGCGGCGGCCCCCCCCAGTGCCCGGGCACGGCCTCCAGCGCCATGCGCCCCGGCGAGGCGTCCACCACGCGATAGGGCCCGGTGCCGACGAGGCGGACCATGCCCTCGAGCGGGCTCGCCGAGCGCGCGATGGAGAGCGCGGGGTGGGCGAGCGCGGTCAGGAGCGGCGCGTACGGCTGGAGGAGGACGATGTGCACCGTGCGCGAGTCGGACGCGCGCACTTCCTTGATGACGCCGGGCGCGCCGCGCAGGAGCACCGCCCACGGCGTCTGGGGTGCGGCGGGATCCAGCTTGAGGCCGCGGCTGAAGCTGGCGGCGACCTCCCCGGCCGTCAGGGCGGCGCCGTCGTGGAACTTGACGCCCTCCCGGAGCCAGAACGTCCACGTGAGCCCGTCCTTCGAGACGGCCCAGCGCGTCGCCAGGGCCGGCTCGACGTCGGTCGAGCCCTCGCGGAACGCGACCAGCGTGTCGAAGACCTGGCGCGTGATGAGCGGCACGGCGCCCTCCAGCGCGGCGCCGGGCTCGAGCGTGGCCGGGACGCCTGCCACACCGACGCGTAATTCCTTCCTTGCTTGTGCCGAAACGGGACTTATCCACGGCCGCGAGAAAATCGGGCAGGCGAGCACAAGCGTGATGAAGAAACAGGCGCGGAGCATCAACTGCAGCGACATCGCCCTCTTCTTATACGTTGGAACCCGTGCTTGACGCCACCCGTTTCGAGAGAAACCGAATGCTGCGGGTCCGGTATGGAACTTGCTCCTGGGACGAGCAGCGCGTGACGGCGCGGGAGCGGCGGAGACGAGCCGTTGCGGGTGGCGAAAGACGCGAAAATTCGCGCACGTAAACGCCGCCGAAGGACCTGACAACCTTGACTTTCTTTTTTACAGCCGCCTATACTCGATCAGCATTGGAAGTCGAGCGAGCGCGGCGCATAAGGGGTCAAGAGAGAAGGGATGGGCTATGAAGGAGTTCGACAAAAAGAGTAGCCCGGGCCGAGAAGGCTTCTCGAAGTTCCTCCCCGCCTCGATGTCGGATTCGAGCACGCGCCGCCGTCTCACGGAATACGAGATCCAGGTGCAGGACCTGCAGGCCTACGTGCGCTCCCTCGAGGCGGAGACCGTGCACCTGCGCAAGAAGCTCGAGGACACCCCGAAGGATTTCATGGTGATCGAAAACAAGCTGCGCGAGGCCAATCGTCAGCTCGTGCAAGCCTTCAATCAGAACGAGAAGCTCGTCAACGCCCTCTACGAAGCGCGTGAGCAGATCACCGCGCTCAAGGAGGAAGTCGACAAGCTGTGCGCGCCGCCCTCGACGTACGGCGTCTATCTGTCGTTGAACGAGGACGGCACCGTCAACATCCTCGCGCAGGGTCGCAAGGTGAAGGTCAACCTGCATCCCTCGATCAAGGTGGAGACGATCAAGCCCGGCCAGGAGCTGGTGCTCAACGAGGGCCTCAACGTCGTCGAGGCGGCCGGCTACGAGATCCAGGGCGACGTCGTCATTCTCAAGGAGCAGCTCGATCCCGAGCGCGCCGTGGTGACGCTGCGCGCCGACGAAGAGAAGGTCGGCATCATCGCCGACCCGCTGCGTCAGGCGCGGCTCAAGACGGGCGATCACCTGCTCATGGACGCGAAGTCGGGCTACCTCCTCGAGAAGCTGCCCAAGAGCGAGGTCGAGGATCTCTCGCTCGAGGAAGTGCCGGACATCGGCTACGAGCAGATCGGCGGGCTCGGCACGCAGATCGAAGCGATCAAGGACGCCGTCGAGCTGCCGTACCTCTACGCGGACTATTATAAGGAGCACAAGCTCACGCCGCCCAAGGGCGTGCTGCTCTACGGGCCTCCCGGCTGCGGCAAGACCATGATCGCCAAGGCGGTGGCCAACAACCTCGCCGAGAAGATCTCGGAGAAGCGCGGCGAGAAGATCAAGGGCTTCTTCCTCAACATCAAGGGGCCCGAGCTGCTCAACAAGTACGTGGGCGAGACCGAGCGCAAGATCCGCGAGATCTTCGTGAAGGCCAAGGAGAAGGCCAACGAGGACGTTCCGGTCGTCGTGTTCTTCGACGAGATGGACGCCCTGTTCCGCACGCGCGGTACGGGCATCTCCTCCGACGTCGAGACGACGATCGTGCCGCAGCTGCTCGCGGAGATCGACGGCGTCGAGGGCCTGAAGAACGTCATCGTCATCGGCGCCTCCAACCGGCAGGACCTGATCGATCCGGCGATATTGAGACCGGGCCGGCTGGACGTGAAGATCAAGATCGAGCGGCCCGATCAGGGGGCGGCCTCCGACATCTTCCACAAGTATCTGACGACGGAAATCCCGATCGCCGCCTCGGAGACCGGGCAGCATCGCGGCGAGATGCAGGTGGCGATCGACACCATGATCGCGGCGACCATCGAGGCGATGTACAGCCTCAGCGAGGAGAACCGCTTCCTCGAGGTCACCTACGCGAACGGCGACAAGGAGGTCCTGTACTTCAAGGACTTCTCGTCGGGCGCGATGATCGAGTCCGTCGTGCGCCGGGCCAAGAAGCTGGCCCTCAAGCGCTACATCGGCAACGGCGAGAAGGGCATCACGACCGACGACCTGCTCAGCGCCGTCCGCGAGGAGTTCAAGGAGAACGAGGACCTGCCGAACACGACGAACCCCGACGACTGGGCGAAGATCGCCGGCAAGAAGGGCGAGCGGATCGTCTACGTGAAGCCGCTCATGGGCGAGACCCAGAAGGAAAAGCGGAACGTCGAACGAGTTGTGAACACCGGACAATACCTGTAGAACGAGGGGGGCGGCGAGCGCCCCGAACCGTTGGAAGACGGGGCGGGCGGACGCCGCCCCCCCGTTTGCCCCCCGGGCCGCAGACGGCCCGGGTTTCTTTTTCCGAACGGCTTCGCTTGAGGGGACTGCATGGCCATCCCGAAAGTCATGGGCATCGAGACCGAGTACGGGATCACGGTCAAGAATCAGCCGGACTTCAACCCGATCCTGTCCTCCCTGCTGCTGATCAACTCCTACGAGACCTATCGCAGCTCGCGCGTGCGATGGGACTACGAGGCGGAGAGTCCGCTGCGGGATGCCCGGGGCTTCGAGTACATGGAGGAAAAGGAGGGCACCTCCAAGGAGGAGTCGCGCCTCATCAACCTGATCCTGTCCAACGGCGCCCGCTTCTACGTGGACCACGCCCATCCCGAGTACTCCAGTCCCGAGACGACGAATCCGCGCGACACCGTCATCTGGGACCGCGCCGGCGAGCGCATCCTGAACCTGTCGCGCCAGCGCGCGGAGGCGGTGTCCCCGCCCGAACAGCGCATTCTGATCTACAAGAACAACACGGATAACAAGGGCAACTCCTACGGCACCCACGAGAACTACCTCATGGACCGCAAGGTGCCGTTCGCGCGGATCGTGCAGCACATGATGCCGTTCTTCGTGACGCGCCAGGTCTACACGGGCGCGGGCAAGGTCGGCTACGAGAACAACGCCGAGCCCTGCGAGTATCAGATCTCGCAGCGCGCCGACTTTCTCGAGACCGAGGTGGGGCTGGAGACGATGCACTCGCGCCCGATCGTCAACACGCGGGACGAGCCGCACGCCGATCCCGAGAAGTACCGGCGCCTGCACGTGATCGTCGGCGACGCCAACATGAGCGAGGTCTCCACCTACCTCAAGATGGGCACGATGGCGATCGTGCTCAGCATGGTCGAGGACGACTTCATCGAGAAGGACCTCTCGATCGACGGGCCGGTGGCCGCCTTCCGCAAGGTCTCGCGCGACCTCGTCTGCCGCGACACCATCCGCCTGAAGGACGGGCGCACGATCTCCGCCATCGACCACCAGCGCGAGTTCCTCGCTCTCGCCAAGCGCTACTTCAAGGAGCGCCAGCAGCCCGAGCCGTGGGTCGCCGACGTGATGGGCAAGTGGGAGATGACGCTCGACCGTCTCGCCGAGGACCCGGCCCAGCTCGGCCGCGAGCTGGACTGGGTCATCAAGCGGCAGCTCATCGAGAACTACGTGGCCAAGCACGAGCTCGAGTGGAACGACCACCGCGTGCTGATGATCGATCTCCAGTACCACGACATCCGGCCCGGCAAGGGCCTCTACTACAAGCTCGAGGAGTCGGACGCGGTCGACCGCATCGTCACCGACGACGAGATCTCGAAGGCGATCTACGATCCGCCGAAGGACACGCGGGCGTACTTCCGGGGCATGTGCCTGCAGCGCTACAGCGACGAGATCGTGTCGGCCTCCTGGGATTCCGTCATCTTCGACCTGAAGGAAGGTCCCCTCAAGAAGATCTTCATGCTGGAACCGCTCCGCGGCACCGAGGCGCACGTGCGGCAGCTCCTGACGGAGTCGCCCACGGCCGCCGACCTGCTGCGCAACATCTCGCGGCCCAGCTTCGGCATGTGAGGCCCCCGCACCCACAGGGATCGCAATGAACGACGAGCGCTGGCAGCACCTGTTCCGCGACTACGGCAACTCGAGCTTCAGCGAGCTGCTGCGCCGCGACTCCCCGCACCTGTTCCCGTCGCCGGCCGCCGCGCGTCCGCCCGTCGAGCATCCGGCGCCCCCCGAGGCGGTGCCGCACGGCACCACGGTGCTCGCCCTGCGCTACCGTGACGGCGTGATCATGGCCGGCGACCGCCAGGCCACCGCCGGCTACCAGGTGGCGAGCCGGCGCATCGAGAAGATCTTCAAGGCCGACGACCTGTCCGGCGTGGGCATCGCGGGCGCGGCGGGGCCGGCCATGGAGATGGCCAAGCTCTTCCAGACCGAGCTCGAGCACTACGAGAAGGTCGAGGGCGACAACCTCTCGCTCGACGGCAAGGCCAACAAGCTCGGTCAGATGATCCGCATGAACCTCCAGGCGGCCATGATGGGCCTGGCCGTGGTCCCGATCTTCGCCGGCTTCGACGAAAAGGTCGGCGTGGGCCGCCTCTTCAAGTACGACATCACCGGCGGCCGCTACGAGGAGAAGGATTACGACGCGCAGGGCTCCGGCTCCAAGGACGCCCGCGACTCGCTGAAGAAGCTGTGGAAGCGCGACATGGGACGCGATGAGGCGCTGCGGGTGACGCTCGAGGCGCTCATCGACGCGGCCGACGAGGACGTCGGCACCGGCGGGCCCGATCTCGTGCGCGGCATCTTTCCGAGCGTGAAGACCATCACGCGGAGCGGCTTCGGCGAGGTCGCCGACGACGAGGTCAAGCGCGTGTGCGAGACGATCCTGGCCGACCGGGCGCGCACCGGGAACGGGGGCTGAGCGTGCCGCTGCCCTACTACGTCAGCCCCGAGCAGATGATGAAGGACAAGGCGGAGTATGCCCGCAAGGGCATCTCGCGCGGCCGGTCCATCGTCACCCTCGAGGTCCGCGATGGGATCCTGCTCGTCGCCGAGAACCCCTCGACGCTGCTGCACAAGATCTCGGAGATCTACGACCGCATCGCGTTCGCGGGGGTCGGCAAGTACAACGAGTTCGAAAATCTCAGGATCGCCGGCATCCGCCACGCCGATATCAAGGGCTACTCGTACAGCCGCGGCGACGTGACGGCCAAGGCGCTCGCCAACGCCTACTCGCAGGCGCTCGGCAACATCTTCACGCAGGACATCAAGCCGTTCGAGGTGGAGGTGCTGGTGGCGGAGGTGGCCGAGGGCAACGGCAGCCGCAACGAGATCTACCACATCCTCTACGACGGCACCATCGAGGACGAGCGCAACTACGCGGCGATGGGCGGGCAGGCCGACGAGATCCGGCGCTTCCTCAAGGACCACTACCGGGATGCGCTGCCCCTGGACGAGGCGCTGCAGCTTGGGGTGCGCTCGCTGACGGTGACGCAGAACAAGACGCTCAGCGAGCGCGACCTGGAGGTGGCCGTGCTGGACCGCACCAAGGAGCGGCGCAAGTTCCGCCGCATCCCGCCCGAGGCGCTCAGCCAACTGCTGGGCACACAGAGGTAGGACGTGCTAGGCTGAGACCCAGATGAAGCGCCGCATCTTCGGCCTCGAGAACGAGTACGGCCTGACCTGCACCCTGAACGGCCAGCGGCGCCTCTCGCCCGACAACGTCGCGCGGTACCTCTTCGAGAAGGTCATCCCCGGCGCCCGGAACGCCAATGTGTTCCTGGAAAATGGAGCGCGGCTGTATCTGGATACAGGATTCCACCCGGAGTACGCCACGCCGGAGTGCGATGATGTATCCGAGCTCGTCATCCACGACAAGGCGGGCGAGCGCATCGTCGAGGACCTCCTGCACCAGGCCGAGAAGCGGCTGCGCGAGGACGGCATCTCGGGCAACATCCTGCTCTTCAAGAACAACACGGACTC